>Ga0116226_10002704_pt1 | contig 15520 bp, 13 predicted proteins | sample S1TSphfallax_FD_89692 | JGI IMG/M metagenome (GOLD analysis project Ga0116226, IMG submission 89692) | Host-associated microbial communities from peat moss isolated from Minnesota, USA - S1T2_Fa - Sphagnum fallax MG | ecosystem: Host-associated > Plants > Peat moss > Unclassified | place: USA...
CCGCCTCGGTCAGCTTTCGCTCGGGCAGGCCGTTCAACGTCGCATAGCGCCGGGCGAAGAACTCGGCCAGCGGCACGATGTCGCCGGGCCGCTCGCGCAGCGGGGGGATTCGCAAACCGACGACGTTCAGGCGAAAATAAAGATCCTCGCGAAACTTGCCCTTCGCCGCCTCCGCGCCCAGATCACGGTTGGTGGTGGCGAGCAGCCGCACGCTGACCTTGACGGGCGCCGAGCCGCCAACCCTGTCGACTTCGCGTTCCTGCACGGCGCGTAACAGCTTTGCCTGCAAGCGCAAATCCATCTCGCCGATTTCGTCGAGCAGCAGCGTGCCGCGATCCGCCGCCTCGAACTTGCCGACACGCCGCGCGAGTGCGCCGCTGAATGCGCCCTTCTCGTGTCCAAACAGTTCGCTTTCGAGCAACTGCTCGGGAATCGCGGCACAGTTCAACGCGATGAAAGGCCCGGCGGCGCGACGCGAACGGCGATGGATGTGGCGGGCGAACACTTCCTTGCCGGTGCCGCTTTCGCCGGTGATCAGAACCGATGCCTCGGCGCTCGCAACCTGCTCGGCCCGCGCGGCAATCGCCAGAGTGGCGGGGTCGCGCATGATCAGCGCGTGCGTGTCGGCCGACGCGGAATCCAGGATCGCCGCGATCAGATCCGGGTCAGGCGGCAGCGGCAGGAATTCGCGGGCGCCATCGCGAATGGCGCGCACCGCCGCATCCGCGTCGCCGTTGGTCCCGCAGGCCACCACCGGCAGCACGATCCGCTCGGCCCCCAGACTGCGGATCAGGCCGGCGAGATCGGCGCGGATGTCGCACAGGATCAGGTCGATCGTGGCATCGACCCGAACGCGGGTCAGCGCGGCGGCGGAGTCGTCGACCTGGACAACCTCCGCCCCACGCGCCATCGCGATCCGGGCCGCCTGCCCGAGTTCGCTTGCAAGCGAGCCCACGATCAGGACCCGCACGACCAAGCTCCCTCTTGCGCCGACATATTGTCGCGCATCCCACGCATCTCCCTAGCTGGGTCGATCGGCCTTGACGATTTCGGTCATCGTGACACCGAGGCGGTTGTCGTCGACCATCACCACCTCGCCACGCGCAACCAGGCGATTGTTGACATAGATGTCGATCGCCTCACCAAGCTTGCGATCGAGTTCCACCACCGCGCCACGTCCGAGCTTCAGCAACTGGCTGACCTGCATGGTCGCCTTGCCGAGCACCGCGCTCACGGTGACAGGAATCTCGTAGACCGCTTCGAGTTCCCTGGCCGAGCGTGGCGTTGCGGGGTCGGCGCCACTCGGCGTCAGATCGATAGCCTCGGTGAAGTCGGAGCCGCTGGGCATCTGCTACCTCGTTTGAATGTCGGCAGTCTCCGGCGCCGGGTCGGGAAGCAGCCCGAGCGGACGGAGAATGTCTGCAATGGCGGTGTGAACGGCCACCGTGTCGCGGATAAGGCCGCCGTTCGGCCAGGTAATGCGGGCATCGCCGGGCGGGATCGCCTCGGATGGTTCGATGGTCATGTGCTGCTGCTGCTTCAGCGGCACCGCTGCAAGTTCCGACTGAACCACCGGCAGCATTGTCGGATGGACCTCGATCGTGACCTGCGTCTCCTGAACCATGCCCGGCATTCCGCGGCGGAGGACCGCGCGCAGTTCCTCTTCGCCATGCAGCGTGCGCAGGTTCGGGAAGCCCGCGACCATCACGGAGAACAGGAGCCGGCCAAAGGCCTCGGCACACTGCTCGGCAGTGCTGGCGGCACTCGTGGCGGCGTTTGCCAGTTCGTCGGCGATGCGGGACAGCGTTGCCGCGATCACCGCCCCCTCCGACATCGCCGCATCCGCCGTTCCCCGTGCATACCCGTCGGCCCGCGCCCGCTCGCAGGCCGCGTCCAATTGCTCCTGATCGTAGGTCGGCGGCGGAGGCGGTGGCGGCGGCGGTTCCTCCGCCGGCATCGCCGCCGCACGCGCGGCGGCGGCGTCGATCTCGTCGAAATCGTCGGCGAACAGCGCCATCGCACCGGGGGCTGCCATTGCTCAGTACACCATCTCGTCGTCGCCGGCTTCGCTGATCTCGATCTGCCCTTCGGTCGCGAGTTCCTTTGCCACGATGACGATCGCGGCCTGCGCCTCGTCCACATCGCGCAGCTTGACGGGGCCGAGCGCCTCGATCTCCTCGCGCAGCATCTTGCTGGCGCGTTCGGAAAGATTGGCGAAGAACAGGTCGCGCAGCTTTTCCGACGCACCCTTCAGTGCCAGCGGCAGCTTGTCCTTCTCGACGCTGCGCAGCAGGGTCTGGATCGCGGGGCCGCTCAGGCGTTGCAGGTCGTCGAACGTGAACATCAGCGACTTGATGCGCTCGGCGGCCTCGCGGTTGCGCTCCTCCAGGGCCGAGATGAACCGCTGCTCCGCCGCGCGATCGAGATTGTTGAAGATCTCCGCCATCATCTCGTGCGCGTCGCGGCGCGAGCTGCGTGCCAGGTTGGACATGAACTCGCTGCGCAGCGTGCTTTCCACGCCGTCGAGCACTTCCTTCTGCACGCTCTCCATGCGCAACATGCGCATCACCACTTCCATCGCGAAGCTCTCCGGCAGCAGCGCCAGCACGCGGGCGGCGTGGGCGGCCTTGACCTTCGAGAGCACGACGGCGACCGTCTGCGGGTACTCGTTCTTCAGGTAGTTGGCGAGCACGGCTTCGCTGACGTTGCCCAACTTGTCCCACATCGTCCGGCCGGCGGGACCGCGAATCTCCTCCATGATCAAGGCGACCCGGTCGCGCGGCAGGGTCTTCATCAACATGCGTTCGGTGTTCTCGAAGCTGCCGGTGATGTTGCCGGCACTGGCCAGGCTCTCGGCGAATTCGTTGCAAAGCTGCTCGACGATGTCGGCGTTGACGTTGCCGAGCTGCGCCATCGCGGCCGAGACCTCCTTGATCTCGTCCTCGTGCATCATGCCCAACATCCGGGCGCAATTGTCCTCGCCGATCGTCAGCATCAGCACCGCCACCTTCTGGGTGCCGTTCAGCCCGCGCGCTTCGGCGGCCCGTGCCATCTATCCGCTCTCCTGCTGCATCCAGGAGCGCATGATCGCGAGGCTTTCGTTGGGATGTTTCGTAACAAGCTCAACAAGCCGCCGGATCGACGAGGCGCGCAGCTTTCCCTCGATGTTCGCCATGTCGACCATTCCCTCGTCGTCTTCATCCTCCTCGCCGCCGACGCCACCGCCAGCACCGCCGCCGCCGGCCGCGCCGCGTCCGCCCGATGACGCGCTTCCGGCCGGCCCCTCCAGCATTTGCGAGTCGCCGCCTGCGAAGCCCATCTGTCCCGGCACGCCGCCGACCCCGGCGGCGGCACCCGCCAGCGCCAGCCCGGGCGTCGTCCCGTCCAGTCCCGGCAACCGGGTCAGGCGCGTCATCATCGGGCGGAACACCAGCAGCAACGCGAGAATGCCGAGGATGCCGACAATGCCGGTCTGCGCCAGATGCACCAGATCGGGCTTCTCGAACCCGAGGCCGAACAGCCCTGGCGACACATAGGGAAGCTCCTCGGCGGCGAAGCGCATGTTGACGACCTGAACCTGGTCGCCCCGCTTCTCGTCGTAGCCGATCGCACCCCGCACCAGCGACGTGATGCGCTGCAATTCCTCGGGCGTGCGAGGCACCGATTGCACGACGCCCTTGTCGTTCTTCGTCTCTCCATCATCGACAAGTACGGCGAGGCTGATGCGCTTGATCTCCGGCAGATCGCGCACGATCGTGCGGACGGTCTTGCCGATTTCGTAGTTGGTCGTCTCCTCCTGCTTCTGTTCGGTGGAGCCCGATTGTCCGTTGCCGCCGGCATCCGCGTTCGGCAGGTTGTTGGAGACGGTGGTCGCCGTCGTCGCTTCCGTACTTTTGCTGTTGTCGGTCGTGTTCTGGGAACTGCGAACCACCTGCTGGTCGGGATCGAACTTCTCCGTGGTTTCATGCACCTGGTCGAAATCGAGTTCGACGTTGGCCTCGGCCCGCACGCGGCCCGGGCCGAGCGTCCGCTCCAGCATGTCCTCGACCGCCCGCGAGAGCCGAACCTCCGCTGACCGCTTGGCTTCTTCCGCACGCGCGGCCGCCAAATCCACGCCGGCCGCGTCGCCGGCGCGGGCAAGCAGGTCGCCGTGGCTGTCGATCACCGCGATATTCTGCGCCCGCAATCCCGGCACGGCGGCGGCGACGAGATTGAGGATCGACTGCACGCCCTCCCGATCCAGACGGCCTGCGCCCGCCATGGTGATCAGCACGGAAGCCTGCGCGTCCTGCTGCGTCCGCGCGAACGGCTCCCGCTTCGGCAGCACCAGATGCACCCGCGCGGCGCGAACGCCGTTGATCGCGCGGATGCTGCGCGACAGTTCGCCCTCCAGCGCGCGTGTCTGGTTAATCGTCTGCTGGAACTGGCTGTTGATCAGCCCGTCGCCGCGATCGAAGATCTCGTAGCCGATCGAGCCGCCGGAGGGCAGACCATCGTGTGCCAGCAACAGGCGGGCGTGCGCGACCTGATCGGCCGGCACCAGGATCTCGGTACCTTCCGAGCCGACCTGGTGCGGAATGTGCTGCCGCTCCAGCACGTCAGCGATTTGTGCGGCTTCCCGATTGTCGAGTTCGGAATACAGCAGCGTCATGTGTTCGTTGCCGCCACGCAGCGAAAGCACCGCGAGCAGCCCGAGCATTCCCACCGCCACGGCCGCCATCGCGACGATGCGCGCCGGGCCAAGGGCTTTTAGCCCTTCCAGCACGCCGTTCATGTTCGCCCGCCGGGACAACGGATGTCCCGCCGGCGCTGGATGGCGCCTGCGATCTCACCCTTGCGTGCCATGCACCCGAGATTCCTTGCGCGGCCGTCCGCGTGGCCCCTGGGGCAACCGTGGGCCGGCCCGCTTACCGCCGCGTTAATCCCGCGGCGATCAAGGTGCGATCATAGGTATCCCGGTCAGTTGCCCACGGACGTGACAGCGGTCATGTTCACGGCGAGGCTTCCGAGGTTGACGGTGACAGTGGTTCCGCTCGTCTGCACGCCGGTGACTGTCCCCACCACGGTAAACGGAACGTTGCTGGTGGTACCGTCGGAGGCAACGCTGGCGGCGGTAACCGTGTAGGCGCCGTCAGCCTCGGTCGTGCCGTAGGCGGTCTCGCCGTTCCAGGTCCACGTATTCGTGCCTGCGGTGGCATTCACGGTGGTCTGGTAAAGCGGGTTGCCGACGCTGTCGGAAACCGTGATCTGCACCGGCTCGGCGACGGTCGGGCTGAATTGAATCTCGGCTGTGCCGCTCTGCAACGAAAGCTGGCTGGATGTCACGTCCACCTGCTTGCCGACCAGTTGGCTGGATTGCAGCGTGGTGTTGTCCTGCGTCAGCGCGAGAAGCTGCGTCAGGTTGCTGTTGGTGTTGATCTGCTGCTCGACGCCCGCGAACTGGACCAGTTCCGAGGTGAACTGGCTGCTGTCCATCGGGCTGCTCGGGTCCTGGTTTTGTATCTGAGTCAGCAGCAGTTGCAGGAACGTCTGGTAATTGCTCGTCAGCGAATCAAGCGCCGCTGTCGATGAACTGCTCGCGCTGCTAGCGCTCGCGTTTCCGGTGGTTGAACCGGTTCCGGTGGTGCTGGAAACGGACTGGCTCACGACAGCCTCCTCCTGTTACGCGGTGATATCGATGCCGCCACGGCTGCCGCGCGCGGTGGCAAGGGTTTGCGTGGACGCCAGCAGCGGCGCATCGGAGGACGGAGCGGCCATGCCGCCCGCGCCTTGTCCGTCCGGCCGTTGCGGCTGCGAACGGCCCTGGCCGCCGAAACTGCCCGCCCCGGCACCGAGCCCGGCGTCCGCCGTGCCGCCGGGCAGCGTCGTTGCCGGCGCCGCCGTGGGGGCATTGCTGGCGAGCGTCATCGTCAGATGATGCGGGGCCACGGACAATCCGGCCTGATCGAGTGCCGATTGCAGGGCCGGCGTGTCGCGACGCAGCAGCGCCAGCGTCTCCGGCCGCTCCACCGCCAACGTCACGGCGGCGGGGCCACTGTCCTGGCGGGAGACGCTGATTTCAACCTTCCCAAGCTCGCGCGGGGACAGCGAGACCGTCAGGCTCCGCCCGTTTCCGAGCGAGGCCAGGCGAACCGCATTTGCGATCGTGTCCAGTTGCGGCACGGCGGACCCTGCCGTTCCGGTGCCGGTGGGCGCGGGCGCGGCGGCGGAATGCGCGGCGGCGGCGGGCACGGCAGCGGAGGCGACGGGCGAAACGGCCACCGGGGTCGGGGTGGGCGCGGTCGAGGCTGCCGGCGCGTTTACCGTCGGCTGATCGGCGGCGACGGCGGTGCTGGCCCGTGCGGCAGCCTCGGCGGCCGGGCGGCCCTGGGCCGTGGCGGGCGGAATGGGCGGCGCCGGCGTCGTTGCGGAAGCGTCGGTGCTCGCCGCGCCGGCCGCCGGCGCGGCGGCATCGGTCGCGCCGGGCGCCTGCCGTTGGCTCGGCACCTGTGACTGGACGGTCCCGCTCGGTGAACCCGCCGCGGCCGTCGCCGCCGGCCCCTGCGACGCCTCGCTTCCGGTTGTAACGTCGCGTCCCGCGATGCGCGCGGGCGCCGGGCGGTCGGTCACGGGCGGCCGTTGCGCCACGACCACGGCGGCGGTAGCGGCCAATGGCTGCTGCGACACGGCGGGCTGGGCTGGCTGCGATGCGGCCCCCGCTACCGCCACCGCGTCGGCCGACGCGGTGGCAGCGATGACCGGCGGCGCCGTGACCGAGGGCGACGGCTGTAGCGCCGGCTGCGGTGGCGGCGCCGCCGCCGTGGTTGTCGGCGCGGGCGTTTCGGGCGACGACTGAGGAACCGGCTGCGACTGGGCACTCGCCGCCGCCGTGGCGTCGCTTTGCGCTGGGCTGCCCGCCGGCGACGAAGGCGCATCCGGCGGTGTCGCATTTACGGGGTGCGGGACAGGCGGGTTCGCGCTGGCGCCGACGGGTGGCGACGCGCTGGCCGGGCTTGCCGGGACAGTTTCGGGACTCACCGGCGCGGCGGACAAAGTTGCCGGGACGGTGGCGGAAATCGCCGAAGGGATGGCCGGAGTGGCGGCAACGGGGGCGGCGCTCGCCTGAACGGTCGCCGAAGGCGGCGGCATGGGCGCGGCGCTCGCCACGACGTTGGCCGGGTTTTCAGACGTAGTGGGGGAGGCCGGGGCCGCCGCTGGCGGGGTCGGGCTCGCTGCCGCAATGGTCGGGCTTGCGGAGTCGAGGGTCGAGGTCGCCGGCACGGTTGCCGAGGGAGCCGGCACCGGGGTCGGCGTCGCCGGCACGGCGGGTGAAGATGTCGCCACCGGGCTCGGCTTCGGCTCAACGGCAGGCGGATTCGCGGATATGGGGGGCGGGCTCGCCGGCGCGGCCATCGGATTGGCAACGGGAAGGCTCGACTGGACGGCGGCGGCAGCGTCCGAGACCGACGGTGCGTTTGCCGGGGCCTTGGCAGTCAGGCTCGCTCCCGTGGTCTGGGGAGGCACGCTGGGCGGGGTTGCCGGTGGTGAGGCGGCGGGGGTCGCTCCCGGCGGCTGCGGCGCTGTGCTGGAACTCGCGACCGAGGTCGCTACCTGCACCGCCGGCGGGACCTGTCCCGTCGCGGCCGGCAGAGGCGTCGGCAGGGCACTGTGCGGCGTTGCGGACCGGGGCTGAAGCTCAGGCAAGGCCGGCGCCGCGACCGGACTGGCGGAGGCGGTGCCGGCCGGGGCTGCTTGCCGCGTTTTCGGCGCGCCGCCCGCAGGGACAGCCGGAACGATGGGCGGCTTGCCTACGCCGGCAACCGGGAGCGAAGCAACGGTTGTTGCGGGTGCCACTTCCTGAGCCACCGCCGCTGCGGTCGTTCCATCCGCCGCCACCGTGCTACTGGGGGCAGTCGCGACGACCGCCGCCGTGATTGAGAGGCTGACCTTGCCCGTCTGCGCGGTGGCGGCATCACCGAGGGCAAGTGAACCCTTGGGCAAGAGGGCGGCGGCTTGATCGGGCGTCGTGCTCGGCGACGCCCGAGCCGGCGATTGTGCGGTAGCTGAGGCGACAGCAAGCGCCTGCGGCGCCGGCTTGCTGGTCACGGGCGCGGAGGTCGGCGCGACAGGCGCGCTCGCCACGGCGGCGGCTAGCGCGACCGCAATAGCCGGCTGTTGCCCGTCGGCTGCCGGAGCGGCGGGACGGCTTGCGCCATCGGGAACGCCGCCCTTCCGCGCGTTTGCAGGCGTCCCAGGCGCCGTTTGCCCGGCCGACTTGGGGGTCGCCGGTTGCGGCGCGGTGCCGGCAAGGATCAGCGGCGCTGCTGCCGCAAGCTGAGGCGCGGGGGAATCATCAGTCGGTGCCGCCTGGTTTGCCGCAGACGGTATCGGTGCCGCGGGCAACGGGAGAATTTGCATCGTTTGCGATGCGGCCACGGGCGCGGTCGTCGTGGTGACCGTATCTGCCGGCTGCTCCGCCGCCTTGCCACGGTCGACCTGCCGCACTGTTGCGCGTGCCGAGCGGGGGCCGACATCGCCGGTCGTCGTCGGAACCGCGCCCGTCGCAACTTCCTGCGTTTGGGCCATCCCGACCAGAACTTGCGACTTCTGCTGCGGCACCACGACGGCGCCTGACGCCGTATTCGCTCCTGTGTTGGCAGTCCGGGCCGATGCCTTTTGCAGCACCGCCGCAAATCCAGGCGTGGAAGCGGCGCCTGTATCGGCGATCTCGCCACTCTGCGTCAGGGCAGAGGAAGTACCCGTTTGCGCTGCAGCGGACGCTGCAACGGCCTCACTGCCAGCAGCGGGAATCGCCTGGGGAAGAATCAAGGCCAGTGGCGTCATCGCAGTCGGTCCCGGAGGATTGCGGGCGTCATAGCAAGCCCCGCGCCATCGCGAATTGCCGCGAACCGCTGTGGCATTGCAGCAGGGCGGCGGAACTTTCTGCCGGGCCGCGCGATCACCGCTGGGCAAACATTGCCGATCTCCGCAGGCGTGCGGCTTGGTTTTCGCGTTCACGCCGCTGGCACGGATCGTGCAGCCATCCCGCCAACGTACGTCTCGCAACGATTGTCCTCACGCAGGAGAGTCCCATGTCGCTTTTCGGTGCCTTGAATACCGCCATCAGCGGACTGACCTCCCAGTCCGACTCATTCGGCAACATCAGTGAGGATATCGCCAACAGCCAGACGACCGGCTTCAAGCGTGTCGACACCACCTTCATCGACTATCTGACAACGAGCACGCCGATCGAAAACCAGCCCGGTTCGGTCGTCGCCCAGCCGGAATACGAAAACAGCGTGCAAGGCACGATCACCCAGGTACAAAATCCCTTGGGCCTGGCGATCTCCGGTCAGGGGTTCTTCGCGGTCAGCGAGAACACCAGCCCGCCGGGCGTGGCGCCCGTGTTCCTGCCGCAGCAGTACTATACGCGCAACGGCAACTTCAGCTTGAACGCGGAAGGCTACATGGTGAACGACACCGGTCAGTATCTCAACGGATGGGTCACGAACGCATCGGGTACGCTCAACAAGAGCAACATCGTGCCGATCCAGATCAGCAATACCGCCTACAAGCCGGTCGCCACCGCGAACATGACGCTGTCCGCCAACCTGCCGCCAGCCGGCAATCCTGACCCGACCGGAACACTGGACGCGGCCGGGTTCGTGCAGCAGCTACCCGAAACCTCGACCATCGACGTTTACGATGAGGACGGCACCGCGCATCAGCTGACATTGACATTCACCGAGACGAGTGCGGCGGAAGCGGCACAGCAGAATGGCGGAAACGCATTCGGTCCATACTGGACGCTGAATGTGACGGACGACCAAGGTAACACCATCGCTGCCGCCAACCTCCAGTTTGCCGCAGACGGAACGCTGGAGTCGGTGTTTGCGGGTAACCCGTTCGTACCCGGCACGCCGCCCACGAACGCGAACTTGCAAAATGCCAGCACGCCGCCGACCTTCACGCCCGGCAACGCAGGCTCCGAGTCGAGCCTGACCCTGCAAACGAACTATCCGACGACGACGGCAAACGTGTTCCAGTCGATCAACCTCAGCCTTGGGAAATTCGGGGGAACCGACGGACTGACGCAGTTCGCGGCGACCACCTACACGCTGAACGGCATCACGCAGGATGGCGTCGCGCCCGGCAGCTTCTCGAACGTCACGACGACATCCACCGGCGATGTGCTGGTGAACTATACCAATGGACAGTCGCGCACGGTTGCTCAGGTTCCTATCACGACGTTCCCGGCGCCCGACTCCCTGCAATCGCAGAACGGCGAAGCGTTCACGTCTACCGCTGCCGCCGGCAACGCGCTGATCAGCGAGGCGGGAGCCAACGGCGCCGGAACGCTGGTGACCAACTCCGTCGAAAGCTCCAACGTCGATCTGGCGACCGAATTCACCAGCCTAATCGTCGCACAGCAGGCCTACTCGGCGAATGCCAAGGTCGTCACCACGGCAAATCAGTTGCTGCAAGTTACGCTCGACATGAAGCAGTAGGTTCATGGAGGGGCCGATTTCGCGGTAAGATACCATGGGCACGACTCTGGCGCTGTCGATCGCGTCGAACGAGGTCCGCAATATCAACGACCAGCTCGCGCTGCTCAGCCACAATGTCGCCAACGCGGGAACACCCGACTACGCCACCGAGACGGTGACGCAAAGCAGCCTCGATGTCGGCGGGGTCGGCGATGGCGCGGTCAATAACCTCGTGCAGCGCACCATCAACCTGCAAACGCAGTCGTCGCTGTTTGAGCAGAACGGTACCGCGTCCAGCTTGCAGACACAGCAGAGCGCGTTGCAGCAGATCGACGGAGTACAGGGCGCCGTCGGCAGTGGCAACGACATCGGCAGCCTCCTCGGCGCGTTGCAGGACGCTTTCTCCAACCTTGCCGGCGAGCCGGACAACCAGACGCAGCAGCACGCCGTCGTTTCCGCCGCCCAGGCACTGACCACGCAAATCAACACGGTCAGCAACGCCATCACGACGCAGCGGCAGAATGCGCAGAACGCCATCGTCAGCGAAGTCGGACAGATCAACAGCACCCTCAGCACGCTGGGGACCTTGAGTGACCAGATCATCCAAGCCAACAACAACGGGCAAAGTACCGCCGACCTCGAGAATCTGCGCGATTCGGCGGAGGACCAGCTGAGCCAACTGATCGGCGTCCGCTTTCTCGACCAGCCGAACGGGGATCTTCTGGTTACCACGCAGAACGGGCTGAGCCTGCCGATCCATGCCACCGGCCCGGTCATCACCACGTCGGCGGCAAGCCTCGGCCCCACGCTGTACGCTTCCGGCGGCGGCGTGCCCGCGATCACCATCGGCGGCTTTGACGCGACCAATGATCTGACGGGCGGCCAACTCGGCGCCAACATCACCTTGCGTGACCAGACACTGCCGACGATGCAGGCCAATCTCGACGAATTCTCGTATGCGCTTGCCTCGCGGTTCCAGGCGCAAGGTCTGACGCTGTTCAGCGACGCGGACGGCAACGTCCCGGCCGGCGGCGGCGTGCCGGTGCAATCGACCTACCTCGGATTCTCCAGCGAGATCCAGGTGAACCCGGCGGTGACGAACAGCCCCTCGCTCGTCAGGGACGGCACCAACGCAATCGCAGGCAGCCCCACCGGCGCGGCTGCGTTCACGCCCAACCCACCCGGCGGCCCCTCGGGCTTCACCACGCTGATCCAGAACATCCTGACATATGCATTGGGGACGCAGGCACAGGTCGGCGTGCCGCAGCCCGCGCCGAACGTGACAGGGCTCGGCGCGTCCGGAACCTTGAATGCGGGCTTTTCCGCGCCGAGCGACCTTGCCACCATGGCGACGTCCGTCGTCGCATCCAGCGCGTCGCAGAGTGCAACGGTGACGCAACAACTGAGCACCGCTCAGGGATTGCAGCAGAGTTTCCAGTCGCAGCTTGCGTCCGCCAGTTCGGTCAGCATCGACACGCAGATGTCGAACATGGTCGTCTTGCAGAATGCCTACGCCGCCAACGGGCGGGTCATCGGCGCGATTCAGTCGATGTGGAACCAACTTCTGAACGCGGTGCCATGATGAGCAGCACGATCGGAACGGACGAGTTCGGCCAGTATAGTTGGCTTGTCGGCCCGGCGGTGGCCGACAGCTCCCAGATCAAGAAGCAGCTCGATACGCTGACACAGCAGGCGGGCGACGGCTACGTCGCCGACACATACGCAGGACTGGGCGATGGTGCGGCCACCACGGCGCTCTCGCTCACACCGCAGATCAACAGCCTCAAGGCATTTCAGAACAACATCGCGGCGGCCGACACGTCGCTGGGGGTCACGCAGACCGCGCTCTCGCAGATCAGCGCGATTGCGAGCAACTTTCGCTCGCAGTTGGCAAACCTCGGCGGCATCGGCTCCACCGAAATAGACAGCGTCGCGAGCGATGCGCAGACCGCGTTACAGCAGGTCGCCAACCTGCTCGATACCACTGATGGCAGCGGCTATGTCTTCGCGGGTCAGGACATCGAGAATCCGCCCGTCCCGAATGCGGACGGTATCCTGAGTTCGGGGTTCTATACGCAGATTCAGGCCGCCGTCGCCGGTCTCGCCGCCAACGGTGGCGACGCAACCACGGCCTCGGTACTGGCAATCGCTTCGTCCAACGCCGCCGGTACCTCGCCATTCTCGGCGGCGCTGTCGCAGCCGGCCGCGGCGCTCGCGAACTTTGTTCCGCTCGTGGCGAACGGCCCCGGCCAGGTGACAGCGATCGGCATCGTGGCAAGCGCGAATGCCAACGTGGTCTCATTGGGCACGGAGACCACCGGGTCTTATATGCGTGATATCCTGGCCTCGATCGCCACGATCGCATCCATGTCGAGCAGCCAGGCGGATACTCCCGGCTTCACGACAGTGGTTACGAACCTATCAACGACGCTCACGGGTGCGATCACCGCGCTGAACCAGGATGCTGGTGTGCTCGGCGATCGGCAGGCCGCGTTGCAGACGCAGGCAACCGGTCTGTCCGATGTTCAGACGGCGTTGCAGACACAGGTGAGCAACGTGCAAGACGTGGACATGGCACAGACACTCTCGCAGCTCACCCAAGTGCAAACACGATTGCAGGCATCCTATCAATTGATCAGCGGCTTGCAGTCACTTTCGCTGGCAAAATACCTGCCTGCGCAATGAGGTTCGCCTGTTTCACACAGTCTTAACGGCTCAGGCCCATGATGGCAGAAGTTCGCAAAACCGCGGAGCACGCAGACACCTGAGTAGATAGGAAAACCACCGATGGCTTTGAACTCCGTCAACACCAACATCACCGCCAGCATCGCGCTCAAATCGCTGGAGTTGACCAACTCCCAGCTCGCAACGGTCCAGAAGCAGGTCTCCACCGGCTATCGCGTCGCGGACGCCGTGGATGACGGCGCGGCTTACGCGATTGCACAGCGCGTACGATCTGACGTGGGTGCCCTGACCGCCGCGAACACGCAGCTCGGCGACGTGCAAGGCCTGCTCTCAACCACCGTCTCCTCGCTCAACGACGTCTCGAACACGCTCAACAGCGCACGCGACGTGCTCGTGCAACTGGCGTCCAGCAATACGCAGGGCAACCAGCGCACGCAGTATACCGCGCAGTACCAGTCGCTGATCGCGAACATCAAGACCTTCTTCGAGGAAGCGAACTACAGCGGCAAGACGCTGATCGGCAACATCACCGGAAGCCAGGGCACGTACGGCGAAGTCAACGTGATCCAGAACGAGGCCGGGTCGACATACGGCATCAGCGCGTACAGCGGTTCCAGCTTCTACAACTCGATCAACTTCAGCACCGCGAACCTCAGCTCCGCGACGACCGTGTCGGCCTACATCACCGCGACGGGAACCTTCCTCAATCAGCTCAACAGTCTGGGCACGCAGTTGAACTACTATGGTTCCGTCACGAACTACGTGACCAACCAGGTCACCTACAACAGCGACAAGATCATCGCGCTGAACGATGGTCTCGGTTCGCTGGTCGATGCAAACCTGGCGCAGGAGTCGGCGCAACTTCAGGCCTTGCAGATCCGGCAGCAGCTTGGCACGCAAGCGCTGTCGATTGCCAACCAGGCACCGCAGAGCCTGCTCAGCCTGTTCAAGTGATGCTCGCGCGACTGGCAAAAAGCCAGTGATTCGCGACCGTATCGCGCGGTCAGACCGCCGGCAACAAAGGGGGCGTGCAGGCCCGTGTCCACGCTTGTACTCGAATTGCGCCAGGGCGATACAATGATCGTCAATGGTGCGCCGATCCGCTTTCGTACGAAGTCCCGCATCGAACTGACAGCGCACGCGCGCTTCCTGTTCGGCAAACAGATCATGGCGCCGGAGGACGCGGATACACCGGCCCGTCGCATCTATTTCGCGTTCCAGTCGGCTTACATCGGCGTCGAGTCGGAGCGCGCGAGCGGCCTCGAATCGGCGCGGCGGTTGATCGCCGACTTCAAGGACGCGACCACATCGGCGCTGGCGCGCGAGATCCTGGATCGCGCCCTCCAGGCCGCGGAAGTCGATGACTGTTACCAGGCACTCAAGCTGACGCGGCGGGTGATCCGCCACGAAGACGCGGTGCTGCAACGAGGACGGGTGGCATGATGCTGCACGAGGGCGGAACCGTGACACAGGCATTGAAAACGATGCAGGGGTTTCAGGAGGCGGCGCGCGCGTATGCCGCGTCGGCCCGCAGACGCACCATTCGTGAGCAGGAGGCCGACGTCTTCCGCTACGTCAACGGTGGCCTGCGTCGCGGCCGGCATACGAAAGGTGTCGAACTGACGCGGGCGCTGGCCGACACGGTGCGGCTCTGGACGTCGGTGATCGATCTGCTGCGTGATCCGGAGAACCAACTGCCGGCGGAGTTGCGGGCCTCGATCATCTCGGTCGGCATCACGGTCCGGCGAGAGGCACAATCCGCTGAGCCAGACATCGAGTTCATCATCGGCATCAACGAACACATCGCCGCCGGCCTGTCCGCGACATCCTGAGCCGCGGACGCGACCGGTCCAGAAGGGGACCGCGCATGTCCATCGCCGGCCCAGCCGTTTCGGGCCAAGATCTGCTACCGCGCTTGCGTGAGATGATCGATCGGAACCGGTCGGGCGCCGCGCGGCCGTTGATGAATGCCGTCCTTCGCCTTGTCCCGCGCGGTGAGGAAATTGCCGATCTCCAGGCACGGCTGCTGCTGCTGGAAGGCAACGCGATTGGCGCCTGCGCGGTTCTTGACGACGCGATCACGCACTCTCCGGAGTCCGTTCCGCTGCGGCTGACGCGGGCGCGGGCGCGGGGGCAGGCGGGGGACCCCGCCGGGGCGGCGCGGGACGCGGCGGAGGCGGTGGTTCTGGACCCGACCAAGGCGGCCGCAAAGGCGGCGCTCGGGGCATTTCTGCATCAACTTGGGCAGAATCAGGACGCGCGTCGATGCCTTGCGGAAGCCGTGGCGATGGCACCGTCGGAGGCCAGCTACCGCCGGCATCTGGCCGCCGCGCAGTCCGCATGTGGGGACGAGGCGGGGGCGTCGGCAA
>Ga0116226_10002705_pt1 | contig 15518 bp, 15 predicted proteins | sample S1TSphfallax_FD_89692 | JGI IMG/M metagenome (GOLD analysis project Ga0116226, IMG submission 89692) | Host-associated microbial communities from peat moss isolated from Minnesota, USA - S1T2_Fa - Sphagnum fallax MG | ecosystem: Host-associated > Plants > Peat moss > Unclassified | place: USA...
CTTGATCAGGTTGGGGCTACTGTCCTGCCAGGTCATGGTTCTTTCCGCGGTCTGTTGGCAGCCGCAACATGGCATCGGGGAGGACGGCACCTCTATGTCCCGAACGCGGTCAGAATGGCGGAGCCATGGCAGAGCGCGCAGGCCATCTTGCCAGCCTCGTAGAAGGCCGCGAATTTAGTGTGCAGCGACGTTGCTTTTTCGAACGTGAACATCGGCGCCTGGCCACCACGCGCGATATCTCGTGCGCACGCCTGGATCGCTTCAGCGCGTTTCGCAATGATATATGAAGCATCCGTCGGGTGGCCTAGTGGTAGCCGACAAACAGGGCGTCGGCGGGGCCGGTGTAGCCCTTGAACACCAGATCGACGCCGCCGCTGATGTCAATATAGGTATTTCCGCCCGCGACCGTTTCACCGAGTATGGTGGCCGTGCCGATGTTGAACTGATCCTGTGCCGGGTTGACGTTCTCGATGGTGTAGCCCGACCAGCTCTGCCCGTCCAGCGGACGAAGTCCGCCGACGATGATGATGCTTGTCGTGCCCGTATGGCCTGGTGCGAGAAACAAATTATTGTTGATGCCGTAATTTTCGAACAGCATGCTGATCGAGGTGCCGAGGCCGCCGTCGATCGTATCGTTATCGCCATACAGCAGGGCGCCTGTGAGGCTATTGCCACTTTCCCATCCCTGCTTGACGAAGTCATCGGCACCGGAGTCGTAAAGCACGTCACTGGGTCCGTTGAACGTCAGGAGATTGTCGGATGGGGATGAGCTCCCCCCATGAACGGATACCGTATCTTTGCCGTCGTCCGAAAACCTCAGATAAGCCTCCGCCGTCACATTGACTTTTGCGTCCGTCACGAAGCTGGGGTTTGACGTTCCTTCGGCAAAATACACCGTGTCGGACGGGCTTATATTGAACACCGGGGTCAGTTGGCTCTCAAACAGGGTGTTCTCGAACGCGACGCTCACTGTATCGTTCGCCGCAATGCTGATCGTATCGGAGAAATTGCTGACGAATGTTTCCGATATTGACAGGCAGTATGCTTTTGCGGCGCCGTATGACGAATCGTTGAAATAGGTCATGTCGTTTCCCTGGCTTGCTTGCGCAATGTGGACGTTGCGGGCGCGATTGCGGTCTTGACCCAAGATGACCGACATTCCACGCGCCCAAGTCTTGCCTACCGCCTCGGTGACCTTCATCGTCCGTTAAGGTAGCAGACTGCGGGGCAGTATACAACCATAGATTGTGAAAACGTGCTAAGGCCGGCTGGCGACGTCGCCGGAGTACGTAAGAAAGAAGGGAAGGAAGGTCTTCTTTTTTGAAAAAAAGAAGCAAAAAACTTTTGCTCTTTAAGTAACGTTCAATCCAGGTCGCCGGCGGCCTCCGTCGTGCCGACCGCAAGAACACCGTCTATGTCGGTCAGTTTCGCAATCAAATGCGAAATCGGGCGCTTGCCGCGCACGCTCATGCACAACACAACATCGCCCTTCCGCGGCGCGCCCTCCAGTGCAATCCCCTCGTCATCCGCGCGATCATGCGCCGCCTCCACGGCCACGCCGTCCCGCTCGATCTCGACATGGTCGATCGAAAATCGCAAAGTCGTGCACGCAATCAAAATCGTGCGCAGCAGGCCACGCCCATCGCGATACGATATGCGCAGCCGTGTCGCCATGCGCCGCTGCTTCGGCAACGCTGCAATGAGCTTCGGAAACAGGAACATAATGATGAAGTGACCCACCGTCGTCGCCACCGCCAGAACCGGCAGCCCGGCGCCACACGCCATGCCGAGTGCGGCCGTCAGCCACACCGACGCCGCAGTCGTCAAACCGCGCACCACGTCGCGGCGCATGAAAATCACGCCGCCGCCAATGAAACCAATGCCCGAAACAACCTGCGCCGCCACACGCGACGGATCCACCACCACGCGCCCGCCCGCCAGCACGTCCATAAATCCGTATTTTGAAATCAGCATGAACAGCGCAGCCGAAACGCCCACCAGCGTATAGGTGCGCAACCCGGCGCTCTTCTGCCGCAGCTCCCGCTCCAGCCCCACCAGCGCGGACAGCACGAAGGCCAGCGTCAGCTCCTCAAGCTGAAGCCACCCTTGTCCGGTCAGGTCGAACAAACCCCACATCGCTATCCGCCGCGCCCGATCCGCGGCTCCGTGCCGGCCACGATCCGCCGGATATTGGCGTCATGCCGCCACCATACCAGCGCCGCGATGCACGCCGGCGCCACCCACCAATAAGCCGGCAGCAACCACGCCGCCGCCAGCGGGGACAGCGCGAACGCCGCCAGCGCGCCGGCCGAACTGATCCGCGTCGCGAACGCCACCGCCAACCACGTGGCACAGGCCGCCGCGCCAAGTCGCCAGTCCAGCGCCAGCAACACGCCAAGCCCGGTCGCCACGCCCTTGCCGCCGCGGAACCCGAGCCACGGCGTAAAACAATGGCCCACCACGGCGGAAATCGCCGCCAGCGGCATCCAGGCCGAGCCGAACAGCAGCGCCGCCAATTGCACCGCCGCCACGCCCTTGCCCGCATCGAGCAACAAAGTCGCCGCCGCCAGGCCCCGCCGCCCGGTCCGCAGCACGTTCGTCGCGCCGATATTGCCGGACCCGATGGCGCGAATATCCCCCAAGCCCGCCGCACGCGTCAGCAACAACCCGAACGGGATCGACCCGCACAGCAGCGCCAGCGCGGCCACCGCGAAGCTGGTCGCCTCCCGGCCCAGCAACGGGTTCACCCGAACACCCGCCGACCCGCCTTGAAGGTTGCGAGCACCGTGCCTTCCAGCGCGCGCCCGTCGAACGGCGTGTTCTGCGATTTGCCGGCCAATTTGCCCGCCTGGACCTGCCAGATCCGGTCCGGATGGAACAGCAACAGATCCGCCGCCGAGCCCCGCGCCAGCGTGCCGCCCGGCAGCTTCATCAGCCGCGCCGGCTGGTCGGTCAGCAGCGAAATCGCCTGGCGCAGCGTGAGATGCCCGCCATGGAATTGCGCCAGCGTCACGCCGAGCAGCGTGGCCAGGCCCGTGCCGCCGGCGCCGGCCTGCGCGAACGGCAGCCTTTTGTCATCCGCGTCCAGCGGCGTGTGATCGGAAACGATCGCGTCGATCGTGCCGTCCGCCAGTGCGGCCACCACCGCCTGCCGGTCGCACTCGGCGCGCAACGGCGGCGACAATTTCGCGAAGCTGCGGTAGTCGCCAATGGCGGTTTCGTTCAGATCGAAATAAGGCGGCGCGGTATCGGCGGTGACATCGATGCCGGCGCGCTTGGCGGCACGGATCAGATCGAGCGACGCCGCCGTGCTGACGCAGGAGAAATGCAGCGCCCCGCCGGTGAGCTGCGCCAGCGCGATATCCCGTGCCACCTGGATCGATTCCGCCGCCGCCGGAATGGAGGGCAGCCCCAGCCGGGTCGCCAGCTCGCCCTCCGTCGCGCAACCGCCGGCCGCCAGGCTCGGCTCCTGCGGAAACTGCACGATGCGGGCGCCAAACGATTTGGCGTAGGCGAGCGCGCGCCGCAGCAGGTTCGCGTTGGCGGTGGCGCGCCCGCCGTCGGTGAACGCCACGGCGCCGGCTTCGTGCAGCAGGAAAAGCTCGGCCATGTCGTCGCCGCGGCAGGCGCGGGTCAGGGCGCCATACGGGTGCAGCGACAGGGCGCGGGTTTGTTCGCCGCGGGCGCGCAGCAGATGCACCAGGGCCGGATCGTCGATCGCCGGCGCGCTGTCCGGCAGCGCGCACAGCGTGGTGATGCCGCCGGCCGCCGCCGCCAGCGCCGCGCTGGCAATGGTTTCGCGATATTCAAAGCCGGGTTCGCCAAGCCGCGCGCGCAGATCGACCAGGCCCGGACACAGCACGGCGCCGGCGCCGTCCAGCGTGGGGATGCCCTCCGGCGCGGTGATGTCGCCGGCGTCGGCGATGCGCCCGTCCAGCACCAGCAGCGCGCCCGGCGCGTCCAGCCCCGCCGCGGGGTCCAGCAGCCGGGCGTTGTGGATGAACAGGTCAGACATTGCGGGTGTGTGTCCGCGCCAGCGTGTCGAGCACGGCCATGCGGACCGCGACGCCCATTTCGACCTGTTCGCGGATCAGGCTGATGGCGGGGTCGTCGGCGACGGCGCTGTCGATTTCGACGCCGCGATTCATCGGGCCGGGGTGCATGACCAGCGCGCCGGGGTTGGCGCGTGCGAGGCGGGCATGGTCCAGCCCGTAGCGGCGGAAATATTCGCGGGCGGAGGGCACCAGGCCGCGGCTCATGCGCTCCTTCTGCAGGCGCAGCATCATGACGATGTCGGTGCCGGGCAGGCCTTGCTCCATGCTGTGGAATACCTGCACGCCGAGCGCCTCGATGCCGGCCGGGATCAATGTCGGCGGGCCGATCAGGCGCACGCGGGCGCCGAGCGTGGCCAGGAGCAGAATATTGCTGCGGGCGACGCGGCTGTGGGCGATGTCACCGCAGATGGCGATGGTGAGCTGTTCCAGGCTGCCTTTGTGGCGGCGGATGGTGAGTGCGTCGAGCAGCGCCTGGGTTGGGTGTTCGTGGGTGCCGTCACCGGCATTGATGACGCAGGCGTCGACTTTCTGGGCGAGCAGGGCGGGGGCGCCGGACTGGTCGTGGCGGACGACGAGCAGGTCGCAATTCATGGCGTTCAGCGTGGTTGCGGTGTCGAGCAGGGTTTCGCCCTTGTTCACCGAGCTTGCCGAGACGGACATGTTGATGACGTCGGCGCCGAGGCGTTTGCCGGCGAGTTCGAAGCTGGTGCGGGTGCGGGTGCTGTCTTCGAAGAACAGGTTTATCAGGGTTTTGCCGCGCAGGGCGTCGCGCTGGGTTTTGCCGGAGCGGTTGAGCAGGGCATAGGCCTCGGCGAGGTCCAGCAACTGCGTGATTTCCGGCGGGTGCATGCCTTCGATCGCGAGCAGGTGGCGGGCATGGGCCAAGGCATGGTTCCGTTTTGGATTGGCGCGGTCTGCCCTAGAGAGAAGTGCCTTACAAGATGGGGGTCTGGGGCCGTCGTGCGAAGCACGCAGTCGCGTGACGGCCCCAGCTTGGGTCCAGGGGGCAGAGCCCCCTGGCCTTCTTTTTGGGGTGTTGATGCAGAGTTGGGATAGAATTCAGGCGTTCCTGGCGCTCCACCGCACCGGCAGCTACGAGGCCGGCGGCCAGGTGCTGCAGGTGGACCACACCACGCTGCGAAGGCGCATTCAGTCGCTGGAGCGGGATGCCGGCACGGCATTGTTCGTGCGCGGCGCCGGCGGGCTGGTGCTGGCGCCGGGCAATGAGGCGCTGTTGAACGCGGCGCTGCGCATGGAGGCGGCCTATAGCGAGTTCCTGGCGCAGTCGGACCTGGCGCGGCATAGCGGCACGATCCGGGTCTCGACGCTGGACATCATCGCCAATCTGCTGGCGCCTGACCTCGCTGCGTTCCGGCGGCTGCATCCGGGCATTCAGATCGAGCTGACGACGGAATCGCATTTTGTCGATCTGGATCGCGAGCGGGTTGATCTGGCGTTTCGCATGGCACGGCCGTTGCGGGGTCGCGATGGGTTGCGCAAGGTGGCGGTGCTGGGGTTCGGCGTATATGGCGCGCGCGATTATTTCGCGCGGGCGGGAAGCGGGCCGCATGATCTGCTTTCGCTGTATGCGCATCTGGGTGGGCTGGATCACGAGTTTCTGTTGGCCGATGAGCGCTGGCACGAGCTGGCGCACCTGGCCGGGCATGTGGTGGCGCGGGCGGATGGGTATACGACGTTGTTACGCATGTGCGAGGAAGGCATGGGGCTGGCGATGCTGCCGAACATGCTGGGCGGGACCAGTGCCGTCTTGCAACGCTATGACGGCATGCGCACCGGCCTGGAGGTGGAGGTGTATGCGGTGATCCGGCACGACGTGGCGGACCAGCCCAAAATTCGCGCGTTTCTGGCGTTCATCTGCGCGGCCTTTGCGGCCAAGGCGGCGCTGTTGGCGGGGTAGGCGCGGCGCGGCGGGAGGCACGATTTGCAAATTTGCGAACCGGGATCGCAGCGACGGGTAAAGACGCCGCTTTGGTTTGGGCCTAGACCGCGTTTGCAACCAGGGGTGGGGCGGCGGACGCGATGACGGATATGGACGTCCTGACGCTGGATGGCGGCCGGTTCGCGCACCTGTTCCGGCCGGGGTTCGTGCATCGGGACCTGTATGTCAGCCCGGCGGTGTTCGCGCAGGAGATGCGCACGCTGTTCGGCCGCACCTGGGTTTATGTCGGCCACGAGAGCGAGCTGCCGGCGCCGAACGACTTCCTGATGCGCAGCATCGGCCGCCGCCCGGTGATCGTCACGCGGCTCGACGATGGGACCTTGGCCGTTCTGCTGAACCGCTGCACGCATCGCGGGGCGCTGGTGTGCCGCACGGCACGCGGCAATGCGCGGCGCTTCACCTGCGGCTATCACGCCTGGACCTATGACAATGCCGGGCGCTGCATCGGCATTCCGCTGAAGCATGCCTACGGCGACGCGTTTCGCACCGATGCGAATAATTTGCTCAGGGCGCCGCGGGTGGAGTCCTATCGCGGCTTCATCTTCGCGTCGATGAGCGAGGCTGTGCCGCCGCTGGTGGCGCATCTGGCCGGCGCGCGGCAGATGCTGGACCAGTGGCTGGACCGCGACGGCGGGCGGCCGGTGGTGGTGCGCAATGGGGAAATGCAGTTCCTGACGCATGCGAACTGGAAAACCGTCTACGACAATGCCGGCGACGGCTACCATCCGCCATTCTCGCACACGTCCATGCTGCGCGTGTTCGCCGAACGTTACGGTGACGTGGACATGCAATATTATAGCGAGAATTTCGACGAGGCGCCGCTGCTGTCGAAAGATCTGGGCAACGGCCACACCATGCTGGACCAGCGGCCGGCGATGCATGCGCAATCCGCCTGGGCGCGCCAGCATGTGCAGCCGGGGCGCGAGGTGCTGGAAAAAGCGTTGGTCGATCAGTACGGGGCGGAGCGGGCTTTGCGGATGCTGGATGATTCGACCGGCTCCGGCATGAACCTGAATATTTTCCCGAATTTGCTGATCATCGGCAACCAGATCCAGTTGCTGGAACCGCAGGCGGTGAACCGCACCGTGGTGCGGTGGTTCTCGACCTCGCTGGAAGGGGCGCCGCCCGAAATCAATGCCACGCGCATGCGCATGCAGGAGGATTTCCCGTCGTTCGGCGAGGTGGATGACACGGCGCAGTTCGAATCCTGCCAGCGCGGCATGGAGGATGTGCCGGAGCTGGAATGGATCGACATCAGCCGGCACATGCGCACCGGCGTCGGCCGGCCGGACGCCGATGGGCTGTGGCGCGAGCCGATTTCGTCGGACCTGCATCTGCGGTGCTATTATGATGCCTGGCGCCGGATCATGGAGCAGGGTGACGCCTCGTGAGCACTCTCGGCACACGCAGGACGATTGTCTCCGACGCACCGGATTATTTCGATTTGCGGCATTATGCCGCGCTGGCCGAAACGGTACGGCAATGGCGGGCGCTGGGTGAAATCCCCATAGGTCGTGTGCCGGCGCCGGCGGATCATGCGGCGATTTGCCGGCTGCTGTTCCTGGAGGCGCGGCTGCTGGATGCCGGGCGGTTGCCGGAATGGCTTGATCTGTTCACGGATGATTGCGTCTACTGGCTGCCGACGGACGTCGATGGCGGCGACCCGGCGCAGACCGTGACGTGGGAAATGAACGATCGGCGACGGCTGGAAGAGCGGGTGGAGCGGCTGGCGACGGGACGTGCGTTTTCGCAGGCGCCGCCGACACGGACAGTGCATCTTTACAGCAATATCGAAACATTGACCGCCGGCGCCGATACCGCGCACGTGCTGTGCCAGTTTCTCATCCATACCAATCTGGACGGCCGTGTTTCGCAGCGCGCCGGCTGGAATGGGTATGTGGTGCGGCGTGTGGAGGGGCTGTGGCGTTTCGTGGTCAAACGGATCAATTTGTTCGACGCGGACATGCCGCAGAATAATAATAGTTTTACCCTATGATGGGCTTGGAGCAAGGCTGATGCCGAACGACACACAGGAACCAGGGCGCGGCCGGGCGGATGATAGCCTGGGGCGGCCGAATTTCATTGCGCGCACCGGGCTGGATACGCGCGCGCGGGCGGATGCGTTGCAGGATGTGCTGGCGCTTATCAAGTCCGCCGATATCGACGTGGTGCGTATCGTGTTTGTCGATACCCAGGGGTTGACGCGGGTGCGGCCGATCGAGGCACGGCATTTCGCGCAGGCGGCGCGCAACGGCGTGCCGTTCACCACCGCGCTGTTCGCCATGGATTCGGCGAACAACATCTTTCAGAACGTCTTTGCGAAAGATGGTGGTTTCGGGCGGGAAACCATGGGCGGCGCCGGTGATATGCTGGCGGTGCCCGACCTGACAAGTTTCCGCGTGCTGCCATGGGCGCCGCGCACCGGGTGGGTGTTGTGCGACCTGTATCTGTCGGACGGTGCGCGCTGTCCGTTTGATCCGCGTTATATCATGCAGACCGCGGTGGATGCCCTGGCGGCGCGTGGATTTACGTTTGTCGGCGGCGTTGAGGTTGAATGCCATGTACTGAAGTTGGTAGACGGACGCAATGACCTGGACGATTGCACGCAGCCGCCGGCGCCGCCCGCGGTGACGGCGCTGCGGCATGGATTTCAGCATCTTTCCGAATATGCGCTGGATGATTTGCTGCCGGTGATCAACCCTATTCGGGAGGCGTTGATCGGGTTCGGGCTGCCGTTGCGGACGCTGGAAATCGAGTGGGGTCCGGGGCAGCTGGAAGTGACGCTGGATCCGCTGGAAGGTCTGGCGGCGGCCGATGCGATGATCATGCTGCGCACGGCGGTTAAACAGGTGGCGCGCCGGCAAGGGCTGGTGGCCAGTTTTATGACCAAGCCCGGATTGCCGAACGTGTTTTCCAGCGGCTGGCATTTGCACCAGTCGCTGGGGCTCGCGGACGGCAGCAACGCGTTCACCGCCGCGGATGCGCTGCTGTCCGAGACGGGCCTGCATTTTGTTGGTGGTTTGCTCACGCATGTTCGTGCCGGAACGGCCTTCAGCAACCCCACCATCAACGGCTACAAACGGCTCAATGCCAATCCGCTGGCGCCGAAGCGGGCCGTGTGGTCGCACGACAACAAGGCGGCGATGCTGCGGCTGATCGGTGGACCCGGCGATAGCGCGACGCATATCGAAAACCGCTCCGGCGAGCCGGCCGCCAACCCATATTTATATATGGCGAGCCAGATTTTTGCCGGGCTGGACGGTATCGATACGAAAGCCGATCCGGGAGCGCCGCTGGATGATCCCTATACGCAGGCGACGAAGGAACTGATGCCGACGAGCCTGGCGGAAGCGATCGACGCGCTGGACGGTTCGGCATTGTATCGCAAGACGCTGGGCGATGAGGTGGTGAGCCATTTCGTGGCGATGAAGCGGCATGAGATTGGGCGGTTCAATGCGTATGTTACTGATTGGGAACATCGGGAGTATTTTGAGACTTTTTAAGGAAGAAAGAATCTTATTTTCTTGAAAAAAGGAAGCAAAAAACTTTTTTCTGTTGAGGTACGCGCTAGGTCAATCAATGAGTCGTCCGGTGCCACGGGCGCAAGAGCAAAAGTTTTTTGCTTCTTTTTTTCAAAAAAGAAGGCCTTTCTTGCTTTCTGGGGGACCTGAACGATGCTGACGCGAAGGACATACACACTCTCCTACCGGGCGGCCTTGCTGCTCGGCCTAAGCACGCACGCGATGATGGCGCAAACCGCGCCGCCTGCGCCGGGGCTGGAGCAGATCACCGTCACGGCGGAAAAGCGAAATTCAACCATCCAGAAGACCGCGATCAGCATGACCGCGATCAGCGGCGCGGAATTGCGGGCGGCCGGCATTACCGATTTGACCGCGGTGATCCAGCAGACGCCGGGCACGGCCATTCGCTCGTCGGGCCCAGGGCAGAACGAAGTGGATTTCCGCGGGCTGACATCGTCGGGCGGCAATGCGCCGACGGTTGGGTTTTATCTCGATGAGACGCCGATTACGCCGCCGGCGGGTGCGGATAACGGCAAGGTGGTGATCGATCCGGATTTGTACGATCTGAGCCGTATCGAGTTGCTGCGCGGGCCGCAGGGCACGCTGTATGGCTCCGGATCGATGGGCGGCACGGTGAAATTGGTGACGGCGCAGCCGAAGCTGGATGCGATCGGTGGCAGTTTCGAAACCAACGGGTCCGGCACGCAGGGCGGCGGGCTGAATGGCGGCTTCAATGGCATGATCAATATTCCGATCGTGCAGGACAAAGTGGCGCTGCGCGTGGTCGGCACCGAACAGCATGATAGCGGCTGGATCGACCGGATTGTGCTGAACGATTTTCCGCTGGAGCCTGATCTTGGCAACCCGGACCATCCGGGCGGGACGATTCGGGGCAATGTGCTGGCGGCGCCGGTCGCCAAAGTCTATAAGAACGTCAACGATGAAGATAAGCAAAGCATCCGCGCCGATGTGCTCATTCAGGTCAACGACCAGTTCACGTTAACGCCCAGCATTTTCTATCAGGAAATCCATCAGGGCGGCGGCGATACGTTCGACAGTCCGCCGGGCAAGGCGGCGCCGACGCTGGCGCATTATGAGCCGGCCGATATCGCCGAGCCGTTCATCGACACGTTCCGGCTGGCGAGCCTGGTGGCGAAATATGATTTCGACTGGTTCCAGGTGACGTCCGCGACATCCGAGTGGGCGCGCGAGCAGAAACAGACGCAGGATCTGACGGAAGATTTCCAGAACCTGGTGGCCAATCCGTTCTTCATTGCGTCACCGCTGACCGAGACCGACACCACGTCCCAATTCAGCCAGGAGCTTCGGCTGTCCTCCAACGGCACCGGGCCGTTCACCTGGCTCGTCGGTGGATTCTACAGCTATTTCCGCTCGGAATTCGCGCAGGAATCGTTTGAGAATGGGTGGATCCCCGAATTCGGCACGTCGGACTTCTATGATGCCGGCGAGCCGCAGAGCGTGAAGCAGGAGGCGGTGTTCGGCAACGCGTCCTGGAAAATAAACGATCAGTTCAAACTGACCGGTGGGCTGCGGTTCTACTCCTATAAGAGCACGATCGACGTGGTTGAAACCGGCATCGCCATCGGTGGTGCGCTGAGCGATTTCGCAACGGAATCGGCGACCGGTGTGACGCCGATGATCAGCCTGGCCTATACGCCGGCCGATCCGCTGATGATTTATGCGACGGTGGCGAAAGGGTTCCGGCCGGGCGGCGGCAACCAGCCGGTGCCGGTGAGCGGCGGCGCGTCCTGCCTGCCGCAATTGGAGAGTTTCGGCAAGACGCAGGCGCCGTTCACCTATGGGCCGGACACGGTGTGGAGTTATGAAATCGGCGAAAAGGCGCGCCTGCTGGATGACCGGCTGACCTTCAACGCGGATATTTATTACGAGGCCTGGCGCAATATCCAGCAGCAGGTGCCGCTGGCGTGCGGGTTCTTCTACACCACCAATGCCGAGTCGGCCGGCGTGTATGGCGCCGAGGTGGAAGTGCATGCCAAGGTGACGCCGGAATTCACCCTGAATGGCAGTTTCGGCTACACGCATGCAACATATGATCATGCGTCGCTGGAGACGGGGACGAACGCCGGCGAAGATATTCCCGATGTGCCGCGCTATACCGCGAGCGCATCGGCGGTGTATCAGGCGCATGCGTTCGGGCCGTATGATTTCCAGGGGCGGATCAGCGAGGATTATGTCGGGCCGATCGAGGACGTTACATATGCGTTGAACCGGTTGCCGGGCTATAATTTGGCCAATTTGCGGCTGGGATTGGTGTCGGGCGGGTGGTCGGGATATTTCTTCGTCAAGAACCTGGGCAATGTGCATGCGGAGTTGTCGGATACGAACTCGCTCGGGGCGAATTTGCCCACGTTCAATCGGATTGCGACGAATCAGCCGCGGACGATTGGGATTGATCTGGCTTATAAGTTTTAGCGGCGGGCTGGGCCCGGACAGGTGTTGCAGGCTGACGTAATGTGCGCAGTGGCGATGAGCCACGAAGCCACAAAGTTCACGAAGAGGCAGGGACGAAGAAGAAAGGATTTGGAACCGCAGATGAACGCAGATGAACGCAGATAGGGCTCGGATGTGATGACCTAATTCGTAAAAATGGAAATGGCACGACCAAGCTTGTGAAGAGCGGCGGCATCTATGTTGAGCTGCGTTGATCTGCGGTTTTGCTTCTTCTGCCGGCAGCCTGCTTCCTTATGCCGTGTTTCGGATGTCTTGTGGGGAGCGCGCGGCGCGGAGGAGGTGGGCTGAGGCCCACCCTGCGAATGGCGACGTTGGTTAAGCCAAATAAAACCGTACGGGAGGATCCAATGGGACTTTTGCCAGCAGAGATTTTGCTGACTGTCGCGACGCTTGGTTATAGCTTGATTCCGGCGATTTTCGACTTGAATGCCACGCATGCGACGAATCCGTTGTGGATCGGGCATGCGCGGTTCCATGTTGTGTGGCAGGTGGTCAGTTATGTTTGCTTCGGGCTGATCAGCCTGTTTCTGATCTGGGCGCCCGGCGATGCGCATATCGCGCATCTTTGGCTTGCGACCGCGCTGGGCGCGTCCGCCTATGTCGGCTTCTTTTCGGCGGTGTTTGGCAAGCATCTCTATGGCGGCACGAATTATGACCCGAATGGCGTGTTGCCGGTGCGGCCGCCGCTGATCGGGCGGTTCGTGGCGTTCGAGGTGAATATTACGCTGTTTACCATTACGTCCACGGTGCTGGTCGTGGGCGCGATTTGCCTGGCCCGCGCGGGCGCGCTCTGAGGATTGCCGATATGCTGACTGAGGCGGAATTGCATCGCGGCGCCACGGATATATTGCGGGCGGCGCGCGATCGGCGGGCCGTGCCGCAACTCAGCCGCGCTTTTCCCGGTATGACGATCGAAGACGCATATCGCGTGCAGGATATCTGGGCCGCGGCGCGCGTGGCGCAGGGCACCCGTGTGGTCGGCCACAAGATCGGGCTCACCTCGCGCGCCATGCAGCAGGCGTCGCATATGACCGAGCCGGATTATGGGCGGATTCTGGATGACGCGGTCTATAATGACGGCGCCCGGATCGATGCCGAACAGTTTCTGAAACCCCGGCTGGAAGTCGAGTTGGCGTTCATCATGGGGCAGGATCTGGAGGGGCCGGGGGCGCGGATTTATGATGTGATCCGCGCGGTGGAGTTCGTGGTGCCGGCGCTGGAGATCATCGATTATCGCACCGAGGTGCCGCGCACGATTGTCGATACGATTGCCGATAATGCCGCATTCGGCGCCATTGTGGTGGGCGGGCGGCTGATCCGCCCGATGGATATCGATATTCGGTGGGTCGGGGCGACATTGTCGAAGAACGGCGTGATCGAGGAATCGGGCGTGTCGGCGGCGGTCATGGGCCATCCGGCCGCGGGCGTGGCGTGGCTGGTGAACAAGCTGCACGCGGTGGGCAGCAAGTTGGAAAAAGGCCAGATCGTGCTTGGGGGGTCGTTCACACGCCCGGTGGATGTCGCCCGTGGCGACGTGATCCATGCCGATTATGGGCCGCTCGGGGCAATCGGCGTCAGTTTTACCTGAGCGCCCATCATGGATGTTCCTGTCAACCCATTCAAACGCGCTTTGCTGGCCGGCGCGCAACAGATCGGACTATGGTGCACGCTGGCGAGCGCGTTCGGGGTGGAGGTGGTTGCGGGCGCTGGGTTCGACTGGCTGCTGCTGGATACGGAACATTCCCCCGCCGATGTGCCGACCGTGCTGGCGCAATTGCAGGCGCTGGCGGCCTACAAGGTGGCGCCGGTGGTCCGGCCGGCCAGCAACGATACAGTCCTCATCAAGCGTTATCTCGATATCGGCGCGCAGAGCCTGCTGATACCATACGTGCAGAACGCGGCCGAGGCGCGCCAGGCGGTGGCCGCGGTGCGCTATCCGCCGGAGGGCGTGCGCGGCGTCTCGGCGCTGACGCGGGCGACGCAATTCGGCCGCGTGCGCGATTACGGGCGGCGGGCGCACGAGGAGATATGCTTGCTGGTGCAGGTGGAGACGGTCGAGGCGCTGCGCGAGATTCCGGCGATCGCCGACATTGATGGCGTGGACGGGATCTTTATCGGGCCAGGCGATTTGGCGGCGAGCATGGGGTTGATCGGGCAGCTCGACCATCCGGACGTGACGCGCGCGGTGGAAGAGGCGATCCGGGCCGTGCGGGCGTGCGGCAAGCCTTGCGGGATATTGACCGGGAATGCCGCGTTTGCGCGGCGTTGTATCGAGCTTGGGACGCGCTTTACGGCCGTGGGGGTGGATGTGGGGATTTTGGCGCGGGGGGCGGAGGGGCTGGTGCAAGCGTTCAAGTAAGGAAGCTCTTCTTTTTTGAAAAGCAAAAAACTTTTGCTCGTTGCAAAAACCGTTGGCACCGGCTCCGCCAGGCTGCCCAGCCATAGTGGCGAGCTTCGTGCCCTTCGTGGCTTTGCCTACCTTGGTGTCCTTCGTGCTAAAATCTTACGTCCTTCGCCAGATCAGATCAGTCAGGTCGTTTGGCCAAGGGACCGCTCGCAACAGACTTTTCAACCAGAGCGAAAATTTTTGCTCTTGAAGGGGCGGGTCTCGCTTCGCTCTGCCGCCCTACCGGGCTACAAGGTTATTTTCAGGCGTCGACTTGCTCTACGCCGATCACTTCGGGGACGTAATGGCGTAGCATGTTTTCGATGCCGTGTTTCAGTGTGGCGGCGCTGGAGGGGCAGCCGCTGCAGGCGCCTTGCATGTGCAGGCGCACGATGCCGTCGCGAAAGCCCTTGAAGACGATGTCGCCGCCATCGCTGGCGACCGCGGGGCGCACGCGCGTATCGAGAAGTTCCTTGATCTGATCGACGATTTCACGGTCCTCGGGGGACACGTCCTCGGCTTCCTCGTCGGCGTCGGCCAGCGTTACCGGGCGGCCGGCGACGAAATGTTCCATGATGGCGCCGAGCACCTGCGGCTTGAGCGAGGGCCAGCCGGTTGCGTCGGATTTCGTGACGGTAATGAAGTCAGACCCGAGGAACACGCGGGCGACGCCGGGCAGCGCGAAGAGCGATTGGGCGAGCGGGCTGCGTTCGGCGGCGGCGGGGGCGGCGAAGTCGGCGGTGCCGTGCGGGATGACGGTCTGGCCGGGCAGGAATTTGAGCGTCGCGGGGTTGGGGGTGCCTTCGGTTTCGATGAACATGGGGGGGTTGCTCTCAAACAGGACCGTGTGGGTCTGTTATGGGTGTGTGCTCAACCTTAGGCAAGGCCAGGGGCTCTGCCCCTGGACCCCGCTGGGGCCTGAGGCCCCAGACCCCCATTCTCTTGGTATACGCGTTAAGTAATGGGGTCTGGGGACTTGTCCCCGTCGTGCGAAGCACGCTTGCGCGTGACGGGGTCCAGGGGCGTCGTGCGAATGCACGCTTCGCGTGACGCCCCTGGCCTTCCTTCTCTACGGCTCGCCGCTGATCTGCGCCCGCGGCCTA
>Ga0116226_10002706_pt1 | contig 15516 bp, 11 predicted proteins | sample S1TSphfallax_FD_89692 | JGI IMG/M metagenome (GOLD analysis project Ga0116226, IMG submission 89692) | Host-associated microbial communities from peat moss isolated from Minnesota, USA - S1T2_Fa - Sphagnum fallax MG | ecosystem: Host-associated > Plants > Peat moss > Unclassified | place: USA...
CACGGCGGTGTTGACGATCGCGATTCCGGTCAGCAGCAGCCACAGGCGCAACTCGATGCGCCGCAGGGCGCGCCACGAGAACGGCAGCAGCACGAGCCCACCCAGGCTCAAGCGGATCGCGACCAGCGCGAACGGGCCGAAACTGCCCGCGGCGACGCGCATGAACAGGAACGACGCACCCCAGATTGCGCCCAGCAGCAGGAGTTCGCCCAGCGTCAACCAGCGGGGCGCGGCGGCGGCGGACACCGTGCTCAAGGCTGCGGCTCGGTCGCGGCGAGAAAGTCGCGCAGGGTGTCGACCCAGACGCTCGCCTGGGTGTGCGTGCCATGACCGCGCGTCGCGTCGGAAATCGGAATCAACACGAACCGCGCATGCGGCATACGGCCGACGAGACGTTCGGCCACACCCAGTTCCGGCGGGTTGATGAAATCGTCGGCGGAATTGATCCACAACACCGGCGCGGTGATCGTGCCGAGTCGCGACGAGGGGTCGTAGTGCCGGCTTGCGTCCGTGTAGTAGATCATGTCGTTCGCATCGGTCGCGGCGGCGGTCCGGGCGACGTACGCGTCTACGTAGGCCTCGGCCGCGACGCGCGTTGGAAAGTTCTTCTGCATCTGCAGAGGCGCGGAACCCATGACGAGGAACAATTCATTGGCAAACGACAGGCCGAGTGCAGGCTCGCTCGCATACTCGCCGCCGGCCCAGGCCGGATCGCGCCGGATCGCCTCGATCGCCATGTAGCGCATCATGCGATTGCGACCGGCGATCTCGACGGGCAGGCAGGCGAAGGGCGCGAGGGCGTCGGCGAAATCGGGAAAGGTCTCACCCCAGACGAAGGCTTGCATGCAGCCCATGGAGGTGCCGAGGATCAGGCGCAAGTGATCGACGTGCAGGCCCTCGAGCAGCATGCGGTGCTGACTCGCGACCATGTCGTCGTAGTCATAGTGCGGGAAACGCATGTGCAGGCCGTCGGACGGCTTGCTGGACTCGCCATGGCCGATGTCGTCCGGGAAAATCAGGTAAAAGCGCGTTATGTCCAGCGGCTGGCCCGGGCCGAACAGCACGCTCGCGAACTGCGGTGCGAGGAGACTGTGCGCACTGCCGCCGGTCCCATGCAGCAGGAGCACCGCATTGTCCGTATGGCCGTTCCGGTCACGGTGCGGCGAGCCCAAGGTCAAATAATGCAGATGCAGCGTCGGCAGCGTCGAGCCGTCGCCGAAGCGAAAGTTCGCGATGTCGAAACTGCCTTCCTGCGTCGGCCAGAGCGCGGGCTGCAGGGGCGGCGCTTGCGCGGCGGCCGCGAGCGCGGGCAGCGCGGCCAGGACGGCGCAGATCGAAGCGATGAAGCGGGCGAAGGACATGGCGCGGAGCCTAGCGCATCGCGCGCCCATGCGCGACGGCATTGCGCGCCGTCCCGCGACTTGGGGACCACTGGAATTGCGGCGGGCAATTTTGCCCAGCGCAAATCTCTTGCGATCGCAGCGCGCGCGGTCATACTTGAGCGCGTGGGTGGCCCCGCTGCGGGCGCGAACACTCAGGGATGCAGTGAACTAAGGGATGCAGTGAACTATAAGAATCTGAAGATTTTATGCGCGACGGCGGCGCTCGGCCTCGGCGTCCGTGCGCAGGCCGCGGATTGGCCGCCGATCCTGCCTGAAGACCTGCAGATGACGCGCGAGGAAAAGGCGCCCAAAGCGCCGGCCGTGCTGCTCTACCGCCAGGTGGATCGGGACGACACGACGTCCGTCGAATCCGAACTCGTGCGCATCAAGATCCTGACCGAGGAGGGTCGCCAATACGCGGACATCGGCTTGCCGTTCGACAAGTCGCACGAACGGATCTACGCCATCGAGGCCCGCACCATCAGTCCCGACGGCAGCATCGTGAAGTTCGACGGCAACGTCTACGAGACCACGATCGCCAAGTCTCACGATTCGCGGGTCACGGCGAAGACGTTCACGCTGCCGGACGTGCACGTGGGCAGCATCATCGAGTACCGCTACAAGCATCAGTTGCGCTACGGATACATCTTTAATTCCCATTGGATCTTGAGCGCCGACCTGTTCACCCGATATGCGAAATTCTCGCTGATCCCCTATGCCGGTGAGTTCTCCCTGCGCTACAGCTGGCCGCTCGGGCTGCCCCCCGGCACGCAGCCGCCCGCCAAGGTGCACGGGCGTTTCGAGCTCGAAGTCCACGACGTTCCGCCGTTCGTGAGCGAGGAGTACTCGCCGCCCGAGGACGAACTGAAGACGCGCGTCGATTTCGCCTACCTCGGCGACGACGACGTCGCCGAAAAGGACCCGGTCGAATATTGGCGCCGCGTCGGCAAGAAGTTGAACTTCAAGGTCGAGAGCTTCGTCGACCGACGCGCGGCGATGGAGAAGGCGCTCGCGCAAATCATCGACGCCGGCGACGATCCCGAGACCCGGCTGCGCAAGATCTACACGCGCGTGCAGCACTTGCGCAATACCTCGTTCGAGAGCGCCCGCACCGAGCAGGAAGAGCAGCGCGACCCGGAGAGAGAGGCAAAAAACGTCGCGGACGTCTGGGATCACGGCTACGGCTCGGGCGTGCAGCTGACCTGGCTGTTCATGGCGCTGGCGCGGGCCGCCGGCATCCCTGCCGAGCCCGTCATGGTCCCGTCGCGCGACCAGACCTTTTTCGAGCCGCGCCTGATGAACATGAACCAGCTGAACACCAACGTGGTGCGGATCAAACTGGACGGCAAGGACTCGTTCTTCGATCCCGGCACGGCGTTCGCGCCTTTCGCCACCTTGCCCTGGTCCGAGACCGCCGTGCGTTGCCTGGCTCTCGACAAGGCCGGCGGCACCTGGATCACCACGCCGCTGCCGGCCGCGACCGAGGCACGCGTCGAGCGCAAGGCCGTGCTCAAGCTGTCGCCGGATGGCGATCTCGACGGCGTGCTCACGGTCACTTACGCGGGCGCCGAAGCTCTATGGCGTCGCACGAGCGAGCGCAACGAGGATGCGACCGAGCGCAAGCGCATGCTCGAGAACGAAACGAAAGGGTGGATCGTCACGGGCAGCGAGGTGACCCTGACGAACGAGCCGTCTTGGGATGCCTCTGAGCCGACGCTCGTGGCCGAATTCACGGTCCGGGTGCCCGGCTGGGCCGCGGCGGCGGGCCATCGTCGCTTGATGCCGAGTGGGCTGTTCGTCGGCGGCGAGGTGCACACCTTCGAACACGCCGCGCGCGAGCATCCCCTGTATTTCCGGTTCCCCTTCGAGAGTGTCGACGACGTCTCGATTGCCCTGCCCGCCGGCTGGCAGGTCGACGACCTGCCGAAACCCTTGATCGTGGACCGGGATGCGCTCAAATATGCCGCGAGTGCCGAGGCGAGCGTCGCCGAACTGCGCTTGCGCCGGGATTTGACGATCAGCGCGCTCTTGGTGCCCACGAAGTTCTATCCGACGGTGCGCGATTTCTACCAGGCCGTGCGTGCCGCCGACGAGAGACAAATCGTCTTGGGCTCCGCCAAAAAGTCGGCGAGCCTGTGACCGCGTCGCAGCGGGGCGGCGAGTGCTGCGGCCTAGAGCGCGAAGCAATGGGGCGCGGCCGGCTTTCGCGCGCGGTGTCGTTCGCGCTCACGCTGGCCGTGGGTTTCACGCTGCCGGCCTTCGGTGCGACTGACGCGCCACCCTGGCTGCACGCCTTGACCTCGGTGCCTCTGCCCGCGCACGACGAGAAGACGGAGGCCGTGATCCTTGCCTCGGAGACCACACTCATCGTCTCGCCCAACGGCCAACTGAAGCATCTCGTACGCGAGGGTTTGAAAATCCTGCGGCCGGAGGGGGAGAGTTTCGGCACGGTACGCGCCGATTACGACCCACTGACCCGTATCACCGCTTTGCATGCCTGGAGCATCCCGGCGGTCGGCAAAGATTATGCGGTCAAGGACAAGGATGCCGTCGAGACCTCGTTGTACGGTGTCGTGAACGGGGAGCTCGCAACCGACCTGCACAGCCTGGTGCTGCGGATCCCGGCGGCCGTGCCCGGCAGCATCGTGGGATGGGAGAAGGAACAGGAAGAGCGTCCCTACCAACTCATCGACGAGTGGGACTTTCAAGACTCGGTGCCGACGCGTGAGACGAGCTACACCCTGCGTCTGCCGCCGGGTTGGTCGTATCGGGCGGTGTGGCTCAACCACGCCGAGGTTCCGCCGGTCGAGACGGCCGCGGGCGAGGTGCGCTGGACGCTCAGCGACGAACCGGCCGTGCCGATCGAGCCGCACATGCCGCCGTGGCGGGGCATCGCCGGCAGGCTCGTCGTCACGCTGCTGCCGCCGAACCCTCAGGATTCGGGCATGCAAACCTGGTCCGATCTCGGCCTCTGGTATTCACGGCTCACGCGGGGCCGTCGCGACGTGTCGCCGGAAATTCGCGCCAAGGTTGCCGAGCTGACCGCCGGCGTTCCGGATCTGCTCGGCAAGATGCGTGTGCTCGCGGCCTTCGTTCAGAGCGACATCCGCTACGTCGCGATCGAGCTCGGTATCGGCGGCTTCCAGCCGCATGCGGCGGCCGAGGTGTTCAGTCACCGCTACGGGGACTGCAAGGACAAGGCGACGCTGCTGAGCGCCATGCTGTCCGTGATCGGCGTCGACTCCTATTATCTGATCATCAATACCGAACGCGGCTCCGTGACCGTGGCGACCCTGCCGAATCTAGGGTTCAACCATGCGATCCTCGCGATTCGGTTGCCGGACGGCCTCACCGATCCCACGCTGTTGGCGACGAGCACCCGGCCGCCGCTCGGGAGACTCCTGTTCTTCGATCCCACCGATGACTTGACGCCGTTCGGTTCCTTGCGCGGAGCCCTGCAGGCAAATTTCGCGCTGCTCGTGCGCGGCGACGGCGGGGAGCTGATCGAACTGCCCCAGCTCGACGCCGGGACGAACGGCAATGCCCGCGCGGCCAAACTGACCCTGACCGCGGACGGATCTTTGAGCGGCGAGGTGCGGGAGCATCGCGTCGGCGACGATGCCGTCGCGCAGCGCTACGCCCTGCGCTCCGTCTCCCGGGACACCGAGCAGATCAAGCCGATCGAGTCGCTGCTCGCCGGGTCCCTGGCGGATTTCGAGATTCTGCGCGCGCAGGTCGGCAATCAGGCGATGACCGACAAGCCCCTCGATTGGATCTACGAATTCAGGGCGGAGCACTACGCCAAGGCCAGCGGCGACCTGCTCCTGGTGCGACCACGCGTCCTCGGCAGCCGAGCGCTCGGCTTCTTGGAGCGGCCGGAGCCGCGTCGTCAGGCCATCGAGTTCTCCGGCCCCGAGCGCGACACCGACGTCTTCGAGATCACCCTGCCCGCGGGGTTCGCGGTCGAGGACCTGCCCGACCCCGTGCAGGTCAAGACCGACTTCGCGACCTATCAAAGCAAGACCGAGGTCGTCGGGCAGGTGTTGCGTTACACGCGCACGTTCGAGATCAAGACGGTCAGCCTGCCCGCCGCGCGGGCGCCGGAACTCAAGTCGCTCTATCGGACCATCGCCGGAGACGAGCGGGGCTCGGTCGTCCTGAAGCGCGTGGCTGCGAACTGAGGACGGCATCTCAGGCCACCTTGTTCGGCAAGCCGTCATGGTTCGGCAGTCCGTCACGAATCAATCCGGCCAATAGCACGTCCACGAGCGTGCCGCCGTTTCCGCCGACGCCCGCGCCGGCAACCACGTCCGGCACCAGTTTGGATCCCGACTTCGACAGGGACTCGGCCACCTGGACGACGGCATAGTTGCCGGCCTCCATGGACTCGATTTTCAGGCGAATGACCTCGGCCTCGGCGGCGCCGACCGCGCGCGTCTTGTCCGCCTGCGCTTCGCCGACGGCGCGCAACACGTTGGCATCCGCCTCGGCATTGATTTTCTTCGCCTGGCCCTCGCCCTCGGCCGACTTGACCGTGGCCCGCGCGTTGAACTCGGCGATCGCCACCTGACGCTCGGCATCGACGACCTTGGCCTGCGTGGCCGCGAGGGCGGTCGCCTGCTCGAGTTCCTGGCGCACCGTCTGCGCCTGGCGCTGCGTCTCGTAGGTGATCCGCTCCTGCTCCGCGATCTTGCGGTCGGTCAGGGTCTTCATGAGCTGGTCGGGCGGCACGATGTCGCCGATCAGCGTATCGACCGCGCCGACGTTGTATTCGGCGAGGGCCGCAGCGATCGCCTCTCGCGCCTCGGTCTGGCGGGTCGAGCGATTGTTCAGGAAGTCGATGATGTCGGAGCCCTGGGCCGCGTTCCGGAAATAATTGCCGATCGTGGGCTCCAGCACCTGGGTCACGAGCGCCGACATGTCGCCGAAGCGCGCGATCACCTTCGGCGCATCGTTGCGCGGAATGTGAATGATCTGCGAGACGTCCAGATTGAATCGGAAGCCGTCGGCCGAACGGACCGTGATCGTCGACAGATTCGCATCGAGCTTGTGGGCTTCGGTCTTGCCCGTGGCCCAGTTGAGCACGACGTTTGCGGTGGGCACGCAGCTCACCTTGTGCGTGTGGGGGTTCAGCGGATACCGGCCCGGATCGAGGGGTGTGACCCAGACGCCCTTCTCGCCCTTGCTGACCAGATTGCCATGGCGGAAGGAATCGCCGGTGACGTCGGTGCCTTCCTTGCCGACGAAGGCGATGACCACGCCGACGTTGGCGATGGGCACTTCCACCATGTTGGCGAGTTCCACGGTCGCAAAGCGCGGATTGATGAAGTAACGTCCGGCCAGCAGCACCTGCTCCTGCAGTCCTTTTGCGCCGCCGGCATCGACGAAAGCCTGCGGGTTCTGGAACAGGTTGTGGCCGGCCACGGTGGGGCCGGCGATCTCGCCGGCGGGGAGCGAGGATCCCTCGCGGGTCATGACCACGCCGACCTTGTCCTCGGGCACGTCGACCACGTCGGCGAGCGCCACCGCGAATAGGAACGGGTTGATGCGGTAGCTGCCCGCCGCGATCAGCGCCATCTGCGGACCGCGTTCGCCGCCGGCGTCCATGAAGGCTTGTCCGTCCTGGAACGAATCGCAGGCGACTTCACAGGCGATGACGCGGCCGCTGGCGAGCGGTTTGCCATCGCGTGCCTCGACGACGCCGACCTTTCCGGGCGGCACCGTGACCGCCTCCACCACGCTCACCTTGAACAGGAGCGAGTTGACGCGGTACGTGCCGGGCGGGATCAGCGTCATCTGCGGGCCGCGCTCACCGCCGTTCGCGAGAAAGGCGCGCGCATCTTGATAGGAATCGCAGTCGACGCGCCTGGCGACGATGCGGCCGCTCGCGAGCGGCCGGCCGTCGCAGGCTTCCACCGCGCCGACCTTGCCCGCGGGCACGCTGAGGAACTTGGCCAGTTCGATTGAATACTGCCAGGGCCACAGGCCGAGATGCATGCCGGGTGACAGTGTGTCGGCCTGATAGCCCGCCTCGCCGTTGAGCGCGATGATCCGGCCGTCGGGCAGGGTGCGATTCCTTCCGAACAGCACGAACTTCTTGGTCACGATGCCCACCGAGTCGTCGGGCACGATGTGGACGCCGCAGAGCCACAGCCACACGCGGTAGAGCGCGAGGAACAGCAGCGCCGAGACGATGGAAAGAGCTGACTGCCAATGATCGATCAGAACGTCCATGAGAACCCCTATGATTGCCTCGCGGCGAGGTCAAATGAGCTGCCGATGCACGGCCGTGGCGGAATGGGAAGCCATGGATACGCGTAGGGCCGGTATGGCAGCGATCCCAGTGAGCCTGGGGGCTGTAAGTAGAGAATTGTTGGTCGAGTCTACATACCAGATGGGTTTGCGGCCTCGGCCGCCAAACCATGGGGCGAATTATATCAGTTGGGATAAATCAATCTAGCGGCCGCCTGATCATTAGGCAGCGAACGAATTGCCGCCAGAGCACGGTGCTACAGAAGACCCTTCAGTCCGCGACGCTCGCCAGGATCGAGCGGATCTCGGGCAGGATTTGCATGAAAAGATCGAGCAGCTGCGGATCGAAGTGCTTGCCTGCGGCCTCTGCCATCGTCGCGAGCACTTCGGCCTCCGGGATCGGCTCTTTGTACACCCGCCGGTTGATCATCGCATCGTAGACATCGACGATCGCGACGATGCGCGCTTCGATCGGGATCTGTTCGCCGCGCAGGCCGCGCGGGTAACCCGATCCGTCCCATTTTTCGTGGTGACAGTGCGCGATCGCTCCACCCATGCGCAATACCGGAATGGTGCTATCCCCGAGCATGTTGGCGCCGATCACCGTGTGCTGCTGCATGACCCGAAATTCCTCGGGCGTGAGCTTGCCCGGCTTCTGCAGGATCCGGTCCGGGATGCCGATCTTGCCAATGTCGTGCATCGGGGCGGCGACGCGAATGTCCGTCGTGCGCACCGGATCCCAGCCCAGTGCCCGACCCAGTGCAGCGGAAAAGAGGCCGATGCGCCGGACGTGTCCGCCGGTTTCTTCGTCGCGCATGCCCGCCGCGGCGAGCAGCCTGATCGCGATCTCCTCCTCCCGCTGCCGGACCGCGGCCGTGCGTCGCATCACCTCGCGCTCGAGCGCCTCCTCGGCGAGCAAGTGCGTGCGCGCCGACTGCATGACCTGTACGCGCTCGGCATATTCCTCGGACAGGTGTTGGATGATCAGATATTGATGGCCGTCCGCGACGATCGCCTGCGCCTCGAGGGGCCAGTCGCTGCCGTGCGAGTCCGTTTCGAGCCAGACACCGGAACAGATTCGACCCGGCGCGCCCTTCAGCCAGAGCCGCAGCGCATCGACGAGAAAATTATCGAGGAAGCCGGAACGTCCGGCGAGTGCGATGCCGACGCCTCGCGAGCAGTCCGGCGGCCCCAGCAAGCCGGACCAGTCCGGCGCCGTGTTCAAGCGCAGGAAAGTACCGTCGTCGGCGCGCCGCAGGACCATGAAGTTCAGCGCCGCGAGCACCGCGTCGAGGCCGACCCGCTCGTCCGGCGCGACGGCTGCGCCCGGTGCCTGCGCGACTGCGCTCATTCGGCGCAGGCCTCGGTCGGCACGCGTGCGAAATGCGCAAATATGGCCTCCACGCCATCGCCGTTCTTCGCGCTGCTGCGCAGGATGCGTATGCCCCTGGTTTCCAGGGCGGTGATGCGTTCGCCGGAAATCGCCCATTCGGCCGCGAGGTCTTCCTTGTTGAGCACGAGGACGAAAGGCAATCGCCCGAGCTCGAGTTCGATGCGGCCGTGCAAATCCAGCGCCACGTCGAGGGTGTGGGCCCGCGTGCCGTCGGCGACCAGGATGTAGCCGCTGCTGCCGCGCAGGTAAGTCGTTTGCAGTCGGCAGAAGGCGTCTTCGCCGGCGAGGTCCCACAGCATCATGCGCGTCGTCGCGCCGTCGACCGTGACGTCCTTCTTGTCGATCTTGACGCCCACGGTCGTATGGTATTTTTCGCTGAACGCACTCTGGACGTAGCGACGCACGAGACTGCTCTTGCCGACCGCGAACGCGCCGACCATGCAGAGTTTGATCTGCATCATGCAGCATCTCCGTGCGCCGGATCGGCAGCGCTGACTGCGAGGTGGAAGTCGACGCGGCGGTCCGTGTCGGTGTATGCATGCGCGTTTGCCGCCGCCGCCTCGGCCGCGCCGACACCGCGTGCGCGCAGCAGCGACGCCGGTAAGCCGTGGGCGACGAGATAGCTGCGCACCGCCTCGGCCCGGCTGCGGCTCAAACGCAGGTTGCTCTCCGTGGTTCCGGGCGTGTCGGCACGACCCACGATTTCGAGCGTGTAGCCGCGGCGAAGTTCGGCGGCCGCCGACACGAATGCGACCAGCGTCGGCAGCAGCGTGTCGAGTCGTGCGCGGCGCGCGGGCGACAGGGTGTCGGCGCCGATTTCGAAGTACACGGCGGCGGTAGCGAGGGGTCGGGTGTCCAGCGTGACGCCCTGGTCGTCGTAGGCGCGGACTCCCGGAACGAAGGGGGCCTGCCGCCGGGCTTCTACCAGCCATGCACCGGGTGCGACGCCGCTCGCGCGCAGGACGTCCCCGTCGGTCCGCAGGCTCAGGCCGGAGGGCGGCGCAAGCAGCAGTTGCGCGCGCCGCTGCGTCAATGCCGGCTCCATCGAGAGATACGGTTTCCAATGCCAGCTGATGCCGAGACGGCGGATGGCTTCCGCGCCGACGACGGTGAGCGGATCGCGAGCCAGCGGATCGCGCAAACCCTCGATATGGCGTTCGCCCGAGGTATCCGCTTCGAGCACCGTCAGTCCTGGCTCCGCGCGCAATTCGGCGATCACCGTGTTCCAATCGGTTTGCGTGCGATGACGAACCAGGGCTGTCGCACCGATCACAGCGGCGAGCGCGCCGATGATGAGGTAGGCGCGCCAGGGTCTGCCGCTTTCGGGCGCGCGTGACTGCGAGCGCAGACAGGGACGCAGGGACGAGTCGAGGTCGGCAAAGCCTTGCATGTTACCGTCGAAAGCCGCGAGCGCTGCCGCGTGGCTGAGATGGATTGTCTCGAGCGCTTCGGACAGTTGCAGACCGAGGGTGCTCGGCGCGTTGCCCCGAACGACCGCGGCGAGAATCGCCTGGGGTCCGACCCGCACGAGTACGGTCAGGTCGCCCAGGCGAATCGCATCGACTCCGTCGGCAGAGCTGACCTGGAAGGAGTCGCCGATGAAATCGCGAATCGCGGTGAGCATTCCAGAGACCATCTCCGGGTCCTGAACCACGACCTGGTCCGCGACGCAATGCCCGAGCAACAAACCCGTCTCGCGGTGAATCAAGAACACTTGCTCGACGCGATAGACCAGGGTTTTCAGCAGCACAACGTCCGCATAGGCTCGGCCGGTACGCCACGCGTCCAGACGCCAGCTCACAGCGCGGAACGAAAGACTCTGTTCCACGGCGCCGTTGAAGGCCTGCAGCATCTCGGCGAGGGTTTCAGCGATCGAACGGCGGATCGCGGGGCCCATGAGCGGATACAAGGCATCAACGAGCGGTCGCGGGTTCTCGCGCACCGAGCGATGCAAGGAGTCCTCGACGACCGGCACGAGCACGCGCGCGAGACCGTCGTCCTGGCGGACGCGAATTGCGGCCGCCTCGGGCAGCACGCTCGCCACGCTGCGCGCCAGGCTGTCGGGATCGCCGACACTCGCCCGCAGGGCCGCGAGCGAGTCACGCTCGTGGCCGAGCAGCAGGGACCGAAGTCGATGCCATTCCCGCGCGGTACGCGGCTCGGCGTCGGCAGGTGTCATCGCGTTACGCGGCCGTCGCGGCGCGCAGGCGGTCGGCGACCTCGGTGAGCAGGTCCGCGAGTTCGACGCGGCTGGTCTTGGCCTGGGTGAGGGTGTCGGCCGTGTTCTGCAGACGGCCGATCAATTCGTCATATTGGCGCTGCATGCTTTCCCGGCGTGCCGCCGATTCCGCGTCGAGCAGCGCGCAGGCTCTCGCGTGGCGCTGCTCCAGATCGTTCTGCAGCGTCTCGAAACGCCGTTCGTAAGTCGCTTCGAGCGCCGCAAACTTTTCCGCAACCCGCGCCGCCAGGGCCTCGCGCTCCATACGCGTGCGCCGACTCTCCGCTCCGAACAAAATCTCTCGGACTTGATCGAGTGAGCGGTCCGGTGCACTGTCGGTGTCCCCGCCGCTCTCGAGCAAGGCCTCGATCGCCGATGAGCCTATCGCTGTCGCGTTGGGGTCCTCGCCATCGCGAAATGCATAGTCAGAGCTGGGATCCGGTCCGGGGCTGGGCATTGCGAAATCCTTTTAAAGGGTTGAGTGATGTAACCGCTGTTTTTCAATCGGCCGGAGACTGCAAAGCTTGATCGTAACGACGCCGCCGACGCTCGGAGTGTGATGGGTCACACTTACGACGGATTCGGGCGGCATGCGCAAGTCGCTTGTGCGCTTCATCACATTGTCGCCAAGACGGAAAAGATTCCGCCCTGGCGTAACCAGTGCGGGATCCGTATGGGACCGCTGCTGCGCCGCAGCTTGAGCGCCATGCTATCGTCCGCCCCATGACGCAGCACCGCAGTGGACGACTCGAATCCTTGTTTCTAACGGTCGCGCTCGCGACCGGGGCCGCTTGGGCGCAGGCCCCGACGACCGGGTACCAGGCCGCGAACGAGCAAGGCTGCCAGGTGTGGGTTCCTCCGCAATTGCACGGCCCCGATTTTCTCCCGCGTTACACCGGGGATTGCAAGGGCGGATTCGCCCAGGGCAGAGGGCGGCTCGAGTGGGTCAACCGCTACGCCTCGATGCGCGTGAGCGCGGTCTGGGACGGGTATTTCGCGAACGGCGTCTATGCCGGCACGGCACCGTTCGCATACCTCATCGAACCCGAATCTCGAACCAACGAATACCTCGTGCACGACGGTCGCGTCGCCGGCGCCGAGGTCTTGGTGTTCGCCGAGAACGGCCGTGACGGTGCTTTGGATCTATGCGCTGCGCCGATCCTCGGCGTCCTCCTCGACGAAAAATTGCCGGTCACCGCCGATGACGCGGTCAAAAAAGCGATGACGGATGCCGCCGCCCGTCTTGCCAGCCAGTGTCCGACCACGCCGCGCAGTTCCATCCAGGTCAATGCCTACGAGGGGTCCTTCGTGATCGATGCCCATGGGCAGCGCAGTGCAGCGGTCGCCTACGCGCGCTGGGATTGGGCGAAACGCGAACTCGGGGACTACTCGAATCAAGCCTCGGACCAACTGCGCAGCCGACAGCGCGCCGCGGACCGGACGGCGGCGCTGCTCGATCAGCGCCGCCGCTTCGATCAATTCTCGCTGCGTAATCACGTCGCTGCCTGGATCACGGCGGCGCAACTCGACGCGAACCCCTTCAAGTACGAAGGACAGAACGTCGGCCTCATCGTGCAGCTGAATCGCATGCTGACGCGCGACACCGCGCTCGTGGGCGGGGCGCTCGATGACGATGCGGGTTCCTTGCAACTGCACGGCATCGATCCGAATTTCCCGGACAGTCGGCAGGCGGTGCTGCTCGCGGTTCGAGTCGGCGCGCGCGAGCCCCTGGCCGACGGCGCCGACAAGACGCCCGTGATCACGGGCGTGCAGCGATTGGAAGCGGTGACCTGCGGCGAGCCGGACTGCACGGACTGGTTGGGGTGGTCGCGCGGCGCCGACCGCATCGATTGGGGCGCGCCTTATCATCCGGCCCAGTGACGGCCCAGTGACGGCCCAGTGACGGCCCGTCAGGCCGCGTGCTTGGCGCTAGGTGGTCGCGAGCATCGCCAGGACCATGATCGCCATGATCAGCGTCGCGGCCCAGCCGAGCAGACGCAATTTGGGCCGGACCACGAAGCGCCCCATGACTCCCTCGCGCGAGGCGAGCACCATCAAGACCGCCATGATCGGCACCGCGATCACTCCATCGATCTCGGCGGTCCAGATCAAGGCGCGCATGGGGTCCAGCCGTGTGAAATTGAGCGCGACCCCGCCGATGGTCGCGATCGCGATGATCGCGTAGAACTCGATTGCCTCGCGTACCTGCAACTCGAGGCCCGACCGCCACTCGAAGCTCTCCGCGACCGCGTAGGCCGCGGAACCGGCGAGCACCGGCACCGCGAGCAGTCCCGTGCCGATGATACCGAGGCTGAACAGCAGAAACGTCACGGGGCCGCCGAGCGGGCGCAAGGCTGCCGCCGCCTGATCCGAGGATTGGATGTCGGTGACGCCGGCCGCATGCAGGGTGACGGCCGTGCTCAGAATGATGAAAAAGGCGATCAGATTGGAGAAACCCATCCCCAGATAGGTGTCCCAGCGGATTCGTCGCAGATGCTGCCGCGCAACCGCCATCGGGTGGGGGAGGGGGTTGCGCGCCGGCGGCTCAGCCCCGCGCGCGCGGCCCCTGCCCGCGTGCAGATTCTGCGCCTCCTGCGCCGCCTGCCAGAAAAACAAGTACGGACTGATCGTCGTGCCGAACACGGCGACCAGGGTCGTGAGGGTCGCGTGATCGAGTCGTAGCTGCGGAAAAAACGTCTGCGCGAGAACCTGCGACCAGGGGACGTGGATCGTGAAGATCACGGCAACGTAGGACAGCAGGCTCAGGGTCAGCCATTTGAGATAACGCACGTAGGTTTCGTAGCTGAGCAAGACCTGCAGCCCCAAGGAGCCCATGCCGAGGACGACCGAGTAGAGCCGAGCCGAGCCGCCGAGCAGCAAGCGCAGCGCCTCGCCCATCGCGGCGATGTCGGCGGCGATGTTGATGGTGTTGGCGACCAGCAAGAGTCCGACGATGCTGTAGAGCATCGGACGCGGAAAGGCCGCTTTGACGTTGGCGGCAAGGCCCAGGCCGGTGATGCAGCCCAGGCGCGCGCTGACCATCTGGATGGCCACCATCAAGGGATAGGTGAACAGCACCGTCCACAGCATGTTGAACCCGAACTGCGCCCCGGCCTGGGAATACGTCGCGATCCCGCTGGGATCATCGTCCGCAGCCCCCGTGATCAAGCCCGGTCCCAGTTGCCGCACGCGTGGATGTTCGGCGATGTGCTTGAGCAGACGGATCATCTACAGCATAGTATCCAAGCGATGCCCTTCATTCTCGACCAACGACGTCGCATGCATTACCTGGAGCGCGGCCAGGGCGCGCCGACCGTTTTGATCCATGGTCTGGGATCGAGCGGCGCCGATTGGGCTTTCCAGGCGCCGGCCCTAGCTCCGCACGGCCGGATCATCGTCCCCGACTTGTCCGGGTGCGGGCATAGCAGCGCGCCCGAGCGCGGTTATTCGGTGGCGGCCTGGGCGGCCGAGACCTGGGCGATGCTCGATGCCTTGGGCGTGCAATCGCCCAATCTCGTCGGCTTCTCGATGGGCGGTGCGGTCGCCTTGGAAATGGCGCTGCAACGACCCGAAGCCGTCCCGCGCTTGAGTTTGATCAACAGTCTCGCGACCTATCGGATCGATCATTGGACCAAATGGTGCACGGCGCGCATCGATGCGGCCTTGGTTCGTCTCGTGGGTATCGAGCGCACGGCGGCCCTGATTGCGGCGCGTTTGTTCCCGGATCCCGGCCAGGCGGCGATGCGCGCGCGGGCGGCGATCGTCATCGGGTCGGTGCCTGCGAAGACCTACCTCGAGCAGGCCCGGGCCTTGGAGCGTTGGTCGGCCGTGTCCCGACTCGAACAGCTGCGCAGCCGCACGCTGCTCATCGCCGCCGAATATGACTACACACCGCTGGCCGAGAAGCGGATGCTGGCCGCGCGCATCGGCGCCGAGATCGTCGTCGTGCGCGATTCGCGCCACGGCACGCCCTTCGATGCCATCAGGATCACGAATGCCGCGTTGCTGGCGCATCTGAGCGATCAGCCGCTGCCGCCGGAATCCTCCTGGTGTCGTGATGATCCGACGCTGCCCCTGCCGATATCGCTCGAGGACAGCCTCGCCGATGAGCACGCTGCGGCGGCACCGTGGCCTGTCGCGACGGGGCCATCTGCCGTCGCGGACGACGCGCCCCGCCTCAATCGAGATGCATCTTCCGCAGCAGCGTCTGATAGCGCGGGTCCGGTCGCAGATCCTTGAGGAAGGGTTCGCATTTGATCCAGAGCATGCCG
>Ga0116226_10002707_pt1 | contig 15512 bp, 14 predicted proteins | sample S1TSphfallax_FD_89692 | JGI IMG/M metagenome (GOLD analysis project Ga0116226, IMG submission 89692) | Host-associated microbial communities from peat moss isolated from Minnesota, USA - S1T2_Fa - Sphagnum fallax MG | ecosystem: Host-associated > Plants > Peat moss > Unclassified | place: USA...
CATCAATATCCTCAATAGTTTTTAAATTTGTTTCAAATTGATCAAATAAAGAAAATTTTTTCATATTCTTTCTGCTTTTTTATTAATCTTGTATTTTTTTTTTGTTAAAGTTAATATAATTATTATTAGAAATTAGGGCATGTAGCTCAGAGGCTAGAGCGCGTGGCTACGAACTACGAAGTCGGGGGTTCGACTCCCTCCTTGCTCATTTTTTTTCTATAAAAATTCAAGATTTGTATATAATTATATAATATACAAAAACATGGGATATAGCCAAGTGGTAAGGTAACGGATTTTGACTCCGCGATTCGAAGGTTCAAATCCTTCTATCCCAGCTTTATTTATTTTTTAAAAATTTATGCCTTTAGAAATTCAATTTATTGATGGAATAAAAGAAACTACTGCTCCAATTGTAAAAGTTACTAAATCTCTTAATGGAAAAACAGGAACGGCCACATTTATTTTTTTACAACCCAAAAGTTTAGAAATTGCTTTAGCAAATAATGTCCAAATTAATGGAATGTCTTTAATTTGGGAAAACAAAAAAATTTTTACCTCAGATCTAAGACTTTTTTTTAAAAATGGAAAACCATTTATAATTAAAAGCATTTTAATTTTTAAAAACTCTATAGAATGGTTTGATTTTTTAAGCTTTATGAATCTTTATTCAAAAGAAAAGGGTTTATTATTTGAATCCGATTAATGGTTTTTTTAATCAAAATTAACAAAAAATATAATAAAAATAATATTTTTCAAAAACATATTTTTGAAATCTTTTTTAAATTATAACATAGAGAAAAAAGCAAATTATTAATTCTACTATTTAAGTAGACTCTTTTTGAAAGAAAATTAAGATTTTATTCCGTCAATAGTTTTATTTTTTTTTATGAATTTTTTCAATATTTTTTCGGATGATTATGACGAATTTACATATGAAGATGAAGATGAAGAAAAAGGACCTGCGTTAGAAATTTATGGAACCGATTTAACTCTTTTAGCACAACAAGGACAATTAGAGGAATGTTTTGGACGTGAAAAAGAATTACTTGAAGTTATGGAAATTTTAGTAAGACGTCAAAAAAATAATCCTGTTTTAGTAGGAGATGCAGGAGTAGGAAAAACAGCAATTGTAGAATTATTTGCTACAAAAATAGTAAATAATTTAGTTCCTTTTGTTTTAGAAGGACGAACAATTATTAGTTTAGACTTAGCAAGAATTGTTGCTGGATCCCGCTACCGTGGGGAGTTTGAATTACGTTTTCAAAGAGTTTTGGATGAAGTTTTAGCTCAACCAAATATTATAATTTTTATTGATGAAATTCATAATATTGGAGGAACAGGATCTGCAGAAGGTTCACTAGATGCTGCTAATATATTAAAACCTGTTCTTTCTAGAAGTGGATTTCAATGTATTGGAGCAACGACAACAAAAGAATACCAACGAATTGAAAAAGATCCGGCTTTAAATAGACGTTTTCAACCAATTCAAGTAAAAGAACCTTCAATTGAGCAAACTGTCCAAATTTTATATGGGTTACGCCCAAGTTTAGAAGCTTTTCATAATGTTGAAATTTTACCAGGAGCTCTTCGTTTAGCTGCGGATTTAGCGTCTCGTTATATTTATGATCGATTTCTTCCAGATAAGGCAATTGATTTAATTGATAGAGCAGCAGCAAAAGAAGTAATTCAATTAACAAATGTAACTGAGGGATCCATTATTTCATCCATTGTAAATGCTGCTTTAAATAATTTAGGAAGCTTAAAGGTTGAGGCATTTAGACGTGGCGATACAGCTACCGAATTTGTTTTTCAAGAAATTGAAAATGCTTATCGTAATTTTCTTTTACGTTGGATTGAATCGCCTTTAACAATACCAGAACAACCGAAAGCTGTTTTATCACCAATTTCGCAAGCTTTATTTGATCAAATGAGAGTCTCTGTTTTAAAAAGGGTAGATGAGCTTTTATTTTCTTCAATGAAGTCGAGATCTGGGACAAAAATTATCAAAAAAAGAAAAGATTTATCAGCTCAAAAAAATGAGCAAATTTATGAAGAAATTGCTTTAGATATTAATAATGGTCAGAAACCAAAAACAAGTTTATATAGAATTTCTCTTTTTTTATTTGGAGAATGGTTAGAAGGTGAAGAATTAAAATTTTTAACTCCTGTTTTTAAAGAAAAATATTTTGCTGAATTAGCCTCTTTAATTAATCAATTTAATTTTTATTCATATTTAATTGAAATTCGACAACAAATTTCTAATAATCCTTTAATTTTTTCTTTAGATAAAGATTTTCTTGAACAAGATATTGAAGAATATGAAGAAACATTTGAAATGTTAAGTGAGCTTGAAGAAATTAGAATTGATGTTGTGAAAGATTTTTTAACAGATTTTAAACCAATTATTAGAAAAGGAATTGTTCAAAGCTTAAAATTTAGTTCAGAAATTACTTTATCTGAAAATGAACTTTCAACAATTTATACTTTATTAGGTTATTTTTCTACGGAAACAGGAAAAAACTTTTTAGCTAATATGGATGATCCCGAGTTAATTAAAAAAGCAAGAAAATTAGGTGATTTTAGTGGATTAAAAAAACGAATTACACAACAAGAAATTAGAGAATTGCTTTCAAGTATGACAGGAATTCCAATTCAATCAATTTCAGCAGTGGAATCTCAAAAACTTATTAATTTAGAGTCTACATTACATAAGCGTGTTATTGGACAAGAAGAGGCTGTTTCTGCAATTGCAAAAGCTATTAGACGTTCTAGGTTAGGTATTCAAAACCCAAATCGCCCAATTGCAAGTTTTTTATTTTGCGGACCAACAGGAGTAGGAAAAACTGAGGTTACAAAAGCTCTCGCAGTTAGTATGTTTGGTTCTGAAAATGATATGATTCGTTTTGATATGTCCGAGTTTATGGAAAAATTTACAGTATCTAGATTAATTGGATCTCCACCAGGTTATGTTGGATACGATGAAGGAGGTCAATTAACAGATGCAGTTCGTCGAAAACCATACTCTGTTGTTTTATTTGATGAAGTTGAAAAAGCACATCCAGATATTTTAAATATTTTATTACAAATTTTAGAAGATGGACGTTTAACTGATAGCCAAAAACGATTAGTTCCATTTGAAAATACTGTAATTATTATGACATCAAATGCTGCAGCCGAAGAAATTCAGCAAATTATTAAAGCCGAAAGATCCGAAAAACGAGAGGAAGAATTAGAAAATTTATCAGGCCTTCCTTCTTCAAATAATGAGGCTCAAATTACTTATCAAGATGATTATTCCGGAGCTATTAAATTTTTAGATTCTCCAATTACAGAAAATTTTCTTACCGATATAAAAGATCAATTAAGAGTAGAGTTTGAAAAATCATTTAGAAATTTAAAAGATTATGATTTTTTACAAAAAGAAATTAAAAAAGAAAGTGGAAAACCTAAAATAGAAAATGAAAAAGAGACTCCCAGTAATTTAAAAGCGGCTGTTTTAGAACGACTTAGTACTATGTTTTTACCAGAATTTTTAAATCGACTTGATGATATCATTATCTTTCAACCCTTACGACCAGAAGAATTAAGAAAAATTTGTGATTTAATGGTAAAAGATGTTGCAGAACGTATTAAGTCAAAAGATATTTTATTATCCGTAGAAGATAAAGTAAAAGTAAAATTAACACGCGAGGGATATAATCCTTCATTTGGGGCTAGACCTTTACGACGATTAGTAACAAAATACATTGAAGATCTTTTATCTGAATATATTTTAAAAAATCCCTTAGCCAAAAAAAATCAACTATTAAAAATTTTATTGAATGAAGAAGATCAAATTTTTGTTAAGGTTGAATAATAAATTTTGAAAAAATTGACATACCTGTAATTTCATTATATATTACAGGTATATTTCAATATATTCGTATAAATGCCGGGATAGCTCAGTTGGTAGAGCAGTGGATTGAAGATCCTCGTGTCACCAGTTCAAATCTGGTTCCTGGCAAGACAAAAAGCTAGGGATTATTTTTTTATTTTTAAAAATTTGCATTTTTTAGTTTTTATTGTTATAGTATTTAAAATTCGATGTTAAAATTATATTTTTAAAAAACTACTTTAGCTTTATTGCCTATGAAGGTTTGAAAACAGAAAAAGATTCTATTTGGTGAACTTTATTAGCTTACTTGTTAATTATTTGACAAAAAATGCACGTTAAAAATTGATCCTTTTTTTCTTAATCTGATAAAAAAAATTTTAAAATATATGACAATCGACATTATTCAAGAACAAGTCCTAAATCCTTCAAATTCTCCTCTCATTAGAACTATTGATCTTTTTATTGAAATAAATATAACTATACCTAATGAAATTAAAAAAGAGTGTGGAAAAAAAATACCCTTTGAACTTGAACTTGCATACTCTACTTTCTCTAATCATCTTAATAAAACTTTAAATGAGCAGTGTTTTAATTTTCCTAGTATTAGTCCTAAAAAAATGAAATTTCCTTCGTTGATTAATGAAATATATCCAACCCCAGATCATTTTAAACCGTTTTATAAACCAATAAAAAAAAAAATAGACAAAAATTTTTTTGAAATTGAAGGGCTAATGCAAACTATCTACGAGGGACTAGAGAGTCTTGTTTATTCTAAAAAAGCATGTTTTATTGGAATTATAACTGTTTCTCTACTTTGTTTGATATTTCGCAAATTTTTACGTAATTATTTTAAACGCGGACAACAAATCATAAAAAATCGAAAAACTTATCTTAAGGAATTTTTCAAACATCTTGAACGATATATTTTTGAGGTGGAATGGCTAATATATCTTCGTTGGTTACGAGATTTTTGTGGCCTAAGTTGGAATGAGATTGAAAAATTTTTTATTTATTTTTTTTTACGTTTTCAAAATTTTTTTAAAAAATGGTTTGCAATTTTCAAAAAAAATATGCTTTTAGTATTTTTTTATTTTAAAGTACTTGGATATGAAATTTTAAAAAAACTGGCTCCATTTTCACGCTATATTCTTTCTATGTTTAGCATAATTATCATAGGTTTATTTGCTAAAAAATTTTGGTGGAGAATATTTCTTTTAAGCTCGGAAGAATTTTCGCTACGTTCTATAAGACTCTTTTCTCAATTAGAACTTAGAAAAAACATTAATCAAAAAAAAAAATTTTATAAAATTGTTTTAGGAATTCTTCGTAAAATGGAAAAAAGATTAATGGAAATAACGTATACAAAATCTCACGACTATATGATGCTAGAAAAGCAAATAACGTTATTTAAGACTTTACTTGAATCTGTAAAAAAAGAAATTAGTTCTCTGGCTCAATCTCTTATAACGGATATTAGATTATATCGACAAAATTTAGGGAATACATAAGTGATAAAAATAAAAATGAATTTAAAGGTTTTTTAAACCTTTAAATTTTTAGAGATCTTTATAAGATGTAATAGTTGGATTAAAGCTTAAATTAACAGTACCCAATGATCCATTTCGATGTTTTGCAACAATTAATTCAGTAATTTGAGAGTTTGAGCTTTTCTCATTATAATATTCTTCTCGATATATCATTATTACAACATCAGCATCTTGTTCAATTGAATTATGAAAAACAATTTCGTTTTCTATATAATTATGAAAAAGTGGAATCGTTTCATCTTCAACCAAATATAATCCTTTGTATTTAATATTTTCAACCGTATACTCTTGAATTTTTATTTTTGCCAAAATACTATTTTTTTGAAAACCAATTATTTTTCCTCCTTTTTTTAATTGATGAATTGTAGTCCATCCATTAATCGATAAAATTTTATGATTAGCTGTAACAATAAAATTTTTTTTATTTGTTAATGTAACTAAAAAGGTAGGTTTGAAACCTTTATTTGAAAAATGAAAATTTGAAGCTAGCTCGTAAAATGATGTTTTTCCCCAAATTTTTAAAAAATTAAGCTCTTTTTCCTCTAAATTTGAGGATGCTTTACATCCGCTTTCTCTTAAATCAGAAAGTAATGGTCGCTTATTTACTCTTGATTCCACATTTCGGCTTAATTGAGATAATAAAAGAATTGGAATTTCAAGCTCACGTGCTAATATTTTTAAATTTCTTGTAATATAAGAAATTTCTTGTGCTCGATTTTCTAATTTTAAGCTTATCCTCATTAATTGTAAATAATCAATAATAATAATTCCGCTAGTTTTATTTTTTCCTAATATTTTTTTTATTTTTGAGCGAATTTCAGAAAGATTGATAATTGGATTATCATCAATAAAAATAGGTAATTCTGAAAATTTTCGCATACAATTTGTTAAATTTTTCCATTCAAGATGAGTCATTTTTCCAGATTTTAATCGATTTGAATTAATGTTAGCTTCTGTTGATAAAAATCTATACATAATTTGCTGCCTGGACATTTCTAAACTAAAAATAATTAATGGAATATTATATTTTTCAACAATATTTTTTCCAAGATTTAAAGCTAATGCCGTTTTTCCCATTGATGGTCTTCCTGCGATAATAATCAGATCTGATTTTTGAAATCCTTGAAGAATCGTATCTAAGTCTTTAAAAGATGTTTGAAAACCGATATTTTCATTTTTTGCAATTTTTATTTTAATTTCTGAAAACACTTGATCAATGATTTCTGTTGAACTGTATATTTTTTCTGTTAATTTTTTTTGATTTAAAGAGAAAATTTTCGTTTCAATTTCTTCCAAAATTTTTTCTAAATTTTCTGAAGTATTAAAGCCAGCAATAACTATTTCTTTTCCAAATTTAATGATAAGTCTTCGCAAATAGGTTTCATTTAAAATTTGCAGATAAAAATTTAAATCAGCAATATTTTGGCTTTGATTTAAAATACGACCAATTTCATCAATCCCACCTATTTTCTCTAATATACCTTTTTCTTCAAATGAAGCTAGAATATTTATGGGACTAATGGAATAGTTTTTTTCAAATAAATCAACAATTGTTTGATAAATAATTTTATAAGATTCTTTATAAAACACTTCAGGTTTCAAATTTTCTTGAATAGTTTGAATTAAAATCGGATTTAAAAAAAGAATATTAAGAATTGCTTGCTCCGCAAATAAATTATTTGGAAGCTCGTTATTAATTATATATTTATTTTTCATTGCGCATTTTAAAAAATATCAGTTGCTTTTTTTTTTATATTTCTATACTATTTTAGATATAACAATTTTTATGTTAAAAGCGTCTTTAGTTCAGTTGGTAGAACGCAGGTCTCCAAAATCTGATGTCGAGGGTTCGAGTCCTTCAAGGCGCGCTATTTGAAAAGGGTGGTCAGTTTTTATTCAATTGAATAATAATAAGAAAATTATACAATCACAAAAAACATTTATGGCAAAAAAAATCAAAGCTTTTGTAAAATTAGCTTTACCTGCAGGAAAAGCAACTCCAGCTCCTCCTGTTGGACCTGCTTTAGGTCAACATGGTGTGAATATTGCAGCGTTTTGTAAAGAATACAACGCTAAAACAACGGAAAAAATTGGATTAATTATTCCTGTTAAAATTACTATTTACGAAGATAAATCTTATTCGTTTATTTTAAAATCGCCTCCTGCTTCCGTTTTATTAGCAAAATTTGCAAATATCAAAAAAGGAGCTTCTCAGCCTAATAAAGAAAATGCTGGAAATGTTACCTTAGATCAATTAAAAGAAATTGCTACAATTAAAATGAATGATCTAAATACAGATAGTATAGAGAAAGCAATTTCAATTATTAAAGGAACAGCCAAAAATATGGGAATTAAAGTAGTTTCTTAATCGAAAAAATATATGAAAAAAGACTCAAAACGCATAAAAAATTTAAAAAGTTTAATTACAAAACCAACTTATAGTGTTGAAGATGGCATTAATTTGTTAAAAGAATTGGGAACTGCAAAATTTGTTGAATCTACAGAAGCCCATATTTCTTTAAATATTGATCCAAAATATGGCAACCAACAATTACGTTCAAGTTTAGTTTTACCAAATGGAACGGGAAATAGTTTACGAATTGCTGTTTTTACTGAATCAGATTATATTCAAGAAGCTTTAAAATTAGGCGCAACAATTGCTGGATCAGATGATTTAATTGAAAATATTACTGCAGGAAAATTAGATTTTGATATTCTAATAACTACTCCACAATTAATGCCTAAATTAGCAAAATTAGGTCGTGTATTGGGTCCTAAAGGTTTAATGCCATCTCCTAAATCAGGAACAGTTACAACTAATTTAGCTGAAGCCATTAATGAATTTAAAAAAGGAAAATTGGAATATCGTGCAGATAAAACAGGCATAGTTCATTTAAGTTTTGGAAAAGTTAATTTTAGCTCAAAAGAACTAAAAGAAAATTTAGAAACTGTTTTTTTATCTATTGAAAAAAATAAACCTTCTGGAGTTAAAGGAAAATATTTTAAATCTTTTACAATTTGTACAACAATGAGTCCTTCTTTAAAATTAGAGCTAGGAAGTTTTAAAGCAAAATAAAATTTTATTGTTCTATTTTTATTTTTTTGTTATTCTTTTTTATAGGAAATTAATTTTTATTATATATTTGTGTTTGAATATAAAATACCTTATGAGTGAAAAATTATCTAATATTATTGAACAATTAAAAGGTTTAACTCTTTTAGAAGCTGCTGAATTAGTAAAACAAATTGAAACTGTATTTGGTGTAGATACTTCTGTTTCTGTAGCAAATGTTGGAGCAATTTCTGTTGCTCAAACACCTGTGGTTGCTGAAGTAGCGGAAGAAAAAACATCTTTTGATGTGCTTCTTACAGATGTTCCAGCGGATAAAAAAATTGCAATTTTGAAAATTGTTAGAAATGTTACGGGATTAGGACTTAAAGAATCAAAAGATATTGTTGATAATGTGCCTAAATCTTTAAAAGAGGGTGTAACAAAAGAAGAGAGTGAAACTATTAAAAAAGATATTGAAGCTGCTGGTGGAAAAGTATCAATAAAATAAAAATAAAGAAAAAGTAATTAAGTCTAATTATGACTTAATTATTTTTTTATTCTTTTGGATAAAGCTCACCTAATTTTTGTCTTTTTTCTAAGGCATCAAAGTCAGGTTTAATTGGAACAAAAGTTTCTAATTTACTTTCAATTCCTAATAATACTTCATAAATAATATCTAAAATATCTTCAACAAGAACAATTTGACCTAATTTATCAGTTGGAACTACTGTTCGAGTTGTTTGCGATGCATTTTTAAAAATATCTTCTAAATAAAGAAGCATTGCCACCACATCAACAGAATCAGCTTCATAATCTAAAACTAAATTGGCTTCTAATTTTACATCTTCTTTTTCTACTTCATCTAATTGTTTTGTGACTACTTCAACAATAACATTAAATAGTTGCTCAAACGTTAACGATTTTAATTCCCAATTAGATTTCCATCTTTTTGCAAAAACCATAGTTGATCTTTTTTAAATATATTTTCTGACTTCATTTAATTCACTCTACTCTTTCTTTAATAAACTAGCAACAACAAATTTATATTGCAATATAGAGTTTTTTTCCTTGACGTAACAAAAAGAATCTTATATAATAATCATTATATCGGGATGTAACGCAGTTTGGTAGCGTGTCTGCTTTGGGAGCAGAAAGCCGCAGGTTCAAATCCTGCCATCCCGAGTATTAATACCCCCAAGGGAATTCGAATCCCTGTTACCTCCGTGAAAGGGAAGTGTCCTAGGCCTCTAGACGATGGGGGCTATATAACTAATTATATAATAATAATTATTATTGTCAACTTATTTAAATTATTTTTTTATTGTTATAACTAACAATAATAGAATTATTTTCTATTATAATACTTTTTTTTTCTATCAAACAAATTTATTACATATGTGCACAGAACTTTTTTTAGCTTTTCTTTATTTTTTTATTCTTTTTAGTCTGAATTTTTTTCTATTTCGATTATTAAAAAATTATTTTGAAACAATTAAACTTTTAGAGAAATTTAAAAGAATTTTTTTTATTTATAAACCCAATAAATTAGATAGATTTTTATTTTTTTTATCTTTTTTTCAGGAAAAAAAAATATCAGGAACATTTTCTAATGAATTATATAAAATTGCTGATGATACTGAAGATATTCTTTTAATAGGAAATACTTTGAAAATTTTTCAGCAAGAAAAAAAGATAAATACAACTGAAAATTATTATTTTCAATTATTAGAAAAACAATATCTTTCATCTTTTTTTTCAAAGAAAGAGAACTAACGTGGGTTGCCTGGGAATCGAACCCAGAGCCTATCAGTTAAAAGCCGATTACTCTACCATTGAGTTAGCAACCCTTTTCATTGCTCTTTATTATAATAATAATATATAGAAATTTATTAAAAATGTAAAAATTCTTTAATAAAAAAAAACATATGAGTGCATTAAATGGTGAAAACTGAACAATTAATTTCTTAAAATGAATTTTAACGTTCTTAGTCAGTTAATTACAATTGCTATTATTGTATCTATTGGTCCTGCTGTTGTTGCTTATTTAGCTACGAAAAAAGCATTATAAAACTTTTTGCTAATTTTTTGCACTATTTCTCTTATAATAGTATTTAGAAAAAAGGAAAATTATTTGTTAATTGAGAATTAAGAAAGGAAAAATATATATATTATAAAGATTAAGGTTAATAAAATGGCACTACCTTGGTATCGCGTACATACTGTCGTACTTAATGACCCTGGAAGATTAATTGCTGTCCATTTAATGCATACTGCATTAGTTTCAGGATGGGCAGGTTCTATGGCTCTTTATGAATTAGCTGTATTTGATCCTTCAGATCCAGTATTAAATCCAATTTGGCGACAAGGAACATTTGTTTTACCTTTTATTGCAAGATTAGGAGTAACTGAATCTTGGGGAGGTTGGACAATTACAGGAGAAAGTTCTTCAAATCCTGGATTATGGAGTTTTGAAGGTGTAGCTTTAACTCATATTGTTTTATCAGGACTTTTATTTTTAGCTGCAATTTGGCATTGGGTATATTGGGATTTAGATTTATTTCAAGATCCTAGAACAGGAGAACCTGCATTAGACTTACCAAAAATTTTTGGAATTCATTTATTATTATCTGGTTTTCTTTGTTTTGGTTTTGGAGCCTTCCATGTAACAGGATTATTTGGTCCTGGAATTTGGGTTTCTGATGCATTTGGATTAACAGGAAGAGTTCAACCAGTTGCTCCTTCTTGGGGTCCTGAAGGATTTAACCCATTTAATCCAGGAGGAATTGCATCTCATCATATTGCTGCAGGAACATTAGGTATTATTGCAGGAATTTTTCATTTAACAGTTCGTCCGCCACAACGTTTATATCGTGCCTTAAGAATGGGGAATATTGAAACCGTACTATCAAGCAGTATTTCTGCTGTTTTTTGGGCTGCATTTGTAACTTCAGGAACAATGTGGTACGGTTCTGCAACTACTCCAGTTGAACTTTTTGGACCAACAAGATATCAATGGGACAGTGGATATTTCCAACAAGAAATTGAAAGACGTGTTGAAACTTCAATATCTCAAGGAATTTCTGAAACAGATGCTTGGTCACAAATTCCTGATAAATTAGCTTTTTACGATTATATTGGAAATAACCCAGCAAAAGGTGGTTTATTCCGTTCTGGTCCTATGACTAAAGGAGATGGAATTGCTGAAGCATGGTTAGGTCATCCAATTTTTAGAGATCGTGAGGGACGTGAATTAACTGTTCGACGTATTCCAGCTTTTTTCGAAACTTTTCCAGTTATTTTAGTTGATAAAGATGGTATTATTCGAGCGGATATTCCATTTAGAAGAGCTGAATCAAAATATAGTATTGAACAAGTTGGGGTTACAGTTAGTTTTTATGGTGGAAAATTAAATGGACAAACATTTAAAGATGCGCCAACAGTGAAAAAATTTGCTAGAAAAGCTCAATTAGGAGAAGTTTTTGAATTTGATAGAACAAGTTTAGAATCTGATGGTGTATTTAGAAGTAGCCCAAGAGGTTGGTATACATTTGGTCATGCAAATTTTGCTTTATTATTCTTCTTTGGACATTTATGGCATGGAGCACGTACAATTTTCCGTGATGTTTTTACTGGAATTGGTCCAGAAGTAACTGAACAAGTTGATTTTGGAGCATTCTTAAAAATTGGTGACAGAACAACTTCAAGAAAAGCAAAAATTTAATTGTTTTTGAATGGATGAAATTTTTTCGTTCCATTCAAAAATTCTTAAATACTTTATTTATTATTAACCCTTTACTCCTAGAAATAATATGGAAGCTTTAGTTTATACATTTTTATTAATTGGTACTTTATTAGTACTATTTTTTGCTGTATTCTTCCGCGAAAGTCCTAGAATCATTAAATCATAAAAATTTAGTTAGTTTTTAATCAGCATCTTCTTCAAAAGGATCGATTAAATTTTTTGATCCTGGTCCAAATGAGCTGTAAATTGTTAATAATGTAACTCCAACAGTAAGAGATGCTATTAAAAATGCTAAAAATGCTGTATCTAAATTCATAATTGATGAATTTATAATTAAGTTAATGTTAATTAAATTATTTTTATATTTTAAAGAAAAAAAAGTATGGCATTAAAAACAAGGTTAGGTGAAATTCTTAAGCCTTTAAATATTGAATATGGAAAAGTTGCTCCTGAATGGGGAACTACTCCAATTATGGGATTATTTATGGCATTATTTTTAGTTTTTTTACTTATTATTTTACAAATTTATAATTCATCGTTAATTTTAGAAAACGTTGATGTAGATTGGAGCGCGTTAGAAAGTTCAAAATAAAAATTAAAGAAGGTTTTATACCTTCTTTAATTTTTCATTTTTCTGCTCCTAAATCAACTAATTCCGCTAATGAAAAATTATTTGTATTAGTTCCACTATAATTCACCGATTCAAAACGAACAACAACAGGATATCTAATTTCTGCTGCTTTTTCAACACTTACAACAACTCCTACTTTATTAAACCAATAAGATTCTTTTCTTAAAATACGAACTTTTGACCCTTTTTGTACCATAATATTATCGTTTCTAAATAATTAATAGAATTTTTATTTCTTTATTATTTTAATAAAAATAAATTTTTATTCTTTATGCCTTTTTTATAAAACCACGAATTAATATTAATTTTTTTTTATTAGTTAACATTATATTAATTTCATAATGTTAGAATACTTTTTTTGAAAAAAATGAAAATTCTTACATTATATTTCTTTAAGTAAGAGCTTATTACAAAAAATAAATTTAATTTACTAATTAATAATCTATTTATCAAAATGATGAAAAATTTGCTATTTTTATTATCCGCAGATATCTTTTCTTTTTCTTCTACAACAATAGTACTTTTAGCTATTCTTATCTTTTTTATTTTTGCTGAGCAGTTATTAATATTTTTTGAAAAAATATGGAAAAATGTTTCTGAAGATATTTATGATCCTTCCAATGATTCTTTTGATCCTTTAGGTGAGTTTACTAGTCTCGATCAAAATGTTCTTCAAGTTGTAACTGATACTAAAACCAAATTTGAAGATGTTGCTGGTAATGATGAAGCTAAAGAAGAACTAAAAGAAGTTGTTCGTTTTTTAAAAGATGCAGAATCTTTTGCAAAATTAGGAGCTGCCGTTCCTAAAGGTGTTTTATTAGCGGGTTCACCGGGAACTGGAAAAACTCTTTTGGCAAAAGCAGTTGCAGGTGAGGCAAATGTTCCTTTTTTAAAAGTTTCTGGATCTCAATTTGTTGAATTATTAGTAGGTGTGGGAGCAGCTCGTGTTCGCGAACTTTTTGAAAAAGCACGATCAATGAAACCATCTATTATTTTTATTGATGAAATTGATTCAATTGCTCGCTCACGTGCGGGAAATAATAATATGGGAGGAGTTAATGATGAAAGAGAACAAACTCTAAATCAAATTTTAACAGAAATGGATGGGTTTCAAACAGATACAGGAATTGTTGTAATTGCGGCTACAAATAGAATTGATATTTTAGATCCCGCTATTAGAAGACCTGGAAGATTTGATAGGCAAATTACGATTAATAATCCAAATTTAAAAGAAAGACAATCTATTTTAAAAGTTCATATTCGCGGGAAAAAATTAGATTCCTCTGTTTCATTAGCACAAATTGCTCAACGTACAATTGGATTTTCTGGGGCAGATTTAGCAAATGTTTTAAATGAAGCTGCTATTTTAGCTACTAGACGTAAGAAAAAATCAATTACGATGGAAGAAATTAATAGGAGTATAGATCGAATTGTAATTGGTTTAGAAGGAAAACAGGTTAGTCGAGTAAAAGCTAGACAATTAACAGCTTTTCATGAAGTAGGACATGCTTTTGTAAGTACATTAGTAAATGAGGAAGAAGGTGTTGAAAAATTAACATTAGTTCCTCGTGGAAATACACAAGGGACAACTTGGTTAATACCTTCTTCAAGCCAATATAATTCTCGTAATCTTTTTATTAAAAAAATTTTTGTTGCCATTTCTGGTCGCGCTGCAGAAGAAATGATAAATGGGGCATCAGAATGTACGGTTGGTGCTCAACAAGATTTTGATCAATTAACTACTATTTTAAGAACGATGATTACTCGCTATGCTTTAGCGCGTTTGCAAGAATTAAAACAAGAAGCTCAACAACGTAATTTATATTTATTAGGAAGTGACGTAAAACAAGAACTTAATAACATTATAGATGCTTTTACTACAAACTTTATGGATGTAAGCTATCAAGAAGTTTTATCATTTTTAGAACTTTCCCGTCCAGGAGGAGAGCGAGTAGTAGATGCTTTATTGGTTTCGGAAGAGTTAAGTGGAAAAGATTTAAAAAGTGTGGCAAAAGAATATCTTTCTAGTTTAAGCCAAAATGAAATTCTATATGAAAATAGAGAATCATCATTATTTGATTTATTACTTCCAGAATTAAAAAGATCTTTAACAGATGTTAAAGTTTGATTTAGAAAACCGAAATATATATTCAGGCTAATATTAGCCTGAATATTTAAAAACTTGGAAATGTTAATGGATCTGGATAGATAAAATTAATAAAAATAATAAAAGCAGACGTTATTGACAACCACGCTGTTAATAATACAGGAGCAGTGGAAAGATATTTTAAAAAATCATTCATAATTCAATAGAAAATATATTTTAATAAAATTCAAAAAAATTAACGTGGAGAAACGGTTACATCTTCATCATTTGCTAATAATGCACCAGTTTTAAATTCTTTCCATGCTTCAATAGGCCATAAAAAACCAGATGTTGAAATTGAAAAAGCTACAGGAACATTGATAATGATTTCATTTTCAAATGGATTTTCTGTTTTACTTGTATATCCTAAATATTTTCTTCCAACCCATCCAATCCATCCTGTAATATAAAGAAATAAAATTCCAGGGATTACGAATTCATTCGCATGATCCCATTGTCCATTTGCAATAATTCTTGGTAATCCTTCTTTTCCACATAAAAGATTTGAATTTCCATAACG
>Ga0116226_10002708_pt1 | contig 15510 bp, 15 predicted proteins | sample S1TSphfallax_FD_89692 | JGI IMG/M metagenome (GOLD analysis project Ga0116226, IMG submission 89692) | Host-associated microbial communities from peat moss isolated from Minnesota, USA - S1T2_Fa - Sphagnum fallax MG | ecosystem: Host-associated > Plants > Peat moss > Unclassified | place: USA...
AACATGGGGAAAACAAGTGCCACACCTTAATTGTTGAACTTCCTCATGATTGGGAAAATCTCCATTATTTACAACAAAAAAAGGCCCATGGGACAAATTTGCAATCATAATTAGGCCAAAATTTGGCTTGTTTATGTAAAATCACCAAAGTTTTTGTTTTATTTCTTTCTTTACTTGTTGAATTTGAAATCTTCATACAAACATTTGTAGATGAAATGGTTGTCCCTTTAAGTGCAATACTAACAAGGTTGTCATCATCTAGGGATGTTTCCGAATGATCTCCTTGATGAGGTAATGAGCAAGTCCAACCTTACACGATCTTCTTGATGTCCTACCATTCACTACGCCAAAATGCATCTCAATTCACCCTAGGTTTCACTAGATTTTGAATGACTTTGGACATTTTTACCATGATGAAATTGCTCAACCCCCTAATGAACAGGGACCAATTGCTATAAATAGTGAATTGATTCATTGGTACTTAATGAAACAAGGTTACTCTCAAGTGAAATACAAATTTACCAAGCCATTCACTTGTTAATTAATTAATTAGGTAGCATGGAAATTAATTAAATTTAAATTATTTAATATATAATATTTTGATAATTTCATGATTTTTAGCCTGTGAATTATTGACACGTGTCATTACCTAAGTTAGGTTTAAAACTTAGTCTATGTACATAGGCCATGTAATCAACGTAAGCACAAACCTTAGGGAACTAAATAGGAGAATATTCGATCAATTTGCCACCATTGACCATACACACACCATTTGTGAAATTTGATCCTTTCATCTTTAGAATGGAGATAAATACCCCTACAATCAAGTCACCCCACTTGTTATGATAATGTGTTACATTGCATTTTATTTATCAAATATTTTATTTTAAACATTATAAAAACATAAACTTAAAAAATTCATATCTTATTGAAATTTTGTCCAAATGAAATAATTCGAATTTATGTTTTTAAAAAATTCAATAATGTACATAATTACATTTATTCCCCTCTAAAAATGTAAAATCATTTAAATAAATGTTTTTCAATAACATTTCAATGACCATTCTTTTGAAATAAATGTATAATAAATGTATAAGATTTTTGCTAATATAATAATACTACCTATGTTAGGCTATTTTCAACTATTATGTTTTTCATTAATTTAAATTGTTTCACCCTACATTATTTATGGTTATTTATGGTTTTTTTTGTTATTTCACCTTAAGTTATTTTCAGCTATTGTAAGTTATTTTTGGTTATTTTATGTTTTTTTGGCTATTGTAAATTATTTCACTTTAAGTTACTTGTAATTATTATAAATTAGTTTTGGTTATTGTAAATTATTTCATCTTAGGCTATTTTTTACTTGTGAGGTTATTGTTGGTGACTTTTGGCTATTGAAGGTTATTTCACCCTATATTATTTATAACAATTTTAAGCAATTATAATATATGGCTATTGGTGGCTATTGGTTTTTTTAAAAATTGGAGATATTGGTGGCTATTAATGACTATTAGTAGCTTTTATAATGGTGGTTATTAGTGGTTATTTTATTGGTGGTTATTACTGGCTATTAATCGTTATTTTATTGTTGGCTATTAATGGTTATTTTGTTGTTGGCTTTTAGTGGTTATTCTATTACTGGCTATTAGTCATTATTTTATTACTGGCTATTAATGGTTATTTTATTGTTGGCTATTAATTGTTATTTTATTGCTAACTATTAATGGTTAATTTATTACTAGCTATTAATGGTTATTTTATTGTTGGTTATTAGTCATTATTTTATTGTTGGCTATTAATGGTTATTGGTGGTTATTTTATTGGTGCATATTGGTGGTTATTTTATTAATGGTTATTAGTGGTTATTTTATTGGTGCATATTCATGGTTATTTTATTAATGGCCATTCATGGATATTTTATTGGTGACTATTAGTCGTTATTTTATCGATGCCTAATAGTGGTTATTTTATCGATGCCTAATAGTGGTTATTTTATTGGTGCATATTGATGGTTATTTTATTAATGGTTGTTCGTGATTATTTTATTGGTGGCTATTAGTCGTTATTTTATTGGTAGCTATTAGTCATTATTTTATTGGTAGCTATTAGTCATTATTTTATTGGTAGTTATTAGTCGTTATTTTATTGGCTAAATTACCATTGGTTATTAATGGTTATTAATGGCTATTAGTGGTTTTTTTTTTAATGGCCATTGGTGGATATTCTATTAATGATTATTAATAGATATTTTATTGGTGGTTATTGGTGGTTATTATAGGTTCAATTAACATTGGTTATTAATGGTTATTATATTAATGGTTATTAGTAGATATTTTATTGGTGGTTATTATAAGTTCAATTGCCATTGGTTATTAATGGCTATTAGTGGATATTGGTGGTTATTAATGGTTATCTTATTAATGGTCAATGTTGGTTCTCCTATGTAATATTACCACTATTTATGATTATTCTATTATAAATTATTGTTGGATATTATAGGTTATTCTAAATTATTTGTCATAGGCTATTACTGGTTATTCTAGGTTATTTTTATCTTAGGTCATTATATTATATTTTATATTATTTTATATTATTATATTTAGGATAAAATATAATATAATAACATAAAGTATAACTTGAAATAACATATATGAACTTAAAATAAAATAACCTAAGGTATAGTTTAAGTTTTGTTGAATAAATTAATTTAAAAGCCTATAATAACTTATAATAATGTAGGGTATAAATTATAATAATTAAGGTAACTTAAAATAATATAAGGTATATTATAAAGTAACATATATAAGGTATTTAAAACAACATAAAAATAAACCTATTTACCACAATAAATTATAATAGTGAATTATGTAAACTAGTAGTGAAACACAATGTTTACATAATGATATTATTATGAAATAACTTTAACCAAGACGAAATCATTAAAGTGCAATGATCTTCTTTACTTTTTAAATCCCATAGTGATTTAGGCTAGTGATCTACACCCCACTTTTGTAATAATGATCCCCTAAAAAAAACATTGATTCAAATTTTATAGACAATATATGATTGATTTCATTTAAATGTAAATGCTACTATGAGATAAAAATGAAATAGTTTATTTAAAATTTTTGTTGTTGTCATAATTTGATTTGCTACATTACAATTTGATCTACAATTAGCACAATTTGATTTGTTGTTGTTGTTGCCATGTTGCCATTACCACAATTTGATCTACTTTTGTTACTATTTCCCTATTGCCACAATTTAATTTGTTGTTGTTGTTGCCCCACTGCCACAATTTGATTTGTTGTTGTTATTGCCCTATTGTCTCATTACCACAATTTGATCTTATGACATTCTTGTTCAGCTACCACAATTTGATTTGTTGTTGTTATTGCCTTGTTATTGCCACCATAATTTGACTTGATGTTGTTCTTGTTTAGCTACCACAATTTGATTTGTTGTTGTTATTGCCCTATTGTTGCTACCACAATTTGATATGATGTTCTTGTTTGGCTACTACAATTTGATTTGTTGTTGTTGTTGCCTTATTACAATTACCACAATATGATTTATTGTTATTGTTATCCTTGTTGAAGGTAGATTTTACCAAAACTGATATTTTACCGAAACTAATTTGTACTACCAATTTACACTATGTATATTTAGGATCGATTTTTTTGGGATTAGGCTAATTGCCTATTCCACCATTTTCTAACTTTTTTCTTTAAGGTACTTATGGTTATGTCCCTTTGTGGACTCAACAAGAGAGTATTTTCTAAAATAAAATAACTTTTTCCTACCATACTTTTGTACGTAAAGTTTTACGTGTAGATTTTTTTTTCGTATGCTTGGAGTATTCTAACTTTTTATATGCAAATATTTTTCCTTACATGTTTAGATTTATGTTTGTTTTTATAGAAAGGTTGTGAGGTTGCCCTATTGAGATTAGACAATCCCCTTTGTGTTGAAGTTTTTTGCTTACCTAAGGAAAGAAATAAGTTTTTTCTTTTGCTCCCTTATTTGATTTCTTTCAAAACCCAATAGTTCATTGGGTGGCCTTAACATTTGGCGACCATATCGCGGATACTAAATCCAAAAAAATTGGTTCATTATTGTTCTTATTTGGACAAATATTGGTTACAACTATTTTATTTTACCAAAACAAACTATGGATTAATTGTTGTTGTTGTTTGACAAATAATGTTTAAAAAAAAACCAAAATAACTCATAGATTAAAAAAAATTTGTAGTCATTTACAATATGCCAATAATGTTGACAAAAAGTATGAAGAAAAAAATGGAATGAATTTTGTAAGAAAATGTTAAAGTAGGCCACATAAGTAACTCGAAGTGACTTGAGAAGCCCAAGATTGACCTAGAGGAGGTTGTGTGACGATTCATAGTGGAGAGCAAAATGAATTGGAGGATGTTATTGAAAACACTAAATTGAAAATTTTACGACCTACCGAAATTCCATTGAAATTACGACACACCAAGATCGAACCAGAAACTCAACAGGAACCAATTTGGGACCTTACCAAAAAAAACTTTTTGGTGCCATGAGACAATCATGCCAAGTCCACACGCCAAAAAGAGAAAAATTGGTCAACTCAAGAAGCGAATTGAAGAACTGCACTGGTTTCAACAGAAAGAGCCTTCTGATGAAATATGAAATGTGCAATCCTCGAGGACGAGCATTTTGGATTAAAACATTCGTGCTTCTCCTCATGCATTTTTAACTTGTATTTTTTGTCAAAATTTGAATCAATAGATAGATAATTATCTTTATTAGTCTAGTAGTGTTTTGTTTACAAACACAATATTAACGAATCATAGACCGTATTTAGTATCATTACCTATTCAAAGTTTAATTTTGAATATTCAAAATCTAGTTTATCCTTCAACACTACCAAATGTCACTTGTAAAAAGCTAGTTATTCCACCTATCTTTGGTCCATTTACCGGAAATGTCATGGAACAAAATTTGATAGGTTTTCCAAATTCAATGTATGAACCCTCTACACCATAATTTGGTTATGGTTATGGGGGCATTGGGGTGTTCCTACCATGTGGCCTCCTATGTCCCCTTAATTAACTCAAAAACAAAGCCAATTTCAAGAATTGTATAAGCTAGGATTGTAATAGATTGCAAGGGGCTTTCAAATGAGGACAAGGCCTATTGCAAAAAAAAACACAACCCCAAGATGACACAAATCATTCCTATTGGAAAATTGTACCATGGTCAAAAGGGAAAACCATCCCTAATTGGAAATGTTGGTAGACCATTTACTACTGGATGGACTATACCTATCAACAATGGTGGTGGTGGACCTTTCAGCCAAGGTGGTAATGGGCCTCCAGGAAGTGGTGGTAGTGGTCCTCCAGGAGTTGGCAATAGCGAACACTTGAAAGACCATAATCCAAGATCATACATTGTACAACCAATAAGGCCATGGACATGACCTACCTAGAATTTGTGGTACCCTTCATGGTATCCTATCCAACCCCTTATAGCACCAAATCCTCCATTAAGTAGGAAATCCTTACCTTACCCCATTTACACTATGGGAATGGATCCATATGTTCATGTATGCATTTTTCACAAGGCCATTCAAGCCAATGGAGAAAAAAATGATGATGACATCATCAATCTATTTTGTTTACACTTTGCAATGCCATATTCGAGTGAGGAAAGAATTTTATGAGAACCCATCCAATTTACAAATTTCAAAAGTTGGAGGTTATGTTTTGTAAGCATTGTCAAAAAATACAAACTGATGAACAAATGTACATGGCATTATGAATGATAAAGTAAGGTGGAGGCAATAAGGTGGAAGTATACTATGAACGTATACTAAAACTAACAAATTGCATTTAACATCAAACAAACAACAATCTGTTGATAACTTGCTTTCGAACATGTTTACAACCATATCTTTGGATAACCACAATGGGGATGAAGAGAGACACCTTGTTTAAACATAAAAAAATTGTCATTTGTGAAGAAAATATGGGAGATGCCAATGAATAACAAAAATTGCTAAAACCACCAACCAAACAAGAGAAAGTTAGCAAAGGAAGGAGAACATATGGGATTTATAGTCAATGCAATAAACTAAAACATTCTAAAAGAACATTGCCATTTGAATTTAAATAATCCAAACAACAAACTTAAGGACAAATAGGAGGTAGCAATGAATGGAGTTTTGGCACAACTTGGTGGTACAAGAAATAAATCTAATAATAAAGGAGGTCGCGGAGAAGCGAACAAATCCGGTTCCATCATTTACCGTTGTTTCATTTGCAATTCCATTTAACATAAAATTTATGATTGCCTTCATAAGCATACAACTTAGGCCACGTTCAGGGAGAAGGCAATAATGATTACACCCAAAAAGGATGATGTTGTTATCAACATGGTTTTGGTAGTAACCACCACCCACAATTAAATACCTAAAAAATGTGGTTTTCAAGGAGAAAGAACCTTTCAAGAACAAGAGTTTGGCCGATTAGCAAGAAGAAGAAAGCTTCAACAATCATTTGAAGAAGCCATTAGGGACATACAACGAAAGGAACCACTTGGAGCCAATATACAAACTCCAAGTAAAACCAATTTCACCAAGGATTTTGGTTTAGATATCAAAAATCAGTTTTTTGGATCTATTGGATCTACTAGTTTTATTGAATCTATTGGCGCTGACAAAGCTATAAGATCTACTAGTGCTACATGTTTTACCAACTCTTTTGAAAATGCTAGTGCCACTAGATTTATCAAAAATATCAAACCAACCAAAAATTCTTTTTTTTTAGAGTGTATCACCTAACAATTATTGGAGAGTAAACATACCCTTACTTTGGGCCAGCTCTTCAAGATAACTCTAGATTTGAAATAATATGTTGTTGGCAAGCTTGCCTATAGAAAAAAAATTGTCACTATGTCAAGACCTAATTTGATTATCGCCTCAGTGGCAATTGATCCTCACATGGTTGTGATATAGGTTTAGGTGGGCAAGAATATGGTTGAAGATGTTCTATTGGATGGAGGATCCAACGTGAACATCGTGACAAAGGAACTAAGAAAATGGTTAGGGTTTCCCAATCCTAAACCAACACCATACACACTCTGAATGTTGGATCAAACCATCACCAAACAAATTGGATTCATCAAGGACCTCAAAATCCACATTCATGGGATTCCTTGGATTGTGACATCCATAGTAATGAAAAACAATGTTTTGGATTCTAGTTATTCCATGTTGTTGGGTCAACCATGGTTGCGTATGCACATGTTACTCATGATTGGGGAAATAACCTAATCGCAATTGAAGGTAATGGCATGATGCAAACCATTGTTGTCATTAAAGATTTGGATAGCAATATTAAACATCTCGAGGTTTTGTTGTTATTAAAGGTAGAAAATTGTCTTAACATTATGGGTGTTAAAAGATGATAGTACCATCGTTGGATGGTAGTTACTATTAGATGGTTAAACCATTACAAGAAAATTCTAAAGTGAAGGTGTTTTCTGACAATAATATTGTCAATATAATGAACTACCTTCATGGGGTAGAATAACCAAAAGTTAATTCTAGGAGGAATTATAATAGAATAATATCAGTTAATAGAAATAATATCCTACCCTAGTTTACTTACAAGGGCAGCCTAATAACTATTTAGTTATTAGTGGTGCATATCTTATTTATCATCTTCTATTTACTGGGGGGTGAAACCATCTAGGTTAATTAGTCCAAGTGGATAAGGGATGGATGGATTTCCTTTAACTAGGATCTATAGAATGGATTAAGATAAGGATATTTTAAAAAATAAGAAAATTTAGGAAGATAAAAATTCAACCCTTGTGTGGTGAATATTATTCTTGGGTTCTTTATTTATCCTTTGAAGAGGAGGATTGTGCATCATTCCAAGTTGTATGATTCTAGATTAGATGTGGTTAGGAAAATTCTTTTGGGGAAGTGTGTGTGTGCGAGGAGAAGAGAAGAACATGGAAAAATATTATACTTAGTGTTATGTCATGGAGAATGGTTGAAGGTTGTCAAGTGCATTATTTCTTCTTATTTGAATTGACCTCTAAGAAGGTAAGGAAAATTGTTCCTTCTTAGTTGATGTAGACTATTAGTTTTTTAGTTTGATTCTTTAATTCTTTTATATTGAAAGTACTCTTTGTACTTGCTATTGGAATTTGAAGGTATACTTGCTATAGGAAGGTAATTACCATTAAAAGGTAATAGTAAGAAGGTCGCTATTATGTTTAAGGTTTGTAGAAGGTAAAAAGTTGTTACAAATAATAAATAGTAGCTACAAAGGGTTTGCAAGTGTTGCAAATGGTAGGCAATAGTTATAGAAGGTCTGTAGACAATAGGTAGTAGCTACAAAAGGTTTATAGGCACATTAGCTCTTCTTTCAAGTTTGCAAAAGAAGGTAATTATAACATGATGGTAACTACTACAAGATAATAACTATTACATGACGATAAGTGTTACAGGACAATAGGCAAACATAAAACATGCCTTACTTTCATATGTTTTCATGTTATTTTTCATCCTTTGTTTATTCAACAACCTTTTTTTTAATGGTAATTAGGTTGCCAAATTCCATAGTTTAACAATTGTGTTACAATCTTATGCTAGGAATCGTAGATAAAAAAGAAGAAATAATTTTCATAGCATAATTGAATTTATTTACACTTGGGACTATCACATTACTGAAACCTGAAATTATCAACACTACAACTTTTAGTGTAGAAGTTAGTACAAATGACCTTACATTCAACTTTCCACATTTTGAGGGACAAATTTCGATTAATATTATGCCTGCACATATCAAAGTCCAAGAATTGGACATTGCACGTTGGATCTTACCTGAAGATCACCATGTACGATTGCTCAATTTGGGGACTACCAAAAATCTTTAAACAATAAAATTGAATGTGCCATTGGCTGAACTAGTTACCACAAATATTAATGCATTATTCTAGGAGTATAAGGACATTTTTGCATGGAATTATATTAACTTGAAAGGAATTCCACCATAAATTGTTTAGCATTGCATTGAACTCAACACCACTATCCCACCTACTCATCAAACTAGGTACCAAATGAAACCAAATTATGTTGCAATAATCAAGCATGATTTGGACAAGTTTTTTAAGTGCTAGTTTCATTGCTCCAATGGAGCAAGTTAATTGGCTATTGCCAATTGTCGTTGTACCAAAAAAAAAACGACAATCTTCAAATTTGTTTGGATTTTCTATTCAATGCTGCTACCAAGAAATATCCATATCTTTTACCCTTTACTAAAGAGGTGTTGAATGAAGTGGCATGGCATGAAGTCTATTCGTTTTTGGATGGATTTTTCAATTATCATTAGATCATGATCGCCTTGGAAGATAGGTACAATATTGCTTTCATTACCAATCGGGGAATTTTTGTATGAGTAGTCATGCCATTTGGGCTCAAGAATGTTCCACCAACTTATCAACGAATGGTGAATACAACTTTCAATGATTATCTTGGAGTATTCATGAAAATATTTTTAAATGACTTCAACATGTTCAATAACCTAGACACCCATTTACCAAAGTTATGACTATGTTTTAATAAATGTATAGACATTGATATAAGCTTGAACCCTAAAAAATGCATGTTTTCGGTGCATTCACGTGTTATCTTGGGATATGTGGTATCCAAGGAAGGCAAGTTACCATATCTAAAGAAAATTTTGGCTATTGTTCACATGCCTACATTGAAAACACCTTATAAGGACATTTAGGTTTTCAATGGCATGGCACAATACTACAAGTGTTTCATTAAGGACTTTGCTTCGTTATGATTACCAAGTTATTGTGAAAGACAAAAAATTTCAAATGGATGGAAAAATGCCAACACACTTAGGAAGAAATCAAACAATGCTACATGGATGCACTAATTTTGATTTCACTTCATTGGGACATTGAGTTTCATGTTCACATAACGCTTCTAATTTGGTAGTCATGGTTATACTAGTGCAAAACCTTGCCAAAAAATGCGACCAACCAATTGCTTATGCATCCTGATTATTCAATAATGTTGAACAAAATTATATGATGACTGAAAGGGAGGCAATCACAATGGTGTGTGCTCTCCATAATTCCATCATTATTTGTTGGGTAACAAATTTATCTTCTACGTGGACCATATGGCATTGTTATACTTGGGTCCAAAAACCCCAAATTTCAAGGAAAATAACAAGGTGGCTACTTTTTTTCTTGGAATATGATTTTTTAGTAATTTATAAACTAGGGAGATTTCACTCTATGGCAAATGCCTTATTTCAAATGTTCGATTTCATAGAAGAAAATGAAGTACTGGACCAAACAATGGATGTTCTGCTTTTCCTCTTACAATTGGTGTCATTACAAGAGTTTTTGAGTACTTCATTATTGGAAAATTTATGGTTCAATATAACCAAAAGCAAAAGAAAAAACTAACCTTGAGAACTTTACGCTTTTATTTAATACAAAACAGATTTTACCATCAAGGTCAAGACTAAGTTTTGAGGCATTACCTTTAGGACTCAAAAATCCTCACAATGTTTCAAGAAATGCATGAAAGAGCTGATGGTGGGCATTTTTCATCTGAAATCACAATTTGCAAGATCTTGACCATAAAATATTAATGACCAACAATGCACAACGATGTTCTCCAATATCATCAAGTTTATGACAACTATCAACGAACGAGAAATTTGATATATTGTAGCATAGTGAAACTAGTAACTTACCAATAAAACTAGTCATGAAGTGGGGATTGGATTTTGTTGGCCCAATCAAACCCATAAGTAGGAATACCAAAAACATGTACATTCAGGTCGCCACTGACTATGCCACCAAGTGGAAGGAAGCAAAAGCACTGCACACCAATATAACAATTGTGACAACAAAATTCATCTATGAATTCATTCTCACATGGTTTAATTGTATATTTATTTATCTAAGTGATCAAGGCATTCACTTTATCAACAATGCCATTGGAATTCTTACAAACCATTTTTTGTCACAACATATGACCTTGACCACTTTATTCGTAAGGTTATGGACAAGCAAAATCCACCAACAAAGTCATTGGTTCGTTGCTCACTAAGTTGGTAAATGAGGACCGCACAAATTGAAATGAACACCTACACATGATCATGTATGTTTATTTATTGCACAACATTCAAAGTAATCACTTGACACACATCGTTTCAATTAATCTATGGCCTTTGCCTTGTGATGCCAACAAAATACCTACTACCCATGAGTCGAGACTTTTCTCCTGCCCATATTCGAACCGGTCGCATGGCAAGATTGGAGCACTTGGATGAAACTTGCAAGGAGGTAGTAGATCCAACAAGTACAAGGCAATGGAACACAACATTATAAGCTCAAAAAAACCACAAAATTAAGATTTTCTTTATGGGGGACATGATTCTTTGGTTTCCAAAAGGTAGAAAAAAACACTCCCAAAAGTTCAAAAAATGGTGTTTTAGCCCTTATAAAATACAATATTGTTTCCCCAACAATATTATACTACTTGTCAACATCAACAAGTTCGAACCAAATCCCATTTTGGTGAACATTAACAAGTTCAAACCTTATTGATCTTTGGGACAAGCTCCCAAATGACTAAAAGCTACCATCCAAGGGGGAAGAGAACACAAGGAGGACTCAAAGAACAAGAAGGATTTAGAACACAAGGAGGATTCAAGAGAAGATTTTCAACATGATTATACCAAAAATCAAACTAAAGATCAACACAAACACGACCCACGAAATGCAAGCACATAAATGAAAAAACCAAAAGTGAGAAAGGTGGGTAGGCATTGCTCACCTCCAAAGGTGATGGTGAGGTCAACATGCCCCACTTCATGTTCCTGCAACTTGCACAAGACAACGCCCATGAACAAGACCGCACAAAGGGAGGAAGGGGGGTGAAAAACTCAAGACAAGAAAAAGTTTTCTTTCTTTTCATCTATTTGTTTTGTTTTCAAGAAAAAGGAAAAAAAATCAGGGCGGGGGGGGGAGTTGCTTTGCCTACCTATGCGGTAGTTCAAATGGTGATGAGGTAGCTCAAACTTCACGCTTTGGTGGTGGTCAATCAAAGTTCTTAATGATAGTGCAACAAAAAGCTCAATGGGAGTAGTTGCAAACTACAAAGCACATTCCCTCGCCCTTGAAACCTTAAATTTTTTACTTGGCACTTACACAACTTGTCAATTTACACAAGGTCATGTAAGTGCATTTCTATTTTTTTACATTGCCCTTGTGTAAGTGTAAATGTAAAAATGTACACTTACAAATCGGTAATGTAAAAAAAAAGTCATGTAAGTGTAAATGATTTACACTTACACATATTATATATAGCTATATACACTTACATGCACAACATTAGTTTGAACTAGTGTTGACCAATTTTGCATTTTAAAAAGAACATTTAGTTATAACTTTGATTATCTTTTGTGATATATAAAACTTTTGAATAAGGTTCTAGTTAGCATTCTAAAACATGAAAATTCCCTAGAATGATGGTTTTCATTTTTTTTTTAAAAGGAGGTGATCTTGGGTACAATTAGGGTTTAGGGTTTAATTACTTTTTTATAAAATATATATGGTCATATAATTTCTGATTAACAATGTGATATTGATCACATAAAACATCCCGTAAGTCCTTACTCAAATGACCCAAGCATCAATAGGCTAGGGCTATGGATTCTCATTACAATTTGCACACAATTTTTTTTGAAGTTTTAATCAATTTGCCAAATCATCCATAACTACAATTTCTTACTACAAATTTCATATATTTTCAATTTTTTTTAAATGAACATTTTTTCGGTCATATCAGTCCCGTAACCAACAACCAACACATCTTTGTTGGTTATTCCCCGTATCATTAAAATTACCAAAACAAAAAAAACTTTGAACATTGACATAATGTAGTAAAACAAAAGGCTTGTTGGTTATTACCTCCACACATCAAATAACAACTAGAATGGTCATCAAACTTGTGTTTTTTTGCCCCCAAAAATTAATATAATCCCCATAAAACTAAAAAAATAACAAAAACCAAAAAATGTTAAAGGGTTATGAGTTGTTGCCCCACACATCAATAGAACCATGGTATAAAATATGGAGGAACTTCTAAAAAAAATGTCAAATCCCAAAACAATAGTAAAACCAAAAAAATGATTTTTGACTTATTATTCCCATGGATCAACAATACCCAAAACTAAAAGGAAAAAAAATTGGATGTCAAATCCCCAAGGATTAACAAAACCAAAACAATAGTCAAAACCCACAAATCAATGGAACAACAAATCAACATGACCCAAAAAAAAATTCAAATTAAATTCAACTCTACGTGTTTGCCCAACATATCATTAGAACTACAAAGACGTTTAGGGTCAAGTCATTTAACCTGCAATTATCTTCTTGCCCACCTCATCATTAGAAAATTGCAACAAAAATTCCTACAATTAAAAAAAATCATTGAGAACTTCAAAAGAACTTTGAGTTATTGGTTATTCATCCAATCAAAGTCAAAGTCTTTTTCAAAAAGACTTCGATTTTCAATGAATTTCTTGTGCTCCTCATCAATCAACATGTTTTCATGTGTGAGAAATTGATCAAGTGTGTTTACCTTAGCTCATACACACCTAGGATAAATGTCATTAGGTCAAATTTTAATAACAAAGATGAGTTGATCCAAGTTGTCAATCCAAGTTGAAAAGGTCAAAGATTTGTGATAACACAAGCAATATTGAAAATCATTTCAATCTCATTCTATAAATTGACTATGCAAAATATTTGATGAGCCAGAAATGACACATGCAAAATTTTTATCAAATATGTTGCCCACTACCCCAAAGGATTGGCAATTTTTATCAGTCCACATGACTTTTGAAAGATATACAATTCATTCATAATGATGACATGATGGCATCATCAACAAAAACAATTTGGCCAAAGAAACAATCATCATCTTCAAGTGTCGTTGATGAGTTGTTGTTTTCACATATTTGGAATGCAAATAAACCTACAACAACATCGACAACACCTAAATTACCCACATAATTCTCATGACCTTCTGTGAGGCGACTTCATGTCCCTCTACTCCCGATTTTATGAAGTGATTATACTTGAAAGTACATACGCTACTGATGAAAAAAAAGAGTACAAGTGTATTTATAGATGTTAAGTTGTGTTTGTAATTGAAACTAGATAGTTTGCTTCCTATGCATGATTTACGATTTAGAATTAATAGATATATCTTCCAAGCTTGAATATTTTAAATCCTAGAATTTTATGTTAAATTATCACCCCTTCAAACCAAGTTTTAAGATTCAACACCAAGTTCAACTTGGCTATAGACCACTAGTCATTTAAAATATCACTCCTATCACATATGTTGTTCAAATTGAGCTTGCCTTAGCTCATTAGAAAGCTAATTACAAGGCGCATTTGCCTACCAAATAGTAGCTTTGCACCTAAATTAGTAAGAAGTTATGTTACCAAACCCGAGAGAGTTTTACGAAGGTAGTAAATTCAACTTGGTTACATACCACCAATCACTTAGAATATCACTCCTATTGCATATGTTTTCCAAATCGAACTTGCCTTAGCTCATTAGAAAGTTAACTATAAGGCAAATTTGCTTACCAAATTGTAGGCTCTACACCCAAACTAGTAAGAAATTATGTTACCAAACCCGAAAGGGTTTGTGAAATTCCTCTAAAATTTTCAAGCTCCCAACACTATCCTACTAACTTCTATTCTTTCGAAGTACCCCAAACATCCAACCCACTTTCCTTCTTTCCACCATCTATTGAGACTCCTCATCCTTCTCCTTCACTTCCCAAGAAAAATCACACAAGAAAAAGACCCCCCAAAAACTCCTCTTTCCCCGACTTTTCATCACCCTTCCTTGAATTTGTTTTTTTTGTCCAATGGAAGTTGTGGAAATCCTTCCTTCCAATCCATGGCCCCCGCATCCTTCAAGAACCAATGATAATTGAGAATGATTTGCCCTCCAATGGAATTTAAGATGAAAATTCTAGTGCCCAATGAAACACTAAGAGGGTTCCATCCTCTAATCAAATATGATGATAATCCTTTTGACCAATGGAATTGGAGCACTCATCCTTTTCTTTATCTTGGACATCTTGATGAAGTTTTTGAATTTGATCCTTATTCATTTCATCCGTTTGGCTTTCACATCCTACTTCTTCATCCTAATTATTTCAAGTAACTAACTACTAGGATAATTTATAAGTAGTAATAAGTAAACATCTTTGAATCCTTACTTGACTAAATCCACTCAATGATAGTAGTAACATTCCCACTTACCATTTGCTCTTTTGATATCCCTTAATTATTATTTACCATGTATTAATTAACTGTGTAGTACATAGTAAATTGGAATTAAAATTTCCATCACAAGAACCCCCATGCACCTTTAGATCCATCGTC
>Ga0116226_10002709_pt1 | contig 15508 bp, 11 predicted proteins | sample S1TSphfallax_FD_89692 | JGI IMG/M metagenome (GOLD analysis project Ga0116226, IMG submission 89692) | Host-associated microbial communities from peat moss isolated from Minnesota, USA - S1T2_Fa - Sphagnum fallax MG | ecosystem: Host-associated > Plants > Peat moss > Unclassified | place: USA...
AAGCATCTCTTTCTTGTCTCTGCGTCCTCTGCGCCTTGGCGGTACCCTGCGGTCAGCCGCTTTGCGTCTACGTTAAAAAATTGACTTTGGTAACAGAGTTTTAGCCTTAACCCAAGCGTATTGAAATCTAAGGTAGTTTTTCACTCTCCCCCCATCCGCAAGAGTTTGCAGTGTACGTAAAAGTAGGGGTAACTATCGTGTGGTAATGTAAAAAATAACTGTGCAACAAAACCCAAGGACGATCATCCAGAAAATTCCAGTTGTGAATAACCAATGACCCGATTAACATTTGCCATTGTAACCGTTGACAGCTAAAGCTTGATTTATTTGGTTTAAGAGGTCTTCCATTGATATTGATCGCGGTAAGATTCGGGTAGCGATCGCACTCACAACAGTTTCTATCGATTCCAAACCATTCTTCTTTTGCTTGTCAATTTCTTTGTAAGCTACCCCAGGCTGGAAACTGGTTTTTGGGAGATTTAATCGCTGATTCAGTACCAAAATTGGTGGTAATTTATCAGGCGAATCTCCCAGTGTTTTCAGAGCTTTTAGCACATCTTTGTGGATAGCGGATTCTCCTAAACAAATTAGCAGTAAATCAACGCTTTGGTGGCGAATTTGTTGTAACACTTCTGCCCAACAGGGACTCATCGCCGCTTTGAAGCCTGCTGTTTGTAGATACTGAATTAAAGCTTGGAACCACTCAGACCCCCGTTTCGCAGTTTCACTACTAATTGAGCAATTTGGTTCTGTCTGATAACCCTTAATTTGCTTGCGTCTCACTTGTGGGAAATCACGCAGCCTTGTCAAATCCACTACTAAGATGTTAGGAGGACAGCAAATACCAGAAGCAATTTGCAGTACTGATAGTAAGGCATCTGTTTTCTCGGTGCGACTGCTGTTGTCTTTAGCAAATGGTGTTAAGTAAGGAAATACAGATAACCCTGGTATTTTAGAAGCTACTAGAGTAGTTGCGACATCGCAAGTAACCAGTGGTATAGCCGCCAAACGTGGGTGTCCAATTAGTTGTTGCAGATAAATTTGGGCGGTGGTACTTTCGACATCTAGCAAAATGACATCAAACTGCCATACTCGCGCCAAAAGTTCTGCTTGATCTAGGTCATCTACTTCAATCACCCGGTGTTCTCGAAGTGAGGGATGGGGATTGACCGATTCCAACTGGGGATTCACCAACCTGAGAATTCGCAGTGGGGTTTTAGTTGGGACAATGGCGCTATTGTCTAACCCTAGCTGTGGAACGGCTTGGGCAGTACATAATTTTTCTAGAATTGGTGCCAATACCTGATGTTCTACTGGCAAACTTAAGAAACCATCGGCTCGGTTAGCAAATGCTTGCTCCTTTTCCGCTCCTGTAGCTGTCACAATTACAGATATATGACGGGTTGCGGTGTCAGATTTCAATAAAGTCAGCACATCCCAGCCTGATAACAGGGGTAGCAACGGATTCAAAAATATCGCTATTGGTTGCAAGCGCCGAGCTTTTTCGACTGCTTCTGTGCCCGATCGCGCAATTACTACCCGATATCCTAAACCCTTGAGTTTTTCGGTCAAGTCTTCAATATATCGCGCTACTGCCTCGACTACTAAGACCAACCGTTGCGAACTCGCGGGATGATGTTGTGTCGATGTAGTAATATGCTGACGATCTGCTGCGAAATTTTCCCGTGTCTTTTGGGAGCGCATCTCTTCGTCTTCTCTGATTCCCATATCTGGCTCAGAAAAACTGGTTTTTGGCGGACTGGGTGGCAAAAGTAGTGTAAACTGGCTACCTTTACCTTCCCGAGATAAGAAACTGACATCTCCTCCGTGGAGGCGAGCCAAGGCCCGAGTTAGTACCAGCCCCAAACCAGTGCCTTCAAATTGGCGGGTGAGGGGATTTTCCAGTTGTTGAAATTTTTGAAAGATTAAGTGTTGCTGGTGTTCAGGAATGCCAATACCTGTATCCCAAATTGTAAAGGCAATCCATCCTTCCCAACGACTCACCCGCAACCCAATTTCGCCGGATATTTCGGTGAATTTAAAGGCGTTGGAAAGTAAGTGTACTAGCATCTGGCGTAAACGCAACTCATCTGCCACCATCTGATCTAAGCCTAGTTCAATGGAAAGGCAGAATTGGGGAGCAGATGAACGGGCATTTTGTTGAGTTTGGGATGTAGTTTTGGTAGTTTGAGTGTGGATAGCTTTGGCTTCGGAGAGGGCGCGATCGCACACAGCGCTAATTTTTACTGGAACCAGCGTCAAATCCATTTGTCCCGTTTCCATGCGGGTCAAATCTAAAATGTCATTAACCACACTCATCAGGTGGCGACCACTTTGATGAATCAGTCCCGCATAACGGGCTTGACGCTCGTTAAGTTCTCCCAACTGCTGATCCACAAGCAACCGCGATAATCCTAAAACGGCAGTTAGGGGAGTTTTGAGTTCATGACTAATACAAGCTAAAAACTCGTCCTTCAACCGATTTAGTTGAATTAAATCGGCATTCTTTGCTGCCAATTCTTTGCAAAGCTGTTGCTGTTCAGTGACATCGGTAGCTAAAACTAACCACAAATCATTGCTGAGTGGAATCTCAGACTCAGCACTCATAACTTTAAACTCAGGACTATCTAATGGAATTTTAGCAAACTGCCAGATTCGCTCCTGACCATTTTGCACTTGGACAACACAGGTACAAGTACCAACTTGACTATCCAAATAGCACCGACTGTATGCTTCTTGCTGAGTCAGTTCCTCTTCACCACCATGCTCATTTTCCCTACCATTGGGATGAACCCTGATTGCTCGTTGGCTGACATATTCTGATTTTTTGGAGGGCTTAGAGACAAGTATTGCCTCCACCTGTTGCCTAACTCCTTCTGGATCTTTCAAGGCTCCTAATTGCTGCCACCAGGCGGGATTTTGGGCTAACACCTCGCCAGTACCCGTTTGCAACATTAAAGGCCAAGGCAGTCTTTCCAGCAACTTTACCAGTGGCTGGTGTCCCAATGATTTGGGTTTATTTGGCAACTGTACACCAGGATCATACTCATGGCGCGACCTCTGGATGCCTGAGTTTTGTAACCCAGCCATGCGTTCCTTAGCTAGCGATCGCAACAGGCGTGAACTATCCAGCAACCCCAAATATTGACCATCAGAGTCAATCAGTGCCCAATCTAAGTTCTGGTGTTTTTCGGCTTGTGGATAACACAAGCGCAAGCTTAATTGCTCTACACGCTCAAAAGCTGATATTGTCTGTATTGGCTCAATTAGACCTTGACCCCAAATAGAGAGTGATTGATGTAAATTTAGATTTTTATCGTCACTATGTGCTAATAATTTTGGGATTAAACGGGCAGAATACAGCAACCCTATAGGGCATTGCTGTTGATTCACCACTACCAGGCGATCGCACTGCTCTTGCTCAAAAATTTCCAGCACCACTGCCAGAGAGCTCGTTTGGAGGCAGCTAGGTACGGTTGCCTGAAAGTCATAAAGCGGGTAATGTAGCATTAACATAGGGCTTTTGTGTTCATTCTTCCTGTGGAAACCTCCGGCATTTCCATCTGCCAGTTGATGGTCTTTTCGCCTGAAGCCATATCCTCTAAGAAGACTCATATAAGCAACTCTGGTTATTTCAACGTGATTAAATAAAACAACGGGATTTCCCTTCACGGACACTTGCTTGCGGACGAGTCCATTTTTCCAAAAGGCAATGTTTCTGATTTACAGCAACTAGCCTCCCAATTACTGGTATTTAAACTCCTCATCGATAGCGACGGCTACAACAATTATGGCCCCAAAGATTCGCTTTAGAACCTTGAGGAATTATAATGATTTAGAATCCGACAATCCTTTAAGTTCGTTTAAGTATCTGATCAAGGAGCAAAATAAAAAAATCTATCTACTTGTATAGATAGATATGCAAATAATAAAGCGGGGATGTCAACCCGACATATACCTCATCATCAAAGACTTACTAAGTCATACCGCTCAGTTGCTGCACTAGCTTATTGAGTCGCCAGCATAATTAGGCATAAATAACTATCCAGTTGAAAAAAGTTTTAGTGGATGAGCTTACTTGCTGCCTCCTGCAAGACCTGCCCTCTTGCACTATCTGCTAACACAGAGGATTATTTTTGGGTATAATTACCAGTCTACTACATATCAAGATTACCCTAGAAGCGTTAGCCAAACTTATCAGCCCACGTTTCTTGGTCAAGGAGATCAAGGAGATAGATTAAAGAATAAATGTTATTACCTATATTGATTCTGCAACCTGATGTTAACAAATGTTTAGACAATCTAGCTAACTTAGCTAACCAAAAAGATATTAGTGCGTGGGTATGGAAGTTTACTGACGCGATTACTGCCCAATTTTGCTACCTACCTGTTGTTGCAACCAGCTATGGAAAAATCAATTATTTACCAAATTGGCCGCAACAAAATCAAAGTAACGCATACACTGGCAAATACGTCTATGTATTTGCCACTCAGATGCAAAAAAGCCAACAGCATTTCCAGGAGATGACTCCACCAGAAAGGCAAGGATTATTAAGACAGCTTAAATTAGATTATAGCGTCATCCTTATAAATTATTTTACCACAGATAAAACGCTAAAAGAAAAAATTGATAAATTTATCAATACTGTATTTTATGCTAATATTCCTGTGCCTCAAATTATCGAAATTCATATGGAAATAATTGATGAATTTTCCAACCAGTTGAAATTAGAAGGAAGGAGCAATGAAACCTTACTCGATTACCGCCTGACGTTGATAGATATCCTCGCTCACCTATGTGAAGTCTATAGGAGTTCGATTTCTAAATAAATTAAGATTATCGATTTTCAACTTGGAATCAGCTAACGCGCTTATTTACTTTCAACGTGCGAATATATCCTGTATTTCTCTGTTCATTACTATATGATTAAAGCCAAAAAAACCTACGTTCTCAAGCTTTACGTAGCAGGAAACACCCCTAATTCAGTCCGGGCATTAAAAACACTCAAAGAGATTTTAGAACAAGAGTTTAAAGGTGTTTATGCTTTAAAAGTAATCGATGTACTGAAAAGCCCACAACTGGCAGAAGAAGATAAGATATTGGCAACGCCGACATTATCTAAAATTTTGCCTCCACCCGTTCGCAAAATTATCGGGGATCTTTCAGATCGAGAAAGAGTATTGATTGGATTGGATTTGCTCTATGAAGAACTGAGTGAAGGAGACTTTGAAGAGTATAATGAATGATGCAAGAGAGGATTCATAAAGTAAATTTTAATTGTGTAGGAAAGCCAGTGTATTGCTCTAGTACAACAAGGCAAAAGTAAAAAGGCAAAAGTAAAAAAAAAGAACGCTGATTTTGTAGGATGTCTAGCGATTTTAAATGGGTGGCTTATTTCCGCCGTGACGTACTAGTGAAGATAATTTTAGTACCATTGATTTCAGTCCGTTTCGGCAAAACATTTACTTTTGCTATCTTCTTAAGCAGATCGTGCCGTAATCCACCCTACTTACTTAATATTTGGTTTATGAATAGTCTCGAAACAATTGCATACAAACCTTAGTCATAAAACAAACAGTTTTTCATACCATTTTATTATCAAGCAATGAGTGAAACCGAGCCAATAGAACCAAATAAAGCACCGAGAAATGGGGGTGTAGAAAAAATTCGCACGATGATCGAGGGGTTTGACGATATTAGTCATGGTGGTTTACCAATTGCTAGAACTACCTTAGTCAGTGGCACTTCAGGTACAGGTAAAACTTTATTATCTCTTCAGTTTCTCTATAACGGTATCACCTACTTTGATGAAGCAGGAGTATTTGTTACCTTTGAAGAATCACCCAGTGATATTATTAAAAATGCCCATATTTTCGGTTGGAACTTGCCACGCCTAATCGAAGAAGGCAAGTTGTTTATTCTTGATGCATCTCCCGATCCAGAAGGTCAAGATATCGTTGGTAATTTTGACCTTTCTGCACTTATTGAACGCCTGCAATATGCGATTCGCAAATACAAAGCCAAACGAGTTTCAATCGACTCAATGACAGCCGTATTTCAGCAATATGAAGCGATGGGAGTAGTGCGACGCGAAATTTTTCGCTTGGTAGCACGTCTCAAAATACTGAATGTCACCACTGTAATTACCACTGAACGAAGTGAAGAATATGGCCCTGTTGCTTCTTTTGGTGTGGAAGAATTTGTGTCTGATAATGTAGTCATTGTTCGCAATGTTTTAGAAGGAGAACGCCGCCGTCGCACTATTGAAATTCTCAAGTTACGCGGCACAACTCACATGAAAGGTGAGTATCCCTTCACGATTACTAATGAAGGAGTTAACATCTTTCCACTAGGAGCAATGCGTTTAACTCAACGGTCTTCTAATGTCAGGGTATCTTCTGGTGTCCAAATCTTAGATGAAATGTGTGGTGGTGGTTTCTTTAAAGATTCAATTATTTTGGCAACAGGAGCCACCGGTACTGGCAAAACCTTGTTAGTCAGTAAGTTTATTCAAGATGGCTGTCTCAATGGAGAACAAGCGATATTATTTGCTTATGAAGAATCACGCGCCCAACTATCTCGCAATGCTTCCTCTTGGGGAATTGATTTTGAGGAATTAGAGGATCAAGGTCTACTCAAAATAATTTGTACCTATCCTGAATCAACTGGTTTAGAAGACCACTTACAAATTATTAAATCAGAAATTGCAGTCTTTAAACCAGCTCGCATCGCCATCGATTCTCTATCAGCACTAGCTAGAGGAGTGAGCAATAATGCATTTAGGCAGTTTGTAATTGGGGTGACGGGTTATGCTAAACAAGAAGAAATTACTGGTTTCTTTACTAACACAACTGACCAATTCCTGGGAGCACATTCGATTACTGACTCTCATATATCCACAATCACCGACACAATTATAATGTTACAGTACGTAGAAATTCGTGGAGAAATGTCGCGGGCAATTAACGTGTTCAAAATGAGAGGCTCTTGGCATGATAAGGGCATTCGTGAGTATAATATCACTGCTGACGGTCCCGATATCAAAGATTCTTTCAGAAACTACGAACGGATTATCAGTGGTGCTCCTACTCGCGTTAGTATCGATGAAAAGGCGGAACTTTCTCGCATTGTTAGACGTTTTGAAGACAAACAGAGTTCCGAACCGTAAATTTAGTATCGTAGTATATTCTTTCCTAAATTTAGGATTGTGCTATATTCTGTGATGAAGATGGGTTTTCTGCCGCTAAGATTGATTTTTGTGTGAGGGATGCGGTGAAAGGACAGCAATTATTTTATAGCTTCTTACCTGGTGTGACAGCAGCAGTCTTAACAACTCAGGCTGCTTGGGCTGGTACTGTGAAAGTACCAGGGATAGAGATGGCGTCTTCTCCTAGTGTTTTGACTTCTACCTATGGTCAAAACTTGACTGCGGACATTACGAATACGCCTAATCCTTCCCAACAGCCAGATGTCAGTTCTTTTGCTCAAAGCGACCAAAAAAACAGTAATTCCGACCCGAATGGGCAGAAATTAAAGAGAGTAGTAGTTCCCAACTACACTTTAAATCCTCCTTCTGTCCAACAAGAAATTTTGTCTCTGTCTTCTTTACAGCAGCCAGTGGCTCAACAGATAAATACTGTTAATCAGACATTTTTACAACCTTCAGCCACAGGGGCGGGAGCAGCAAAACTGTTGTCAGCGCAGACGTGTCCACAGGAGTTGGGGAAAAGCAAAACTGACTCCTCCACTTCTTTGCTACTAGTCTCAAGCAACTGCTTACAACAAAATGCGGCTGGGGAACGTGTGGCTCAGAGTAATACTCAGACTCCAGCAGGTTCGGTGCAACCTCAGATTATTGTGCCAGGAAACTTAACTCCTGCACCAGCAGGTTCGGTGCAAGTTCCAGAAAACCTCATACCCAATGCAAATCCCTTGCAATTTCCCACCAAACCGGAGGAAGTGAGACTTCAGAACAATCAGCCGATTACTTTGGCACAGGCTCTGGAGCTAGCACGGCGTAACAATCACAGTCTACAGGTGTCAATATTGCAGCTAGAACAGAGTCGCGCTGCTGTACGCCAGGCACAAGCTGCTTTGCTTCCCAGTCTTAGTATTACTAGTGATATCACTCGCAGTCAGTCTGCTTCTGGTCAGCTTGAAGACCAATTATACGCAAACGAAGGTTTGGTCTCCCCCCAAGCAGGCATACCTGCTACAGCTTTCAACGGCTCTGCACAACTGACATATAACCTTTATACTTCTGGAAGTCGGCAAGCTACCATCAGACAGGCTGAGGAACAGGAGCGCTACTATCAGCTGGCTGTAGAAACTGAGTTTGAGACAATCCGTCTGACTGTTGCTACTGACTACTACAATCTGCAACAAGCGGATGAACAAATACGTATTTACCAGGCATCTGTGCAGAATGCCCAGGCTAGTTTGAAAGATGCACAGGCTTTAGAACGAGCTGGTGTTGGTACTCGCTTCGCTGTACTGCAAGCGCAGGTAAATTTAGCAAATGCCCAACAAAACCTGACTAATGCTATCTCCCAGCAGCAAACTGCCCGTCGTCAGTTGGCTACTGATATAAGTTTGCCGCAGTCAGTGAATATCAGCGCCGCCGACCCTGTGCAATTAGCTGGTCTTTGGAACCAGACACTAGAACAAACTATTTTGCTGGCTTTTCAAAACCGTTCGGAATTGCCACAGCAATTGGCGCAACGTAATATTTACGAGCAACAGCGACGGCAAGCACTTTCAGCACTAGGGCCTAAAATTAGTTTGGTAGGCAGCTACAGCCTACTAGATCAGTTCAATGATAATATTAGCGTGAGTGATGGTTATTCACTAGGAGTCCAGGCAACTCTAAATTTGTATGATGGGGGAGCAGCAAGAGCACAGGCAGCTCAGGCAAAAGCTAATATTGCGATCGCAGAAACTCAATTTTCTGAACAGCGTAACCAAATTCGCTTTCAGGTAGAACAAGCCTATTTTAGTCAGCAATCTAGTTTGACCAATGTTCAAACCGCTAATATCGCTTTAGAACAAGCTACGGAAGCTCTACGTTTAGCACGTTTGCGATTCCAAGCCGGCGTAGGCACTGAAACTGATGTCATTAGCTCTGAAAACGACCTCACACAAGCTGAAGGTAATCGAGTCGCAGCAATTTTGGGTTACAACAAAGCTTTAGCTCAATTACAACGGTCTGTTACCATCAGAGGACTACGCTAGTATAGCGGTTCTTGACAAGCGTGAGGTACAGTTTTGACCTCACTTCCATTCCTCTCTCCTAAAAGGAGAGAGGCTTTGAATTGTTCCCCCTTCCCGAAGCGGGAAGGGCGTTAGGGGGTTAGGTCTATTTGTATACCTGTACCTCACTGGATTGAAAATGGCTATACTCCTGACTTCATCTCCCAATTAAAAATTCTGAAGCCTCATTTTTCAATGAGGCTTTTTGGTAACAGGAATTTTGTGAAATGATGTAGCATAACTGAGTGTTCGATCGCTCGCCTTTTCAAGACTCATGACTAAAGTAACATCTCAAGAGATTGCACAGTTTCGCTCTCAATTGGCAGATGATCCCAGCGATATGGAAGCGCTGGATTTGATTGAAGACTGTGATGGAGATTTAGAAGATGCGGCGATGACGCTAGCTATCCGAGCCGGACAACAACCAGAAAGACCAAATTCTGAGTGGTTAGATGCCTTGGCTAGAAAATGGCGTGTGGTCATTTGTGAACAAGAATACCGGGAAGATTTGCTTAATACTTCACTTCCAAAGATGATGGAACATCTAAAAGCAATGCCCACGTTTCCTAAGATTTTGGCAACGCCAGTTTTGATTTATGTCCTCAAGCAAGGCGTGAATAATTTTTGCGAGCCACTAGATTAGTTTTGACCTCATCATGCTATATTTCAAACTAATGCCTTAAGTAACGCCTGAAGTTTAAGTTGCACCTCTGCAAACTCCTTGTCAGGATCAGAACCAGCCACGATCCCAGCACCAGCATATAATCTGGCGCGATCGCCATCAATCAATGCCGAACGAATTCCCACAATAAACTCGCAGTTCCCCTGAGAATCTATCCAACCCAGAGGCGCAGCATACAAACCTCTCTCAAAGCTTTCGTAATGACGAATTTCGGCACAGGCTACATCTCTTGCTGCACCAGCAACAGCTGGTGTAGGATGCAATTGTCCGACAATCTTTAATGGGTGTATGTTCGCTGGAACCATAGCACTGATTGGTGTCCATAAATGCTGGATATTCGATAATTGTCGCAGCCGGGGTGCTAATATTTGGGGTAATAAACCTAGCTGGCATAGACGTTGGGTAATGAAATCAAGCACCAGTGAATGTTCATGCTTTTCTTTTTCACTATTGAGTAAACGATTGGCATTAGCTGCATCTTCAGCAGGGGTTTTCCCTCGCGGTGCAGAACCAGCTAAAGCATCCGTAATTAACTGTTGATTATTAATACTAATTAATCTTTCTGGACTTGCACCAATAAAGTTTTGTCCTTTGCCATTACTTGTAGAAAAAATATAACAATTAGGATGTATTTGCCTAAGATTATTTAAGGATCTAATTAAGTCAAAGTGGTTGCTTGACTTTACGTCTAATATATCTGCTAGGACAATCTTGCTTAAATGACTAGACCGAATTTTTTCTAAAGCAGATGCTACTGAACGTTTAAATTGAGTAGCGTTTGTGAAAGATTTATTGTAAAAATCTGCCGATAAACAATCAATGTTAGGAGAGTAGTATTCTAAAGATTGGATAAATTCAATTTTATTTTGGACATTCTCCAACAACCTTTGAATATTTGCATTTTTATTGATAATTATATTTGTTACTAATATACAACGCTGATTTTTCACAGCTACTTGCCAACGGGGAAGAAAGATGGTAGCCGATGGAAATGGATAATCTATGTGGGCATTTTTATCAAAAAAGCTGAAATAACAAAAAAAATGAGGCCCAGAAAAAGGTTGGTTAGCTTTACCAAAATTAATTATATTTTTTAGACAAGATTTGATAAAATGTTCGGCTTCAATAAAACGAGCTGCGCCATCAATTTGTAATTTTGCCACATCATCTATTGCCGCGATCGCTTCCCCTTTAGCTCTGTCCTCAAAGTAAAAATTTATTTCATTTGCTTGTGTAAGTTTATCCAATACAAGTAAAGGGTCAACTAAATGGATCTCCTGGGAGATACTGACAATTTGCCTACAATTATTTTTGAGGCACTTTTCTTGGACTGACAACAGAAATTGATATAAATCTTTGCGCTCTACAAACAAGTTGTTACGACATGGTGAAACTGTCATAGATATAACGATAGTAAATTTTCTTTAAGTTAACTTCCTAAAGTGTAATTAATCGTGGTCGTATTTTTATAGGTAACATAGTAAGTTGCCATTTCACTAGCGTAGGGTTTGCCTTGATTGTGGTGTTATCAGACTATGATAAGGCCGTTGCAGCCTGAGACTACAACGTTAACAAGCCGGGTTAAGAAGTAAAAAGTAAAAAGTAAAAAGATAATCCCCATAAATAAATTTAGGGGATTTAATAAGGACGCCTTATTTCTCTCTACGAGACGCAATCATGCGAACGCGCTGTGCGTCTCGAAATAAATGTTTTTATTTCATTCCATAAATAAATTTAGTTGCTCTCAAACCATTTTTCTTTTTCTTTCTTTTGCCTTTTTACTTTTTACTTTTGCCTTGAACGATTACGTAATATTCAGGTAATTTAATTAATCACGAGGTTATATGACTACCAAGCAAATTTTATATCCCAACACTAAGTTATGGATGGCAGCGATTAAACCGCCAATGTACAGTGTTGCCATTATGCCCATTTGGGTGGGAACAGCAATAGCATTTGCAGAAACTAAAATGTTCAATGGTGCAGTATTTTCTACTTTTGTAGCTGCTGCAATCTTAATTCTTGCCTGGGAAAATATCAGTAATGATGTCTTTGATTCCGAAACAGGGATTGATCAAAATAAACATCATTCTCTAGTGAACTTAACAGGCAATAAGCTATTAATATTTTGGTTAGGAAATTTGTGTTTAGGTTTGGGGCTGCTGGGTATACTAGCGATCGCTTTTTGGCAACAAGACCTAAGTGTTATCGGCATCATTCTGCTGTGCTGTGGTTTAGGCTATATGTACCAAGGGCCTCCCTTTCGCTTAGGATATCAGGGTTTAGGCGAGATTCTTTGCTTTTTTGCCTTTGGTCCCTTAGCAGTGGAGGCAGCATATTACAGCCAGACTCAAACTTGGTCAATGACAAGTTTAGCAGCTTCAGTGATTGTCGGGATTGCCACAACCTTAGTTTTGTTTTGCTCACACTTTCACCAAGTTAACGATGACATAGCGGCAGGGAAGCGATCGCCCATCGTCCGTCTAGGAACCCAAAAAGGGGCCCAACTTCTAGTTTGGCTTACTGGCAGCATTTATCCCCTCACCTTGCTGTTTGTGCTATTGGGAATTTCTCCAGCTTGGACGTTACTGAGTTGGGTGAGTTTACCCTTTGCCTTCAAATTATGCAGCCACGTCCAAGAAAATCACAATCAGCCGGACAAAGTTAGTAACTGTAAATTCATCGCTGTAGCCGTGCATTTCTGGAGTTGCTTGTTGTTTGGTTTGGGATTTATGCTTTAGGGCATGGGGCATGGGGCATGGGGCATTGGCAGAATCACTGATTACTAAAAATAATTCTGATCAAGGTTGATTTTCGCATAGTGACATACAGATTTGAATTTCGTCGTTATCGGCGAAAATTTGTGAGAACACTGACTACCAATCATGGTAACTGGGATATTCGTGAAGGTATTATTCTCCGCCTTACCGATGAATTAGGTAAACTCGGCTGGGGAGAAATTGCCCCTATTAGCTGGTTTGGTTCCGAAACCCTAGAACAAGCCTTAGATTTTTGTCGCCAACTCCCAGCAGAAATCACAGACGAGATAATTTTCTCCATCCCAAATGAGTTACCTGCTTGTCAATTTGGCTTTGAGTCAGCGCAGGAGATGGGGAGTAGTGAGTGGGTCAGCCGAACGGGAATGGTGAGTGGGGGGGCACAGGGGCACAGGGGCACAGGGGCACAGGGACAAAAGAAGAATAACAATGCCCAATGCCCAATGACGGCAGTTGCTCCACTTGGGGAAACCCCATCGCTCTTAGCGTCTCCCCTTGGGAGAAGACCGCACTGCCTCCCCAATGCCCAATCTTTCAGTGGCTTATTACCAGCTGGGAAAACGGCTTTAAATCAATGGGAAACTCTATGGCAGCAAGGCTATCGCACGTTTAAGTGGAAAATTGGTGTGGATGCGATCGCTCATGAACTAGAAATTTTTGAGTCACTGATACACACCTTACCAGCTTCTACCAAACTGCGATTAGATGCCAACGGTGGACTCACCTATGAAGAAGCTAACTTGTGGCTGTGGACTTGCGACAACCTCAAGGCAAATGGAGAAATACCCCTAGAAATTGAATTTATCGAACAACCGCTACCTGTTGAGCAATTTCAGGGAATGTTGGAATTGAGGATGATTTATGAAACTGCGATCGCTTTAGATGAATCTGTCGCCACACTTGGGCAACTCGCCGCCTGTCATCAACAAGGTTGGCGAGGGATTTTTGTCATTAAGCCTGGGATAGTTGGATCGCCATCTCGTCTGAGAAAGTTTTGCCACCAGCATAAAATTGATACCGTATTTTCATCAGTATTTGAAACTGCGATCGCAAGACTTGCAGCACTCCGACTAGCGGCGGAATTATCCCGAAACAACAGGGCACTTGGTTTTGGTATCGACCATTTTTTTGAACAAGAAGAAACGTGGTTTCAAAGTTTATGGAACGACCTTTAGACTATCTTAATAACCTGCATCAGAATGATTGGTTTATCGGTTATAACAGCCGTCAATTTCATCAAATAGCTCAAGAATTATATTTAGAACTAACACAGTTATCAGCCTGTGGAACACCACCAAAAATCATCTTAGTCGAACGGGAACCATTGCAATTTTTAGCAAGTTTTATTGCCGCTTGTGCAGCTAATTGTCCAGTTTTTCTTTGTAACCCCGACTGGGGAACACAAGAATGGCAACAAGTTTTTGATTTAGTACAGCCAGACATTATTTTGGGAATTGGGAATTGGGAATTGGGGAGGCAGTGCGGTCTTCTCCCAAGGGGAGACGCTAAGAGCGATGGGGTTTCCCCAAGTGGAGCAACTGCCGTCATTGGGAATTGTTATTCTTCTCCCACCCCTGTGCCCCTGTGCCCCTCATCTCCCTCATCTCCTCACTCCCCACTCATAATGATTCCCACAGGTGGTTCATCGGGGCAGATTAAATTTGCCATCCATACTTGGGAAACTCTCATAGCATCGGTACAAGGATTTACTGAATACTTTAAATTAAAACAAGTTAATTCTTTTTGTATTTTACCGCTACATCACGTTAGCGGTTTAATGCAATTTATGCGTTCTTTTACCACAGAAGGCAAACTAGTGATTCTGCCATTCAAATCAGTAGAATCTGGTCAAATATTGAATATTAACCAATCAGAATTTTTCCTCTCTTTAGTACCAACACAGCTACAACGCCTCCTGCAAAATCCAGAATTAACTAAATGGCTATCCCAATTTCATACTGTACTTTTGGGAGGTGCGCCAGCATGGAACGAACTATTAGAAAAAGCTAAATTTCATCGCATCCGGTTAGCACCTACCTATGGCATGACAGAAACCGCCTCTCAAATTGCTACCCTCAAACCTGATGATTTTATTGGCGGTAAAATTAGTAGCGGTCAAATTCTTCCCCATGTAAAAATAACTATTCGCAATCAGCAAGGCGAGATTTTGAATTCCAATCAAATCGGAAATATCACAATTCATACTCAATCTTTAGCCCTTGGTTACTATCCTCTCAATAGAGAAAATCAAGCTGATTTTCAAGTAGATGATTTAGGGTTTTTAGACGATCAAGGTCATTTAAATATTGTCGGACGTAACAGCGACAAAATTATTACAGGTGGAGAAAATATTTATCCAGCAGAGATTGAATCAGCTATCCTAGCAACTCAAATGGTTGCCGATATTTGTGTTATCGGCATCCCAGATAAAGATTGGGGACAAGCTTTAACAGCGATTTACATTCCCAAAAAACCAGATACCTCTGCCTTAAAAATCCAAACCCTACTCAAAGACAAACTCAGCAAATTTAAAATCCCAAAATATTGGATTCCACAGCAAAGCCTACCCCGTAACTCCCAAGGTAAAATTAACCGCCAACAGCTACAGCAAATAGCCACAGAATTCCGACAAAATTCCATCACCGAACAAGGCAAAAGTAAAAAGTAAAAAGGCACTCATAAAGAAAAAGAAAAATGAAAGAAGCCCCCTTCGGCAAGCTCAGGGCATCGCCTAAATTTATTTATGGAATGAAATAAAAACATTTATAACGATAGCGCAGCGTAAAGCCTTCTCTACGA
>Ga0116226_10002710_pt1 | contig 15506 bp, 10 predicted proteins | sample S1TSphfallax_FD_89692 | JGI IMG/M metagenome (GOLD analysis project Ga0116226, IMG submission 89692) | Host-associated microbial communities from peat moss isolated from Minnesota, USA - S1T2_Fa - Sphagnum fallax MG | ecosystem: Host-associated > Plants > Peat moss > Unclassified | place: USA...
CCTATACGATGGAGTTCTCTCACTACGATCCGGTTCCGCGCAACGTGGCGGACGAAGTCATCGCGGCCGCCGGCAAACCCGCGGCCGTGGCCAGCTAGGAGCCTGCCGGCACGTAGGACGGCGATTGCTCGCGTTGCCGGTCGGTCTCAAAGCTCGCGCAGGGCGGCGATGAATTGTTGGCCATAGCGGGCCAACTTGCCTTCGCCGACGCCGCGAATACTCGCGAACTCCTGCAGAGTTTGCGGCTTTCTCTGCACGATCTCGCGCAGTGTCGAGTCGTGGAAAATCACGTAAGGCGGTAGTCCCTGCGTGTCGGCGAGTTGCTTGCGCAACGTGCGAAGTCGCTCGAACAGGGCTTCGCCATCCGCCGTCAACGCGGGCGCCGGGACACGCGGGTTGCGGGTTGATTTCAATGCCTTGGCGATGTGGAACGGTCGTTCTCCGCGCAATATAGACCAGCTGGCCTCGTTGAGCGACAGCACCGAGTAACCATCCTGGCTTTCCTCGACCTGCTTTTGATGCAGCAGCGATCGCACCAACGAGCGCCACTCGTCGACTGACCGGCTCTTGCCGATCCCATAGACGCTCAAGGTCTCATGCCCGCGATCGAGCAGCCGCTCGGTACGCGCGCCGCGCAAGATCTCGATGATGTAGGCGGCGCCGAAGCGTTCGCCGCGTTGGCCGAGGCGCGCGATGCACGAGAGAAATTGCCTGGCTTCGACGCTGAAGTCCTCGGTGGTGCGCGGCTCGCAGCAGTTGTCGCATGCGCGGCACGGCGCGGCAAAATTTTCCCCGAGATACGCCAGCTGGATCGCGCGGCGGCAGTGGGTGGATTCCGCATAGTTCAGCACCTGGCGCAATTGTTGGCGCGCGATGCGTTGTTCCGCGGCGAGGGGCTCACCCGTGGTGGGATCGACCTTCTGCTGAATGAGGAATTCCGAGGTGCGAATATCACCCAGGCCGAAGTAAAGCGTGCAGCGCGCCGGATCGCCGTCGCGTCCCGCGCGGCCCGACTCCTGGTAATAGCTTTCGAGGCTCTTAGGCAGGTCGTGATGAATCACCCACCGGACATCGGGTTTATTGATGCCCATACCGAACGCGATGGTTGCGACGATGACCTGTACGTCATCGCGAATGAACGCATCTTGATTGTCGCGCCGCGTATTCGCATCCAGCCCGGCATGATACGGGAGCGCGCGCACGCCGTCGGCGCGCAGCTGGGCGGTCAGTTCGTCGACGCGCCGGCGGGATAGGCAGTAAACGATGCCGGCGCCAGGCTCGCGGGCTTGGGCCAGCAATTCACCGTAGGTCTGTTTGCCCTTCGGGCGAACACGGTAGAACAAATTGGGGCGGTTGAAACTGGTCAAATGCACCGCCGGGTCGCGCAGCGCGAGCTGGGCGATGATGTCGGTCCGTACCCGTGGCGTCGCGGTCGCCGTGAAAGCAAGAATCGGAACGGTCGGGTGGCGGCGACGCAATCCCGACAATTGCCGGTAATCTGGTCTGAAATCGTGTCCCCATTCCGATACACAGTGCGCCTCGTCGACGACGAAGGCGTTGATGCCCACGCTCGCACCGAGTCGTTTCAACGTGTCGTCGAGAAACTCCGCCAGCATCAGGCGCTCGGGCGCGAGGTAGACCAGCTTGTAATCGCCGCGCAGCACGCCGGCCACACGCCGCGAAATCTCGGCAAATGCCAGGCTGGAATTGATGAACGTCGCGGCAATGTCGTTGTCTCGCAGCTGCCGTACCTGATCCTGCATCAGCGCGATCAGTGGTGAGACGACGAGGCTCACTCCCGCCTGCAGCACGGCCGGCAGTTGATAGCACAGGGATTTACCGCCGCCGGTGGGCATCAGCGCGAGTACGTCCCGGCCGGCGAGTACGTCCCGCACGATGGACTCCTGGCCTGGACGGAATGCGTCGAATCCAAAGGTGCGTTTGAGTGATTGCGCCAGATCGGACATGGCCCAGCTTAGCAGTCTGTCTACTGCGCGACGGGCATCAAGGTCAGCACATGAGCCGCGGTTCCGGGTAGAAACGGCGCGGGCAGGGCACGCACCCACGCCTCGAAGCCGGCACGATAGAAGGGGGACAGAGGGTGCCCGCTCTGCGCGCCGGGCATGTGAAAATAGCCGTGAGCCTCATCGCCGGGTGCCACGCTGAATCGCTCCGATGCACCGTAATTGCGCCCCTGAATCCGCGGCATGTCTTCCCGGCCGCCCGCCACCAGCACGGTGGGCATGTCGAGCAACGGCGCGAGCCACGGCAGCGCGGCCGACAAAGGATGCGCCACGTGCACCGCGTTGACCCGGCCCCACGTGCACGACGCGAGGTCGGCGCAATCGGCAGGCAGCTTCTCGCTTTCCGTAAGAGCCGCCAACAGAAAGCTGTCCCAATCCGGGTAATCAGCGCCGAGCAGGTGCAGAGGTCGTGCCTCGAGGAGTCGCCACAGAGGTCCCTCGAAGCTTCTGGGCACCGAGAACTCGAAGTCCGGCCACTGCCTGCGCGCGGGCGCGGTCAACATGAAAAACGCGCTCTGCGCGACCCTTTCCCGAAACGTATAGACCAAGCGGTAGGCGGCATCCTCGGGTACGGCACGACCGGTCCAGCTTTTCAGCACCGCGAACGCCGCATCGTGTTCGTGACTGCCGCTCGATTGCGACCGGGCGATCACGTCGCCGAGCAATGACCTCCAGCGCTCCAGGAACATCGCGCGCGCGTCGAGTTGAATCGCCAAGCTCGATGCCGGAGTGAAGGGCAGGGCCGAGTCGCGCAGGTCCTCTTGGATTTGCCGTGCACGAGACCCCCGATCCATTTCATCATGGCCGATCAGCGTCGCCGCGGCGCCGCCGACGACGCGCGCATTCGCCGACCAAAGGTAGCCATCCGGCGGATTCATGACCCGCGGCTGATTTTCCGCCGCCAGCCAACCCGTGTAGCCAACCGCGCCATCCGTGGATTCTTGCGGAAGATCGTCCGCCACGCCGTTTCGCTTCGGCAATCGTCCGGCTATGGTCCAGCCGATATCGCCTTGTTTGTCGGCCACCATTAGATTCTGGCCAGGCATGCCGAATTGTGGGGCGAGATCTAATGCCTCAGCGACGGAACCGGCGTTTTCCAGTTTCAACAAGCTGAGATTCGTCGCATCGGGATTCTGCGCAGTCCACTGCAGTGCATATGGCCGGCCGGTCCAATCTTGTCCCATGATGGGGCCCCACTGCGTAAGCGCCACCTGTAAGTGCTCGCTCGGTGCGCCCGCCACGTCGATCGTTTCGTCCACGTAGTCGATCTTCTTCGGTCCGGACGCCGTTGCGTAGGCGGTTGGATCGTTCTCGACCGCGACCAGCCGGACCACGGTTGCAAATTGGCCGTAGCTGTTGGTGAAACCCCATGCGATGGAGCCGTTGCTGCCGGCAATGGTGCTGGGCGTACCGGGCAGAGTCACGCCGGTGACGTCGATGCCGCCGGCGCCGACCTGCACGAGGCGTGCGCGATACCAGATGTTGGGGACTTGAAAGCCAAGATGCATATCGTTGGCGACCACGGCCGCACCGCCGGTTCGGACACCCGCGACCGCCCAGTTGTTGCTGCCGAAGGGGCTCGGAGTCGACGCCGCTGCCGCCGGTGGCTGCGGGAACGGTGGCTGCTCGCGTAGATTGAATTCATTGGCTGTCGGTACGCGCGGGTCATCGTCGCGCGTCCCATCGACCGTGGCATCCCACTCGGGTGCTCCGGCCTCGAGATAGCGCCAAGCGGGCTCCGGCAGCATCGCGCGCAGCAGGCCGCGCTGCAGCTGCGCGTGGCCTTCCGCGTCCTGCAACTGCAGATACATGGCATGTGCGCACAGGATGCTGTCTTCATCGGTCCATGGTTTGGGCCGGCTGCGCAGCAGCCAATACTCGAACGGCCTGCCATGCAGGGAGTCGAGCCCGGCATTGACACCGGCCACGTAGGCGTCGAGCAATGCCCGCTCGCGGGGTGCGAGCGCGGCGACGACCGCGCTCGCCACCCGTCGAAAACGGTGCAGGCGCAAGCGTCGGTCCGTGGGCAGCAACGCCGGGCCCAGCAGGGCCGACAACTCCCCGGCAGCCGCGCGCCGCAGCAGATCCATTTCGAAGAAACGATCCTGACCGTGAACGTATCCCAAGCCGCGTGCGAGGTCGTCGCGACTGGATGCCGTCAGAGTGGGCACCCCGTTCGCATCGCGCGCGACGACCACCCGGAACCCAAGATTCGGCAATGCCGCGGTGCCGTCGATGGACGGAAGGCTCGAGCGCATCGCCAACCATCCCGCAAGCACGATGGCGGCAACGAGTGCCAGCATGACCGCGCCTGATAGGGCGCCGATGCGCACGGCTCGCGTCACGCGACACCCTTATGGAGTGCGCGCGCATCCGTGCGCGCGGCTTTCTGCCGTTTGACGCCCTGACGATCGCATCCATGCTGCCGGGTGTCGACGATCATTATCCGCAACGCCACGCACCGGCGCGCTGAGCGGAGCCACATCCGCGCATGTGATATGTCAACATGAGGCCAGCTTCGCTGGTGCGCAGCGGTGCGTCAACAGCCCAATGCCTTGCGCAATTGCGGTACCCTCGCGCGATGGGGACGAGTACGCATTGGCGCTCGGTGGTGGGCGCAATCTTGGGCTGCGCGGTGCTCCTGCGCCTCATCTACGCGGCGCAGGTCGAACTGCTGCCCGAAGAGGCCTATTACTGGAACTATTCACGCCACCTCGACATTGGGTATCTCGATCATCCGCCCATGGTCGCCTGGCTGATACGTCTGGGCACGACGCTATTCGGCCAGACCGAATTCGGAGTGCGTGCCGGTGCGCTGTGCTGCGGGTTGATCGCATCCGTCTTTCTCTATCGACTGACGCGTAATCTATTTGGTGAGACGAGCGGTCTCATGGCGTTGGCGCTGGCGCAAGTTTTGCCCTATTTCTTCATGTCGGGTTTGCTGATGACGCCCGATGCACCATTGACCGCTTGTTGGGCCGCTGCATTATATTTTTTGGAACGTGCACTGTTCGCGGGCCGGCCGGGCGCATGGGTCTGGGTCGGTGTGGCGTTCGGAGCCGGACTATTGTCAAAATACACGATCGGCCTGTTGGGTCTGGCGGCACTGGTGTTCATGGTGGTGGATCCAGTGTCCCGCCGCTGGCTTCGCCGGCCCGAGCCCTATGCCGCGGCGCTGATCGCGGCAACCGCTTTTTCCCCGGTGATACTCTGGAACTCGCGGCATGAATGGGCATCGTTCGCGTTCCAGACATCGCGCCGGTTGGCCGAGCGCCCCCGCTTCTCCTTGCACAAGCTCATCGGCGCCGCGATCGTGTTGCTGACGCCGACTGGTGTGGCCGCCGCCTCTGCCGCACTCTGGCGCACCCTGCCTCAGGGTGAGTATGCGGCTGCGGCGATCTCCCTGCGACGACGCAGAACATTCTTGAAGGTATGCGTGCTGGTACCGATCGCGGTCTTCGTCCTGTTCAGCCTGCGGCACGACGTCAAACTCGATTGGACCGGTGCGTCGTGGGTGGGCGTGATTCCGCTGTTGGCCGCGGGCATGGCCGAAGCGTTCGCGACGCCGGCTGACGCGCAGGGGTCAACCCGCGTGCCGGGGCGGTGGCAGCGGCGCGCATGGCCGGCGACTGTCGTCGCGCTGCTGCTGATCTACGGAACTGGTTGGGTCTATTTGGTCATTGGCCTGCCGGGCGTTGGCTATTCTGCGCACACGGAACTGGTACCCGTTGCGTGGCGCCAATTCGGTCGGCGCATGGGCGAAATCGCGGACGCGCTGCGTTTGCCAAGCGGCGAGAAGTTGTTGATCGTTGGTATGGACCGCTACGCCATCGCGAGCGAATTGGCCTTCTATTCTAGCGATCAGACGCAGTCGGTCGCGGAAACGTCCGCCGGCCATCTTTTTGGCGATATGGGCCTCATGTACCAGCAGTGGTTTCCGCCGATGCTGCAGGCAGGCCGGACGTTGTTGCTGGTCGCCTGGGATGCTGGCACCCTGAATGACGCCCGATTCGCCGGCCGCGTTGCACGCATTTCGGCGATTCAGCAGGGATATTTGGTCAAGGATGGGCGAATGGTGCGCCCTTACTTTTATCGGGTAGCATACGGTTATCGCCCGGGAGGAGGCTCATGACGGAACTTCGGCAGGCTCTGAGCGAGATCAGTGCGATCCGCGCGCAAGTCGCGCGTGGCAGCGAATTTCGCGGCTACGGTCCGGTATCGATTGCGTTCAGTGGAGTGCTGGCGCTGGTGGTCGCGGCCGCGCAGAGTCATTGGCTGCCCGCGTCGCAGCATGATGCGCCCCTGTTTCTCGGTATATGGGTGGCAACCGCCGCCGTCGCGGTATTTTTGACGACGGCTGAGACCATCGCGCGCGCGTGGCGGGTGCACTCGGGCTTCGCCGTCGAAATGATACAAGCGGCGGTCGAGCAGTTCCTGCCGTCCATCATCGTGGGAATCGCACTGACCGCGGTGGTGACTCGGATGGCGCCCGATGACATTTGGATGTTGCCGGGACTATGGCAACTGGTTTTTGGTTTGGGCGTCTTCGCGTCGTGCCGATTTCTGCCGCGGCAAATGTTCGCGGTGGGTGCATGGTACTTCGCTGCGGGGCTGACCTGTTTGATGGTGGCAAGCGGTCCGCGGACGCTGATGCCGTGGGAAATGGGCATACCGTTTGGCGTCGGTCAACTGCTCGTGGCGACTGTGTTGCACTATGGATTCGGGGAGGCTCGTGAAGAAAGCTAACGACAACTTGCGGGCCGTGTCGCGCTTCGCCTATGACGGACTGGACCGCGTGATTCATGAGCGCGCGCGCCTGAGTGTGCTCACCTCGTTGGTATCCCATGCGCGGGGACTCCCTTTCAATGAGTTGAAACAATTGTGCGCGTTGACCGACGGCAACTTGAACCGGCACCTGACGGTACTCGAGGACGCGAAGCTGATTGCCATCTCGAAGGGGATGGAACAAAACCGGCCGCAAACGCTGTGCCGCATCACACCGCTCGGGCGTAAACGCTATCTCGATTACCTGTTGGTCCTTGAACAGGTGATCCTGGATGCCTCGTCCGCGATGAAGGCCGACTCGCTGGTGCGCGCTGGACACAAACCCGCTGCCATCTAAGCCATATTGAGACAGGCCGCCGGCCTATCGTCCTACCTGCCTTCGAGAGCCTCCCCGCTCGTCGGACCTCGCCGAACCCCGGAATATGTCATTCGCCGGGCTGTCCGGTGAGTCGAGATTCCCAGGAGCATCGCATGAAAAAATGGTTGGCATTGTTGGTATTGGCGGCCCCGGTCGGGGCATTTGCGGCCGACGCGACACCGGACGCTTCGTTTTACAAGCACGCCGCCGAAGCCGGCATCTCGGAAGTGGAGGCGGGCACATTGGCGGGGCAGAAAGGCAACAGCCAGGCCGTCAAGGATTTCGGAGCCATGATGGTCAAGGACCATGGTGAGGCGAACGATAAACTGAAGGCGCTCGCGGCGTCGAAGAACATTAGCCTGCCCAGCAGCGGCAGCATTTCGGAAATGGCGGAGAAGGGCAAACTCGAGGTGTTGTCCGGCGATACGTTCGACAAGTCCTACATCAAAGGGCAGATCAAGGATCACCAAGCGGCCGTCGCGCTGTTCAAGAAAGAGTCGGTCTCGGGGCAGGATCCGGACGCAAAAGCGTTCGCGGCGGCGACGTTGCCCACGCTGCGAGGCCATCTCAAGAAGATCAAGCAGATTGCCGCTGACGCGGGCGTCGCTTGAGCCTCTGAGAATCCCAATGCTCGAGAAGCTCCCTGAAAGCATCGGCCAGGCGCTCGTCGATCAACGAGCCGGCATGGAGCACGTCGTCTACAACCAGCTGCACGCCGAGCGGGCGGTAGCGCGCATGGAGGTCCACAGCCCCGCCTTCGTGTTCAACGGCCGCTTGCCGACGCGCTTCACGGCCGACGGCGACGGCATCTCGCCGCCGTTGGCATGGGATGCGGTGCCGGGCTCCGACTCCGTGGTCCTGATCGTGGAAGATGCGGATTCGCCGACGCCGCATCCGCTGGTTCACGCCATAGTGACCGGGCTTCCCGCCGCGGGTGGAGCTTTGACGGAGGGAGCTCTCGCGAGTCCGGGCCATGCCGGCACGGGTATCGCCACGGGTCCGAATTCATTTCTTCAACATGCTTGGTTGCCGCCCGATCCACCTCGTGGCCATGGCGAACATCGATACGTTTTCCAGCTCTTTGCTTTGCGCGCTGGACCTCAGGTCGACGGCCTCGGCCGGCGCGCTTTTATCGAATTAATCTTGGATAGGGCGATCGCCGTCGGCTGCCTAATTGGCACGTATGAGAGGGAGGCGCGAGCGACCATCGAAGCCGATGCGCAGACCGGTTTGATCCAAGACCTCGGCTAGATCTGGGGCGCTAAGCCTTCGGCGCCGACGAACGCCCCGAAGGCTTTTGCGCCGGCTCGAATGCGTCGAACTTGAGATCGATGACGGAGCCGGAATCCTGGTGGGGGATGCAGGTGGTCCGCGAATCCACGTTTCGAACCGTGAACATCGGCAATACCGATGATTTGAACTGCTCGATGAGTTCACAATCGCCGGTGGCCAACTCGCGCGGCGTGTGCGAGGCAAATGACACCTGGCGCCACAATCCATCGATGGGGGGTGCGCTGCCGTCTGCGTTGGAAGCCGCCGCGCTACCGGTCGGCGTCAATGTATAAAAAATCAGATCGGCGCGGGCGAACTTATCGGGCCGGCCGAATGACGCCGCACAGGCGCCGGGTCGAGACTTCGCGTCGGGGCGAGCGCCTGCGGCGATGAGCAGTACCCGCAATTTGTCGGCCAAGCCATCGCAGGAATAGGTCGATGTGAACCCTAGGAACTCGAAGGAGTATTTGTGCTGTTGCCACACTCCCGCTTCCGGTGCGGCCGGTGCGCTCGCATCAGCCGCATACGCGGGCAGCGCGCCAAGAGAGGCGCCTAAGACGCCATAACTCATGCAAAGGCTCAGTTTTAGGAGTTTTTTCAAGACACTTCTCCGTAATGCGGGCAGCACCGCTCAGGCTTAGCATAACGAATCAGGGTGCGCGATGGTTGACGGGGAATGGCAAATTTCGCCACCCGCGGGCAGCACCCGCGGTAGGCTGGCGCGCGAACCGGGTGACGAGGAATACGCATGAAGAAGGCAGAATTGGTGGAAGCGCGCAGGAAGGCCGCGCTCGATTACCACGAGTTTCCGACGCCCGGCAAGATCGCCGTCGCGCCGACCAAGCCATTGGTCAATCAGACGGAACTGGCATTGGCCTATTCGCCCGGTGTCGCCGCGGCCTGCGAAGCCATCGTGGAAGATCCTCTCAATGCCTTTCGCTTCACGTCGCGCGGCAATCTCGTGGGTGTAATTACCAATGGGACGGCGGTCTTGGGTCTCGGTGCCATCGGACCGCTGGCGGCGAAACCCGTCATGGAAGGCAAGGCCGTGCTATTCAAGAAATTCGCCGGCATCGATGTGTTCGATATCGAAGTCGATGAGCGTGATCCCCAGAAACTCGTCGATGTCATCGCCGCGCTCGAGCCGACCTTCGGCGGTATCAATCTGGAGGACATCAAGGCGCCCGAGTGCTTCTTCGTCGAGCGGGAGTTGCGCAAGCGGCTGAAGATTCCGGTGTTTCACGATGACCAGCACGGCACGGCGATCATCGTCGGTGCCGCCGTGTGCAACGGTCTTCAAGTCGTGGGCAAGGACATCGCGCTGGTCAAAATCGTCGTGAGCGGCGCCGGCGCCGCGGCGCTGGCCTGTGTCGACCTCTTACTGGATCTCGGCGTGCGGCGCGAACACGTCTGGCTCACTGATCTCGCGGGAGTCGTCTATGAAGGACGCACAGACCTCATGGATCCCGAAAAGGCGCGCTTCGCCCAGCCGACATCGTCCCGACTCCTCGCCGACGTCATTGTCGATGCCGACGTATTTCTCGGCCTGTCGGCCGGCGGAGTCCTGACTCAGGACATGGTGGTCAAGATGGCGGCCAACCCGCTGATCCTCGCACTCGCGAACCCAACGCCGGAAATTCTTCCCGAGGAAGTCAAGGCCGTGCGCAATGATGCCATCATCGCCACTGGCCGCACCGACTATCCTAATCAGGTCAACAACGTCCTTTGCTTTCCGTTCATATTTCGTGGCGCCCTCGACGTTGGCGCAACGACGATCACGCGAGAGATGGAAATCGCGGCGGTGAAGGCGATTGCCGATCTGGCGCGGCAGGAACAGAGCGAGGTCGTGGCGGCAGCCTACGGCGACATCGAGGATCTGGCTTTCGGGCCCGAGTATCTCATTCCCAAACCATTTGACCCGCGCCTCATCGTCAAGATCGCGCCCGCCGTTGCCAAGGCGGCAATGGACTGTGGTGTCGCCACGCGACCCATTGCAGATTTCGAGGCATACGCGCAGCGCCTCCTGCAGTTCGTTTACCACAGCGGCACGTTGATGCAGCCCATATTCGCGGCCGCTAGGCGGGTGCCGTTGACGCGCAGCCGCATCGTCTACGCGGAAGGAGAGGACGAGCGCGTCCTGCGGGCGGTGCAAATCGCCGTCGATGAGAAGCTCGCCGTGCCCATTCTCGTTGGCCGTCCGTCGGTGATCGAAACCGGCATTAAACGGCACGGCCTGCGCATTCGCATCGGCGAACATGTATCGGTGGTCAACCCGGCGCACGATGAGCGATACCGTGAGTACTGGGAGGCTTATCACCGGCTCACGGAACGCAAAGGCGTCACGGCTCAATATGCGAAGCTCGAGATGCGACGCCGTACTACGTTGATCGCCGCGATGTTGTTGAAGAAGGGCGAGGCCGACGGTTTGATCTGCGGGACGATCAGTACGACTTCGCGCCACCTGCATTATTTGGATCAAGTCATCGGTCGTCGCGAGGGCGTCAACGTCTATGGGGCCATGAGTGGACTCATCCTGCCCGGGCGCCAAGTGTTCCTGTTGGACACCCACGTCAATCTCGAACCGAGTGCGGAGCAACTCGCCGAAATGGCGGTGCTCGCGGCCGATCAGCTGTCGGCGTTCGGCCTGGTGCCGAAGATTGCACTGTTATCGCATTCCAATTTCGGCAGCAGCGATGCGCCCTCAGCATTGAAGATGCGGGCGACGCTGGCTCTGCTGCGTCAACGGCGGCCCGACCTGGAGGTGGATGGCGAAATGCACGGCGATTGCGCACTCGATGAGGCGGCCCGCAAGGCGACGCTGCCGCATAGCACGCTTACCGGCAGCGCCAATTTACTCGTCTTGCCCGATCTCGACAGCGCCAACATCGCGTACAATCTGCTCAAATCGGCCGCCGGTCAAAACGTGGCCATCGGTCCGATCTTGCTGGGTTGCGCGGCGCCGGCGCACATCCTGACCGCCGCGGCCACGGTACGCAGAATAGTCAACATGACGGCGGTTACGGTCGTCGAAGCCAACAAGAATCTCATCTGAGGGATGCCTCAAGCACTGCGATCGCGCCCACCACATGATAAAAAGTACTCGCGGGCGCGGGCGAGTCCACGAGTTCGCCCGTGGGAAGTCTTACGTCCAGCCAAAGTCCCTTGACCGGTGTGGCCAGATACGGCAAAAAACTGGCGGCGGCGGCGGCCGCCATCTCCCAATATCGATCGTCCCCGGTGAGCCGCGCCGCCAGCAGGGCTGCCTTGAGCCGTTCGGTTTGGGGCCAGAAGCGCGCATTTTGATCATGAATCGAAAAATCATCGAGCAGCGCATTGATGGCCACCTGGTTGTGAACCCCGTGCAGTTCGCCGATATCGATCAGCCGCAGCGCTGCCTTACGCAGCGCGGGATCGTGATTCTCGTCGCGCAAGAGCAACCAAGCCCATTCGAACTGATGGCCCGGTTCGATGATCCGACCGGCAACCCCGAGGGCAGGCGACCAATCCGTCGCATACGCTTCGCCGAGCGCGCCGCTGTCTGCACGGATGAACCGCCGCAGCGCGAGCTGCACCAAGCGATCCACGCGCTGCGACCATTGTGGGTCGGAGCCGATCTCGGCCCACGCCATACAGGCCTCGAGCAGGTGCATGTGCGGATTCGATTCGAATGGACCATCCCGGGTCTCGTTCGACCGGAAAGCGTCGTCGCCCGTGCCGAAGATCCGCTCGATCGCCTCGAATAGAGCGAGCGCCCGTTGCTCGAACGCATTGCTCGCTGCGAGGGTAGCGCTGGCCGCGGAGTAGCCCAACAAGGCGAACGCTTGGTCGTACAACAGCGCTCGTTCGTCCAACGACTCGCCATCGACCCCGGCCAGCGTTCGGAAAAGTCCGTCGGATCGGCGGTAGCGGGCTTCGAAATATTCCGTGCCTCGCGTGACGATGCTCGCTGCGTCGCCGGCCCATCCCAGCGCGGGCGCCTGCGCAAAGGCATGGATCTGGCGAGGATGAATGCGGGCGCGGCGCGGGTGCGGAAGACCCACGCCATTTTGGCTCACGGTCTCGATGAATCCCCCATTGCGAGGATCGATGCCATTGCGCGCCCATAAATCATAGGCGGAATCCTTGAGCCAAGCGCGAAGTTCCTGTGCGAGCGCTGCGAGCCTGATTCGGGCGGGCGCTGTCTCGGCCAAACTATGCTGTCGGGAAGTCACCCCACGATTGTGACACGACTCGACTGGTATTGGAGAGGGCGGTGAGGTCGCGCGCGCAGCGCAGCGCTATGTCAACTTGGCCGCACCCACTGCGCCAACCGCGCCAACCGCGCCAACCCCGACGGCCGCCCCTGGACGCGTCCAATCATTGCGGGTCCATTCGGCGACCGTGTTCTCGAATGCCAGGAGGACGCCGCGGAATGCCCCCTGCAGCTGTGCCTCATCCTCGGCTATTTCGAGGCGCGTGGCGGCTTCGCCGATGGCGACCGCCGCTACCGTGCCAGCCGCGCCTTTCAGATTGTGCGCGAGACGGCGCAGCTCCGTCGGGTCGCGTCCGTTTTCCATTTCCAATTCGATCAGGCCCAGCGTCTCCGCGGCGGAACAGACGAACAGCGTGATGAGTTCCCGTGCGAAGTCGATGTCGTCACCGGTCCGCGCGAGGAACGCCGCCTCGTCGAACAGGTTGACCATCGCGGTTCTGCCGTGGGGTTTGGAACGGCGATCGACGAGCAACGTGGCCTTCGTCAGAGCCTGTTGCAAACGGGTAGGGTCGATCGGTTTGGTCAAATAATCGTTCATGCCGGCGGCCAGGCATTTCGCCCGGTCCGTGGCGAGCGCATGCGCGGTCAGCGCGATCACGGGAATGCCGGGATTGCGTACGCCGGTCTCTACGGCGCGCAGCTGCCGAGTTGCCTCGTAGCCGTCCAATTCCGGCATCTGGCAATCCATGAGCACGACGTCGAAGTCCGCTTCGCGCAGGGCCGCAAGCGCCTCGAGACCATTCCCCGCGACGCGCACCTCCGCGCCGAGCTGCTGTAGCAAGCGCACTGCGAGCTTCTGGTTGACGATGTTGTCTTCGGCCAGCAGCACCTTCAAGCTCGAGAATATCTGCGTCGCCGTCGCGGCGGCCGCCACGGGTGCGGACTGAACGCCGCGCGAGAGCTCGACCAGCGCGCGCACCAGGACCTGCGTCCTCGCCGGCTTCGTGATGACACGGTCCATGAGCCGGGTATCATCGCCGGGCAGCGTTGCGGTCAGCGGTGCCAGAAGAATCAGGGAAGCGGGCGGCGCATCGGCCGAGCGGATGGCCGACGCGAGCCACGCGGCATTTTTGCCCGGAAGCGGGTGGTCCATGATGACGGCCGCGGCCGGGCGGTCGTTCGCCAGCATCGACAGATACGCATGGATCCCCGCATCGGCGGAGGCGGCGAGTGTCGACCTCACGCCCGCGTTCGCGAGCTGGGTCTCCAGTCTGCGCCGGTCGCTCGCGTGAGAGGCGACGATCAGCACGTCGAGATCGAGTTGCTGCGCGCCGGGGGTCTCGTCAACTTTCTCGACGCGCTGCAGGCACAGCGCAAGGCGGAAAGTCGACCCCTTACCGAGCGTGCTTTGCACTTCGATCGTGCCGCCCATGGCCTCGGCCAAATGCTTGGATATCGACAGTCCCAGTCCCGAGCCACCGAATTTTCGCGTCGTGGAACTGTCCGCCTGAATGAACGGCGCGAACAACGCATTGACCCGGTCGGGAGAGATGCCGATTCCCGTGTCGCGAACCTCGAAGAGCAGGTTGGTATGGGATTCGCCCTCGGGAGTCGCGCGCAGGCCGAGGCTCACCTCGCCATGCTCGGTGAACTTGATGGCGTTGCTGAGCAGATTCAACAGGATCTGACGCAATCGGGTCGGGTCGCCGCGACAGCCATGCGGCAGTTTCGGATCGGTGTCGACGCGCAGTTCGATTTCCTTCTGCGCGGCGCGCAGCGCGACTGCGTCGATCGCATCCTCGACGATGTCCTGCAAGCTGAACTCGATCGATTCCAGTTCCAACCGTCCCGCCTCGATTTTTGAGAAGTCGAGAATGTCGTTGATGAGGGCAAGCAACGACTCCCCGCTCGAGCGGACTATCTCGGCATACTCCCGCTGCTGCGAATTCAAAGGCGTCTCGAGTATCAAGCCGGTCATGCCGATGACCCCGTTCAGCGGCGTGCGAATCTCGTGGCTCATGTTGGCCAGGAACTCGCTTTTGGCCCGGTTCGCGGCTTCGGCCGTTTCCTTGGCGATCAATAGATTCTCTGCGGCCTGCCGCGACTCGGTCACGTCTTGAAATGCGCCGACCAGGCGGGTGCAGCGGCCATCCTGCATCTGGGGTTCGCCGATCGCTCGCACCCAGCGATCCTTTCCGCTGGGAGTCACCAACGGCAAGACCAGATCGAACGGCTTGCCCTCGTCGAAGGCGGCCCGCAACGCTGCCGCAATCGTCTCGCGTCCGCTCGGTAGGAACAGTTGCAAGGCTTCCTCGTGTGACCAGGGTTGCCCGACCGGCAAGTCGAGAATCCGGTAAACCATGTCCGACCAGAACGGGCGCCGGTCGCCGTCGAACTCCCAGCCGCCGATCTGGCCCATGCGACTGGTGGCCGACAGCAGCGCTTCCTGCCGCGTCACCGTTTCCTCCGCATTCTTGCGCACCGTGATGTCGACGACGAGCGCATAGAATCCCACCACTTGCTCGCTATCCCAATGCGGCAGGAATTCTCCCTGCCAGTGGACCACGCGTCCTTTTGTATCGACGGCCGTGTGGTCGAACAATTGCCGTTCGCCGCGCAGCGCGGCCGCCATCCTCTTGTGCGGCGCATCGTCATGGTTGGAACCGAACAGTTGATCGAAGGACATGCCCACGAGCTGCTCCGGAGTGAGACCAAAGCGATCGAAGTGTGCACGGTTCGCGAACCGGCAAATGGCCTCACGATCCCAATAGGAGATCATCGCCGGCAGGCTGTCCGATATCTGGCGCAAGCGCTCCTCGCTGGTCCTCGACCGCTCCTCTTGCGCCGCTAGCTGATCTTGGGCGAGCTTGCGCTC
>Ga0116226_10002711_pt1 | contig 15500 bp, 15 predicted proteins | sample S1TSphfallax_FD_89692 | JGI IMG/M metagenome (GOLD analysis project Ga0116226, IMG submission 89692) | Host-associated microbial communities from peat moss isolated from Minnesota, USA - S1T2_Fa - Sphagnum fallax MG | ecosystem: Host-associated > Plants > Peat moss > Unclassified | place: USA...
CAGTAGTTACCTGCGTGATGGAAGGATGCACATGCAGGATCACGTTACCAGCGTCATCGATCTGCGGCGTCACGTCGAGCACCACGCCGGAGAAGAATGGCTGTAGCGTCACGGATGGTGTCGTTACACTGCTGGTGCCGGTTGATGTAACAGTAGAACTGACATTGGTGACGAAGAAATTATCCGTACCGACCTTCAACACCGCCTTTTGATTATTCAGTGTCGAGATACGTGGATTGGAAATCACGTGTACCGTGCCTTGCCCTTCCAGCAAACTGATCAATGCAGCGAAATTATTGGTCTGCATGGCAAGGCCAAAAACGGAACCTGTATTTGTATTGGCCGGATTAAAAGACTGACCAGTCAACGCAGTCAACGCCGCTGCACCGACAGTTGAAGTCAACGGTACTGGGATACCGGTGCTTGGGAGTGAACTCAATCCCGTACCCGGTTGCGCAAATCCCGCAGCGATGCGGTTACCCGCAATCGATGCAAAGCTCGCCCAGTTGATACCGGTCTGATAGCTACTATTCAACTGCACTTCCAGAATCTTCGCTTCCAGAATGACTTGCCGCTCAACGGACAACTGCTCCGCTCTCAGATAGGTCGCTACATTACGCAATTCATCCGGCATTGCATGAATGACGATTACACCCGATTGCGGGCTGACCACCACGGTACGTCCACCTTCCTTACCGACGATTGCCTCCAGCGCCGTACGCAGATCGCGCCAGAAATCGCTATTGGAAGTGGTGCTGATCTTGCTGCTGTCGATCATCGATGCACCAGGCGTACTTCCCGGCGCACCGTTATTATTGGACGGGTTACCGGGCGTCGTACTTTGATTTTGAGTCGGCTGCCCGGTGGTATTGTTGTTCGAGTTGGTTCCCGAGCTTGGCTGGATTTCCGACGAATTCGATGTGACGCGAATATCCGACGAACCACGGCGGCTGCTGTTCAGGTAGTTGATCTGAAACACACGCGTTTGCATCGTTAGCGGCTTGATGACGATGCGATTGCCTTCAACTGTGTAGTCGTAACCATACAGATCGCGGATCGCGTCCAGCGCCTCGAACAGGGTGACATCCTTCAGGTTGGCTGAAATCGTCCCGCTGACTTCGGGGTGCACCAGCATGTTGTAGTGCGTGCCATTGACGATAGCGTTAAAGAATTGTGGTGCCGGAACATTACTGAAACTGAGGCTGAAGCGTTCTTCCAATGGGGCGCGTGGTTGGGGAACAGCGATATTCAATGGCGGCAGCAAAGCAGCAGACACTTGATCCTGGTTGGCTTTCTGTCTCGGCCCCGCAGCCTCATCCAACTCTGATGAAATCTGGTCGTAAGTATCGCGTTTCGGTGGCGGCGTATGACAGCCCACCAAGCCCAACAACACGGTAATCAGAATTATTTTTCGCACTCTAAACCTTATTTCGGTTGTCCAGGGATATCACGATTTCGCTCTCTCGAACCAGCCGGAGCCAGATCGCGCAAGGTCGGAAACAGTTTCAACACCTGCCGATTCTTCCCGCTCTGCAATACGACTTCATTGTCTGCAATCGATACGACCTTTGCATCACCGAACTTGTCGCCGACTTTTACGGTTTTGCCGCTGATGATCGCAATTTTGCGTGTAGGCGAAATCAGCACCGATTGCAATACTGGCCCTGCAGGCGTTTCCTCGATCTGGCCCTGTGCAAATCCAACCGGCGGTCGCATCGGGTCGGCAATCTCCTGCGCCCATACGTCCAAGGACATCGACACAAACGCGACAGCGAACAGCGAGCCGGAGATGGCAATTTTCCTCATCAAATCCGTGCTCAAATGTTCAACCATTTCTTTTCCAGGCTCAGCGTATAGAGTGTCAACGTCAATGTGCGCTTGGGCGTATCATCCGCCGTCAATCTGGCCTTGCCCCAGAAAATCTGCCAGGGCATCGATTCCAGCGAACTCATATAGTTCACGATATCAGAGTAGTCGCCTTCAATCACCAGTTCCACGCCATGCTTGTACACGACCGGGCTGATAGTTGGGATGGCACTCTTCACATCCGACAGCTTCTGCCCTGTCTTGGCGGCATCATCGATTGCCTTTTGCCCGGCCTTCTCTTCGGCTGCTTTCTCGGCGTCCGCCTTGGTGTTTGGCTCAGGATCAGTCAACCCGGATACCGGGATGGTACGCAAGGACACCAGATGCAGCTTACCGTTCTGCTTCAGGAGATCAGCAAGCAACGTCGACATTCTATCAGGAGAAACCAGGCCCTTTTGTATATCCTGAAGCTGCCCGCGCATTTGCTCGGACTTTTGCTTCAGCTGCTGCAACTGCGTCAGCTTGGGTGCATCGGGATTGCTGTTGTAATTGGCGATTTTGACGCGAATATCTCTCTGGATGCCATCAATCTGCGATTGATCAGATGCAATCTGCTGCGACAGCGCCGTTTCCTGCGCGAATTCGCCGCTCAGAATGGTGGTATCAAACAGCGCGATCAAAACGACCACTGTCATCAAGAAGATCATCACGCGCTCACGCAAACCAAGCGCATCGATACGCGACGAAAACTTGATCCACAGTTGTTTCAATTCTTTCATTTGTGGGCCGCTCCAGCTGGCGTCGTAGCGTCGGTGTCCCCGGCTGCAGATTGCAAGGTGAATTCGATATACGGTGCGCGCAATATCGGCGTCGGTGCCACCGGATTCGTCCCAGGCAATGGATCAGGCTTTGCCACTTCCATTTCCAGTGTCGAGAATGATTTGCCTTGCATTTCCTGTTCGCGCTTCAAATGAGCGAGAAACAGCGGGACCAACTGCGGATTTACGGTACGACCGCTAAGGTTGATGTCATGTCCTGCACCGTAAATACTGATTCCGGTCAACCACAAACCATCGACGATCTCGCGGGAGAATCCGCGGAAATAGGTCGAATAGCCCTTGGTGTCACCAAATTCACCACTTTTCAGGGAATCAAAGACTCTTTGTGCCGCATCGATTTCATCCTGGGCTTCCTTGATTTGCTTATCAAGTGCAGGATCGCTTTGGTGTGGCGCAAATTGCGCGGCAATCGTGATCAATTGCGACTGCGTCTTTAACAGCAATGCTGACGATGCTGCCGCTTCGCGTTTGCGTATCGACAATTGGAATTCAGCATAAGCAGTCAGCAGTAGGCAACCGAGCAGGATCAGACAAAGCCCCTGCACCATCGTTACAGCAGAAAAGTACTTCTTCTGCTTCAGGAAAATTGGGTTGAAAAGGTTGATCTGCTGGCTCACAATACCTTCTCCTCGACACGCAAGGCTGCACCCAGCGTATAGAAATAGCACTGTTGCGCATCAGCGCTGCGCAAATCCGGCACCTTGGTCAAGTCCAGTACAGCATCGAGCGTGAACGATTCTATCGGCACGTACAGGTTGGAGCCGAGATATTCCTGCAAGCCCACCACCGTATCGCCCAACGGCGCAAGCAGCAATTTCGACAGCGTGATGAAATGGAACTGACGGTCAAAGTGATCCAGCGAGCGCTGCAACTCCAGTGTGATCTTGTCAAACAGGGAATGCCTGTCGTCACCTGTGGCAGTAGATAGCTGCACGAGGGTCACGTCGATGCGGCGGGACAGGTAAAGCTCGGCCCCATAAGTTACCGTCAGCAAGCCGCCGTCATTGTCGAAAAACAGCATGGCAACACCGCGCCCAGGGATTTCCAGCAAAGCAGAGATATTACGTTGCGCCAGATCGGGGATATCAATCGCCCTTAATGCGATCTTGGCTTCTGCGAACAGGGTTTGCCGTTGCTCGATCACCTGGTTACGGGCAGCGACCGCATACATCGTGTGGTTGCGCGATGGAGCATCCTTATCGACCGGAACATCAAGCACGTCGATGGTGGCGTCATCGACACGGAAATCAAGCATATCCTTCAAACGCCAACGCATCGCCGTCTTCAATTCTTCTCTCGGCACATTCGGCGCTTCGACGGACAATAGCTGGTAATCCCGCCCCCCCAGCAAGGTCGTGCAAAGGTAGTTGCCGGAGTGCAGATCTTTGGCGAGCTTTTCCAGGGTTTTATCGTTACTTGCCTTGGGTGCAGGGTAACTGGCGATCCATTCCACCAATGGCTTGGATTGGGGTATTTGCTTGATATGTGCGGCGCGAATCACATCCTCTTCCAGGATGATGGACATCCAGCCAGCAGTCTTTTTTTCTTTCGCAAATAAACCCATAAGCACAACGTACGCTATCCAAGAAGTTGCTCGAAGTTAAGTCAACAAGCACTTGCTGTCAATCGATTTTCAGCCACCGCTTAGCCACTGACCCACATTCATTTTGAGCTACACGGCGGGTTTTCTCCAGCATAACTGCCTTTGAAGCGTTTCGCGGCGGCAAATATACAACAGTTGAAGGAGGCTAATATACCTCTCGCAGGTAAATCACCTGCGGACTACCAGCATAGATGCCAAAAGTTGCCCTGCCTGTTACGTACGTTAACCAAGATGCTGGTGTCCAATTGGGGGAATTCAGGTTCAGGTTGACACTCCCGCTCTGTCCCGGGGGAGCAAGAATGAATACCGCTTGCCCATTGGCGGAGCCTGTAGTCGAGTAGAAGCCAAGACTCGTGTTCGGCAAGGTTGTGCTGACAGAAGACAAGGGAGAAATGTAACTTGATGGGAAGACGCTGCCAGTCGGCATCGTGGACGCGTTGTATATATTGGAATTGAATTTGGTGACACCATCATTAGTGACCAATACCCACGCACTGCCATTCCAGTATTGCAGTAAAACAGTCATCGGTAACGGTGCATTCGGCGCACCGTAAGCATTCTGTACCGTCGTCTGCCCACTCTCGATCAGAGTTTGCCCCTCTACCGTCAAGCCTGAGCCTGAACGCAGGGAATTGACGCCGTCAGTATCAGCGGCATACATCCAGATGGTCGTCGGTGAAGTTTTCACAGTCGAAAACTTATAATTTGGCGTCACCGTTGCTGTCCCTGCCGAAAACAGCGACGCCGCAACGACATTGGACGACAAGACTCCTGATCCGGGATTTTGATTGGCGGCAGCATTGGAGCTATTGCTACCATCTGCTGTCAAGGTCACCGCTTTGGAATAGCCACTACTCGAACTATAGTTTGCCGTCACGCCATTGCCATAATTCTCGGCAATAACCTGGGTAGAAAACGGTTCACCCGAATATGTAAACAATCCATTTGCAGCCGTACAGGGCGGCGTCGTGCAAATTGCCGGTACGACGATGGTGTTGAAATGATCAGGAATAAAACGTCCACCAGTCAATGCATTGCTGCCGATATTGCAGCCATATTTTCCACTGGAATCGATGGTGTTCGATGTGCTGTTGGCATTGCAGTCGTTCTTCGTGCCTTGATCAACGGTACTCCAGGTCGTATCGTAGACCGTACCGGAGTTAAAAACAAAGTAGCCAACGTCGGCATACTGGAAGGTGCCGCTGGTATTGCCGGTGCTTGAAGTGGCGGCATTGAAGCTACCATACAGGTAATTCGTCAAGGGATTACCACTGATGAAATCCGTGCCATTGGCAGAATTGATGGTTGGCGTACCTGTGTAATTCACGATGCCGGTATTGGCATTGATGTAGAAATTGTTGGTTGTGCTGGCCAATGCGCTGGAGCCTGCCCGAACAGTCGGCACAGCATTTGCGCCTGCACTTGTCACGGCCAACGACACGCCAGCGGTAGTGGTTGCCGTTACTGTGAAGGTCGGTGGGCGCACGGAAAATGCATCGGTAGAGCAGGCAGTCGTCGTCCCGTCACTGATGATGGCGACCAGCTTTTGCCACGCTTTGTTTAACGTGAAATTACCTGTTTGCTGCTGCCCTTTGTTGGTCGCACCCGAAGCAAACGTCATTGTCTGGGTTGGCGTAGTATCTGTAATCGTGGCTTTTGAAGTGCAAGTGCTGGTACAAGATAGCGTGCAATCGAGCGCACTATTGGTAATGCTATCGCTATTGTCCACCAGCCGCACTGTGACCGTCTTGGCTGACGACGCTGCATAGGTCGTCAGAATCTGGCTATTGTTCAAGGCCGCCACATTCAGATCAAACGGCGTGCCGGACACCTTCATATAGATATGGCCGCTCAAATAGTTTTGCACCGCGACGCCTGGTGATACTGATGCATTGCCATACGCAGAGTCGATTGCATTGAAGCTCCCTGCTGCACCGCCACTGGTCGGCGCTACCGTTTGCGCACAGATACGCAAACCGCTAATCGCATGAATATTGGTTGAGCCACCCGTGGAGCCCGTAAAAGAGATCTGCCAGTTGGCTGGCACCGCCGTCTGGGTAAAGCCCTGCGCGGTTGCCGCCGTATAGACATTCGGTACGCTGATCAAACTGGCATAACCAGCGCCCGTATTACGATTCACCGATATGGATGTGCTGGTAGGATCATTACGTGCATCAACGACGACCTGATAGTAGTAGCCATAACTTGGCGACGAAGAGCCAGAATTATCGATAGTGGGATTTAACGACGACGTACCCGCCAGATAGTTATAGCCGTTGACGCCAGACCCTGACCCGCGCAAACCGACCGATTCAGACACTGCACCAGGACCACCGATACGGCCTTCTGTTGGATTTTGATAGTTGCCGTACTCGTCCATGGCAACGCCGATCCACCCCCCGGCAAATCCTGGGCAGGATGTTGTATTACAAGACGAGCCTGTCTTTTGTGCATAACCGAGCGAACCACCGAATGCCCCCGGCACTGCTGGCACAGAATAGTCGGACAGCGTCACCGCCAAACCGTCCGCCCCGCTGCCGTTATAGGCGTACTGCTGGAATTCGACCGAAATGTAATTGCCCGCTGCCGGGAAGATCGCAGGCACCGTCGCAGCTTTCGCATTGTTGCCCGTGTTGGAGGTCAATTGCAAATAGCCTTGCGTGACGATGCTGGGTAGGACGCCAGTCTGGTCACTGGTGGAGACAATCCAGTTGCTGTTATAAATCGGCGAGGGATTCAGCGTTGAACGCTGGAAGTTGTCGCACACACAGGAGACGGTCACATTGGATGGCACATTGGATGGTGCTGTGCAAAATGTCGTAACAACAATCGCTTGCGTCACTGGTGTCGCTGCTGCATAGGTATTATTGCCTGCCTGACTAGCAGTAACGGAACAGCTCCCGTTCGTCACAAACGTCAGGGTGGAGCCGGAGACAGTGCAAATCGATGTGGTGGTTGACGTATAACTTACCGTCAACCCCGAAGTTGATGTCGCTTGCAGCGTAGCCCTGAAACCTGCCTGCTGCGATGGCACGGTCGGGAATGTGATTGTCTGACTGGTGGAGCCGACTGCCAAAGCGCACGAACTCCAGCCACATGCCAGAATCAGCATCAGCAGATGTGTAAGCCATGACAGCGTCTTTTTCATCGAACCAGTCCTTATCAGCAGCACACGATTACTACAGGACATCATTGTATTGCATCAACCACTCTGTCAACAGCCGCTTGTCGTCACCGCTGATACAGTCGCCGTGACAACAGGTGGCCCGGCAGTCGCAGCGGTGTAGGTAAAGCTGCAACTAGCTGGTGCTTCAGCCCCAACCGGCGACCAGATCGAGCTGGTGGTTCCGGTGTAAGTCGGCGTATATGTCGATGCATTGGTAGCACCACTCACCGCCGCGCCGATACCCGCAGCCGATGCATCCGGGTAACCGTTGCTCATGTTCACGACCACGCCACTATCCATCACCACTGTTGCAGGTGATCCACCTGCAATCAGATATTGCGCATGCGCCAGCGCGATAGCTGAATTCATCGCCCCCGCCAATCCCTTAAGCGATGCCGCCCTCGCCGACGACGATGCATTCAAGAACCTTGGCAATGCCGTTGCCGACAAAATCCCTAGAATGACAATTACTACAACCAGTTCAATTAACGTGAATCCTGTTTGCGTCTTGCGTACTTCTGCTCTATTCATTGCTTTCTTTCAGCCCAACAAATCAATATCAATATTTTTCCTGTATCGACACCTGCACCTGACGCTGGATATAGTCCTGCGAACCGGTAGGGGTAGCGGATGGAATACCTGGGCAAGCGCCACTCGCAGGCTGCGTACACGCCGTCGATGTGATGGTGCGCACGACAATCACATTACTCGCATTGGCGTTGGCAGTCGCCATGCATTGCACCGTTACAGTAAACGGTGAAAGTGATGTACCGGATGGCATCGCAAACGTATTGGTCACAGTAACGCCCGTCGCTGACGAACTGGAACAATACGAGGGCGATACATTGGGAGTCCCCACTTGCGGATTCAAGCGCTGGTATAGCGCCCATTCCACACCTGCACGTGCCGCCTGATACGCACGCGCACCCATCACGTCCTGACCTGACGAGGTTTGCTGTGCGGTGGAAAACGTCACCATTGCCACACCGACTGCGGCCAGTATCACTAGCAGGAACACTGCAGTGATAACAGCAAAACCGCGATGCGTGACGTGCTTCATGGTGTGTTATCCACGTGAACCTGTTGGAACAATCCGATGGTGCCGCCTTTACCGGTATTGCTACTCGGCGCACTCAAATTGATGCTAACTTCCAGCAAGGCATTGGTTTGTTGAGTGGATGAATAGTTAAAGACGCAAACTGAGCCCGTACTGCTACAAGGGTTGGTAACGCCATTGGCCAACAATGCATTAGCACCTGCAGACAATGCGATGAGCGAAGTCGGCTGCGTTGCCGAAAGCTTGTAATTCCAGTACCGCGTTATCGTATTCGCAACCGAATCCCAGCGATAGGTTACTGGGCCAATCACATCCTGAAAGCGGTGATACGGCGACGGCATCGGCGTAGATTGCGAAGCAAATGGATTGCTCGCCATCCCTATCGTGGTCACGCCACCACTCGTCGTAATCGACGTCACCGCTGCACTATTGGTAGCGGGAACCGCATAGGCATCCGATGGCGCAATCCCTGGGCCGAGATTATAAACGACGATGCTATCGCCTATCTGTATCGTCTGCGGACCAGATGGCGCAGGGCCGACGATATCAAACGTCGTGGCTGCGCTATTGGTAAAACTCAGAATATGCCCCGACGCTGTCGGATTATCCTCAATTGCCAGATAACGCCCGCCTGTACGAGTCAACAGCATTTCGAGATATTGATTGCCGCTGGCATCAGTAGCCACACGCAGGGAATTCGGCAAAGCTAGACGCACGTCACGCGCAATGCGGCGCAACGCGAAATCACCAGTGTCGGTAATATCCGCACGGGCCACAGAATCAACATAACCGGAAATCGGCAAACGCAAGAACACTGCCGACATACCCGCGACGATGCCAACCAGCACGATGACGACGATCATCTCCACCAGCGTGAATCCTCGCCGTGCCGTCAACCAGCTCATTGTGGTGCGTGCTCTTTTCATAACATCATCATGGCATCAGTTGCGGCGCATATTGGGTGCGATAACCATCAAGCACAATCGTACCTTGTGGATAAGCCACCGACACCGTGATGAGCAAAGCACCGGGAACATTGGCATTCGCACCAGGATCGGAATATGCCGTGCCACCAAGCGCCGTGCCATTACTGATCGTCACCGTTGCAGTGAAGTTACCGGCAAAAGCAGGATTACTGGGGCCGCTAACTGCATAGTTCAAGGTACCTGCAGCGGTCGAATAGGTAGTGGTGTTTGTCGTGCCAGACCCTGGATAAAGCCCGCTCGTATAGTTGATCACATTGCCATAGGGACGCGTACCACTCGCGCCAAAATTCTGTACAGTGGACGCCGATTGACATGAGCCGTAACTACCACTTGCCCCCGTACCTACAGGCTGCGGCCCCATTGTGCCGTATGGTGCTTTCGTTGTCGTTGCAAACGGCGCATAAGAATCGGTTGGCAGACAATACGTGAATTTCGCCAATTCGATTTCTTCCAACAGTGCCTCGGCAATTTGTAATGCCTGCTTGCGCACTTGTGGGTCGGCACTACGCTGCGTCGTATTATTCATGACCAGCAAAATTCCGGCAACCGCGACACCAACGATGACGATAAAAATAATCAGCTCGATGAAGTTGACGCCACGCTGACGCGACCGATGCATGTCAATGGTGAACATAGCCGGTCTCCCGCTCCACGTAGATAGCGTAAGTAATGCTGGCGGAAGTCAATTGCACTGTCAGCTGCGAATTGAAATTCGTTATCGGTTCGGTATCACCAGTATTGTAAGGTTTGCCCTGGGGGCTGAAATAGAAAAGTGCTGACGTCCCAGCATAGGACGTACCCGATGCATTCGCCGCAGTATAGGTCACACCAGTAGGTACAGCTTCGCAATACCAGGAAGAGTTGCCACCACAAGCCGCCAAGGTTGCAGAACTACCGCTATTGGAACCAGATGGCGCAGTCACAACCGAGGAACAACCAGCGTTGTAGCACAGTGCAATGCTCGCTCCATTCAAGCGCACATAGACATTGGTGCCGCCAGCTATTGCCGCTTTCTGGCCATAACGGATGATGGATTGGGCTTGGTTGAAATAATCAAAGGCATCGACAGTCGGCTTATTGATAAACCGGGAAACTGCGAATGTGGCCAAAATGCCGGAAATCACAAGAACGGCGATCAGTTCAACAAGAGTAAACCCCGCATCCAGAGTACGCGTTCTCACTCCTCGATGCAGGTTATTCATAGGTTGAGTCTATGCTCCGTCAAACTTCAACCCGGCATCTATCGATGCCGGTTCTCAACTAGAACAATTTTATTTATTAACAGCCAGTTAATGTTGAAGTGACTGCTGCAGGTGCGGTGGCAGCAGCAGCAGCAGCGGTTGCTGTTGCCGAAGTATAAGTAACGATGCAATTTGCTGGCGTTGTCGCCCCTACAGGAGTAAAGGTCGCCGTCGATGCTGATGCTGCAGTATTGAAAACGGGAGTATATCCAGTGTTACCGGAAACAGCAGAATAGTTAATCGCCGCGCCAATACCGCCTGAAGTCGAGTCAGGATAACCGCCCCACAGAGCAACGTTGGTACCACCGTCCAGTTGTACTGTAGTTGGGCTGCCGCCAGTAATCAAATACTGCGCATGCACAATCGCAATTGCTGAATTGATCGCGCCTTGGACACCTTGCGCCGAAGCTTGACGAGCTGACTGCGCAGCGTTCAAGAAACGCGGCAAGGCTGTCGCAGCCAAAATACCCAAAATCACAATGACCACAACCAATTCGATCAAAGTGAAGCCTTGTTGCGCACGGCGGGAAAATGATTTTTGCATCTGATACTCCATAAATAAAATGTAGATTGCTTCCTCAATGGAACCCAAGTCTTTCGATCTCTCCCCGCTACTTCGAGGCGGGGCCCATCCAGAAACCATCGCCGCAACATCGATCGAAAAACACTGACTGCAGTTTCGTGGCAGTCATTTTGACTCGCTACCCATCCTATGCATCGCATGTCAAGGCGCTCTTTCTTATGATTGCAGTATAGTGGGTTTCTCTAGTGCAAGTCAAAGAACCAATCCACAAAACAACTGCGATTTATTCCCCTTATTTGTAAATCATTGCAAAGTGTGGCGAAACGGTAAATGAAACTGTTTGATTTAATTTCCATGTGGAAACACAAGTTCTACAGACTGCCGACTTCCATCAAAACCACTGGTAGTTGACGACCGGCTCCAGTACCACTCCATCAATCACGTTTTCGCCAGACTTGCCCCCATCCTGCGCCAGTTGCATATTGCGCAGCAGCTTGACCCGAAACTGCAAGCGATAACTTCTGTCTGGCGACACATGCAAATATTCATGATGATGGGCGAGATAAATCAAGCTCTTGCTTGGTACATCGTAATACCAACTCCCGGTAGCGACAATACCTGGCTTCGGCGTATAGAACTCACCCGCATAATTGTTGGGTTTTTCAGCCAACCAATTCATCGGATTTTGCTCAGCCAATTGGGCGATCTGCGTTGACTTGCCATTGAGCAGATAGGAGGCAACCTGCAAGTGCAAGGCGCTACGCAATGTTCCCAGCGTCTGCTCCATGGCGACCTTCTCGGCCTGCTCGTTGTAAAACACGAGGCGGTTCAGCAACAACGTGGCGAGAATCGCAATGATGCAAACCACCATCGCAAACTCGATCAGCGTAAATCCCCTACCCCATTGCTGACGAAACGTTGACATCAGCCACCCTGCTTGAGCGCGACCCGCCCCAAATCCCAGATCGGCAGAAACACGCCGAGCGCGAGTATCAGCACCATGATCCCCAACATGATGATGAGGATGGGTTCAATCTGTGCAGACAGGGTTTTTAGCTCGTAATCAACTTCGCGTTCGTACATTTGCGCGATTTCATACATCAGGTCATCGATTTCGCCTGTCTCCTCACCGACTGCGACCATTTGCAGTACCACAGGCGTGAACACACCCGTTGCCGCCGCGGTACGCAAGATACTCTCTCCCCGCTCGACACCATCGCGCATCTGCTCGACGCGACTAGAGATATAAGCATTGTTGACTGTCTGAGAAATCACGTTCAGGCTTTGTACAATGGGCACGCCACTACGACTGGAGAGTGCAAAGCTGCGGGCAAAGCGTGCCAACGTCCCCTTCAGCATGATCTTGCCAGCTATCGGAAAGCGCAATTTCGCCTTATCCCAATTGAAGCGTCCCGTCGTTGTCCCTATGTAGATACGAAAGGCAACGACTGCACCGATCATCAGGGCCAGAATAAGCGGCCAGTAATGCACAGTGAAATTCGACGTGCCGATTAAAATCCGTGTCATCAATGGCAACTCGGTATGAAAACCCGCATAAACTTTGGCAAACGCCGGGATCACGAACAGATTGATAATCGCCATCGCCGCTATCATCGCCACGATCACGAAGATCGGGTAACGCAATGCCGAACTGACGCGTGCACGCATATCGCGGTCGAACTCGAGGTAATCGAACAAGCGCAGAAAGACTTCGTCAAGCCGCCCCGTCAACTCCCCAACGCGCACCATGCTGACATAGAAAGACGTAAACACCTTCGGATGACGACGCATCGCCGCAGATAGCTCTCGCCCGGCATCCAGCGATTCGCGCAAATCCTTGACCACACGGGCGAAGGCTTTGTTGATTGCAGACTCCTGCAAACCAGCCAGCCCGCGCATGATAGGCACACCGGACTTAAGCAGAGTGTAAAGTTGACGACTGAACAACTGCACATCCATCGACTGCACTTTTTTCTCTGTCAGCCGCGTCCACCAGTTTTCGTCGCTATCGAGCGCCGGTCTGCTAGTCTCGGCGATATGTACCGGCGTCACACCAGTATTGAATAGCTGATCGGCGACGCCATTGCTGTCGGCAGCTTCCAGCACACCTTGCAGCAATTCACCACGGGCATTGCGAGCTTTGTAGGCGAAGAATGGCACGTACTATCCTTACTCGTCTATTTGGTTAGTGATGCGCATCGCCTCAGCGATGGTCGTCCTGCCCGCCTGCGCCAAGGTGACTGCGTGGGCGCGCAACGTAAAACCCGCCATCTGCCGCTTGGCGACTTTCAGAAAATGGGCCGGATCTTGATGATTTGCCGCATCCATTACCTCTTGCGTCATCTCCAGCATTTCATACACGCCGGTACGACCGTTGTAGCCAGTACCGTTGCAATGTGTACAACCACGTCCGCGTGCATAAGTATGTTTATCGTCGGTACCCGGCTCCTGATGCAGCCATTCCAGCTCCGAAGCAGTCAGTTGATGTGGCTGCGTGCAGCTTTCGCAAACCACGCGTACCAGACGCTGCGCCAGCACCACCTGTAATGCCGAGCCGACCATGTAACGCGGCACGCCCATGTCAAGCAAACGGATTGGCGTGCTTGCAGCATCGTTGGTGTGCAAAGTCGATAACACCAAGTGACCGGTCAGCGCGGCGCGCAAGCCGATTTGTGCGGTTTCCTGATCACGCATTTCGCCGACGAGCACAATATCCGGGTCTTGCCGCAATGCCGAGCGCAACACACGGGCGAACGACAGTTCGATCTTTTCATTGACCTGCACCTGATTCACGCCTTGCAGACGATATTCGACCGGGTCTTCGACGGTGATCAGCTTTCGCTCCATCGTGTTAAGTTCCGCCAGCGCGCCATAGAGCGTAGTGGTCTTACCGCTACCGGTTGGCCCGGTCACCAGCACCAGGCCATTTGGCCGCTGGATGATTTCGCGAAAACGCTTCAGCATCACCCGTGGCATGCCAATCGAGTCGAGATTTAAGGTACCGCCGGTCTGGTTCAGCAAGCGCATGACGACCGATTCGCCGAACTGCGTCGGCATGGTCGAAATACGCACGTCGATACGCTGCTGCTTGACCTTCATCGCAAAACGACCATCTTGCGGCAAGCGTTTTTCCGAAATATCAAGATCGGACATCAATTTGAGCCGCAATGCCAGCGATGCAGCAATCTTCAGATCAGCCTCGGTTTGCAGATGCAGCACGCCATCGATACGGAAACGGATTTGCAGGCGTGATTCCTGCGGTTCGATGTGGATGTCCGATGCACGCACTTGCGACGCATCCTCAAACACCGATTGCAGCAGCTTGACGATAGGCGCTTCTTCCAATCCTGGCGTCGTTGCGAGATTGCCGAAATCGACGACAGCGTCGCCCAGATCCTGTTCCAGCTCGCGCGCGAAGTCAGTAATTTCCTCGGTGCGACGATAAGTACGGTCAATCGTTTGCAACAGTTCCGATTCGTTGACGACTGCCAATTCGATGGTGCGTTTTAAGGCACGCGAGATTTCGTCGTAAGCAAACAGATCGGTTGGATCAGCCATACCAACCAGCAGATTGCTCGGTTTTTCTTCCAACACGATGGCACGGAAGCGGCGTGCCTGGGTTTCCGGCAGCATGCGCACCAACGCTGAGTTGGTGTTGTAAAACTTAAGATTGATATAAGGGATGTTGAGCTGCTTGGCAATCGCCCCCGAAATCTGTTCCTCCGATACGAAGGAGTTCTCGACGAACACGCGGCCCAGTTTGCGCCCGGTGCGCTTTTGTTCGCTGAGCGCGAAGATCAATTGCTCTTCCGACAGCAATTTCTGCTGCACGAGTATCTCGCCCAAACGAACCTTTTCCGGCCTTGCCATACCTGCTCCTTGTTTGCGTCGAAAGCAGCTACCAAAAGACGGTGACGACCATTCAGCTCTCAGTACTGCAACATCGATCTTGCCTGTCGGATATTTTATGCGACAAATCGAAAAATTTGTCCGCCAGTTTCAGCATAGCGCGCCAATTCCGGGCCAATGCGAAAAATAGCGCCAAATTCGTGGCGTAGTCTCCACATTTCCCTTCGACATCGCGTGTCGCTAAAGGCAAGAACTGGCATACAGGATGCCCAGCCATACGCGCAAAGTGAGGCACAATGATCGCCAACAAGGCATTCGCTACGCTCCTCGACTGACAAGCCATGCCCCGCGACTTATAATGGAAAGCTATATAGCCAAACGTTACGGCTTCATAAATATAAATTTTACGTTTAACTTAGCCAATTGCCCC
>Ga0116226_10002713_pt1 | contig 15497 bp, 14 predicted proteins | sample S1TSphfallax_FD_89692 | JGI IMG/M metagenome (GOLD analysis project Ga0116226, IMG submission 89692) | Host-associated microbial communities from peat moss isolated from Minnesota, USA - S1T2_Fa - Sphagnum fallax MG | ecosystem: Host-associated > Plants > Peat moss > Unclassified | place: USA...
ACAGATTTTATCAAAATTTCCCAACAAATTTTTGATTTTGTTCCTTTAATTTCTCGGTAACTACAAGAGATTAATCAATGATTTTTTTATCATTTTCAGCAGACCATATGGTAGAACTGTGGTAAAAATTTCAGCTCTTAAAAACGTACTCTTCCTGAGAAAACAGTATTTTACTGGAAAAATGTCCCGACAGATTTTTTTTGCATTAAAATGTCCTGCAAAATTACATAGAAAACTCAATTTTTTTCTTTTTTTTCCGAAACGAAAAACCTGACAGTTGGGAAAATACTTGATTTATATACAACCGATGGAGCTCTATCGAATGTACAACTCAAATCTTCTTCATATTGACTTTTATTTTTTTCGATTTTTTTCTTCAAATCGTACAATGGCAGCGCAATTCACTCATATTCCTTAAAATCCTTCAAAACCTATCTTTCGAAATTCTTGGAAAAATCTGAGGCAAATAATCTAGGAATTCTTGAAATTTGCACGCAGTACTTTGAAGTTTCTGTAACATAGAAGAAAAAACTATGAACAAATTTTTATTATACTGAGAATGGATAAAACATGGATTTTGGACTCTGTTTTCGTTCACGCGATTTTTGGTTCACTTCATATGACCGATTGATTGTATATTTTGACTGTTTGATGTAATATTCATTCATGAATATAAGTGTTCAAAAAGTAACCAAATAGTAGAGGGAATAAGAATGAACCATCATCTGTTGCTTCTGGACAAAGACTATTTTAATATAAGAGTCATTATCGAAGTATAAAATCGTATTGCACTCTCATTTTATTCTCATCAAGATGTGTGTCATATGAATCTTTGACTTTTCATATCGATGAATCAAAAAACGTTCTTTTTCTCTTTACCTCCGCTGTACTTATTAAAATACTGTCATTCTATCCATATATTCATTAGACTTTTTGGCATTTACTTTTCTTTTTCTTCATGATCGTATGACACATTGACATGACGATGTCAGTTGAATCGGATAACTAGGTGTGAAAGAGAGGAAATAATATTGAGTGTGTGCCAAAGAAAGAAGAGAAACAAAATAAAAATTGTTTTTAGATTGTTGTTATTTGAGAAAAATATGAGTCTTGAAATACTTGCCGAACAACAACAATTACAGCAAACAACTCCATTCTTCAATGCTGAACTTATTAATAAATATTCAAAATATGTTAAAACAATTGGAAAACGAGTCGTTGAAGGTTTGTTATAAGATTTTAAGTATTAGAATATTGTGTTTTTTTTTCTAGTGGAATTTTGTTGGTTTCAAGCAAATCCAAGTCAAAGTTTTCGATTAAGAATGACTGAAAAACAATTTCTTGAAGCACAAAAATATATTCGTTCAAAAAGTATATTTGAAAAAAAAAACCCGATTTTCTATTTTGATTATTTATATATTTGCATTTTAAGAATTACTTAATATGACATTTGAACAATTTATTGATTTAATTGCTCCTGTATTTGCTAATAATGCAGCTGAAATAAGTGATTTGATTTTACGTTCAACATTTGATCGTTTATTTGATCAAAATTCTAATGGTACTATTGAACAAGAAGAATTTAAATCACTTTTAACATTACTTCGAGCATTTAATACAAATAAAAATGATTTAGAAAAAGAAATTTTATTATATGAAAATCTTCGAAAAACATTTGCTAACCGTAATAATCATATTTCATTTAAAGGTAAAACAAATTCAAACAAAAAAAAAACAAGAAAAATATTTTCTTCTATTTTAGAATTCAGCGAATTTGTGAAATGTGGTTATGTGCGAGAATTATTAATGGGTTAAAGAGAAACTTAAATTACAAACACTGTAGAATCATCTCTTTTAAAAATAAATAAAACTATTCACAGAAAGATTTATGATCGTAATAATTAAAATAAAATCGGCAATCGAATAGACGATAGAAAGTGCTAATGTCATTATATTAATAAAGTTTCTTTCGAGAAAATAAGATGCATTTGCTACGGCTTGTACTCAGGATGTTTAATATAAATGTGAAGCTACCACGAACACCAATAGAATTGCAGATATAAACTTTCAATCAAATTGCATCCACATTGGATCTAAATCAATTCATATTTTACAACTAAAAACTTGAATAAAATTCCACAATTTTCCCGCAACACAGCATTATAAAAAATCACTAAACACACTCACCCACCACAACACACCGATAACAACTATAAAAAAAACTTCAAACCACCAGAACTTGCCGTAAATCCTATACTAACCCCAACAAAATCCCTTACATAGTCTGTCCATTCGTTTGGCGAGAGAGGAGGGGTGAGATCGATGGCCCTGATCAAGCTAAATCTGAGAATGTATCACAAACCTCCCGGCAAACGATCTGAGGCTCAGAAAACCCGATGTATTGCGTACCAGCACCACTAGAAGACTAATTATCAGTATTTTTTCAGTTTTTTGTTGCGGAATCTTTTGCCGAGATTTGAGAAATTTTAGCTGTTGGTAAAAATTTTGATTAGCTGTGAAAGATGGTGTGGTGACGCGCTGCATAATTGGTATTTCCGGCTAAGTGCGCCCTCTGTCGAATTTTTTGATTGGTTCCCGCGAGATAACCAACGAAATGCCCACCACAATCGTGGTGGTGACGGATCGTGTTGTGGTAGCATCACATCAATGTTTAAACCATCTGAAGAGTTCTTTAGCAGGGACGAAATCATGATAACGGTTGCTTGACTCACCCCTTAAATGCGGGCATCTTTCCTCGCTGGTATTCATTATTAGACCGTGAACAGATCATGTACTTTGTTTGTGATCTCTTCGATCATTTCGAACAAGTAGTGCATCTGAGCCGTCTGAAGAGTCCTCTAGCAGGGACGAAATCATGATAACGATTGCTTGACTCACCCTTACCCTCACCCTGAACAATAATGAATTCTTATTTTATCTGTTTAGAATGATAAAATATCTGTTATGTGTGACATGAATCATAAGGAAAAAGAAAGAGAGAAACAGGTGGTTGACGGACATGCTTGTTCATTTCTCACGAATTGACGTTGTTGCATACAGCATACTTCAACAGCGACCTTCATGTATATATATATAATTTATTGGTAAGAGAATGAAGAATGACTCACTTTTTTGATTTTCGGCAGTAGGTTTTTGCCAAGCTTCAACAAAAAAAACTAAATCAACATAGAGGTGAAGTGATGCTGAATCAGCAAGCGTAGATGCTTGTACGATAATATTTACGACATTGTTATGTGGATGTGTTGGAATCTTAGTTAAGGGTTATATTCCTAGGAACAGAAACATATTTTCTAAGTCGTTTTTGTGCGTTTTTATGAATCTGAGAACTCACAGTGAGTTGCCTTAAAATGAAAAAAATGCAGCAATGTCATGGCTTCTGGTTACAATTTACATGTGTGTTTCTTTCTGCTCCGCCTCACCCTGATTCTCTTCTGACAGAATAGAGTGAGGCATTCTTTTATGTGTTTACACATTTTTTTGTTTTTTCCGGTTCGTTTGTCGTTGAGCCATTTTGGCATTTATGTGTCACAATTGACATGAGAATGAAAAAAAACATATTCTTTTCTATAATGAATGAAACAGAATATTTGATTTCTAAACCCACTAATTTCATCCTGTTTTAGTAATTTATCATCATGAGTGCTACTCCCGCTTCAAAGAAAAATGACAAAAACCCGAAACTAAATCGTAAAGGATCAGGACAACAATCCCAACAAACTCAGATGGTAACTCAATCATCAATATCTCAGTCCGGTAAGTATCTTCGTACCTTTGACACTTTTTTCGAAAGAGATAGTTGTCTATCGGTGACGGCGCACAGTGTTGATAACAGGATAAGAATATGTTTCAAAATCGAAGAATTGCTTGCGTCGTCACTATGATCAACACAAGTTTAATCATCTCAATTTGTCTAATCAGTTTTCTTATGAGTGATATTATGATGTAGCATACGACGATGCTCACACAAATCAGTTCTCAAATTCAACTTCACAATCATCGAACATACATTTAGCAGATTTTATGCCTCGAGCCTTTGTTCTTAATATTCCGACAGTGCCCATTGTACCAAATATGATGATTCAAAGTAAAAATTTTCATTGATGTGTCGATTTCATATATATATAAAACTGCTGTTTTTTTTTCTATCAGATCCTATCGTATCTCCACCCAGATCTGCTTATGAACAAGGTATTCTTATAAAGTTATCCGAAATCATTTTAAACATTCATGGAAGAAGAGAATTTGTTTCACGTGAACGTGTTCAAAATGAATTGTTCAATCATTTTGGTGTAAAATCTTGGCAAGAGTTACGTGTTTATCCCGGTACACTTGGTCCTCTGGTAAATCTAACTGATCGGTTAAAAAAAGTGACTTTCTATATGCAAATCTTCGAACAAATTTTCATGCTATGTACATTATATGATCTGGGACCAATTCTAGCCAAATTTCTTCAAGTTAATACGTACGAAGATGCACATTTAGGTCCACTCGATGAAAATCCAGATGTAAAACGGGTATTTGGTTACGAACCAACTCGACGTTATCAACCAATTCCAATGATGACTAGTGGTAATGTTATTTCTCTCTTCATTGATTTTCAAGCAAAATTCGGAAGAAATCTTCAATTTGGTGAATTTCTCGATCAACTTGTTCATCATTATCAATTACAAACACGAGGAGAACTTGGTCTCTATTGTAAATCGTTTCCATTTTTAATACAGGTGTAAACATTGTGATTTATTGATGTTTAATCAATTGAATTATTCTAGGTTTCGAATAACGTACGAAGAAATTGTCACTGGCATATTAATGAAATGCAAACAAAAGCATTAGAAGAATTGACAAGTACTATTGTAGAACGTTTATCAGAGCTTAAACAAGAAGTACAAGGTGAAATCGGTCTCTCATCATATAATAAGAAAAAATCTCCTATAGCTGTATTCAATCATCTTACTTCAATCGTTGAAAAATATCTTCCCTTTATATCTGAACAACCGTTTGTCTATGCCACATTGATTCATCTTCGTCAGAATGAATTACTTCAATGGTTATTTAATATTAGTATCTATTTGGGTACTATTGAAACGCCTGATATGTTCATTGTTGAACTCCAAAAAATCTTTCATTATCAGGACGGTTATATGAGACAACAAATTATGATGCAATTTTATCAATCGTTATCATACAATCCAAATATTAATGAAATGGAATATAGACGAATACAAGCTATGATACAACACCAACAAAATGTCTTGATGAGTTCACAAAATGTGAGTTGTGTAAATTTAACATAAAAAAATATGCAGTCGTAATTTTAAAATAAATAGTTTAGAAAAAGTATCCGAGAATTCGAGTCATATTTCTGTTTGAAAAACTAAAAAAAATAAAAAAATGACTTTATGTTGAATTGCAGCCTTTTCCAATAATCAATACGTCGGTGACCAATCCATTACAATCAACGAATCGAAATAGACCAAAATTATCTGTAACTCTGAAAGAATTCTGTTCGTATCTTTTTGAAATTCTGATCAATTATGAAACAGCTCTGACAATCAAACAGTTCCTCCAAATTGAAAATCATTTGTGTACTAAATATAACGTTGATAATTTTGCAGCGTTCAAATTTGATGATAACGATATCGATGATACTGATGTTAATTTAGTTTCATTTCTTGGTGCTCATCAAATGATCATCGATCCGAATAAAGAACTGTCCGTTTACGGATATAATGTGCCCACTACAGATCGGCAAGAATTGCTTGAATTTGCCAATCAACTAATCCAATCGAACAGTGATAGACACCATGTGTCTCCACAAGCTGCACAGTTCGGTATAGATTCCAATGATGAAGATATTCAAATTAATGCCGATAATCTATCAATATTTGAAAAAGCGATGAAACGTAAATTCGGTGGATTACTTGGTTTTCGAACAGGAACAGACATTCAACGAAAAGTTAATCAATCACCCCTCAAAAATGCATATTCGATTATTCGGTAAGTATCATTCTTGTTTATAAATGCTCTATATATGAATTATTTTTAGTTTCGAAGAATCACTTTTGGATTTCAATCATCTCGATCGAATGAATACATGTCCACCGATGTCGATCACCGATGAAAATCAACTTTGTCAATTTATTCTTCAATGTCCAATCATGAATAATTTATACACATGGTTACAGTGGACTTATTTCTTTGAACAAGAATATGGCAATCTAAAATCATTCATTAGAAAACATCAATATTCATTACAAAATCTCTTGTTACTCGAAACATCAACTTATGAACTTCTTCGTCTACCTATCGATGCTACTCTAAAGAGTTTCGAGGATGAACTCGCCTCATTACGCGTACGCTCAGCTGTTGGTCATCTATGTGCATTGATCACTTGTGAATACGGTTTAATTACTCGAATTCCATTGAATGTCTATCGAACATCAATGCGTACATGGTTTATTCATTTACAATCATTGTCTATGGTACAGACTAATAATAATCAAGAACCAATGCAATTCATACTGGAATTTTTAACCTATCTACCAATTTTTATTGGACAAGCACGACTTATTCAAGAAATCATACTTGGACCACTTGATGATGTTTTCTGGAGAAATGGAGTAAATGTAGTTAGTGCACGAGCAACAATATGGAAATTAGCGGATGAAAAACAAAGAAACAAATTAGAAATTTGGGGTCATACATTAGATATCAATGACTGGAAGAATAACAATAAATGGTCTGGACAACATAATTCAATTGAAGAACAAGTATCTCTTATTGAGACATCAGAGCATAGATCGATTTCAAGTGAAACTATTCATGTTCATGTACCAACAACAATATCATCCTCAGTTGCACCGGTAATAAGTTCTCCAACTTGTCAGTCAAATTCGATTCCAATTGAAATTAAAAATAATAACGAAAAGGAATCAGATCGATCTGCATTTGAACATATTGAATCAATTCGTCGAGGTTTTGGTGTCGATAGTGGTCTCGATTCGAATGGTCAATCGATTGTTAATAATCTTCAAGGAATGATTGAACGAAGTTTACAAAAATTATCCAAAGATCTTTATTCTGAACAAGGTCATTTTGTTTTGGAATTAATTCAAAATGCCGATGACAATCAATATACATCTGATCGTTTACCAACACTTCGTTTTGTTCTATCAGATCAACGAATTTTAGTTTGTAACAATGAAATTGGTTTTCAATCAAAGAATGTTGATGCTATCTGTAATGTTGGTGCAACAACTAAAGGCAAACATAAACAAGGATATGCTGGACATAAAGGTAGATAATCGATTGAGATGAAAATTAAAATAGTCAAAAGATTTTGTTTTTTAATTTGTAGGTATTGGATTTAAGTCAGTATTTATGGTATCAAATCGTCCTGAGGTTCATTCACGTGATTATCATTTTTGTTTTGATACTGTCGATGGTACTCAACAAATTGGATATATTCGTCCAATTTGGTTGGATCAATGTGATGAAATATTACCAAACACTGAAGAATGGACAACATGTATTCGTTTACCAATTCAACGAGGCAGTCGACTTCAAGAAAATTTTGATAATATTCAAGCTAAATTATTACTCTTTCTCAATCGTTTACGACGGATTGAAATAATAGGTCAACCGATAAGTTCTTCAAACAATGATCAAAGTCGTACTTTTACTAGAATCGATCATGCTGATGGAAAAATAATTGAATTACAAGAAAAGGCAATAAATGGAACAATTATTAAAAATTTTTGGCTTGTTGTTAAAAGAGTCCTCGAAGTACCCGAAGATATCAAGGTAATAGTAGACCGAAAATTTGTTTTAGAATTATATGTTAAATAATTAACATTTCAGGAGAAACTAGGCGAAGTCAAATGTGATGTTCATTCGACAACAATAGCCATAGCCTATCCACTTAGTGGTCTTCAAAAATCGGTTCAACAACTTCCACCAGCTCAACCTCTCTTCGCTTATTTACCACTTCGTTCGTACGGTTTTCGTTTTATTCTTCAAGCTGATTTTGAAATACCTGTTACACGACAAGAAATTCTTCATGACAATATTTGGAATGAATGGCTCAAATCTGAAATGGTTCAACTTCTTCCTGAAGCCTATACACACTTTCAAGGTCTACCCGATCTTCTCAGATCATCATTACCTCAATTAGAAATCAGCAATCAATTAACATCTATTCAAGTTTTAATCTATTTTCTTAAACTTATTCCAACTCGTAATGAACTTGATCCATATTTTAATGCATTCGTTGACAAAAGCATGAAAATACTCATGGGTATTATTAAATTACCTGTCTCACAAGAAGATGAAAATGGTCAAACACATATTGAATGGGTTCAAACATCACAATGTATTCTTGTAAAAGATCCATTCATACGTCAAATTCTTCCTCAAGAGTTATTATTATCTCATTTCAATAAATATTATGTACCTGAACAATTAGCATCAGAATGTAATGAACGAACTTTAATTAAATTAGGTTGTGCTCCATTACAATTTTCTTCTATTATTCGACTTATAAAAGAATTATATAAACAACATGAACAAGAACATTCTACTAAAACATCAAGTATTGAACAAAGTGAGTCATTAAATTTCTAAAAAATTCAAATCATCTTTAAGAAATATTTTTTAGTTGCTCAATGGTTACTTTGTATCGATTATATTCTTCAACAACAACAAGAAAATGAACAATCACGTGGTAATCATAATGAAAGAATCGAAACAACAACAATATCTGAATTAAAACAATTAAAAATAATTCCATTAAATGGTCATTCTCGATTAGTATCAATTGATGAATATAATGATAGAATAATATTATTTCCACTATCAAAAACAGTTCAATATAATAAACCATTCAAGATCGTTCTTGATGATTTACCTAGACTCGATGAACGATTACTTCAATATATTGAAGAAAAATTTCCACGACGATATCAATCAATCGAATGTTTACTTAAAAAACTTGGTAAAGTGTTGAATATTTCTTGTTACCCTTTTTTTTTTATTAAAAACTGATCTATATAAATAGGTATGATCGATAAACCTCAAATTAAGGATATTTATCGATTACATATTCGACCCATACTTTTGGATTCATCTCGTTGGTCAACAAAATCTGATTCTGTTCTTGTTGCTTTTCTCTTATGTATTTATACACATTTGAATCAATTTGAACATGAAATTAATCAATTACAAAAACATATGGTTATTAAAACACGTAATGGTAAATTTATTCGTCTTGATAGTCCAGGTATTATTATACATTTAACATCTACATATGGATGTACAAGATCACTTGAATCATTGATTTCATCAAAACATGAATTTATATTTATCTCAGATGATTATATTAATAATTATCGTACTGAATTATTTTCTACAAAAGATGATATAAATAATTTTGTTAGATTTCTTGAACAACTTAATATCACTGAATTTCTTCAAGTTAATATAACTGATACACGTAATTATAATATTCGATATATTAAATTAGTTTTTTTCTTTAAAATAAATATTATTTATTTTAGATTTTATAAACGTTTCTCAACTTGAAAATACAAAATGGTCGTATTTAATTCGACAATTAGATGAAATAATTCGTCAACCATTTATAATAGAAGATTGTTTTTCTAATGAATTTAATACACTTGTAACACCCTCCAATAATACTACTGCTGATATTGATTTATATACAAAATTATTGATCTACTTGGATCGTAATCATGATATATTTTCAAGATATTATACAGCATCAATAATATTTATGGATAAAATTAAATCTGAACGAAGAAAACCAATAACAAATATTCCCTCAACATTTTGTCTATCTATGAGAGAACATACATGGATACCAATTCAAGGTGGAAAATTAGCTAAATCAGATGATGTATATTGTTTACATCCAAGAAGTGAAACATTATTTTTTCATCGATATGTACAACATTTAGATCAAACTAAATTATCATTAAATAATAAACATTTTATATTAAATATACTTGGACTTAAAGAACATATTTTACCTATAACTATGTTTGAAATATTCATTAAATGGTCATGTGGTTTAGATCGTGATGTATTATGGACATTAATCAATCAAACAAATCAATCAGATATGTTAGTGAAGCATTTGAAAAAAAAAATTGTTTTTTTAGATGATTTTATTTTTAGAATACCTTTTACTCAATCAGTAACGTTATTTCAATCATGTTCTGATACAATTGATAATATTCGTCGTGTTTATCATTTTCTTATTGATGATAACGATACTTTGAATTTTTTAAGTCGTTTTCGATTTTGGCCAATTGTATTTGTACCACAAAATAATAATAAAGGTGATTTTTTATTTACTCATCAAGTTTATTGGCATGATTCAACATCATTATTATCAAATTTTGATAAAAATATTTTAATCAATTCAAATCATCGTATTTCTATTCAACAATATTATGGTAAGGATACTAAATTACAAAAATTTTTTCTAGAAATACTTCAAATCACATTCGAACCAACTCTTGATGATTATTTTCCATTATTAACACAAATTTTACATATAAATGATACATGGCGACTTATTGAAGTTATTATACGATTAACATTTCAACAAAATCGACAGATTGAAATTAAAGGTAATAATCATAAAACACGAAAAAAGAAAATAATTAATTCTATATATAGAAAAATGTTTGAATATATCATTTATTCCTTGTATTGGAAAAAATAATAATAGAGTCAAATATATAGATCGACCATTTTATCCACACGATCGTGATATTGCTAATTCTTTAGCAAATACATTACCGATTATTGAATTACCTGGTAAATATAATTATCAATAGAATAATATTGTTTACATTTTCTTTTTTGTTAGATTGGATTTTATCTTCTGAATTAAAGAATAATTTCTGTTTACTATTCGATATTCAATCTCTATCAGATGTTATTAAAATAACAGTTCATGTTGATAATGAAAATTTATCAATTGATTTATTTAATTTTTATTTTCATTCAATTGAATTGATTCAACATTTTCTTCTTATGAATTCTTTCATAACCGAAGAACAATCGAAATATTTTGCATCTATTTTTGTTCGTATGCATTTTGTTTGTGTTGATCAAATTGAACTTTTATATAATTATCAAATTGATACTTTAAAAAAAGAATTATGTGATACTTTTATCGATGAACAATTAGGACGATTTTATATTTTAAAAAAATTTGAAAAATCTGAAATACGTTATATCGAAACTATGGCAAAATATCTTGTTCAAGATCGACGAGCTCTTGGTGAATTGATATCTTTTATGATGAAATTATTACAAATATATCAAAATGAAGGTCAACAAGGTTTAATAAAACAACACGATAATATTAATATTCTACAACATGATTATAGATGGATACTTCCTAATGTATATTTCACTCAATTAACACCATCATTAAATGAAGAAATTTCTTTAAATGAAGAACCAGTCAATATATCGGTTGAGATGACTGAACAATTAATGAATGAACCTGTACCCGAACGAAAACCTCGATCACGAATAACAGCAGAAAAAGATGAGGAGAAAAATCCAACTTGTTTTCCTGCCAAGGCCAATACTATTGAATCGACACAACCTTCAAATATAAAATCTCAATCAACAGATTCAGCATATGTTTCCAATTCTAATCATTCATCATCATCTGGTTCGATCTCAGAAGTATCAAAAAAATCAGATGGTACTCATACAAAAAAAAGTAAGTCCATTTTTAAACAAGATTATTAAAATTTTCATTCAATCTCTTCTTTCTGAATAGATAATCAGATCGTTGAGTCTAGTAAAGAATCTTCCAATACTGCTCGAATTCATGATGCTACTATTGATTGTTCAAAGTCTAGTTCCGTCGAAGTAGCTATATTTGAACGTATTCAAATTTCAACTCTAACTGGTTCAAATATTTATCCATTATCAACATCTTCAATAACAATTAATCCAATTGGGAATATAGTTGATGATAGTACTGGTCGTCAAGGTGAAGAAATTGTTTTTCGTTTTCTAAAATGGAAATATCCAAATGAACAAGTCGAATGGATGAATCATAAACAAGAATCAGGTCTTCCATATGATATTCGTATTAAAATAAATAATCAAATTCAATTTATCGAAGTAAAAACAACACGAATTCATGATCAACATACATTTCAAATATCGATTGCTGAAATTGATTGTTTAATTGAAAATCCAATGAATTATCATATTTATCGAGTATATTATTCCGATGATCTTGATAAAACAAAAATTTCAATACTCAATCAAGTCAAATATCATTTAGAAAAAAAGCAACTTGCATTATGTATGACTATTATGCAACGAGCTGATCAAAATCAACAATAAACTCAAATCTTTGTTTCTTTTTATTTTCTCAATTTTTCAATATTTATAAATAATCCAGATCAAATAAAACATATCGAATTCATAATTAAGTCGAAGAAAATAATCACTATTCTTATGTATTTTTCTTTCTTACCATAATACATTCATTAAAGATCCTCTCATAAACAATTTAAGAAATAAGACAAGAAAAACTCTGAAGATTAATCGTAATCGTTCAAAATACTGAAAAACTGCGTATTTATATTGATACGGCAACGATGGATCAGCCGATCGACTTACACCTCGAATTGTAATGCAATGTTATCATGAATTGTTTTTTATTTTTGAAATTGAATTATTTATGATAAGAATTTTGTTTTTCATACGTTTAGTTGTCTGTAGCCATCGTATATTTGAAGTTATATTTTTATATATTAATATGATTTTTCTCAATATTTTACTATTTTCTATCGAGTAAGAATAGTGTCTTTTTTTCACTGCAAAAGTAAAAGAAATTATGAGCTTAATTATAATAAAATGAGAAAATAAAAGATGTAATAATGTGATATTTGCTGATGACAATCTAACTGACAGATATGTTGTGACGAATTGTAAGGATGACTGGGTATATCTTCTGGCACGATGATATCTTGTGTTATTTATATACTCACAGCCGTGCCTTTCCTTTATTGTCAATGTCTTATACAGAAGAAGAAACAGCCACATAGACGAAGAATAATAGTCAATAACCGTTACATATGTTACAGGATTTTCTCTTTTTATAATAGATATTTGACTAGTCTGCTGTTCCATGAGACAGTTCATCCCATCCCATCCCACATGCAGCCCTGATATCGATGATTTGTATTTATTGAATAAAAACGAAGATATGACACAAATAATACCAATATTTTCATTTATCAGAAAAAAAAATTTTTCTTCTTTTTAAAATAAACACATTTTAGTGCACGTTTGTTTTATTAAAAACAAATTTTGAGATTTTTATTATTTGTTTTTTAAGACACATTTTTTTAAGACCAAATTTGTACAAAAAAGGACATGTCTGTCTGCACGGCCAATAGTTCTCAATAAATCTTGGTTGCATAATATATGCTAATGCATCTCAGCACATGATAAGGTAGAATTGAGACGTATTTTTATTTCAGCTGAAACTAATTCTGTTGTCATAGGATTTTTTCGAATGATATAAATTAGATAGAAAGAAAAAACGTTGAAAGTATTATTAATGTAACTTCAGCATACACTATTTACACATAAGTGAAATATATGGATGCTACTGCAGATTATTGACACAGTATTGGTGAAAGGATGAACTAAAGCTGCATTAATAGCACTTTCGATGTTTTTTCTTTCTACCAAATTTCTACCATTCTTATTCACTGTTAAATGAGCCGTATAAAATATGAAAGAAAGATAGATAATGAATGGAATACGAAGAAAGAATAGATCGGCAGTTTTTCGCAACCAGTGAAAAACAATTATTATGCTTATAATAAAATAAGAATAAGACAAAAACATCAATAAATATTAACAAGAATTTTCCTCGACATTTTTTGAAAAAATGAGTTTTTGTAATATAAAAAATCCTGGTTAAAAATTAAATAAATAAAATATTTAAAAAAGCAGAAAAAGATGAAAAAAGCAAAATTTTTCTGCTAAAAGCAGAATAGGTGGCAACTCTGCATTGAGGACATATGAAAATGAAAAGGGTATATGACGTATATTTAAGGGTTTATTATTCAACGTTTTCATCAGAAGGGTTTATTATTCTATGCAGAAGGGTAATTCTTCTACGTTTTCATCAGAAGGGTGTATTATTCTACGCACAACGGTTGATGAACCTGCGATTTCAATAAAAGGATTTATTATTCGATCAGAGTCAAGTAAGTATGAAAAAAATCTTTTAACAAGCTCAATTAATTTTATGTCTATTTTCCTCAATGAAAATGCACTTTCTTGCAGCAATTCTTGCGGAAAAATGCACTTATAGAACACTGATCAACCGTCGGGAACAGTCAAAACAAGGTTAGACATCTTACATCGCCGAAAATATAAGACCTCTTTAGATGCCATCTTCAGCGATCTCTGTGTTAGCTGATATCTTTGTATATTAACTTGTTAAGTGAATAAACTAAACAAAATATGCAGAAATACAACACAATATGGCTAAAAAACTCGTTTATCAGATGTGTAATATGATGCATAATTTGAAGGACAGGAACATTGAAGTATTATTAGAAAAAAATGGTTTCTGTTGTAATCGATAAAAGTTCAATTCAACTTTTCCTGCATTATTTTTTCTCATGAATGCCATTGAAATATTTTCTATAAATGTCATAGAACTTGGGAATAAGTAATAAAAACATTTTATCTTTAACAATTAACTAGTGACATCTATCACAATAATCTCCAATTCATTTTTTATCAAGATTTAATTCCAATGTAATAATTTCTATTAAAAAATTCTTTCTTTTTAATAAATAAATAAATAAACAATATATCAATAAATCCCAAACTCAAATAATCATTTACAATCGTGTTTTGAGTATTCCCATGAGTAAAATAAAATGGCTGCCAGTACTCTATTTCATTGTATTATTGTTGTTTATTTTTTTTTGTCTTGTCAATAGCAGCTGGAAATGTTCGTATTCTCTTAATTAATCTTGACTTTTTTTTCCTAAAAATCTTCAATAACAATGGTTATTTTTAACGGAAAAATGTTTTTAAAAATTATCGAAGCTGATAATCTTCGTGCAACACAACATTCAACACGTTATTTTCCTCAAAATCCTTCAACAGTTTATGTTAGTCCATACGTATCAATTGATATTGATGATTTACCAGTAGGACGTACACATACAAAAGAAAGAACAACTACACCAACATATAATGAAGAATTTTCAACTGATGTTCATAGTGGACAACAATTACATTTTACAATATTTCATGATGCCGCATTACCACCTGATGAATATGTTGCTGATTGTACAATTAAATTTGAAAATATTCATGATAAAAAAAGTGACATTTGGATTGATCTTGAACCAGCTGGAAGAATTCATATATCAATTGAA
>Ga0116226_10002714_pt1 | contig 15495 bp, 16 predicted proteins | sample S1TSphfallax_FD_89692 | JGI IMG/M metagenome (GOLD analysis project Ga0116226, IMG submission 89692) | Host-associated microbial communities from peat moss isolated from Minnesota, USA - S1T2_Fa - Sphagnum fallax MG | ecosystem: Host-associated > Plants > Peat moss > Unclassified | place: USA...
GCGGCACCGGTCATCGACTGCGGCTGGATGCCGAGACGCGCAAACCCGTCCTCACGGCACACGCTGTCGATCGTCAAGGATCGATAGTTGTCGCTGGAAAAAGGCCGGCCCGGCACGAAGTCCATGACGAGTGCCTGCAAGCGGGCGAGGAAATCGGGCAGGCCGATGATCAGGCGCCGCCGCCGCGTGATTCTCGCAACGAACGCGACGATTTCGCGCAAGGTGTACTGCTGCGGTCCGCCGAGTTCATAGACTTGGCGGCTCGTTGCACCGCCATGCAGGCTGCGCACGAAGGCGGCAATCACATCGTCGACGAACACCGGCTGCAGCAACGCATTCGGCTTGGCGAGCGGGAACACGAGGGGCAAGGTCGCAAGCAAAGCCGCAAAACGGTTCAGAAACGAGTCGCCCGGCCCGAATATCACGGAAGGTTTGAAGATCGTCCAGTCGACGTTGCCGGAGTCGCTCTGAATCAGCCGCTCCGCCTCGCCCTTGGAGCGCAGATAGTAGCTCGGCGCGCTCACGGAAGCGCCCAGCGACGACATCTGCAGCAGCCGGATCACGCCTGCAGAGCGGGCGGCCTGCAAAGCGCCGCGCGTCAGTTCCGTGTGCGTGCGCCGGAATCCGCCGCCGCCGAAACCGCGCTCGTTGAGAATGCCGACCAGATTGATGACGACGGCCTGGCCGCGGAATCGCTCGGCGAGTGCGGAGGAGTCGTAGACGTTGCAGTTCTCGAGCGTGAGTCCAGGCAGCACACGCAGATGCTTGTGCTGCTCGCGATCGCGGGAGAGCACGGTAACCTGATGACCCTCGCCGATCAGGCGCGCGACCAGGCGCGTGCCGATGAAGCCCGTGCCGCCCAGAATACAAATTGAAAGTGGTCGCATGACGACGACGATGATAGCACCGCGCCCGGATCGGGCTCGGAGCGAGCGCCGGCTGGATTCCAAGGGGAATCCAACCGGCCCTAACCCTCAGGCTGCTGCCAATCAGGCTGCTTCGACGACGATGCGCTGCGGCTGCACCTGCGCGACCTTGGGGATCACGATTTCGAGCACACCGTGCACCGACTTCGCCTTGATGTTCTGCGTGTCGGCCGAGTCCGGCAGGCTGAATCGCCTCTGGAACTCGCCCTTGGTCCGCTCGACCCGGCGATAACCTTCGGCGGTCTGCGTGCCGGCGGAGCCGCGCTGGCCACGGATCGTGAGGACGCCCTTGTCCGACGTGATCTCCACGGCCTTCGGGTCGACGCCCGGCAGGTCGACATGCAGCACGAATTGATTCGCTTCCTCGCTGATGTCGACCGGCGGCAACCATGCCCCCGAGTCGGTGGCCGTCGCAACGGGCGAACCCCACAAACGATCGATGTCCTTCTGGAGCCGGCTCACCAGTGCCCAAGGCTCATAGCTCACAACTGTCATGATGTTCTCTCCTGTAAATGATTGGAGTGTGCAGAGGCAAAATTCTTCGCTGTCCAGGAGATGGGAACTAGGCGCGCAAATTCAACGGTAGGAGCATGTCGAAAGTATTTCCCGTGAGCCGCGCCTGCAGGCCTGGGGAGCGGATGCGAGGCGCGCGGGAGCGGGGCCGCGGCTGTCAATAGGACATATTGTGGATAAGCTGTGAAAACACAAGATGTTGCGATCAGGCAATTTCTTGCTTGACGACCGACGCACGCAGGTCGATCAAGTAATCTATCGACATAGTTCTTTATGATGTTGATTTATAAAAGATTTTTTTAACAAAAAAACATGCAAATAAGTCTTGACGCTGATCGACCTAGCGCCGTACCCTTTGCGCCCTGACACAAGATATTGTGTTAACCCATCCAGCCTTCCGCAGCACGCAAGCCCATGTCGATCGACATAGAATTCCAAGGGAGCAGCACACATTCCATGAACACGGTGGTCAAAATACAGCCTAAAGACGTCGGCAGTATTTCTTTCCAGGAAGCGTCTATCGACATCTGGGACAAGAAGTATCGCCTCTCGGCCAAGGACGGATCGCCCATCGATCAATCGATGGACGATACCTACAAGCGAGTCGCAAGCGCGCTCGCCGACGTGGAGAGCGAGGACCTTCGCCCGCAATGGTACGATTCTTTTCTCTGGGCTCTGCGGCAGGGTGCGATTCCCGCCGGCCGGGTCACTTCCAATGCGGGCGCTCTCGAGCACAAGCCGGCCACCTCGACGATCAATTGCACGGTTTCGGGAACGATCCGTGACTCCATGGACGACATTCTCAACAAGGTGCATGAGGCGGGGCTGACGCTCAAGGCTGGTTGCGGCATCGGCTACGAATTTTCGACCTTGCGCCCCCGCGGCGCCTATGTCTCGGGCGCCGGTGCCTATACGTCCGGGCCTTTGTCCTTCATGGATATCTACGACAAGATGTGTTTCACCGTCTCCTCCGCGGGCGGTCGACGCGGCGCGCAGATGGGCACCTTCGACGTCGGCCATCCCGACGTGCTGGAGTTCATCCGCGCCAAACGGGAGAACGGGCGGCTGCGTCAGTTCAATTTGTCGCTGCTGATTTCCGATGAATTCATCAAGGCTGTCAAAGACGACACGGACTGGAAGCTCGCGTTCCCCCTGGGCCGCAAGGAGTTCGAGGCCGACCAGCCGGATCTCGACGACGCGGCGAAATACGTCTGGCGCGAATGGCCGCATACGGATGGTTACGTTGCCAACGACGAAGGTCTCGTCGCATGCAAGATCTACAAGACCCTGCCGGCCCGGCGGGTTTGGGATTTGATCATGTCCTCGACCTACGACTTCGCCGAGCCGGGTTTCATCCTCATCGACAAAGTCAACGAGATGAACAACAACTGGTGGATCGAGAACATCCGTGCCACCAATCCCTGCGGGGAGCAGCCATTGCCACCCTACGGTTCCTGCCTGCTCGGTTCGGTGAACCTCACCAAGTTCGTGCTCGATCCGTTCACGGAGAACGCGCGTTTCGACTGGGAAACCTATCGCAAGGTGGTCAAGGTCTTCACGCGCATGCTCGACAATGTCGTGGAGATCAACGGTCTGCCGCTCGCCCAGCAGAGGGATGAGATCACGCGCAAGCGACGCCACGGCATGGGCTTTCTCGGCTTGGGTTCGGCGATCACGATGCTCTGCATGAAGTACGGATCGAAGAAGTCGGTCGCATTCTCGCAGAACGTCTCGCGCGAAATGGCGGTGGCCGGATGGGAGGCGGCACTGGACCTCGCGCGCGAGAAAGGTCCCGCGCCGATCATGAACGAGGAGTTCACGGTCACGCGCGAGATGCTGCGCAAGCGTCCCGAGATGATCAAGGACGGCTGGCGCGTCGGATCCCGGGTTCCCGGCCGGGTGCTGCACGCGCGTTACAGCCGCTACATGCAGCGCATCGCCGAGGCGGCGCCGGAACTGGTCGATGAACTCGCCGAGGTGGGCGCGCGCTTCACGCACCACACGTCGATCGCGCCGACGGGCACGATTTCACTGTCGCTCGCGAACAATGCCTCGAACGGCATCGAACCCTCGTTCGCGCATCATTATTTCCGCAACGTGATCCGCGAGGGCAAGAAGTCCAAGGAGAAGATCGACGTGTTCTCGTTCGAGCTGCTTGCGTACCGCGAGCTGGTCAATGCGCGCGCGATGCCGAATTCGCAGAATCCGGCGGAGAAGCTGCCGGACTATTTCCTCTCGGCGGACGACATCGGCCCGAAAGAGCACGTCGACATCCAGGCGGCGGCGCAGCTGTGGGTCGATTCATCGATTTCGAAGACCGCCAATGTACCGACCGACTACAAGTACGAGGACTTCAAGGATATTTATCTGTACGCCTACGACCAGGGTCTGAAGGGCTGCACGACGTTCCGCTTCAATCCGGAGGCCTTCCAGGGCGTGCTCGTAAAGGAAGAGGACTTGAAAAACACGACCTACGTATTCACCTTGGAGGATGGCACGGAAGTCGAGGCGCGCGGCGATCAGGAGATCGAATACGACGGCGAGATGCACACCGCAGCCAACCTGTTCGACGCGCTCAAAGAAGGCTATTACGGGAAATTCTGATCATGTCGCAAATCAAAATCGCCAAGAAGATCACGAAGTATCGCGTCCTGAAGCCCGAGGCCAAGGAGGCGGCTCCTGCGGCCGCCGCCTTGAAGACCCAGGACAACGTCATTTGGATGCACGAGAAACTCGAACGTCCCGAAGTGCTGATCGGGTCGACGTACAAGATCAAGACACCGGTTTCGGATCACGCGATGTACGTCACGATCAACGACATCGTCTTGAACGAGGGCACGCCGCACGAACAGCGGCGGCCGTTCGAGGTTTTCATCAATTCCAAGAACCTCGATCATTTCCAGTGGATCGTGGCCCTGACCCGGGTCATCTCGGCGGTCTTCCGCAAGGGCGGCGACACGACCTTCCTCGTCGACGAGCTCAAGGCGGTGTTCGATCCGCGCGGCGGCTACTGGCAGCCCGGCGGCAAGTTCATGCCCTCGACGATCGCGGAGCTCGGTTATGTGATCGAGCGGCATCTGCAGTCGATCGGGCTGCTCAAGAAGCCCGAACTCGATCAGCACCAACGCAAGCTCGTGGATCAGAAGAGGGCCGAGTTCGAGGCGCGCACGAAGCAGACCGATGCCTTCTCCAAGTCGCACTTTCCGGACGGCGCGCAGCTCTGTGCGAAATGCAGCACGGCCGCCGTCGTGATGATGGACGGCTGCCATACCTGCCTCAACTGCGGCGACTCGAAGTGCGGCTGATGCGAAAACCGTTAGGACGGTCACGCCATTACACGTAGGAAGCCGGGAATACCTTAGTTGCGCATTGCTATGATGAGCGCACCCCATGGCGACCCAGGTGTGATCATCAAACGCATTTCAGCGGTTTTGTTCGTTGCAGCACTCGCTTGGTCGCTCGTCACGCCCGCCTGGACGCAGGCCGCCGGCGATGCGGCCAATCCCTTTCCCCGGCCCGCGGGACTCGAGCCGGATGTGCGCTTCTGGATTCGTGTCTACACCGAAGTGACGACCGACGAGGGATTGCTGCACGATTCCTGGAATCTCAACGTGGTTTACGAGGTGCTGCGCTTCGAGCCCGAACTCTCGCCGCAGGCGCGCGAACGGCGAATCGCGTCGGCGAAACTGCGTTACGCCGCCCTCCTAAGGCGCTTTGCGGCCGGCGATACCGAGGATCTCACGGCTCACGAGCGGCGTATTCTGCACGCCTTCGGCGACCAGGCGACCCCTGCGGATTTCAGGGCGGCGATCGACCGGATCCGCTTCCAACTGGGTCAGTCCGACCGCTTTCACGAGGGCCTGATTCGCGCCGAAGTGCTAGAGAAGCGAATCGCGAAGACGCTCAAGCAGAACGGCGTGCCCGAGGAGATCGCCGCGCTGCCCCATGTCGAATCCTCGTTCAACCAATTCGCCTACTCGCGCGTCGGCGCGGCCGGGCTCTGGCAATTCATGCCGTCGACGGCGAAGCGCTACATGCGCGTCGACAGCCTGGTCGATGAACGCCTCGATCCCTATCGGGCGACCGAAGCGGCCGCCAACCTGATGCTCTACAACTATCGGCTGGTCGGCACCTGGCCGCTCGCGGTGACCGCCTACAATCATGGTCCGGGCGGATTGCGCCGGGCGCAGGATGAACTCGGCTCGAGCGACATCGCCGTGATCGTCAAACGCTATCAGGGGGCAACCTTCGGCTTCGCGTCGCGCAACTTCTATGTCGCCTTCCTCGCGGCCTTGGAGGTCGATCGTCATGCCGAGCAATATTTCGGTCCGATCACGCGCCTGCCCGATCCCGACAACATGACCGTGGACCTGCCGGATTACATACCCGTAGACGCCGCCGCCAAGGCCTTCCACGTCGACCTCGGGGCGCTGCGCGTCCTCAATCCGGCCCTGCGGCCCTTGATTTGGAGTGGCGCGCGCTTCATCCCGCGCGGGTTTGCGCTGCGCATACCCGGCACGCTGTCCGCCGCCGAGATCGCGGCCGCCTGGGAGCGCGTACCGCCGACGCAGCGCTATCTCGCGCAACGCGGCGACGAAACGTATCGAGTGCGACGCGAGGAGAGCCTCGCCGCCGTCGCCAAACGGCTCGGCGTGCCGGTGGGCAGACTGGTCGCGCTCAACGAATGGGCGCGGGAGCCGGCCCTGCATCGCGGTCAGGTCTTGCGCCTGCCGCCGCCGCCGTCGCGCGCGACCCAGGGCGGCGAGTTATTGGCCGGGGAACGATTACCCGACGCGACGCCCCCGGCCCCGATGCCGGCGCCCCCGGCCCGCGCCGCCGTCAAGACCGCCGCGGCCATGGCGCCGGCCAACAATGCGGCGCCCGCCCCGGCCGGTACGCCGCCACCGGCCGCGATCGCTCCGGCAGCGGCGACCGCCGTCGCCCGGGCACCCGCGCCCCGGCCGCCGGTCGTCGAGGAGAGCCAGGTTCGAACCGCGGCATTGCTGCCTGCGGCGACGCCGAGAGGTAATTCGGACACGACGGATTACGGCGTGAGCAAGAGCGGCGTGATGATCGTCAGGGCCGACGAGACCCTGGGGTTCATCGCCGATTGGTCGAAGACCAGTGCCGAAGAGTTGCGCAAGATGAATCATCTGCGCAAGGGCGCGATGGTGGGTCTGGGACACCCACTCAAGCTCGACCTCTCGCGGATCGAAGCGGGCGAGTTCGAAACCGCGCGGCGTCGCTATCATCGCGATCTGCAGAATGCCTATTTTGCCGAGCATCGGATTGCGGCCACCCAGAACTATGAAATCAAACGCGGCGATTCACTCTGGACCATCGCGCATCAACACGGCGACCTGCCGATCTGGCTGGTGACTCAATACAATCCCGATGCCGATTTTCGCGACATGCGCCCGGGTCAGGCGATCACTCTGCCCGAGGTCGAACCGATCAATCGGCAGTGATGCCGCGGGCCTGCACGAAGTTCGCGAACACCGGCTCGGGGCTCTGGTCGGGTTTGAACTCCACGAGTTCACCGTCGGCGCCGCGGCAGCGGATCAGCAATTGGCCGCTCGCGGCGATCCGCCGGAGCATCGCCGGAGTCGCCTTGAAGTAGACCGTCTGACCCCAAGGAACCAGCGCCGCATAAGCGTCCTTGCCGAGTTTGGGGGCCGGCATGGCGTCGAGCACGAGATCGCCGTCGGCCAGGGACAGGCTGACCGCCGAAGGGGCATCGATGGCGGCGACCTGGCGGTCGTTACCCGGCGCGATGTGCAGCCAAAGTCCGTAGCTGATCTCCCCCATGCGATCCCACTCGACCGGCCCGAGATAGGCGAAGCTCGCATGCTTGTTGATCGACAACAGCCCACTCTCGACGAACTCCAGCGGTTCAGCCAGGCCCGAGACCGTCATGCCGGTCTGCTCGTCGAGACGCTCGAAAGGCTGGTGAGAAGCGGTGCTCGCACAGGCGGCGAGGCAGGCGTAGAACAGCGATATGACGAAAGGTCGGGTCAGCATGGCTCGGTAGTATAGCGAAGACGTGAGCCATGCCCGATTATGTTGCATGGCCCGCACGCTATAATTCGCGTCCATGAGCCTCATTAACCGACGAAATCTGGTCAAGAGTTTGTGCCTGAGTTTTGCTGCGGCTGCGTCGATCGGGGTCAGTTCCGGCGCTGCGGCCGATCAACTGACCGCCGCCGACCGAATCGTCGTGCGCAAGTCGGAGCGCAAGCTGTATCTGTACCGCGGCGACAGGCTCCTCGGCACTTACCGGATTGCGCTCGGCTTGAATCCGCGCGGTCCCAAGGAACAGGAACACGACTTTCGCACGCCCGAGGGACACTACGTGCTCGCGCGGCGCAACACTCACAGCGATTACTTTCTGTCGATTCAGGTCTCCTACCCCAATAAAGAAGACGAGTTGCGCGCGCACAAGAATCACGTCGAACCGGGGGGCGCCATCATGATTCACGGCTTGCCGAACACGCTGCACCACACCGCGGCCTATTACGCGTCGGCCGATTGGACCGACGGCTGCATAGCGCTGTCCAATTCCGACATGGTCGAGGTCTGGATGCGTACGCAGGACGACATCCCGATCGACATCTACCCTTAGAAGAACGCGCGTGGAAACCGAAATCTCATCCTCGGACATGGTCGACGCCCGCGTCGCGCCGAAGGGCAGCCTCGAGCATCTCTCGCAGCAGGAAATCGCCAAGCTGCTCGATTCCGGCCAGGGCGGCCTCTATCCGCTGTTCCGCCAGTGCTCGCTGGCCGTGCTCAACTCCGGCAGCGCCATCGACGATGCGCGGCTGATATTTGCGAAGTACCGCGACTTCGATCTGCGGATCGTGCGTCAGGCCTGGGGTATCAAGCTGGAGATCAAGAACGCCCCGGCGGCCGCATTCGTCGACGGCGTGATGATCAAGGGACTCAAGGAGCACCTCTTCGCGGTGCTGCGCGACGTCGTGTTCATTGCGAACGAGATCATGGACAGCGGCCGGTTCGACATGAATTCGTCCGCGAGCATCACGAACGCCGTTTTCCACATACTGCGCAATGCGCGCATCCTCGAACTGCCCGTGCGGCCCAATCTCGTCGTCTGCTGGGGCGGCCATTCGATACCGCGGGTCGAGTACGACTATTCCAAGAAGGTCGGCTACGAACTCGGGCTGCGCGGCCTGGATGTCTGCACGGGTTGCGGACCCGGTGCGATGAAAGGACCGATGAAGGGCGCGACCATCGGCCATTCGAAGCAGCGCATCAGCAACGGCCGCTACATCGGACTCACGGAGCCGGGGATCATCGCCGCGGAGCCGCCCAATCCGATCGTGAGCCAGCTCGTGATCATGCCGGACATCGAAAAGCGCCTCGAGGCGTTCGTGCGCCTCGGTCACGGCATCGTCGTGTTCCCCGGCGGCGCGGGCACGGCCGAAGAGATCCTGTACCTGCTCGGGCTGCTGCTCGAGCCGGACAATCGCGCGCTGCCGTTTCCCGTCGTCTTCTCAGGTCCCGAGCAGAGCCGGCCGTATTTCGAACAGATTCATCGCTTCATCGGCGCGACGCTCGGCGCGGAGGCACAGTCACGCTATCAGATCATCCTGGACGACCCCGCCGCCGTTGCCCGGACGATGGTGCGTGGACTCGCCGAGGTCCGCGATTACCGGCGTCAGGTCGCCGATTCATACGGCTTCAACTGGCTGCTCAAGATCCCCCTGGCACTGCAGCAGCCCTTCAACGTGACCCATGCCGCGATGAGCGGCTTGAATTTGAGCCGCGATCTGCCGATCCACGAACGGGCGGCGAACCTGCGGCGCGCGTTCTCAGGGATAGTCGCGGGCAACGTCAAGGAGTACGGAGTCGAGGCGATCGAGCGATTCGGGCCGTTCGAGCTGCACGGAGACCCCGGGATCATGCAGCCGCTCGACGAGCTGCTGGGCTCCTTCGTGGCCCAGGGCCGCATGAAGCTGGCCGGCACCGACTACACACCCTGCTACAGATTGGTCGCATGAGCGAGTTCCAGCGTATACGTTACCGGATAGAGTTGCCGAACGGTTCGCAGGAAGTGTTCGATTTCCAATTCGACGAAACGGATTTCCGCTTGCGCAATGCGCCGCCGGCCCAGCCGCCGTTCTGGACCCGGCTCGAATTCAACAAGTGCGCCAACTGTCCTCTCGACCCGCTCGACCACGCGCATTGTCCGCCGGCGCTGCACATGGCCGACACGGTCGAGCGACTCGCCGCGCTGGTCTCGTTCGACATCGTGAGCGTCACCGTCACCAGCCTCGAGCGAACGATGCATGCCGAGGTCTCCGCGCAGCAGGCGATGTCCTCCATACTCGGACTGATCATGGCGACGTCCGCATGTCCGTGGACGGGCTTGCTGCGTCCGATGGCGCGATTCCATCTGCCGTTCGCGAACGAGATGGAAACCGTCTACCGCAGCCTGACGATGTACCTTCTCGCGAAGGAACTCGCCGACGCGCCCGGCCAAGCCGGTTTCGAATCGCTCGAGTCGCTGTACGAAAAGTTGCACGTCGTGAATCGCGACATGTCGCGCAGGCTCGGTGCCGCCACGCGCAGCGACCCCGCCCGCAACGCCCTGGCACTGCTCGACTCGTACAGCACCTTGTTGCCGGCCGCGATCGAGGGATCGCTCGCCGAGCTGCGCCCGCTGTTCGATTCCTGGAAAACGTCGCCGGCGAAGCCGATTTAACTTACCGCAACGGTCTCTGAGACGGCTATCGCAATGCCATACGGAGGCGCAAGGTGGCCACGGTCCGCTTGTGACACAGTTCCTGCCTTCGACGATGCGCCGGACTTACTGTGGTTCATCGAAACCAGGCGAAAATGATGAACAACAGCAAGAATCAACCTCGATACCAGGGTGTCGACCGGCGCGCACCGCGAGCCGATGCACCGACCCCGTCAGCATCGCGCGAGGGATACGTCAACTTGCTCAAGCGCGAGAAGGTCGGCGGCCGGCATGGCGCGATCACGACTTCGCTGTACAGCTGGCACAGCTACAAGAACTGGGCCGACAAAGTTCGCGGCAGCTGGGACGACAAGAAGTAGATCCTCAGGCCGTCTCCGAGAGCAGATCGGTACGGCCTTTCGTCTCCGCGGCGATCTCTTTTTCCTTCAACCAGTGGATCAAGGGCGCCCAGTCCTCGAGATCCCGCGCGACCGTGCCGTGCTTCATCTCGTGCAGCCCAACCCCAAGCTCGGCGGCGCGAACGTAATTTTGGGAATCGCGCAGCGTCGCGATGATCGGAATGCGCAAAGTCGCCAGAAAACGCATCAACGATTGATAGACCAGGGTGTTGCGTTTGACCCGATTCGCGATCACACCGATGCGATCTTCGCTGCGGCGGATCTTCGCAATGAGCAGCAGGTCGGCGATGCATTTCGAGCAGGCGTGGATGTCGATGTCCGAGGGCAGCACCGGCACGATGATCGCATCGGCGCTCTTGGTCATGTCGGGGAGTTCCTGGGGCGGCACCGCGGCCGGAGTGTCGACGATTACGTGCATGGCATCAGGCGGCGTGCGCAACTGCCAGGCGCGCGTCACGCGGCCGCTTCGTTCGAATGCGGCGACACCGTGGATGAACGGTTGCTCCGAAGCACGCTTCTTGAGCCACCGCGTGCTCGACCCCTGGGGATCGTTGTCGGACAGCAGCGGCCGGTCGCCCTGACTCGCAAAGTAGCTCGCGAGATTGGTCGCGACCGTCGTCTTACCCGAACCGCCCTTTGGATTCAGCACCAAGATCCTTTGCATTCCATGGAGCGTACGCACGCACCGCCTGCATAGCAAGCACGGCATCTTGGCCGCGTCGCCGGCCTTGTGAGCCGACTCACGTTCCACGGCGGCGGATGTCGCTAGACTCCGCGCCATGGAGTGGGTACTGCAACTTGCCGACGAAATCGACGATGCGATCGCCGCCGCCGCGCAGTGGTGCCTGAGAGCGGTGAGTTTCCATACGCGCTAAGATGGGCGCGGGTCTTTAGAAGTGGAACTGCTGCATGCGAAAATCGATTCTTGCCGCGCTCGCCGCCTTTTTGGCCGCTTGCGGTTCCGGCAAAGCCCCTGAGCCGGCCCAGGGCGGCGTCGACTCCCTCGAAATCGTCGACCTGCAGCCCGGATCGGGCCCGGGTATCGCCGCCGGACAGACGGCGGTCGTCAATTACACGGGCTGGCTCTACGACACGGCGGCACCGTTGCACAAGGGGCGCCAATTCGACAGTTCCCTGACGACGGGCGCGCCGTTCAAATTCAAAGTGGGCGGCGGCGAGGTCATCAAGGGTTGGGACCAGGGAGTGCTCGGCATGAAGGTCGGCGGCAGCCGCCGTCTGACGATACCCGCCGCGCTCGCCTACGGCGACAGCGGCGCGGGCGGCGTGATTCCGCCCGGCGCCACGCTCGTTTTCGACGTCGAGTTGTCAGGGATCGAATGACGGCCTTCCGGCCCGCCGAACGCATCCTCATCGAGGGACCGGCGGGCGCGATCGAAGCCCTGGTCACCGAGGTCGACCGGCCGGCCGCCGTCCATGCCGTCGTCTGTCACCCGCATCCTCTGTACGGCGGGACGATGGACAACAAGGTCGTCACGACGCTCGCGCGCGCGCTGCAGGAGTGCGCCGTTCCGACCGTGCGGTTCAATTTTCGTGGTGTCGGTGCGAGCGGCGGCAGTTACGACGAGGGCAGCGGCGAAACCGACGACGCGGCCGCCGTGGCTGATTGGGCCGCGGGTCGCTGGCCGACCGGCGGACTGATCGTGGCGGGCTTTTCGTTCGGTGCCTATGTCGCGCTGCTGCTCACGGCGCGGCGCAAGTCGGCGCGCTTGATCACGGTCGCTCCGCCCGTGCAACGCTTCGACTTCTCCGGTTTGAGGACGCCGTCCTGTCCCTGGCTCATCGTGCAGGGCGAGGCGGACGAACTGGTGGATGCGGGCGCGGTGTCGGCCTTGGCGGAGGCGACGAGACCGAGACCCAGTCTCGTCATGCTGCCCGGCGTCGGACATTTCTTTCACGGCCATCTGCACGAATTGCGCGACGCCGTGATCGCCGAAATCCGGAGCGGCTGACCGAGGACAACCGCTCCGGAGCGAGAATACGGATTCTTAGTTCACGAATTCCTTGAGCGACTTCAATGCGGCGATGCGCACCTTCTTGCTGGCAGGCTTCGCCTTGAACGTGATCTTCTCACCGTTGAAGGGGTTGATGCCCTCGCGCGCCTTCGTTGCCGGCTTCTTCACGACCTTGAGCTTCAACAGACCGGGAAGCGTGAACAGCCCGTGGCTGCGCAGACTCTTCTTGATCACGGCCGACAGTGAATCAAACACGGCTCCGACTTGCTTCTTGGAGAGCTCTGTTTCCTTACTAATGCTTGCGAGAATTTCAGACTTGGTCGGTGCTGCATTCTTTTTCGCCATTTTTAATCTCCTACTAGTGTTTCCAAACGCGGGCTTTACAGCCGTAAATTCAACTCGGCGCCGAAAATAACATAGAAAAAAGCTTATGTTTAGCGCAAATGCGAAAAAAGTCGGAAGCTCTACCTGCGTGGCGAGCCTGATTTTTCAGGCTCGGCGCGCAGCGCCGGTCGGAACACGGAACGCGGGCGACGCCGCGATAAGCGTTTGCATACAGCCACGTAGAAGACATTGCTGGGACTTCAGGCTATCTCGGCCCCAACTTCAGCGCAGCACCAACAGCAGTGCGCTGATCGCGATCGAAACCCACAGAACGGAAAAATCGATCTGTCCGATCGGCGGGATCAGGCGACGAACCGGACGCAACACCGGCTCGCACAGGCGGACGATCAGGCGCACGCCGGGGACGTTGCCGCCCGGTGACATGAAGCTGGACAACGCGTAGATGATCAGCGCAAACAGGTAGATCCGCAGCACCATAGCGGCGAGGCTGACCGCGGTGACGCGCAGAAACTGCGGCCAGTCGGCCAAGCCGTAGCCGGTCAGCGCGAAGGTCACCGCGGTGCGCAGCGCCGCCACCGCGAGCACCGCGACGACCGTTGCCGAATCCACTTTGCCGATGGGCGGCAGCAGCCGGCGCAAGGGCAGCACCAGCCAGTTGGTCACCCGCACGATCGCGTCCGCCATCGGATCGCGAAAATCGGCGCGCACGAGTTGGAACAGCAGGCGCAGTACGAAGGCGAGCGACAGCAGCCACAACAGGGTATCGACGATGTATCTGACGGCTTCCATTCAAGACCTCAAGGAGCGCCGAACTCGGCGGCGAGTTCGGCGGAGCGCAGGTCGGCTGCCGCGACCGCGTGGGCGACGATACCACGAAGATCCGCAGCGTCGAGTACGGCCAGTGCCGCGGCGGTGGTGCCCGCTTTGGAAGTCACTTGTTCGCGCAGGGTCGCAAGCGTCTCCGGCGATTGCTGCGCCATCGTCGCCGCCCCGAGCGCGGTCTGCAATGTCAGCCGGCGGGCGACCTCGGGCGGCAGACCTCGATCGCGGGCCGCTGTCTCGAGCGCTTCCATGAACAGGAAGAAATAGGCGGGCCCGCTGCCCGAGACCGCCGTGACCGTGTCCATCTGGCTCTCGCGTTCCACCCAAACGGTCGCGCCAACGGCCGCCAAGATCGCCTCGGCGAGCCTGCGGTGAGCGGCGCCCACCGACGGCGGCGCGTACAATCCGGTGGCGCCGAGACCGAGCAGCGCGGGACGGTTGGGCATGGTTCGCACGATCGGCGTCCCTGCCGTGAACCACGCGGCGAGGGAGGCATGGGTGATGCCGGCAGCCACCGAGATGAGCAGCGGACTGCCCGGCGCAAGGCGGGGCGCGAGGCTCGCCGCCACGGTGCGCATCAGCTGTGGTTTGACCGCGAGGACCACGACGTCGGCATCGCGCACGACCGCCGCCTCGTCCGCCGGCGCATTGATCCGATATTCCGCGGCCAGGCGTTCGCGCTGACTCGGGTTCGGGTCCGATGCCCAGATGCGCTCGGCGGCAAGCCCCTTGTCGATCAGGCCGCCGATCAGTGCGGAGGCCATGTTGCCGCCGCCGATGAAGCTGAGTTTCCGAACGTCGAACATGGTTGCCCTCCGAATCACAGATTGTTAGCGAGTGCCGAACAAGGCCGTGCCGATTCTGATGCAGGTGGCCCCTTCGGCGATCGCCGCCTCGAAATCCCCGCTCATGCCCATGGACAGCGTATCGAGGCCGGCGCCGTCGCGATTGAGGTCGTCGCGAGCGCGTCGCAGTTGCGCGAAGACGGCGCGCTGAGCTTGTGGGTCGGCTTGCGGCGCCGGAACGCACATCAGTCCGCGCAGGCGCAGCCGCGGCAGATTCGCGATCCCGGCGGCGAGTTCGGCAAGGCCCGCCGGCGCCACGCCGCCCTTGCGCTCCTCGGCCGAGAGCGCCACCTGGATGCAGACGTTCAACGGCGGGGCATGAAATGGCCGTTGTTCCGCGAGGCGACGGGCCACTCCCAGACGATCGATGCTGTGCACCCAGTCGAAACGCTCCGCAATCGCGCGCGTCTTGTTCGATTGGATGCCGCCGATGAAATGCCAGCGCAAACCGAGCGAGGCGAGCGCTGCCATCTTCGGGATTGCCTCCTGCAGGTAGTTTTCACCGAAATCCGTGACGCCCGCCGTGGCAACCCGACGCACTAATTCGGCACTCTGAGCCTTGCTGACCGCGATCAAGGTGATCGAGCCCGGGTCACGGCCGGCGGCCCGCGCTGCCAGTTCGATGCGGGATCTGACCGCCGCGACCGGCTCTGCTGAATTTTGCGGACCAATTAACATATTGGGTGTGGACACCCTCTTATATACTGTTCGGCATAGTTTCGAGCCGAATTAGGAGCCGTAGATGGCGGTTGATATCGCGCAGCTTCTCGCCTTTGCGGTGAAGAACAACGCGTCGGACCTGCACCTGTCGGCGGGTGTGCCGCCCATGATCCGCGTCGACGGCGACATGAAACGGATCAACATGCCGGCGCTGGTGCACAAGGAAGTGCACAGCATGGTGTACGACATCATGAACGACAAGCAGCGCAAAGCCTTCGAAGAATTCTTCGA
>Ga0116226_10002715_pt1 | contig 15495 bp, 13 predicted proteins | sample S1TSphfallax_FD_89692 | JGI IMG/M metagenome (GOLD analysis project Ga0116226, IMG submission 89692) | Host-associated microbial communities from peat moss isolated from Minnesota, USA - S1T2_Fa - Sphagnum fallax MG | ecosystem: Host-associated > Plants > Peat moss > Unclassified | place: USA...
CCGAGGATGTCGACCACGGGTTCATTGACGACGGCCGCCGCGCCTGCGAGCAGCAACAGATAACCCGTGGATGAACCGGTCTTCCTGCGCATGCGCTCGGCGAACATCAGGGCAAACACGCATACGACCGTGTTGGCGATCAGAAAGAAGTGCTGCGCTGCCTGCGGCATGACCATGTCGGCCGGCGGAACGGGCAGGGTGCGCGGATCGACGAACATGCCGTTCAATTCGCCGCGGCCAGTACCGCGCGGATTTCGGTCGATGCCTGCTGGATGAGCCGGGGTAGGTGAAAAATACTGACGTCGGCGAGCTGCAGGTCGTTGGTTGCCCCGGACTCGAAATAACCCCGAGCGAAGAACAGCAGGGTCATGAGCCGCAGCTTGCCGAGCAGCGTGTAAAAGATCACGTCGCGATGGCGCAGGTCCGGGCCGCCGCCTTCCCGATACGCGGCCATGAACTGAGGCCAGTCCACACGCTGGAGCACGGCGGCGCGAATATAGCCCAGGTCCTCGGCAGGGTGTCCGATCCGGACGAGCTCCCAATCCATCACCGCCGACAGCGACGCGTTTTCGAACAGGATGTTATGATAGCTGTAATCTCCGTGCACGACGCTGACCAGTGGCTCCACCGCGGCCACGTTTTCGAGCAGCCACAGGAACACCGCATCCACGGCCACACACGGAGCGCGGGAATGCGCCCGCCAGGTCCTCTCGAGTTCCAGCACGTGATCCCGGAGTTGTTCCGTCCCCAGCGCCAGCCGCGACTTCTCGCGCAGCGTCGGTGCGATTTCAGCGAAGGGCAGGGCATGCAGCTGCCCGAGCACGCGCGCGCTGTGCAAGACCGCGTGTACACTCGCAGGCGCGTCGAATACATCGCCCGCGAGCGACCCCTCGACCTTTTCCATGAGCATGAATGCCGAACCCAGCGGCGCGGTGTCAACCTCGAGGAGCAAGGGCCGGGGCACGGGATAGCCGCGATCCGCGAGTGCGACGAGTACTCGATACTCGTCGACGACGGTCGACCCGGTGATCGCCACGAGGAGATCGCGGCGTATCACGCGCTCGAATTCCGCCCCGGCGGCATTGACGAGCGTCAGCATGATCGTTTGCTTCGAGCGGCCGCCCGCGAGGATCCGAAAGCTCTTGACGACCAGTTCTCGATCGACCGCTCGGCGCAAATAGGCCTGGAGGACATCCGTCGTGATCGTCGCCACCGGTGTTGCGGCACCGCCCGCTGCCGGCTCGAGTCGGCGCTGCACATCCGCCTCGATGGCATCGAGAATGCCGCCCTCGGCGGCCAGGGACGACAGCAGCTCAGGATCGCTCGAAACAGAGCCGGCCGCGGGTGGCGAACGCGTGGCCGCCGCGGCGAGCTGCGCCGACGCAGGATGCGCCGCGGCGAGGTTCTCGGCGAGCGGCGGTGTGAATTCGTTCGCGACGCAAAGCCGTGCGAGCATGCGGCGCGTCGCGGAATACAGGAAGCGCGCCCGCTCGGATTTGATCTCCGGTCCGAGTTCGCGGTCCAGGCTCGTGAGCAGGGCCTCGTAATAGCGCGCTCGCGACGGAGCCGGCGAAGCGGTCAGCGGGCGGTCTCCCGAGGAACTCATGTGCGCGCTTCCAGGGCACGCGTCGTGAACAAGAGGTGCGCGAGCGTCCTCAAGAGCACGAAGCAGAAAACCACCGAAAGTCCCGCGGTGGCCAGGCTCTGCTCGGCCGTCCAGCCCGCGTTCTCGGTGACGTAGACCGGTGCAAACGCGCCCGTGTGGAATCCGACGATGCAGACCGGCATCAGGAACAGGATCGGCCAGCGTTGCCAGCCTCGTAGATTGCGCATCGCGAGCGTGAGGAACCCGGCCGTCGCGATATCCGAAGTGGGATTCACGACGTACCACATCAAAGGCATACCGGAAAACATCAGGGGCTGCGGTCCGAAGTACTGCCAGAGAACCGCTTTGACGGGGAATATCTCGATGACGAAGCAGAAGAACGCAGCGACCCCGAATGATTGCCAGTAGCCCTTCGGATTGAGCTCGCCGCGGGACTCCCAGGTGATGAGCCGATACGAAAATGCGGCGAAGTACCAGGGATAGCAAAACACCAGCCACAGCGGAATGTGCCGACTGAGCGTCGTGAAACCGATCCTCTGGCCGATCTCGGGATGATAGGCCATGCCGAGCAGGTCGCAGATTGGCTCGAGCATTTCCCCCACCATGGCGCCGACCAGCAGGAACAACATCAGGGGTTCGCGCTTGACCGCGAGCTGGCGCAACGCAAACAGCAGGAACAACGCATACACCACGCCTGAAAAAATCAGGAACCCCATGTCCCAGGCATGCGGCATGACCAAACTACGATCGGGTTCGAGCGGAAAATTATCCATGCGCGCAAGGATCCTCGATCAGGTTGCCGGGAGTCGGAGCTTTACTTGTAGGCATAATTGACGCTCACGCCATACATTCTCGGTGGCGCGTCCTGGGCGTAGATGCCGAACGTCGCGATCGTTTCGATTCCCGTCTCATAGAGCCGGTTGGTGAGATTCTTGCCCCAGGCGCTGAGCGTCCAATGATCGCCGGGCAGCGTGTATCCCAGCGTCGCGTTGAGCACTGCGTAGGGGTCTTGTCGGAACGTGTTGGCGGGAGACCAAAAGAAGCCGGCATTGTAGTAGAGGTTCGCGCTCGCGTGCAGAGACCCGGCGGCGAGCGGCGCATCGTAATTCGATCCGATCGTTCCCACGAAGTTCGGTGCCTCCTGCAGCTGCTTCCCGGTCGCATCGATCGTTTGTGCGGCCAGCGTGAGCGGATCGACCGAGGCGTAATTGTCGAACTTCGTGTACTCGGCGTGCGCCCAGATCGCCGAGGCCGTGACACGCAGCGCATCCGTCACGCGCAGCTGGAAACTCGATTCCAACCCGTAGGCTTTGGCGTCGGCGGCATTTTCCAGCAGCGTCGAACCTGCCTGCGCGAAGTTCGTGATCTGCACCTGCAGATCCTTGTAATCGTAGTAGTAGGCGCCGGAGTCCCATTGAATGCGGCCGTTCCACAGACGGGACTTCGCGCCGATCTCGAAATCGTTGAGCTTCTCGGGATTGACCGGCCCGAAGGCGGTGGGCGTCGTGATGTTGTAGGCGCCGGACTTGAAGCCCTCGGAATACGAGAGGTAATAGAGCGTGTCTTCGCGCTGATACTCGAGACCGGCCTTCGGTGTGAACTGGTTCCACGTATGACTGTTCGGCAGATCCGGATAGGTCGTGATCGGACCCAAGGCCATGCCCGCACCGTCGGTCGTCGAGCTGAATGCGTAGTAGTGCTTGTAGTCGTTCGTGACGCGTCCGCCGAGCGTGAGGTTCAGGCCCTTCGCCACGAAGTCGAACGGCAGCGTCGCCTGACCGAATGCGGCGAGCGAATCCGTGTTGACGTCGCCGTACACGTTGCTGGAGACGAGCGTTCCCGGAACGAACAGCACCGCGGAATACGTCTCATCGGGAAAGTCCGCGCCCTTTTCGTGATACAGGAATACGCCGCCGATCCAGCGTATCGCGCTGTCCGACGGCGACAGCAATTGCAGCTCCTGCGAATATTGGCGGCTGGTTTGCGGTTCGACCGCGCCGCCCAGCAAGGGAATCGCCGAGGCGGAAAGGTCGAGGGCACCGTAGTCGACGAGATTGCGGTAGTTGCTGATGCCGACGAGATTGGCCCAACCGAAATCGTACTCCTCGCGCAAGCTTGCCGCCTCCTGCGTGATCTGCGCGCGTACGGGCAGCCCGCCCGCGGCGGTGTACGGCGCGCCGGCGCGAGGCGTGGAGGGAAACAGCTGGAACACCAGGGCCTCGGGTGAGAGCTCGCGATAGGCGTCTTCGTCGTAGGAGACGGTCTTGGTGACCTCGAAACTGCCGGTGAGGGTTAAACGGCTCGTCGGCGTGTATACAGCCTTGAGACGCCCGCCCACTTCGGATTCATGTGTCGGGTCGACGGGATTGAGTGCGGTCACGGGCTCGACGTAAGGGTTCATGAGGCTGCCGCCCAGGTACAATCCGACCGCGAGGTCGTCGCTCACGCCGCCCGAAATATTCGCCGAGCCCTCCCGGCGGGCGTAATTTCCGGTCGTCAGAGTCACCTGCCCCTGGGGCGTGTGTGACGGCGTCAGAGTGACCACGTTGATCGCGCCGCCCACCGCATTACGTCCGTACAGCGTGCCTTGCGGACCTTCCAGGACTTCCACCCGCTGCACGCCGAGCAGGTTTTCGATCGTCGCCTGATCGCTCGCGACATAAGCGCCGTCGATATAGGTCGCTACGCTGGGATCGGCGTTCGGCATCGTGAAGGCGCTGCCGATACCGCGCAGGTAGGGCATCGCGTAGCCGGATGCGCTGCTATAGACGAGCGCGGGAACCATGAATTGCAGATCCTGCGTCGTGTCGATCTTCGCCGCGGTGAGGTCCGACGCATTGATCGCGGTCACGATGATCGGCACGTTTTGGATGTTCTCGGCGCGCTTTTGCGCGGTCACGATGATTTCGTCGAGGCTCGCCACACCCGAGCCCGCGTTCTGATCGTCGGCTCTCGCGCCGAACGCGTCGAGGCTCGCGATCATGATCCCGATGTACACGCAGAAGTGCCCTACCGCTGTCCTTGACATGCCAGAGACCCCCCGTCTCTTCGATTGTTGTTGTGAGAACCGCGCCCTGAGCAGGTTGCTTGTCTATGGGGCGCAGTATCGGGGAGGCATCGTGCAGCGAAATCGTCGCTTTCGACGAATTGACGGGTCGCAGGCTACGGCGGTCGCTACTCCAACAGCGCGCGTCGAACCTTCTCGACCTGCTCGTGGCTCAAGCCCAGCCCGCGTTCCAGGTAGGCGTCGAAGGAGCCGTACTCACGGCTGATCGAGTCGAGCGCGGCCGCTATGTAGGCGGGGTCGGATCGCCACAGGGCAATGCGCGATTCCACCGGCAATCGAGCGATCGACGCGAGAGGCTGCGCTCCGCCACCGGCCGGTGCGGGCCGACTGGCGGCCGCGGCGGCGGCCGGGACGAGCAGTTCCGTCAATTGGTAATCCGCGACGACGGCTTCTCGCGGCCCGCCGAGCGAGGACAACAGCACCGCCATCGCGACGCCGGTCCGATCCTTGCCCGCCGTACAATGCACCAGCATCGGCAGTTCACCGGCGGCGATCTTCACAAACATGGCGGCATATTCATCGCGAAATTCGTCGGGCATGCGCGCGTAGTAATTCACGAGGGCCGCTCGCGCGCCTTCGGGTGTCTGCGCTTCGACCATGACGGTTTCCATCAAGGGCGCCAAGGTGATCTTGGGCGATGTGTAAGCATCCGGCGGCGCATGCAACCACACGCTCGGCGCATGCTGGCGTTCCTCCTCCGTGCGCAGATCGATCACGGAGTCGATATGCAGGGCATCGACCGCTGCGGCATCCGCCGGGGTCAGCTTCGACAATTCGCTCGACCGAAATACCCGCTCCCAGCGCACGTGCCGGCCGTCTACAGTCGGATAGCCGCCGATGTCCCGGAAGTTCGGCGCGCCGGCGAGATTCAAGGACCGGTGCTGCGAAGGATCTGATGGCGAAGGTCTCAGGGTCATGGCAGGTGGCGGCTCCTCGAGGGTGGCGGCACGCACGGCGCCGGTTAAAACCAGGATCAGAAACAGGATCTTGTGCATCGCCTGGGTCCCCCCCTCCATCACCACGTGAGCGCCGCGATGACGACTCAATGCCCGCATTTTATGCGCGGCATTATGACAACCATTGCGCACGATGTTGGATCCGAGGGTTCCTGAGCGGCATTGCGAACGGATCGTCGGTTCCGACGATGTGTTCCGCAGCGGCGTTGAGGCAGCTTTGGAAGCGCGAGCCCGGGGCCAACAGTGTCTTACTTCCCGGGGGGGCTCGGTGCTAAGCTCTCGTCGAACAGAAAGCGGCGAGCGACGAACAATCGGCGGCGGTGTGATGAGTTCGGGGGGAACTCGGCATGCATGACTGGGCGGATCCACATAGCGTTTCCTGGCTGGCTTCCAACGGCATCGGTAACTGCGCGGTCATCTTTTGGACTGCGGTGATCTTGTCCGTGCTCATCGTGCTGTTCCTGAGTTTGAGCCTGCGGCGCAAGCCCCGCACCGCGCTGCTGATCGCGGAACTCCTGTTGGGGGTCGCGCTGCTGTTGGCCGCCATCGGACCGTTCGTCGAGTTCTTTGAACCTTACTGGCGGTTGGATGAAGGAAATGTGGTCACCGTGCTTCTGCAACGCGCACTGACATGGGGCGAAATCGGCTCGTTTCTCGCCTGCGCCAGCGGTATCGGCCTGTTGTGCCACCTTGCGCTGTCGCGCAGCATCTGTCTACGGAGGGCGCTGTTGTGGGCGACCGCGCCAGCGCTGCTGGGCGCCGCGGCCGTCTACATCGGCGCGCACTGATCGATCGGTGCAACCGGATCCGTCCGCCCGAGAGTCCCCGACCACGATGCGATCCACGGCCTCACGCGGTTCGTCGCTTGCGACGATCCACTCGTCGAGCGCAGCACCCACCATGACTCGAATGGGGGATCACGCTTGCACCACATAGCCATGCAAAAACTCTGCGCAAGGAGCGGCTACCTCGTCATCGCGCTGTTCGGCCTGGCTTTCTGGCCGCTCGCCAGGTTCATACCCGTTCCCTCGCCGACCATGACGCCGCTCGAGGTCGCCGCGATGTATGCCCGGAATCCGAACGGCATCCGGTTCGGCATGCTGATGATGTCGATCAGCGGCGCCATTTTCACGCCGTTCGTGGCCGTGATTTCGATCCAGATGAAGCGCATCGAGGGAGTCAGTCCGATCCTGACCTACACGCAATTGTCCTCCGGATCCGTCGGTGCGCTGTTCTTCATCATTCCGGCCATCATTTTCAGCTCCGCCGCCTACCGGCCCGACCGCGCTCCCGAACTCACGAGTCTGCTCAATGATCTTGCCTGGTTCTTCGCCGTCATGCCGGTCGCCGCGGCATTCATGCAAAACGTCGCGATTGCACTCGCAATATTCAGCGATAAGCGCGCGCGCCCGGTGTTCCCGCGTTGGCTGGGTTACTTTAATATCTGGGTCGCTCTGCTGTTCGCGCCCGGCGGCCTGGTCACGTTCTTCAAGACCGGACCCTTCGCGTGGAACGGCCTGCTCGCGTTCTACGTGGCCGGGACCGTCTTCGCGGCATGGTTCTTCGTCATGGTTCACATGCTGCTGAAAGCCATCGACCAACAGGCGCAAGAGCCGGCCTGAGAGAACCTGTCCTTGTATACGCCTCCGAGCAGCATGATAGTCAATCCCACGGCGCAGTGGATCATCACCGGCATTCAGTTCCTGGCCGCCATCATCGTGACCGTTTGGGTCACCCGGGGGCAGCGCGGGCGCGAGCTGCAAATGCGGGTGCTGGTGCTGATCGGCGGGGGCTTGAGTGTGTTCTTCGAGCCTTTCGGCGACCGGCTCGGCATGATCTGGCATGCGAGCATCGGTCAATGGACGCTGCTGCACATGTACGGCCACTATGTGCCGGTCTGGATGCTCGCGACCTATTACTGGTACGTCGGCGCGCAGACTTTGTTCGTCATCCGGCGGATCCGTGGTGGCGCGCCGTCGGCCGAACTTTGGCGCCTCTACTGGATATTCCTCGCCATGGACGCCGTGCTCGAACTGCCGACTCTCTGGGTCACGGATGTCTACACCTATTTCGGCAATCAACCGTTCTGGTGGCCGCCCTACGTGCCGCTGCCGGCGTGGTATCTCGTGCTCAATGGGCTGCTGCCGCTCGCAGCCGCACGTGCCGTGACCTACCTTCTGAGCTTCAATCGGGACGGTTACCTGTGGTTCATTCCGGTCGCCATACCGATGAGCTTATTCGCGGTCTACGGCGCCACGGCATGGCCGGTGTGGGCGGCATTGAACTCCGATGTCGGCACGACCGGCAGCTATGGCGGCGGCGTCGCGACGATCGCGCTCGGGGTCTTTGCCGCGCATCTACTGAGCACCGTTCACTCCCGTCGTGCCGTCAGTCACTGAGCCGACCGCGGACGCTGCCCGACACGTGCCTGGCGAGCCGGGCGTCTGGATCATCATCTTCGGCGACATGTTCGTGTTTTCGGTCATGTTTCTCAGTTTTATGGTCGCGCGCCGCGAGGATCTCGCGCTCTTCCGCGCGTCCGCCGCGCACCTCGACCGGCGGCTCGGGCTGCTCGATACCGCGCTCTTGTTGACGAGTTCGTGGCTCGTGGCGCTTGCGGTTCAAGCGGCGCGCGGCGGCGACCCACGGTCCACGGTGCGCTGGTTACGCGGCGCGATCGCCTGCGCGCTCGGCTTTGTGCTCAGCAAGCTCTTGGAATACGGGCTGAAGGTGCATGCCGGGATCGCGATCAACAGCAACGATTTCTACATGTATTACTTCGTGCTCACGGGCATTCACTTCATGCACGTGCTGGTCGGTCTCGGCGTGCTCAGATTCATGGCCCGTCATGCAGCCGCCAACGGATTCGATGCCGTGGGGTTGGGCCATCTGGAAAGCGGCGCGAGCTTCTGGCACCTCGTTGATTTGCTGTGGATCGCGCTGTTCGCGCTGTTGTACCTGCTCACGTGAGCGAACGCACGCGACTCGGGCGGCGCACTACGCTCGTCTGGCTGCTGTTGCTCGCCGCGACCGCCGTGTCGTGGGAACTCGGCCGCCACCGCGATCGCCTCGACGGCACCCCGGCTCACGAGGCCCGCGACTTCGGCGTGGTGATCCTGGCACTGGCGTTCTTGAAGATCCGCTTCGTGCTCCTCGACTTCATGGAGCTGCGACGGGCGCCGCCCGCGATGCGGTATGCCGGCGAGGCCTGGTTGTTCGCGCTCGCGGCGGCAATCCTGGCGATCTATGGACTGTGACTTCGGGAATCGATCACCACTTATATTGCAAGGTGACGCCGTAGGTGCGCAACGGAGCGTATTGGGCAAGAATTCCCAATGCAGTGATCTCCGCCTGGCTGTAGATGTACTGATCGCTCAAGTTGCTGCCCCAGAGCGACACGGTCCAATGACTGTCGGCGCTCAAATACGATGCCTTCGCGTTGATCGTCGAGTACGCCGATTGTTGTACACGCGGCGTGTTCTGCGCCGAGAGGTAATAGTTGTCGCTGTAATAGACATTGGCCGAGAAGCGCAGCCCATCGCCGGCTGAGGTCAGTTTGACGAGATAGTCGGCACCCACATTGCCCGACAGTTTCGGTACGTGAGCCAGGCGATTGCCGGAGAAGTTCGCGATGCTCGCGGTATTGCCCGCGCCGTCGTCCGTATAGGCGACCCCGCCGTTGACGACCGAGCCGTTCGCCAGCGTCTGTCCATATTCCGTGTACTTGGCCGTCGGTTCCCACGCGATGCCGCCCGTGAACGTGAGTGCGTTGACGGGCTCGGCGATGAGCGACAACTCGAGACCGCGCGCCTCGGCCTTCTGCGCATTCCCGAGCGTCAGCGGCGCGCTCTGGCTCGTGATGAACTGCACCTGCAGGTCCGTGTATTGATAGTCGTACGCGGCTGCCTCGAGGCGCGCGCGCCCGCCGGCGAATTGCAACTTGTAGCCGAGTTCGTAGGAAATCAGCTTTTCCGGTTCGACCGGCACGAGGTCGCCCGGCGACGCAACGTTGTAGGAGCCGGCCTTGAAGCCCTTGGCGACGGTGAAATACGTCAGGCTCTGGCCGGCCGTATAGTCGAGCGTGAATTTCGGCGAAAAGTCGTTCCAGGTCGTGGAAGCGTACGGGAACGAGGCCACTTGGCCGACACCGGTCACAGCAACGTAGGCAGGGTCGAACTTCGCAGTCTCGCGGCTGTATCGGCCGCCGACCGTGACGCGCCAGGCGTCGTCGGGACCGAACTTGTAATTGCCCTGGGCATAGGCCGCCGGCGACTGGCTGCGGGTATTCGCAGTGATCAGCTCATTGGGCCCGGCGATGGTGAGCGGCGGTGTCGTTCCCGCCGGGACCGTCAGTGGATCGAATCCCGACTTGTTGTCGATGTAATAAAGGCCGCCGACCCATTGCAAGGGGCCGTCACCGTTAGAGATGAATTGAAATTCCTGGGTGAACGTTTGGGTCGGCTGCGGCGAGCCGAAGAACGCGATCGGCGCATCGGTGCCATCGAAATCCAAGATCGACGTCGTCTTGAAGTCTTGATAGCCCGTGAGCGACACGAAATCGAAATAGGTGCCGGGCGTGCGCAGCTTGATTTCCGCACCCCGCTGCGTCATCTTCCAGTACGAGGGGGCATCCGCGAAGAATACCTTGGGACTGCCCGACTGCCGGCCGCCGCCGATCAAGGGTCCGTAAACAGCGCCGGTCGAATCGGGCTGCAACTGCTGGAACGCACCGGCCGCGTCGTCGTCGAGCCGGAAATACCAGAGCGCCACTTCGGCCCTGGCGCCGCCGCCGAAATCGTAGACCGCCTTACCACGGATGCCGCTCGACAGAAAATCCGAGATCGGATGCAGCGGGTCGCCATTCGTTTCGAACGGATGCTCGCGCTCGAACTGTCCGGCGAGACTGACGGCAAGGCTGTTGGTCAGAGGGGCGGAAAAATAGGCGTTTGCGGTTTTTTCGTAATAATTGCCGGCCCCGACCTGCAATTCCGCTTCAGTCTTGTCGGTTGACGGCTCGCGCGTGATGACGTTGATCGCTCCTGCGGTGGTGTTGCGTCCGTACAGCGTGCCCTGGGGACCTTTGAGCACTTCGACGTGATCGACATCGAGCAGAGACTGGGCCTGGGAACTCGTGAACGGCTGATAGATGCCGTCGGTGTAGATACCAACCGCCGGGTTGACGCCGGGCTGCGTGAAATCGGTACCGACCCCGCGGATGTAATACAGCGGAAAGCCGTTGAACTCGTTGAACACGAGACCGGGGGAGACGAGCTGCAGCTCGCCCGTGTTCTCGATGCCGACCGACTGCAGTGTTTCGCGGGTCACGCTCGTAATCGCGATCGGGACCGTCATGGCGTTCTCGCTGCGCTTCTCGGCTACGACGACGATCTCGCCGAGCGTGCCGTCGGTCGGCGTCGGGCTCGGTTGCGTCGCCGGCGCGTTGCCGGCGTCGGCAGTCGCATCCGCTGACGATGGAGAACCAAAACCCGTGAGACACACGAAGCCCGCCGAAACGGCGCAATACGCAGCCTTGTTCATTCAAACCCCCTTGCCGCGCGCGTGTTGGCGGCCTCTTGTATACGAGAATGGTCGTTTTTTTCGAGCGTCGTCATGGTGCGAAAGGAAGATGTCCCTTGGATCGTCGGTAGCGACGATTTTGGTCGGGCATTCTTGTCTATTCAGCTCAGCGTTTCGTTATGTCGAAGGTTGGCTGCATTGGGGCCGACACGCCGCCACCCCGCCACAACGGATCTGCCCGCCATGGGAAGTGGCGACTCGCGTTCGCGGCAATCCGCGCCTCGGGCCGGTGCGGCTCAGGGAACCAAGGTCTTGACGATCGAAGCGTCGAGCGCTTCGTAGTCGAAATAGCCGATCGTGTCGTAGAGTTGCTGACGGGTCAGCATTTGATCCAAGACCTGGCGAACGTCACCGTGGCGCTTCAGGGCGGCAAAGAGCGTTTCCTGCGCTTTGGCGGCGATGCGCAGCGCACTGACGGGCCAGATCACCATGCGGTAGCCCATGGCTTCGAACTCGGCGGCGGTGAAGAAAGGCGTGCGGCCGAACTCGGTCATGTTGGCGAGCAGTGGGGCCTGCACGCGGCGCGCGAATTCGCGGAACATCTCGGCCGTCGTCAGCGCTTCCGGGAAGATCGCATCGGCGCCGGCTTGGAGGTAGAGCTGTGCCCGGGCCACGGCACCGTCCATTCCCTCGCTCGAGAGCGCATCGGTACGCGCAATGATCCGCAGGTGCCGGCGCGCGCGGGCGGCGGCCGCAATCTTCGCAGCCATGTCCTGCGGCGTCGCGAGCCGCTTGTCGTTCAAGTGTCCGCACTTCTTGGGCAGCATCTGATCCTCGATGTGCACGGCCCCGGCGCCGGCGTCTTCGAACGCGCGCACCATGTGCATCACATTGAGCGCCTCGCCATAGCCGGTGTCGCCGTCGACGAGGATCGGCAGCCCGGAGGCCCGATACACCTGGCGGATGAAGAAACACACTTCGTCAACCGTGATGATGCCGAGGTCGGGCAGGCCCATCGAGGCGGTGATCGCGGCCCCGGAGATATAGAGCGCTTCGAAACCCCGCGCCTTGGCTTGTAAGGCGGCGAGCCCGTTGTGCGTCCCAGGCAGATGCAGGATCGCTTGGCGCCGGATCAGCTCGGCGAAGCGAACGCCCGCCTGAACCGTCGGCAGATCACCGGTCGATAAATAAGTCATGGGACACCCCTGGGATACACGACGGGCTCTCTAGATCACGTAGAGGTCGACGTAGTCATGCACGGGCAGCGATTCGAGACGCTCGCGGTCTAGCGACACCTCGAGGATCGCCCGTTGCTGCTTGTCGGGAAAGCGCCGCGCGAGGTTCCGGCGAAACTTCTCGATCAAGAGCGGAATCCCTTCGGTGCGCCGGCGGCGGTGGCCGATCGGGTATTCGACGACGACCTCGTCCAAGAAGCTGCCATCGGTCAGTTGCACACGCAACGCATTGGCGATCGAGCGCTTGTCGGGATCGTGGTAGTCCCGGGTGAAAGTCGGATCCTCGACGCAGTCGATCTTCGCGCGCAGCGCATCGATCCGCGGATCTGCCGCCACGCTGTCCTCGTAGTCCGCCGCCGTCAAGCGCCCGAACAGCAGGGGCACGGCCACCATGTACTGAATGCAATGATCGCGATCGGCCGGGTTCGACAGGGGACCCTTCTTGTCGATGATCCGGATGCACGCTTCGTGGGTCCGGATCGTGATCTTGGCGATATCCTGCGCCGACTTTCCGACTAGTTGCAGCCGGGCGTGCAGCGACATCGCGGCCTCGACGGCCGTCTGGGAGTGAAATTCCGCGGGGAAGGAGATCTTGAACAACACGTTCTCCATGACGTAGGACCCGTAAGGGCGCTGGAACTTGAACGGCTGTCCCTTGAACGAGACGTCGTAGAATCCCCAGGTCTTGGCGGTCAGCACCGAGGGGTAACCCATCTCGCCCTTCTTGGCGATCAGCGCGAGGCGGACCGCGCGGCTGGTCGCGTCGCCCGCGGCCCAGCTCTTGCGCGAGCCCGTGTTCGGTGCATGCCGGTAGGTGCGCAGGCTTTGTCCGTCAACCCAGGCGAGCGAGACGGCATTGATCATCTCCTCGCGCGACAGACAGAGGAGTTGCGACACGACGGCGGTCGAGGCGACCTTGACCAGCAGGACATGGTCGAGCCCCACTTTGTTGAAACTATTGTCCAGCGCGATGACGCCCTGAATTTCATGGGCCTTGATCATCGCGCTCAGCACGTCTTTCATCGTCGGCGCCGGCTTGCCGCGCGCGACCGCCATGCGTGCGAGCCAGTCCGCGACGGCCAAGATCCCGCCGAGGTTGTCCGAGGGATGTCCCCACTCGGCGGCGAGCCAGGTGTCGTTGAAGTCGAGCCAGCGGATCATCGCGCCGATATTGAACGCGGCCTGCACGGGATCGAGTTGGAAGTGCGTGCCGGGAACCTTGGCGCCGTGGGGAACGATCGTTCCCGGGACGATGGGTCCCAACAGCTTGGTGCAGGCCGGGTATTCGAGCGCCTCCAAGCCGCAACCGAGGGTGTCAATGAGGCAATGTCTCGCCGTGTCGTAGGCGAGCGGGCTGTCGATCTGGCAGTTCATCACGTAATCGACGATGGCGGTCAGGACCTCGTCGGGCCCGGGTCGCGAGGATGAAGGCAGAGTGTGCATGAACGTCTCTTGTTGGTTGTTCAGGGTCGGTGGTCGAGCGGCACGAATGGCTGGTCGGCGGCGAGCAAGGGAGTGAACATGGCGCTTGGTATGCGCATCGCGTGATACGAGACGGCCGGGAACCAATCCGGGCTAGGGAACATATCCTTCGCGTCGCGCATCACCGTTTCGATCCGCGCGGCGATGTCGAACAAGCGCGCGTCCCCCTGTTCCTCTGGCCATCGCTACATCGTAATCCCGTCCTTTACGTCAGGAAAATACATTGCTTATCCCATCTCCATATGCGAAAAGTATCGAGATGGAGCTGCGGCATCTCAAGTACTTTGTCGCCGTCGCGGAGGAGCTCAATTTCACCCGCGCGGCAAGGCGCTTGAACATCGCCCAGCCTCCGCTGACCCAACAGATCAAGGCCTTGGAGGCGGAACTCGGCGTGCTGTTGTTCGATCGCTCGGCTTATCGGATCGGACTCACGGAGGCGGGCAGGACCTTCATGGCCGAGACCGCGCGGATCTTGAGAGATGTCGAGGCGGCGGTGCTGACCGCGCGTCAGGCGGCCAGCGGCAAGGTGGGCCGGGTGCGCGTGGGTTTCACCGAGTCGGCGACGTTCAATCCGCGCGTGACCGCGGCGTTTCGTGAGTTTCGCTTGGGTTTCCCGGATGTGGTGATTTCTCTCGAACAGCAACAGTCGCGCGAACTCGCAACCGCGTTGCGCGAGGGCCGCATCGACGTGGCCTACGTGAGGCCACCGCTCTCGGGCGTCGAGGGCTTGACCGTGCACCGGTTGCAGGACGAGGACATGCTCGTCGCGCTGCCGGCAGCCCACCGTCTCGCACGGCGCAAGAGCGTCGCCTTGCGCGATCTGGCGACAGAGACTTTCATTCTCTATCCGCGTTCCGTTCGCCCGGGGTTGGCGGACGTCGTCATCGCCGCCTGCGAGGAAGCGGGCTTCACCCCCAAGGTCGCGCAATACGCGCCGCAGATGTCGTCGACCGTCAACTTGGTGGCCGCGACCTTGGGATTATCGATCGTGCCCTCGAGCATGGTGGGACTTCAGGCTCACGCGGTCGCGTATCGTCCGATCCGCGGGCGGCCGATTCAGGCCTTGTTGGCGATCGCGCATCGGCGCACCGAGAAATCGCTGGCGGCGCGGGCCTTCGTCGATTTGGCGCTGAGCCTCGACGAGGCGCGGCGGCCGTAGTTCTAGTGATGGCGATGCCGCTGCCCGAACAAAGGGTCTTCAATGATGACCGCAGTGCCATGATCGGAATACGCTTTGTAGCGCAACTCCGAGCGGCGCGACTCAACGCCCGAAGTAAGCTCAGCCTTTCGTCGGCTATGCTGATGACCAGTCGGCACGGCGCGCAAGCATCTCGAGAAGGCATAAGGGAGTATGCATGCCTGACGGACTGACGCGATGAGCATTCCTTCAAACTACGTTCTCGGCCAATCCACGGTTGAGCGGGAGTGGCTGATGCAGCGAGCCCGTCGCCTGCGGCCATACACGGACCAATTTTTCCGCGCCGTTGGCTTGGAGCCGGGGATGCGAGTGCGGGACTGGGGCTCCGGCGTCGGCGATGTTGCCTTGCTGGTGGTCGATATTGTCGGGCCTCGAGGTCGGGTGCTGGGACTCGATCGCGACACGATGGCGTTCGACCGTGCCCGCGAGCGCAC
>Ga0116226_10002716_pt1 | contig 15494 bp, 7 predicted proteins | sample S1TSphfallax_FD_89692 | JGI IMG/M metagenome (GOLD analysis project Ga0116226, IMG submission 89692) | Host-associated microbial communities from peat moss isolated from Minnesota, USA - S1T2_Fa - Sphagnum fallax MG | ecosystem: Host-associated > Plants > Peat moss > Unclassified | place: USA...
AGGAACAGGACGAGCGCCCCCATCAACTGATCGACGTGTGGGACTTCCAGGACACGGTGCCGACGCGCGCAGCGAGCTACACCCTGCGCCTGCCGCCGGGCTGGACCTACCGGGCGCTGTGGCTCAACCACGCCGAGGTCCTGCCGACGGAAACGAGTGCGGTCCAGGTGCGCTGGGTGCTCAGCGATGAACCGGCAGTGCCCATCGAATCGCATATGCCGCCGTGGCGGGGCATCGCGGGCCGGCTCGTGATCACCCTGCTGCCGCCGAACCCGCAGGACGGGGTCATGAGTAGCTGGTCCGATCTCGGTGCCTGGGAGGGACGGCTGCTGCGCGGTCGCCGCGAGGCCTCGCCCGAGATGCGCGCCAAGGTGGGCGAACTGACCGCCGCTATTCCGGACCTGCCCGGCAAGATGCGGGCGCTCGCGGCGTTCGTGCAGAGCGACATCCGTTACGTCGCGATCGAACTCGGCATCGGCGGACAACAGCCGCATGCGGCAGCCGAAGTGTTCGGCCATCGCTACGGGGACTGCAAGGACAAGGCGACCCTGCTCGGCACGATGCTCGCCGAGATCGGCGTCGACTCCTACCTCGTGCTGATCAATACGGAACGGGGTTCCGTAACCGCGGCAACCCCACCGCACCTCGGCTTCAATCACGCCATCCTGGCAATCCGGATTCCCGATGCGGCCACCGATCCAGCCTTCGTGGCGATCCGGACGGTCACGCCTCTCGGCAAGCTGCTGTTTTTCGATCCCACCAATCCCATGATACCGTTCGGCTCCTTGAGCGGACCGCTGCAGGCGAATTTCGGCCTGCTCGTGACCGATGCCGGCGGCGTGCTGACCGAGCTGCCCCAGCTGCCGCCGGACACCAATGGGGTCGTGCGCACCGCCAAGCTGACGCTCGCCGCCGACGGGGCGTTGAGCGGTGAAGTGCGGGAACATCGCTTGGGCGACGAGGCCGCCGCGCAGCGCGAGGCTCTGCGCTCGGTGTCCCGGGACACCGACCAGATCAAGCCGATCGAGTCGCAGCTGTCCGCCGCCATCGCCGATTTCGAGATCTTGAAGGCCCGCCTCGGCAACCTCGGTGCGACCGACAAGCCGCTCGATCTGGTCTACGAATTCAGGGCGGACCACTACGCCAAGCCCAGCGGCGAACTCCTGCTCGTGCGGCCGCGAGTGCTCGGCAGCCTCACGAAGGGCTTTTTGGAGACGCCCGAACCGCGCCGCCAGCCGATCGAGTTCACGGGCCCCGAGCGCGACACGGACGTGTTCGAGATCGAGCTGCCCGCCGGCTACCAGGTCGACGACCTGCCGGACCCGGTTCGCGTCGACACCGGCTTCGCCAGCTACCAAAGCAAGACCGAAGTCGTGGGACGATCCCTGCGCTATACCCGCAGCTTCGAGATCCGGACCTTGAGCCTGCCCGCGGATCGTGCCGCGGAACTCAAATCGCTCTATCGGATCATCACCGGCGATGAGCGCAGCTCCGTGGTCCTGAAGCGCGTCGCCACGGGAACTTGAGGACCTGCGGGCTCATCGGCCCGCAGCGTGACGGACTCGTTTGCGACCTCAAGAGGTCTGCGGCGAGGCGCCCTGAAGGGCCCGGCGCGCGCTTACTCCTCGATCAGCGGCAGGTCGATAGACGATGCCGCGTCGCGCGATACGTAGATCCGTTGCGTCGCCTTTTGGTAGTCGCCGGGCTGCGCGAAGAAGATGTTGGCGACGAAGCGCTGGGGATTGCGGTCGTACAGCGGAAACCAGCTCGATTGCACCTGCACCATGATGCGGTGGCCCGGTAGGAACACGTGGTTTGCGGCCGGCAAGTCGAATCGATATTCCAACGGTCGATTCGCCTGAATGGGCTTGGGGTCGGTGAAGCTTTCGCGGTAACGACCTCGGAAGATGTCCATGGCCACGGCCAGCTGATAGCCACCCATGTCCGGTTGTGCGGGGACCTGGTCCGGATAGACGTCGATGAGCTTGACCACCCAATCACTGTCCGTGCCGCTCGTGGACGCGATCAAGTGCGCCTCGGGTCGGCCGGCGAGCTTGAGCGGCGAGGTCAGCACGTCGGACGAGAAGCTGAGTACGTCGGTTCGTCCGGATGCTTCGCGCTGGTCGTCCACGAGCCATTGCGACCAGGTCTGTCCCGGGTCGTAGCCGATCGGCTGGATGGGGCGCGCGCGAAACGGCACGGGGTGGGCGGGATCCGAGACGTATTCGGCGTAGGCATCCCGTTCTGTCGGGGCGGCAAAGCTCAATCTCTGTGCCGGCTGCAAATACAGGGGGCGGCTCTTGCTCGGGCATCCCGCCGTGCAGGCGAGCGGCCAGCGATCGAGCCGACGCCACTGATTGGTGCCCGTCTCGAAGGCGGTAACCGGGGCCAAGTCCGCGGCGGGCGCGCCGTCCTTGAGATATTGAGCGAGGAACGGACGCAACAAGTGTTCGCGAAAGTACCGCGCCGTATCCGCGCCGAAGCGGACGGGGCCCAAGGCGCTCGCCTCCTCGATCTCCTGACCGTGACTCCAGGGTCCCAGAACCAATTTCACCAGATCGCCGTGGGTGTCCTTGGGTTTGATCGCAGCATAGACCGCGAGCGCCCCGTAGCTGTCTTCGGCGTCCCAGAGGCTGTGCACCAACATCACGGGCACGGTCAGGGCTTGCGTGGCAAGCAGCCGGTCGACGGCTTGGTCGCTCCAGAACGCATCGTAGGCGGGGTGCGCGACGAGTTTGTTCCAGTAGCCCAATTGTTCCATGCCGTACCGGTGACCGAGCGCGCCGGCCGATCCCGACTGCATGAACAAGTCATAATCGTCCTTGTAATTCGTCCACCATTTGATGCTGTTGTCGCGGCTGCCGATCTGCTCGTAGACGTACGACATGTTCTGCTGACGGAAGGCGCCGTTGTGGAACCAATCGTCCCCGCGCCAGCCGTCCACCATGGGATTCATGGGCACGGCCACTTTGAGAGCCGGGTGCGGCTTGACGAGTGCCATCAAGGGTTCGAACCCGTCATAGGAGATCCCCAGCGCGCCGACCCTGCCGTTGCTCTCCGGTACGTTCTTCACCAGCCAGTCGATGCTGTCATACGTGTCGGTGGAATCATCGACCGGCGTGGGATTTTGCGGACCATGGACCGGCCGGTTCATGATGTTGTCGCCCTCGGACCCATACTTGCCGCGAATGTCCTGGACCACGCGGATGTAGCCGTCCTCGAGTATCACGTCGGTCGCGTTGTCGTAGCCTTGGAGCATGGGTCCGAGGTGTCCGCTCGGCACATGGCTGGTGAGATCCTTGGCGTTATAGGGGGTCCGCGTGAACAGAATCGCAGCATGGGCGACGCCCTTCGGAATCAAGATGATGGTGTTGAGCTTGACCCCGTCGCGCATCGGAATCATGACGGTGCGCGACACGTAGTCGTAGCCGTCCGCGGCCGGCGTGAATCGCTCGGGGGTCTCGCTCGGGAAATCCGGATAGGCCGGTGTCGGCGCATCGACCGCCCGCGCCGTGAAGCTCGTCGCGAGCCACAGCACGGCAAGCGCCGCGTTCCTCTTCAAGCGCTGCTGCGAACTCAGCCATCCGGCCATCATGTCTCTCCGTGCTCGACTGGGGCACTCAGGCTACCCGTTTCGGCTGAGCGTCGCGAATCAATCCTGCCAGCAACACGTCGACCAGCGTTCCGCCCTGACCCGTCGCACCGGCGACGATGTCGGGCACGAGCTTGGTGCCGGACTTCGACAGGGATTCAGCCACCTGCACCACGGCGTAGTTGCCTGCCTCCATCGACTCTATTTTCAGACGGATGACCTCGGCCTCGGCCGCACCGACGGCGCGCGTCTTGGCGGCCTGCGCCTCGCCGACGGCGCGCAACACGTTGGCGTCCGCCTCGGCATTGATCTTCTTCGCCTGGCCCTCGCCCTCGGCCGACTTGACCGTCGCGCGCGCGTTGAACTCCGCGATCGCGACCTGACGCTCGGCATCGACCACCTTGGCCTGAGTGGCTGCGAGCGCGGTGGCCTGCTCGAGTTCCTGGCGCACGCTCTGCGCCTGGCGCTGCGTCTCGTAAGTGACGCGTTCCTGCTCGGCGATCTTGCGATCGGTGAGCGTTTTCATGAGCTGCTCGGGCGGCACGATGTCGCCGATCAGCGTGTCGACTGCGCCGACGTTGTATTGCGCCAGGGCGGCGGCGATCGCCTCGCGCGCTTCGGTCTGCCGGGCCGAGCGGTTATTGAGGAAATCGATGATGTCCGAGCCTTGCGCGGCATTGCGGAAATAATTGCCGATCGTGGGCTCGAGTACCTGGGTCACGAGGGCGGACATGCCGCCGAAGCGCGCGATCACCTTCGGCGCGTCGTTGCGCGGAATGTGAATGATCTGCGAGACGTCGAGGTTGAAGCGGAAGCCATCGGCCGAACGCACTGTGATCGTCGACAGATTCGCATCGAGCTTGTGCGCCTCGGTCTTGCCGGTGGCCCAGTTGAGCACGACGTTCGCGGTCGGCACGCAGCTCACCTTGTGCGTGTGCGGGTTCAGCGGATACTTGCCCGGGTCGAGCGGTGTGACCCACACCCCCTTCTCGCCCTTGCTGACGAGGTTGCCGTGGCGAAACGAGTCGCCGGTGACGTCCGTGCCCTCCTTGCCGACGAAGGCGATGACCACGCCCACGTTGCGCGTCATCACCACGCCCACCTTGTCGTCGGGCACGTCGACCACGTCGGCAAAGGATACCGCGAACAAAAACGGGTTGATGCGGTAGGTGCCCGCCGCGATCACGCCCATCTGCGGGCCGCGTTCACCGCCGCTGTCCATGAAGGCCTGGCCGTCCTGGAACGAGTCGCAGGCCACTTCGCGGGCAATCACGCGGCCGCCGCCGAGCGGCTTGCCGTCGCGTGCCTCCACGACACCGATCCTGCCGGGCGGCACGGTCACGGCATCGACGATGCTCACCGCGAACAACAGCGGGTTGATGCGGTAGGTGCCGGGAGGGATCAGCGCCGTCTGCGGACCGCGCTCACCGCCGTCGGCGAGAAACGCGCGCGCATCCTGATAGGAATCGCAAGCGACGCGCCTCGCGACGATCCGATCGCTGCCCAGCGGCCGGCCGTCGCACGCCTCCACCGCCCCGACCTTGCCGACCGGCACGGTCAGGAACTTCACGAGCTCGAGCGTGTATTGCCAGGGCCATAGACCGAAATGCAGCCCGGGCGACAACGTGTCGGCCTGGAAGCCGGCCTCGCCGTTCTGCGCGATGATCCGCCCGTCCGGCAGCCTGCGATGTCTGCCGAACAGCACGAAGCGCTTGGTGACGATGCCCACGGAGTCATCCGGCACGATACGTACGCCGCAGAGCCACAGCCAGACGCGGTAGAGCGCCACGAAAAGCACAGCCGACACGATTTCCAGAACCAACTGACCATGAGACATGAGAACGTCCATGCGAACCCCTTTTCACACGCCTCGCGGCGAGGCGGCACAACACGCTGCCGATACGCGGCCGCGGCGGGATCGATGCATCGTGACGCGGGCAGCCGGTAGGGCAGAAGACCCAGGGAACCTGGGATCCTCGAGTCGAATTTTTTAGCGGGTCTACATACCAGATTGGCTTGCGGCATCGGCCCGTCAAACCATGGGTGGTATTATATCAAGCGTGACAAATCAATGTAGCCGTTGGCTGATCATTAGCCTGCGAACAATTTTGAAACTGCGCGTCACCGCGCTGGCCTGAAAGCGCCCGATCCGCGCAGAAGGTCCGTGCAGCGCCTCCCGAGGCGGCCGATTAGACTGAACCGTCTCAGGATGTATAGTTTGTTTCCGCGCCAAGCTGCGGCAGGATTTTGCAACTCGCGGTCTTTCAGTCTCAACTCGAGGTCACATGCAAAGCTACTGGCGATCAGTCGGCGCAATGGCAATGATCTGGCTCGTAGGGGTGCCGGCTGTCGGTGCGCTGGCGGCAACGGTCGCTGGTGACTTTGGCTCCCTGGGATATCTGGTCATTGCGCTATTCGTCGGAGTTGCGAATTTTCTCATCCTCGCGCTATCGATCGGCAGCACTCATTTTTCTCGAATGTCCAGGAGCAGGCGACTCGCAGTCGTATATTCCGTTCCCCTGGCGGTGCTGTTCGTCATCGGTATCTTCGCTGGTGTACGATTTTTCGCAAGCAGCCTGTTTTGGGCCAACGCTTGTGCCTCCATTGCAGGGTCCTGGGCAACGATTGCTTTCGCATCTCGTCGCCCCGTCTGACAATCGGTTCGAGCGGGCGCGGATCGCGTCTTCAATTCGGGTGCGCTCGCCCGGATGCTCCGGAACGGCGCCGGCCGGCCCCGGGGCCGGGCCTTGCGCCCGCTTCAGACTGCGAGAACCTGCAGCCGGCGCAGCCGGGATTCCGTCTGCTCGAGTTGTTCGAGCATGCCCTCGAGCGGTTCGGGCCTGCCGTAGGCGTAGCCTTGCGCATAATCGACGCCGAGTTCCTGAACGGCTCTGGCGATCTCCTCGGTCTCGACGTACTCGGCGACCGTGTCGATCGAGAGCTCGCGGGACAGTTCGACGATGGCCTTGACGGTCGCCAGGGAATTCCGGTTCGTCAGGATGTCGTTGATGAAGCTGCCATCGATCTTGACCCGCGCAATCTGCAGGTTCTTGAGATAGGTCAGCGAGTTCGTGCCCGTGCCGAAATCGTCGAGCGCGAACCGGCAGCCGAGCGCCTGCAGCTGCGCGATCGCCTCGTGCGCCTGGCCGAGATTTCTGACCGCCGCTTGCTCGGTGATCTCGACGATGAGACAGCCGGCCGGCAGCCGAGCCTGCCGCAGGCGCTCCTTGAATTGCTCGATGCAGGTCTCGTCGCACAGCGACTGGCCCGACATGTTGATCGACACGGACAGCTTGCGACTCTTCAGGACCTCGCGAAACGGGGCGAGCAGCTCGAGCGTGCGCCGAATCACCCACAGATCGATCGACGGCAGGAGCTGATAACGCTGCGCGGCGCGGATCAAGGGGCCGGGGCCGGCAATGGAACCGTCTTCGGCCTTGAGCCGCAGCAGCAGTTCGTAGCCGTCCACGCCGCCGGGCTTCAACGGCGCGATGCGTTGGGCAAACAGCAGCAGCCGTCCGGTGCGCAGCGCGTGGCGCAGTTGGCCGACGGCCAGGGCGTCGTCGACCCGGCGCATCATGCTGCCATCGTCGTGCGCGTACAGTTCGACGCGCCCGCGACCATGGCTCTTCGCGGTCTTGCAGGCGAGTTCGGCGGCCGCCATCGTGCGATCGAAGCCCTGCGGCATCTGCGCGAGGGCCGCGACTCCGCAGGTGATCGACACATCGATCGGACGTTCCGCCGGTCCGATGATCGCGCGCTGCGCAGCGTGCTGGATACGCACCGCCACCGCCGCGGCCGCGCGCGGATCGTGTTCCGGCAGGAGCACGGCGAAACGGTCACCGGCGAGCCGGCCCGACAAGGCTCCCGCGGGCAACAGCGGCGGCGCCAAGAGCTCGGCAACGCGCACGATCAATTCATTGCCGACCTCGAAGCCGTGCAAGTCGTTGACCATGTGCATGTGATCGATGTCGACGTAGAGGATGCTGCCTGATTCCCGGTCATCCTCCGCGAGCAATTCCCTGAACATCTGCTCGAGCCCGATCCGGGTATAGAGCCCCGTCATGGTGTCGAGTTGACAGTCGACGATCGTCGCCGTCTGGCGCCCAAGGTGTCGGGCGAGGAACGCGTGCCGGGGACCGAAATTCGGCGCGTCGATCGGATTGTAGAAGGCGAGGATCCCGAGCAGCTGCCCCGAATCGCGGTACAGGGGCACGGAGAGAATCTTGGCCGAGGGCGTTGGTTCGGCGCCCTGATCCGCGCCGATGCCGAAGTCGGCGCCGTTGGCCAGCAAGGGCCGATTATGGCGTTGCGCCCAATCCAGCAGCTGTTTCTGGGTGTGCTCCCAGAGTTCATGGAAGACAGCATGGTCTTCGGCCCGGGTGCTGTGCTCGATGAGTAGGCGTTTTCCGGGGATGGCAATCACGGCAAAGGCGCTCGCCAGATGCCGTGCCGCCTGGCGCAGCAGGTCACGCAGCAGCGTTTTGTCGTCACCCCAGCCGCGCCGGGAATTCGTCACTTCGAACAGCCAATCCAGCTCCGCACTCAACTCGGTGAAGTCGCGGCCCTCGCCGCTATCGGCGCCCTTGGCTTGCACGGCGGCGAAGTCGCGCCTGACGCAATCGAGCAGGGGTTTGAGCCGGCGTGCGACCTCAGCCGCGTGCCGTGCCGGCCGCGCGGGCAGGGAATCCAGCTTTTGGAGCACACAGAAGGCGCCAAGCAGCCTGCCTTGCGCATCCTCGATCGGGATGGCTGCCAGCCATTTGCCGGGCTGATAGCTGAAGCCCGCGGGAATGCGCTTATGATGTCCGTCCCAGCCGACCGCGTGCAGCCAGTCGGCGATCAAGCTGGGGGACAAATGTTCGGCGTTGCCTCGCGACTTGAAGTCCGGCCCGAGCAGACAAATCCCGTCCGCATCGGGCAGCAAACCGGCCGCGAGACCGGTGTAGGAGTCGAACAAGGAATCGACGGACAGCTGAAATTGCTGGATCGCCTGGGCCATCATCACATTCCGTTAGTCGGCCTACTCATGTCCTTTCGAACTATGGGCCCGATTATGCGGGGATTCCCTGAATCTGCCAGACCCGGGCGACCGGCGCGTTGCGGAACTGAAGACTCGCTCACAGAATTCGCGCCGCTGCGGCGGCCACGATCGACCCCGCTCGATCGTGTCGGCAACCGCGTGCCCGGCGCTCGATTCCCAGCAGAGAACGGAGTTCACACCTTGCTCTCACCAATCCCCCGAGTCGCGCTCTGCTGCGTGACCGCCGTGCTGGCGGGCCTGGCATCCGGCGCACGGGCACAGGCGCCGACGACCGGCTACACCTCGGCCAACGACCAAGCATGCCGGGTCTGGGTGCCGCCGCAACTGCATGGACCGGATTTCATTCCCCACTACGCGGGCGGCTGCAAGGACGGCCTCGCACAAGGCAAGGGGCAGCTCGAATGGCTCAATCGCTACGCCTCGATGCGCGTGACCGCGGTCTGGACCGGGTACTTCGTCAGCGGAATCTATGTCGGCACCGCGCCGTTCGACCATCCGATCGAACCCGAGTCCCGCAGCAATGAATACATCGTGCATGACGGTCGCGTCGCCGGCGGCGAGGTGCTGGTGTTCGCCGAGAACGGTCGTGACGGTGCAATGGACTTGTGCGCCGCGCCGACCGTGAGCGTCGCACTCGACGAAAAGCTTCCCGCCACCGCAGACGATCTCGTGAAGCAAGCAATGAGCGATGCCGCCGCGCGTCTCGGCACGCAGTGTCCGACGACGCCGCGCAGCTGGGTTCAGGTCAATGCCTATGCCGGACCGTTTTCGATCGACGCCCACGGCCAGCGCAGCGTACCGGTGGCTCATGCGCGCTGGGACTGGGAACGTCGTGAGCTCGGCGCGTATTCGAATCCGGCGTCGGCGCAGTTGCGCAACCAGCAGCAGGCGGCGGACCGGACCGGCGCGCTCCTCGAGCAACGGCGCCGCTTCGATCGATTCTCGACCGCCAACCACTTGGTCGCCTGGGTCACGGCGGCACAACTCGACGCGAATCCCTTCAAGTACGCAGGCCAGAACGTCGGCCTGATCGTGCAGCAGGAGCGCATGCTGACGCGCGACACGGCGGTCGTCGGCGGTGCGCTCGATGGCGATCGCGCAGCCGTGCAGTTGCACGGCATCGATCCGAGTTTTCCCGACGCCCGCCAGACCGTGCTGCTTGCCGTGCAGGTGGGCGGGCGCGAACCCCTCGCGGGCGATGCGGATAAAACCCCGGTCATCACGGGTGTCAAACGCCTGGATGCGGCGACCTGCGCCGAGCCGCAGTGCGCAGACTGGCTGAGCTGGGCGCGCGGCGCCGCACGCATCGACTGGGGTTCACCCTATCGCCCCGCCCAGTGAGCGGCGCCTGCGCGCGGCGTGGCCTCAGCCGCTCGCGAACATCGCCAGCACGGTGATCGCCATGATGAGCGTGGCGCTCCAACCGAGCAGGCGCAGCTTGGGCCGGATCACGAAGCGGCCCATGATGTCCTCGCGCGAGGCGAGCAACATCAGCACCGCCATGATCGGCACGGCGATCACGCCGTCGATCTCGGCGGTCCAGATCAAGGCGCGCATGGGGTCGAGGCGCGTGAAATTGAGCGCGACTCCGCCGATCGTCGCGATCGCGATGATCGCGTAGAACTCGATCGCTTCGCGCACCCGCATGTCGAGGCCCGACCGCCACTCGAAGCTTTCCGCGACCGCATAGGCGGCGGAACCCGCGAGCACCGGCACGGCGAGCAGCCCGGTGCCGATGATGCCGAGGCTGAACAGCAGAAAAGTCACGGGGCCGCCGAGCGGGGCCAGGGCTGCGGCAGCCTGATCGGAGGATTGAATGTCCGTGATGCCGGCGGCATGCAGGGTTGCAGCCGTGCTCAGGATGATGAAAAAGGCGATCAGGTTGGAGAAACCCATGCCGAGATAGGTGTCCCAGCGGATGCGGCGCAAATGCCGGCGGGCGACCTCGAGCGCGTGCGGGAGCGGCTGCGCCGCGTCCGCACCGCCGGAGCCGGCGCGCAGATCCTGGGCTTCCTGCGCGGCCTGCCAGAAGAACAAATAAGGGCTGATCGTGGTGCCGAACACGGCGACCAGGATCGTGATGGTCGCGTGATCGAGTCTCAGCTGCGGAAAAATGGTGTGCGCCAGGACCTGCGGCCAGGGGACGTGAATCGTGAAGATCACCGCGACGTAGGACAGCAGGCTCAGGGTCAGCCATTTGAGATAGCGGACGTAGGTCTCGTAGCTCAAGAACACCTGCAGCCCCAGGCAGCTGAAGCCGAGGACGACCGAGTAGAGCCGGGCCGAGCCGCCGAGCAGAAGTCGCAGCGCCTCGCCCATCGCCGCGATGTCGGCGGCGATGTTGATGGTATTCGCGACCAGCAGGAGACCCACGATGCTGTAGAGCATCGGCCGCGGAAACGCCGCTTTGACGTTGGCGGCGAGCCCGCGTCCGGTGATGCAGCCGAGTCGCGCGCTGACCATCTGGATCGCCACCATCAAGGGATACGTGAGCAGCACGGTCCAGAGCATGTTGAAGCCGAATTGCGCCCCGGCCTGGGAATAGGTCGCGATTCCGCTGGGATCGTCGTCGGCCGCGCCCGTGATCAAGCCCGGCCCGAGTTGCCGAACCCGCGGGTGTTCCGAGAGATGCTTGAACAGATTGATCATCGCAGGCCGTACGCCGCGGATGGGCGCCCGTTGTGAACGAAGCCGCGGGCACGATAGTCGGGGCCGGCCGGGGTGTAAAGGTCTTGCGGCCCCGCCGCCGACGATCCGCGCTCCGGTCGCGGGCGGCCGTGCGTTTCCCGACTGTTCGCGTAGTATCGAAGCCGTGCCCTTCCTCATCAATCAACGACGGCGCATGCACTACCTGGAGCGGGGTCGGGGCGCGCCGACCGTCTTGATCCATGGCCTGGGATCGAGTGGTGCCGATTGGGCCTTCCAGGCTCCGGCTTTGGCGCACCAAGGCCGGATCATCGTCCCGGATCTCTCCGGTTGCGGCCACAGCAGCGCGCCGGAGGTACGCTATTCGGTCGCGGCCTGGGCTGCCGAAACCTGGGAACTGCTCGATGCCCTGGGCGTCCCGACGCCGAATCTAGTGGGCTTCTCGATGGGCGGCGCAGTGGCGATGGAGATGGCGCTGCAGCGACCCCATGCCGTGCCGCGACTTGCCTTGATCAACAGCCTCGCGACCTATCGGGTCGATCATTGGACCAAGTGGTGCAAGGCGCGCATCGATGCGGCATTCGTGCGTCTGCTCGGCATCGAGCGTACGGCGGCGCTCATCGCCGCGCGTCTGTTCCCCGATCCCGGGCAGGCGCCGATGCGCGCGCGCGCCGCGGTCGTGATCGGTTCGGTACCCGCGAGGACCTACCTCGATCAGGCGCGAGCCCTCGAGCGTTGGTCGGCCGTCTCGCGACTTGCGCAATTGCGCAGCCGCACGCTGCTGATCGCCGCCGAATACGATTACACGCCGCTCGCGGAAAAGCGCGCGCTGGCCGCGCGACTCGGCGCCGCGCTCGTCGTCGTGCGGGATTCGCGCCACGGCACACCCTTCGATGCCATCACGATCACCAATGCGGCACTCCTCGCGCATCTGGCCGATCTGCCCCTGCCGGCGGAATCGTCCTGGTGCCGCGATGATCCGACGGCGCCCTTGCCGGTCTCGCTCGAGCACAGTCTCGCCGACGAGCATGCCGCCGCGGCGCTGCGACCGGACGCGGGCCGCGACGCAGGTTCCGCGGCGGACCTCGACGACGCGGACTGGTCCGCGCCCCGCTGAGCGAGCGACCCGCCAAGACCTAATGGCGCCTCAATCGAGGTGCATCTTGTGCAGCAGAATCCGGTAGTGCGGGTCCGTGCGTAGATCCTTCAGGAAGGGTTCGCACTTGATCCAGAGCATGCCGGTGTCGTGCTGGGCGTAGGCGCGGTCCAGCCAGGCAAAGGCCTTGCCGCCATCCTTGCGGGCGGCGTAGATCAGCGCGATTTGATAGGCCGCGCCTTGGGCCGCGACTTGCTCGGCGTTCGTGAGCGCACGATCCGCTTCGGCCTTGCGACCGAGCGCATCGTAGGCCATGGGCAGGCCGACGGCGTGAAACTCCTGATCCGGCTCCTGTTCGAACTCGGCGAGAGCGCCGTTCGGGTCGCCGGCGAGCAGCGCGACGAGTCCGAGACGATAGTGCACGGAGCCGGTTTGTGCGGAGATGGCGAGTGAGTCTCGATAACCCGCCCGCGCCTCCTCGAGCCTGCCGCGTCGATAATTGACGTTGCCGATCTGCAGGGGCAGGTCGGTGTCCAAGGGGTTGCGCAGCCGCTCGGTCCGATAGGCGTCGAGCGCATCGTCGAAGCGGCATTCCACGGAGGCGATGTAACCCCCGAGCCAACTCCCTTCGGTGCCGCTCGGATCCAGCGCCCGCGCTTTCTGCATTTCGATCTGCGCCGCGGCCGGGTCGAAATCCATCTGGTAGATCAATGCGGCAAGCATCGCATGCGGTGCCGCTGAGTTCGGCTCCAGCGCGAGCGCGCGCTCAAACGCCGCGTACGCCCGCGCTCGGGCGGTTTGATAATCGGCCTGCCCGCCGTAGCCCGCAAACTGTACCTCGATCGAACCGCCCAAACCGAGCCAGGCCGGCGCGAAGTTGGGATCGAGATCGACCGCTTGCTGGCAGGCGGCGATGGCCGCGGCGATGCCCTCGCGACTCTCACGCGTGAGGAAGGATTCCTCGCACCGCAAGAACGCCGTATAGGCGGCCGTATTCGCCGTCGGCGTGGCATGGGGGATGGCTTTGCCCATCAGCGATACTTTCAGCGCGCCCACGACCGAACCGGCGATGTCGTCCTGGATCTTGAAGATGTCGTCGAGCTTGCGGTCGTAGGTCTCGGACCAGACGGGCGCGCCGCTCGCGACGCTGACGAGGTCGGTCGTGATGCGCAGATTCTGGCCGGAACTGCGCACCGTGCCCTCGAGCACGTGCGTGACGTTCAGCGCGTGGGCGATGTCCTGGAGCGTCGCCTGCCGGCCCTTGAAATAGAACGATGAGACGCGCGCCGTCACCCGCAGCCCGGGTATTTTAGCGAGCAGATCGATCAGTTCGGTGGACAGGCCATCGGAGAAATAAGCCTCGTCTTTTTTCTCGCTGAGATCCTCGAAGGGCAGTACCGCGACGGATCGCTCGGCTGCGGCCGGCGTCGCGAGCGCGGGTTGGCTCCCGCCTGCATTCGCCGCGCGACCGGCGGCCCGCCAATTCTGCCGCAGATATGATCCCGCACCGATGAGTACGAGCGCGGCCAGTGCCGCGGCCACGAGCCAGCGACGACGGTTCACCGGCGGCAGCGGCGACGCGGCCGGTCGCGGTGTGGGCGTCGCATCGCCGGCGGCGCCCGCAACCGCGTGTGTCTCGGTGCCCGGCGCCGCCCGGGTTCCCGCCGGAACGCCGACACCGGCGTCGAGCAAGGACTTGACCGCCGTCGCCGTCTGGACGAGCGCCGCCGGCAAGCCGGCCGTGGTCGCGTCGACCCACTGTGACTCGCTCAAGAAATACTCGAGCGCGTGCGTCAAGGGGGCCGCATCGAGACGCAGGGCGATGATCGGGCGGCGCTTCGAGGATGCGCGTTCGATTTCCTTGCCGACGTGCGGCGAGGCGACGGAATGCTCCGACAGTAGCAGCACGAGGACCCGCGCGCCGTTGAGCGCGCGCACGATCGCGTCCGCGTACAGCGTGCCGGGCATGACGTCGCGCGGGGCGATCCAGCAGCGCAACCCGCGATTCTCGAGGGTCGCGCACAGGGCATCGGCCGCCGCCTTGTCCTGATTCGCGTAGCTGATGAATGCGTCGCGCGCAAAAGGGTCGGTGATCTCGGTCGTCATGCGCGCGCTCTGGGGTCTTCGGTAAACAGTGGGAACCGGACAGTCTGACACTCCATGGTGGCGAAAATCGCGTCGTTTGACAAACTTCCCGGCATTCCCCGCCTAGGTTGCAATCACTTGAATCATCAGGCCCAGGGTACGACGGGCTGATTGCGCACGAAGGCCTGCGCCGCCATTTGAATCGCGGAGGACTGCGCGGGGTAGGTGTGCAGGATCTCGGCGAGGCGGCGCATGCCGACTTTCGCATTCATGATCACGGCCAGCTCGTTGATCATGTCGCTGGCGCGGGCCGCGACGATCGAGGCGCCGACGATCTCGTCGCTGCCTTCGCGCACATAGAGCTTGACGAAGCCCTGCTCGAGATCCTCGGTGATGGCGCGGTCCACGTCGGCCATCATGATGGTATAGCCCTTGATCGGGATGCCGCGCTCACGCGCCTGCCAGCTGTGCAGGCCGATTTGCGCGATCTCGGGGCTGCAATACGCGCAGCGCGGAATCAAGAGCTCGCTGCAGCGTTCGCGTCCGCCGGCGAAGGCGTTGCGTACCGCCATGCGCGCCGTCGCCTCGGCCACGTTCGTGAATTGATGACGCATGCAGACGTCGCCCGCGGCGTAGACGTCGGGGTTCGCCGTCTGCAGGAAGTCGTCCGTGCGCACGCCCACGCTTTGGTCGCACGCAACGCCGGCGGCATCCAACTCCAGGTCTTCCACGTTGGGCACGCGACCGATGCTGAGCAGCACCTCGTCGACGGCTATCGGGAACCGCAGCTCGTTGTTGGCAACGTCGAGCACGCGGGACCCGTCCGCGCTGCGCGCCGTCAGCACCGCGGTGTTGAGCCGCGTCTCCACGCCCTCGCTGGCAAGGGAGCGCGACAAGACCTCGGCGGCGTCACGCTCCAAACCCGGCAGAAATTTCGGTTGTCGCTGCAGGATCGTGACTCGTGATCCGAGCGCCGCGAAGGCCTGCGCGAGTTCGCAGCCCTGGGCGCCGCCGCCGATGACGCCGAGCCG
>Ga0116226_10002717_pt1 | contig 15493 bp, 13 predicted proteins | sample S1TSphfallax_FD_89692 | JGI IMG/M metagenome (GOLD analysis project Ga0116226, IMG submission 89692) | Host-associated microbial communities from peat moss isolated from Minnesota, USA - S1T2_Fa - Sphagnum fallax MG | ecosystem: Host-associated > Plants > Peat moss > Unclassified | place: USA...
CGTCTGCACGTGAAAACCGAAATGGGCAATCTGGAAGTAAAGCCTGGTGAACTCGTGGTACTGCCACGCGGTGTGCGCTTTAGTGTTGAACTGCTAGATGGTACCGCGCGCGGTTTCATCTGTGAAAACTATGGCGCCACCTTGCGCTTGCCGGAATTAGGTCCAATCGGTTCCAACGGTCTTGCCAATCCACGTGACTTCCTGACGCCAGTCGCTGCCTATGAAGACAAGGAAGGGCGTTTCGAACTGGTTGCCAAATTCAACGGCCAGTTGTGGGCTGCTGATATCAAACATTCGCCACTGGACGTGGTGGCATGGCACGGCAACTACGCTCCATACAAGTATGACCTGTCCTTGTTTAACACCATCAACACAGTCAGCTTTGATCATCCAGATCCATCGATCTTCACTGTGCTGACTTCGCCGTCCGATACACCGGGAACCGCGAACGTCGATTTTGTTATTTTCCCGCCACGCTGGATGGTTGCAGAAAATACCTTCCGTCCACCATGGTTCCATCGCAATATCATGAGCGAATACATGGGCTTGATCCATGGCGCGTACGATGCGAAGGCTGAGGGCTTCGTACCGGGTGGTAGTAGCTTGCATAACTGTATGTCCGGCCATGGGCCGGACGCGGCAACCTTTGAGCGTGCCAGCGAAGTTGCATTGGCTCCGCACAAGATCGAGAACACCTTGGCCTTCATGTTCGAGAGCCGTTACGTGATTCGCCCAACAGCACATGCGCTGGCGGCGCCACAACTGCAAAAGAATTATCTCGAGTGCTGGCAAGGCTTGAAAAAGAACTTCACTGGCAAGCGCTAATTATTGAGGAAAACAGATGCATCCTAACGATCCCAAACTCAAGTCGTTCATCGACGTCGCTGCTGAGTCGCATTTCCCGATTCAGAACCTGCCTTTCGGTATCTTTGTTACTGCTGCAAATAAACTGCCGCGTGCGGGCGTTGCCATTGGCGATCAAATCCTCGATCTGGCTGTGCTGGAAGAGGCGGGTTTGCTGAATCCATCGGCAAATGAGCTTGTCTTCAATCGTGCCAGCTTGAATGCTTTCATCGCACTCGGCCAAGCTGTGTGGAGCGAGACCCGAGCCGCGATCAGCCAGCTGCTTCGTCACGATAACCCACAACTGCGCGATGATGCAACGCTGAGAGCCAGGGCATTTTGTGCCCAAACCGATGCAAGCTTGTTGCTGCCCATCGACATCCCGGGCTACACAGATTTCTATTCGTCAAAAGAGCATGCGACCAACGTAGGTTCAATGTTCCGCGATCCGAAAAATGCACTATTGCCGAATTGGCTGCATATTCCGATTGGCTACAATGGCCGTGCCAGTTCTGTCGTCGTCAGCGGTACCCCGCTACGCCGCCCTATGGGGCAGATCAAATTGCCGGACGCGGATAATCCAATTTTCGGAGCATGCCGCAAGCTCGATTTCGAGCTGGAGACTGCATTCATCGTCGGTAAGGGCAATGCTTTGGGCGAGACCATCTGTATTGATGCAGCACCATCGCATATCTTCGGTATGGTGTTGCTGAACGACTGGAGCGCGCGTGACCTGCAACAATGGGAATACGTGCCGCTTGGCCCATTCAATAGCAAGACATTCGGCACCTCGATTTCGCCATGGGTCGTGACAATGGAAGCTCTGGAGCCATTCCGCGTCGATAGCCCTGCACAAGAGCCGCAACCTCTGCCTTATCTGCAACAACAAGGCAGGAATGGCGTCGATATCGAATTGGAAGTCAAACTGCAGCCGCAAGGAGCGTCTGAAGCCAGCACGATTTGCCGTACCAACTTCAAGCACATGTACTGGACGATGGCACAGCAACTCACGCATCACACGGTCTCAGGCTGCAACACCAAGGTTGGTGATTTGATGGGTTCTGGAACCATCAGCGGCCCGACGCCAGACTCGTTCGGTAGCTTGCTGGAGTTGACATGGAACGGCCAGAAGCCGTTGCAACTGGCTGGGGATGTGCAGCGCAGTTTTATCGTCGATGGCGATGAAGTTGTGATGACCGGTTGGTGTCAGGGAGACGGTTATCGTGTCGGATTTGGTGAAGTCAGCGGCAATATCTTGCCTGCCAACCAATAACTATTCCAGCATACCCGCCGCATCGGTTTGTTCGCGGTGGGATTCTTTATGATTGCGCGAGGTAAGCTTGTTCAGTGCCTCGCGCAAATCTTTCAGCTTTGGCGGTTTGCTGAGCACCATATCGACGTGGGCTGGTGTGTCGTTATCCGATAGCAAACGTTGTCCCCATCCAGTCAGCAGAATGACAGGCGTATCAGGGGATAACTGCTTGATCGTGCCTGCAACCTTACGCCCATCGACATAAGGCATGCCTAAATCGGTGATGACGATGGAAAATGGCTCGTTCTTTTCCACTGCTTTCGTAAATTGCTCGATTCCTGATTGTCCACCATCGGCTGCAACGACGACGTGGCCATCGACTTCCAAAATGCTGCGTAAGGATTTCAGTACCAACGGATCGTCATCCACCACCAGAATGCGCAGGTGTGTTGGTGCGATAGGTGCCAATGCTGGTATGCTCGTTTCGTCGTAATTGGATGCGGCGACGAAAGTCAGTCGTACTGTTGTTCCCTTGCCTGGTGCAGTATCGATATCGATGTGGGCGCTGTGTCGTTCGACCATGCCGAAGACCATTGCCAGGCCAAGACCGGTTCCACGATCACCTTTGGTCGTGAAGAACGGCTCCAGGCAGCGACGGCGCGTATCCTCATCCATGCCGATGCCGGAATCGCTGACTTCGATATGTACGAAATGCACGACATCTTCATCTGCTTGCGGCGTACTTGTGTCTGTGCGGGTTGAAAGCGTCAAAGCGCCGCCGTGTGGCATAGCATCGACCGCATTGAAAATCAGGTTGGTCAAGGCTTCGCGGATTTCGCTTTCCACGCCCATGAAAGGCGGGAGATCAGGCGCGATTTCGGTCATCATCTGGATCACGACACCGCGCTGTAACGGCATATCGCTCCAACGCGCACGGGTCAGGTCTATCACCTGCTGTATCAGGTTGTTGGCATTGACCGGCATGAGCGTCAATTGCGGTTCGCGTTGGCGATAGAATTCACGCATGCGGGCGACGGTCGCCGCAACATCATCGATAGCGCGTTCGATCACCTCCAGACTGGAGCGTGCGCGGTCACTGAGATTTGGCTCGGTTTCCAGCAGTAATTCGGTATAGAGTGCCACTGGAGAGATGGCATTGTTGATGTCGTGTGCAATCCCGCTGGCCATTTGCCCGAGTGCGCGCAGCCGCTCCTGCAGCATTACCGATTGCTGCGTCTGACGCAAATCATCATAAGCTTGCTGTAGGGCAGTATACAGCTGCGCCTGATTGGCGGCTAAGGCAACGTGTTCACTCAATTGTTTGATGAATTCGCATTCGCCACTGCTGAAACCATTACCCGCACGCCTTGCTGCAACAAGGACGCCGAAAACAGTGCTCTCCGCCAAAAGTGGCGCCATAACCAAGGCATTCAAGCCGCCCTGAGCCAGACGCTGCGGGAACGGAAAGGAGACGTTAGCAATATTGTCTTCGTAGACCAGATGTCCACGCACGCAACGTGACAAACCATTTTCATCGATTGGGATGTGCGAGTTCGCCGTCAACGCGAACTCCTGCGCCAATGCTTCGCTGCGCAAGCCCACGCTCGTAACGTTGAGCATGTTCTGAGCACTATCGTAAAGACAGACGCAGCAAAAGTCGACTGGCAATTGATCTTCCAGACTGCGGATGACGACTTGGAAAATGCTGCGTAGATCCTGTCGCTCTGCGACGGAACGTGTAATTTGATGCAGGAGATTCAAGCGCCCAAGATTCGCATGGACTTTTTGCTCTGCGCTTTGGCGTACCAGCATTTCGCTTTGCAAAGCTTCGTTGGTCTTGACCAACTCATCACGCGATACAGTGGTGAGTTTCAACTTCTCCGTCATGCCATCGAAAGCATGAGCCAATTCACCAATCTCATCCTTGCTTTGCATGTTCAAAACAAAGTCCAGATTGCCTGCGCCGACAATTGTCGTTCCTTCGCGCAGCCGTGCCAGTGGGCGCGTGACGCTTTTCAGGGTGACGTAAATCGTTAAGGTAATGACCGCGATCACAACACTGCCGAACAATACGAGCGCAATGTTTTCATTGTTTTGTGCGGTCAATACGCCGTTTCGACTACGCTCCGACAGGTTGATCGCTTCCGAGATCATCGATTGTGTCTTGTTCATGATCTGGCCGGATAAGCGCGACTCCAATTCTTCGAGAACATCGGCCTTTTCACTATCCAAATCAAGATCCTGATGATTCGATACCAGCAGGGCAAACAAATTGCTGACGGCTGCATGTTCGTGCACCATCGCTGAGAATATGGTGGATTCTTCCGCTGTATTGAAGTCCTTGCTCTTGTTTAACAACCTGGAAAGCGATGCACTACGTAATTGCCATTGTACTTGTGTGCGCTCCTCGTGCCGTAGTGCATACTCGAGTGTGAGGTAGCGTAATCCGGTCACCGCCTGCAGGATTTCACTGGCCTGCGCGTTCTTTGTCAGTTCACGACGCATTTGCATGGTCGTGAATAACAAGGCGACGACGATGATCGTCACGATGACAACAGAGAATAATTCTGCAAGTTTGAGGCGGGTCGAAATCTTCACGGCGCACTCAATGGATTATGGTTACAGCTTCCGGGTCTATTGACTCCAGCCCGTCGAGATAGACATAGTTCAAATAGTTCGGCACGCTTTTGCGATTCGACATCTTGTTCTTGATTGCCCAGCGGGCTTCATCCTCCAGCGCCAGCAACAGGCTTTGATCGAGTACGACGCCGAATTGGTAAGGGCGGAATTCTATTTTTCCTTTCTGATCATCGGCTTTGACTTCGCTATCTGCAAGTTGATGCGCAGCGTTCGGATGCTCGCTGCAATATTGTGCAGCGGACGTCAAGGCACGCAAAACCTTCTTGACCGTCTCGGGATGGGTCATTACATATTCGCGCATGCCGGCAATATTATAGAGACTTTCGTAAATGTCCTGTCCAAAGAAAGTCACACTGTTGTTACCGAGCTCCTTGCGCATCGTGGTCAAATAAGGTTCCCAGGTAGCGACAGCATCCACGTCACCACGTGCCAAGGCGTGCGAGAGTTCTTCCGGTGGATAATTGCGCATATCGACCTCGCTTGGAGACAAACGCTGCCGATTCAGAAATGCATCCAGTGCGAAATGGCCAGAAGTGCTCAACGTGACCCCAATGCGTTTCCCTTTCAGGCTGATCGGGTTGTCGATACCATGGTCACGGCGGCCGACGATACCATGATCTTTCTCCGTTTTGAAGATGGTGCCAATTACGGAAATATGCTGGTCGTTCATCCCGGCGAACATGATGGGGAGGTCGGCAACGGTGCCAATATCTGCCTGGCCAGTTAGTACAGCATCCATCGATGCCTTGCCACTGGAGTAAGGTTGCACGATGGCGAGTATCCCTTCGTTGGCGAAGAACCCCTTGTCGTGCGCAACGACGACAGGGCAGGTGCCGATGTAGTCGGTATTGGTGGCGATGGTGACTTGGTCAAGTCGTTCGGCACTCAAGGTTGATTTGCGGGAGCTCCATAGGTAGGCTGCAATCGCGAGAGATATCACTACCACTGCCAGCAATAGTGCCAAGGCCAGATTGAAGGCATTTCCGATAACGCGTTGTGTGGCGTTTTCCTGCAAAGCGACCGTCCTTTACCAAGAAGTCGTCAATGAAGTGGTACAAACAAACCAGCGATTCAAATTATTCGACCGATACATGACTCAGGAATGATGCTTGTCCAATCCTAGCATCTCCAATAGGCGCAAACAAGCAATAGCCGTTTGGTTGTCGCGATCCTCCTCTTCGTGCCAGGCGGAGACGGATACTGCCACCAGGTTTTGCTTACCGAGTTCTTTGAACAAGCGCATCATATCGTCGTAAGAGGGGCCACCATCGACGATATACTTTAACGCGGGCATTTCATGCACGGCGTTGACAACATCGGTATCAAAATGCAGATAGATTTTCTCGCCCGGGACGATATGGTCGAGTATTTCGTCGATGTCGCATTTGAGCAGCTTGGATGCTTCAACTGCCTGCTTTTCACCATCGTCCAAATCACGGCCATCGGACAAGATGACCTGCTGTTCCGGGTAAGGGTGTAGTCCGACGGTTTTAAGAAAAGCACTGCTTGCATCGCGATTATCATGGCGTCGGTCTGGACGGCCTACCAACATCGCCAGCGGCATGCCGCCAAGATATTTGGTTTGCGTAGTATCCCAGGTATGGAAGTCCCCATGCGCATCGAGCCAGATTAGTCGATCTGGCTGAACGCCTGCTTTTTGTAAGCCACTCAGCACACCTAAGCTGGAAACGCAGTCGCCTGCAATACTGATCGGTATTTGATGTTGGGTGACTGCATTTTTCACGGCATCGGAAAGGGACGCATAAATGAGACTCATCCGACGCAATTTCTCGTTAGCATCCGTCAGATGAGTTTCGACGAATTGCGGAATTTCGTTGATTTCCCATGGGTAATGATCCACATCGCAGACCCGGCATAAACCAGATCGACGCTGCCCCATCAGAAAAGGCGTCAGTAGCCGTTTGTTCCCGTAGTTAGTTACACCCATTTTTCTGGAACCATTTCATAGTCAAGTGCATCCATCATTTCCCGAACTTCTGCTCTTTTGCCCAACTCCAGCAGGCGGTCTTTGCGCTTTTCCCAGCGTCGCGATTTGGGTGTGTCAGTCGCCATCGTGACAGGTAGCGCCGGTGGGAGTTTCATCGGTCGCATGCCGAAATTTGCCATGATCTGGTCAGTGACGGCGCTTGGATTTTGCAGGAAAGTCTCAAAGCGTATGCGCAGCGTCGACACGCGGCTTGCACGAATCGAGCGATGAGCCGAAAGCCATTGATTCAAGCAAACTTCCTCGAGATTGGCGTTGGTGAATTCTTTCCAGTTCGGCGGCATATCGAATTTCCACCATTGTTTGCCATAGGCTACGCGATCCGAATAGCCTTTGATGGATAATGGTATACCGATTTTTCCGACATCGTGCGAGAAGAATCCAACTGGTGACAACCACCCATCCATTAATCCGTTGACTGTTTGCGCATAGCCTCTGGTCAGGTATAGATACTTGATTTGTGCATTGGGAAACAGCTTCTCGTACATGCCGATACGATAGGCATCCGGCGGCGTTTTGAATAGCAATACTTTATCGGCAGCATCTTCCTTGGCGAAAGGGCGCCGGTATATGCGAGGCGTGACAAAAGGTGGCTCCTCGATTTTCATTTCTTCATCGAAACAGTTCATGCCACAGTCACGGGATTGGCCGTCGTAGTAGGCAATGCGCCATGGCTCAGAGCGAAACAGGCGATGCAAGATAAGTGATTGTAGACAACCTGGTGCGTAGTTGGTCAGGTTGCTTTCAGTCAGCGTATCGTCCAAAACCTGCAGCATCTGTGAGTGCGCATCCTGTTTTGAAAACAGCGTTGGAAATTGCAGTGGCAAGCGTTTGGCCCAACGTGCTTTCAAGTATGCAATTGACGGCGCATCTTCGGTTGCGATACTCAAATCATCGAATATGTTGTCCAACAATTCGGTCTTATTTGATAACGTTTGAATGGCGTCGCTACCTGATGCGAAGCCAAAGCCGTTGCCGGTTAGCGCCAGATACGGTTCGATCTCTCCATCGAGGGAGGCAATGTCAGGGTGATTCGCTAAAACATCCTTCAATAAGCTCGATCCTGAACGTGGACTGGTCAAAACAACGATTACCTTTCGTATCGATAAATGTAAGTCATAGTGAGGGACATTTCGGCGTGTGTTGATAATCTGAAGCGGGTCAAGCATGGCATCCACCTATTTCCGCTTCAGCACAAAGGCGTAGAACGTCTTGGTGTCGTCATCGCCTGCAGACTCGGTGGCCAGAGTACGCATAGAAAATCCTGCCGCTTTTGCCAACGCACGGATTTCCTTGATCGGCCCGAATACGGCTTGCGAAAAATAAATGCGGCCACCGGGTTTCAGGTGTTTGTCAACTTGCTCAAAGAAACGAGTATTGGTCTTGAAGTTGGTATCCCACTGCGAGCATGCAACGACGTCATGTGCGTCTTTGTGCCGGAATGGAAGGTTGGCTGTAATCACATCGAACTGCTCAGAGCCAACGCGTTGAAATAGATTGGATTTCTTGACTGTCATGATATCGTCGAAGCCGTGCATCTTAGCGTTATGTTTCGCACTCTTGATTGCGGCTGGATTGATATCGACGGCAACCACCCGGCTGGCGCCGGAGTAGCAGGAAAAAACAGCGATCACGCCAGAACCTGTGCCGACATCCAATACGCTTTCGCCAGGTTTGACCTTGAAATTCTTGACCAGCGGTTGACTATCGGCAAACGGCCAGAACGTATTCGGATAGACAAGAAATTCCTTGTCGAGATATTTGATGCGTTTGCCGGAATCTGGAATGGCCTTAAAAGCTTTTTGACGTGCTTTTTGCCAAAGATCGACGCGTGCTTCTAGCACGCTGTTCAGTGCATTCATTGTGTCTTCCCCGAAAATATTGAACGAAACTTTCTACCTTGCTTTACTTCTCCTACGCACTCGCATTACAGGCTCAGGCTCCAACTTGTGGTTTATTGAATTCGTTGCTGGCTTTCAGTGCACTTTCAATCGCCTCAAGGAATTCAGTTACATCGACTGGTTTTGTCACGCAACGGAAAAAGCCTGCCCCTTTGATATTGCGCAATTCTTCCGACATTGCGCTGGCAGTGACTGCAATAACCGGGATGTGTGCGGTGAGCGCATCCTCTTGTAATACGCGGTGTGCTTCATACCCATCCATGCCGGGTAGATTGATATCCATTAATATGATGTGTGGCAATTCATCGCGTGCGATGGTGATTCCTGTTAGTGCATCTGGCGCACATAGTAGTTCACTGCCGAATTGCAGCTTGACTAATTCTTTGACTAGTTTCAGATTGGCGGGATTGTCCTCGATGTACAGTAACTTGACTTGCTCTCCATCGCGTTTGCCGGCAAACGGTGTGCTGTGCAAATCGGTGATGACTGTCAATGGCGGTTTTGCGATTTCCAGTTCAATCTGGAAAGTACTGCCTATACTTGGCAGGCTGGTTACGGATATCGTACCTTGCATTGCTTCGACAATGCGCTTTGTGAGAACCAATCCAATACCCGTTCCTTCTTCGCCAAAAGCTTCGCGCCCCAAGCGGTTGAAGGGTTGAAAAATCTCTTCCAGTTGCTGGCTGCTCAAACCCGTACCTGTATCTTGTACCGAAATATGTACGCGACCATCACCCGGTGTCATGCAATTGACGGTTACGACTCCATGATCACGGTTGTATTTGACGGCATTGGAAAGAAGATTGATTAGGACCTGTTTCAGTCTCGTGCGATCTGCATGCACATAGAACAAGACATCCGCCGGAAATGCCAATTGAATGTCTCTCTTGTCTGCGAGAGGGGCAATCATCGTATGACACTCGTGCAGCACCTCGGCGATTGCTACACTCTCCATCGAGAGCATCAGCATGCCGGATTCAACTTTTGCCAAATCCAAAATCTCGTTGATGAGCGTCAGCAGGTGTGTTCCCGCTTGCATGATGTCGTTGGCGAAGTCCCTGCGTTGATCGGTAGCCAAAGGCATTGTTTCATCTACGAGGATACGGGAAAAACCGAGGATTGCGTTCAGTGGCGTACGCAATTCATGGCTCATGTTGGATAGGAAGGCGGACTTCTCGCGATTGGCTCTTTCTGCCTGTTTCCGAGCGACATCCAGACTGCGATTGACTGCATATAATTCCGCAACATGCTCGTGCAATTGACGTTCCAGTCGCGTATTCTTGATGCGCAAATTGCGCGTTTCCAACGCCCGGGCCAGCACCGGAATGATGGTGGCAATCTTGAATGGCTTGATGACGTAATCCAGCGCGCCGATTTTCATCGCCTGCACGGCCGATGCGACAGACCCTTCTCCGGTCATGATGATGCAAGCCAGATCGGGATCGATGTTGCAGGCTTCCTGTACGACAGTGATGCCACTTGTACCGGGCATCATCAAGTCAACTAGCATCAGGTCATAGGTGTTGGTACGTAGGGAGGCCAGGGCTTCTACTGACGAGGTATAGCCTGTGACTTCATAGCTTCGTTCGCGCAAATTGTCGCAAAGCGCACGCATGAACAATGCTTCGTCATCGACTATTAGAATTCTTGGATGCATATCAGCTACTCGATATGGCGCTTTTGAACAGCATTACTTGCCAGGCACCGCTATATATAGAGCTAAGGATTTTCGCGAGTTCGATTATGCGGATTTGTTATATCGAACAGCTGGAAAAATATCAATGTTGTGGAAAATTTCTTATTTTCCACAATATGAAAGCAGTCTCGCAGAAACGTTGGGAAAAATGACCTGTCATTTTTGACAGGGTGATGTTGTCCATCAGAATGCTGAACAATCGACAAGAGAGATGGCCGATGTAGAAAAGAAAAAAAGCCGCTCGATAAGAGCGGCTTTTTGAGGTACGACTTATGCTTTGATCAATTACTTGGTGATCTTAGCCTTTGCCATCAACTCAGTACGGTACGCTTCCAATTCCTTTTGTTGCAAGGATTGGGTGATTTGTGGGCGTACTTCATCCAGAGTTGGGATCTTTGCTGGACGCTCGTCGTCCAAGCGGATCACGTGGAAGCCGTATTGTGTCTTCACCGGGGTTTCAGTGAATTGGCCTTTCTTCAATGCAACCAGGGCGTCAGCGAATGGCTTCACGTAGCTGTTCGGGCTGGACCAGCCGAGGTCACCACCGTTGGCAGCAGAGCCGGTGTCCTTCGATTGCTTTGCCAGGTCTTCAAACTTAGCACCAGTCTTCAGCTTGGCGATGATTGCCTTCGCGTCTTCTTCCTTGTCCACCAGGATATGGTGAGCTTGATATTCCTTGTCCGAAGCAGTTGCCTTGAACTTGTCGTATTCAGCCTTGATGTCTTCTTCCTTGACTGGGAATTTCTTCAGGTGTTCCTGAACCAATGCACCTACCAGGATACGCTGACGGGTGGTTTCCAATTGCAGCTTGACGTCGTCGCTCTTCGACAGGCCCAGCTTTTCTGCTTCTTGTGTCAGTACTTCGCCTTCGATCAGCTGTTGCTTGATACGATCACGCAGTTCCGGTGTGTCCTTTTGACCATTTGCAGTAACTTGCTTGATGATCATATCGACGCGCGAAGACGGAATCGCCTTACCATTAACTGTTGCAACGTTTTGAGCCATTGCAGGCACGGCTGCCATCGCGAGGAGCAGCACCAGCAGACGAGCAGGTTTAAATGTCATTATTGGTCCCTAAGGAGTGAAATAATTATAAATTAACAACTGTTGCTTCTTATTATGAAAGCGAACACCTTTAAGTTGAGGCTTCGGATGGCGCAATAGCAGTGATTGCCAATGCGTGTATATCCTTTTGCATCAAATCAAACAAGCAATCATACACCAGCCTATGACGGCTGATGCGGTTTTTGCCCTCGAAAGCGGCGGAAATGATTGTTAATCGATAATGACCGCCGCCAGACGCAGCGCCTGCATGACCAGCATGCGCAGCCGATTCGTCGTCGAGTTGACAATGTGTTGGGGAAAAAGTTGCATCCAGACGGCGTTGAATTTCAGCGATACGCGGATTTACAGTTGCATTCATTTCTGTTCTTCCACGTATTTCGCTAGGAAGAAGCTTTGACCAATCGCAAAAGCGAAAGTCAAACCAGGGCCGCCGAATGCCTTGAAATTGACCCAGGCGCTGGTGTTATCGCGGAAAATAACGAAAGCAACCAGCAAATTCAAGATTCCCATGAATACGAAAAAGCCGATCCATGCAATGTTCAGGCGTTGCCAGACTGGATCTGGTAACTTGATTTGTGCCTCCATCATCGAGCGAATCGCGTTCTTTTTCATGAAGACCTGGCTCAGCAGAAGTGCAATGGCGAAGCACCAATACAGAATGGTCGGCTTCCACTTGATGAACATGTCGTTGTTGAAGTAGATCGTCAATCCACCGAAGATGGTGATGACACTTACGGATAGCCACAGCATGCCGTCGATTTTCTTGCGGCGTATCAGCAGGTACAGGATCTGTGCCAGTGCTGCGACGATTGCCACGGCAGTAGCCATAATCACTGGTGCTTGGGTAGCTGTGACCGATCCGTTGGAAATGAAGCCCGACAAATATTGATTGACTAGATCACGAGCTAATTCGGTATGACCATCGGCCCATTTATAAAAGCCGAAAAATAGCAGGACAGGGAAGAGATCGAACAGAAACTTCATGAAGCAGGCTGGCTTTCTTGATTAGATTAGGCTGGAGTGAAATTCAGGGATGCGGAATTGATGCAATAACGCAGACCGGTCGGTGGTGGGCCATCTGGAAATACGTGGCCGAGATGCGCATCGCAAACGTTGCAGATGATTTCGGTACGCACCATGCCGTGCGAGCGATCCACCAATTCTTTTACATTGTCTGGATTGAGGGCGCGGAAATAACTGGGCCAACCACAGCCGGAATCAAACTTGGTATCTGACTCAAACAATGGCGTACCGCAGCATACGCAGGTATAGATGCCATGTTCGTGATGATCCCAGTACTTGCCAGTGAAGGCGCGTTCGGTCGCAGCGTGGCGTGTGACCTGATACTGCATCGGATCGAGCATCTCACGCCATTCGGCGTCGCTCTTGGTAACCTTGTTTGTCATGATGAACAGCTTACCTCCAAAGTGCTCGCCCAATCCGGCGGCAGGGCTGCATATTGCTCATTTTCCGGCTGCTCGTCAAAGGGTTTTTCCAGTACGGCGAGCAAACGGGCGATTTCCGAAAAGTCCTTATTTTGCGCCTTTTCTATCGCAATTTGTGCGAGATAGTTACGCAGTACATATTTTGGGTTGACGGCGTGCATCGCAAGCTGGCGTTTTGCATCCTGGCTTTCTTCTTGTTTCAGCCTGGTTCGATACAACCCGGCCCAAGCATCGAAAGCGGGGTGGTTCATGAACAAGTCGCGGATTGGCTCATCCATCTTGATGTTGTTGATCTGTAAATTTCCGAGTTTGCGGAAGAATTGCGTGAAATCGACATGGCTTTCCTGCATCATCGCAAACATCTGGTCGATCAATTCACTGTCTTCGGGCCGAAAAGTTGTCAATCCCAGCTTGGCATGCAGCAATTGGTCGAGTTTTGCCGTGAATTCAGCTTTATAGCCTGATAACGCCTGCTGGACGTCGTCCACTTCACCGATTAACGGCAATAGTGCCTGACCCAATGCATAGCAATTCCAGTGGCAGATTTGCGGTTGCATATGGTACGCATAACGCCCTTGCTGATCGCTGTGATTGCAGATATGCGAGGCATCGAAGGCTTCCATGAAGCCAAACGGGCCGTAATCCAAGGTGATTCCCAGTATCGACATATTGTCGGTATTGAGCACGCCATGCATGAAGCCGACTGCCTGCCACTGTGCTGCCAGATGCGCTGTACGACGCGTCACTTCAATCAGCAGGGCTGCATAAGGATTGGCTGCATCGCGCAATTCTGGATAATGCTGCGCAATCACGTAATCGGCCAAGGTCTTCAAATCTTCGTGACGATCATTGTAAAACCAGTGCTCAAACGAGCCCAAGCGCACGAAAGTCGGTGCCATGCGTGTTGCGACGGCGCTGGTTTCCGGTGCTTCCCGCATGATGTACTGATCCGAGCCTGTTACGCAGAGCGCGCGTGATGTTGGAATGCCCAGCGCAGCCATCGCTTCCGAACAGAGAAATTCGCGTATCGACGAACGCAATACCGCGCGGCCATCGCCCATGCGCGAGTAGGGCGTCATGCCTGCGCCTTTCAACTGCAATTCCAGGCGCCCTGTGGGATTGACATCCGTGGCTGGCACATCGCCAAGCAGAATCGCCCGACCATCGCCCAATTGGCCTGCCCACACACCGAACTGGTGGCCGGAATAAACCGCAGCCAGTGGCTTGGAACCTTCCAATACCTGATTACCGGTAAAAATCTGCAAAAATCGCTCGCTCTCGAACTCGCTTGCGTCGAGTTGGATCAACCGGGCTGCAGCAATACTGGTTGCGACCAGATACGGTTGCGGCAGCGGCGTCGGCATCAGATGTGTATAAAAAGACGGTGGAAGCTGCGAAAACGCGTTGCCAACTTCCAGTTGATCCAAGCCGCGCAAGTGTGCGGGCAGTGCTGCATTCATAGTGAATCTTTCAGTTGTTCCTTGTTGGTATGCAGTCGCAAAGTGCGTGCTACCATGTTCCGTAAATGTTGAAAAGTTGACAGTTCAACGCGCCAACTTGCGAATAGTTGACTGTGCACCCGAAAACGTCATTTTGACAGAGAAGGAGACATTGCATATGACAACAGCCCCAACTCCCATGATGCGGTCATTGAAGGAAGAGGTTTCGCCTGAGGAATGGCAGGTGCGTGTCGATTTGGCAGCCTGCTATCGCTTGGTTGCTGACTTTGGATGGAGCGACCTTGTCTTCACGCATATCACTGCACGCGTACCGGGTACGGAAGATCAGTTCCTGATCAATCCTTACGGCATGATGTTCGATGAAATCACTGCATCGTCGCTGGTGAAGATCGATATGCATGGCAATAAGCTCGACGATTCACCGTTTCCGGTCAATCCGGCTGGTTTCACGATTCATTCCGCCATCCATTCCGCACGTCACGATGTGCTCTGCGTCTTGCATACGCATAGCTTAAATGGCGTTGCCGTCTCTGCGCAGGCAGGCGGTGTGCTGCCGATATCGCAGCAGTCTATTTTCGTCCTGTCCAGCCTCGCCTATCATGATTACGAAGGAGTGGCTTTGAATGACGAGGAAAAGCCGCGTCTGGTGAGCGATTTCGGCGACAAGAATTTCCTGATGCTGCGCAATCACGGTTTGCTGACGGTTGGCCCGACCATTGCCGATGCATTCCTGGGCATGTATATCTTCGAAGCTGCTTGCACCATACAGGTGCGTGCGCAATCCGGCGGTGGCAAGCTGATCGAGGTACCCCAAGCGATTATCAACGGTGCGCAGCAGCAGAGTAAGACGGTCACCAGATCGCAGGGGGGCATGCTGGCCTGGCCGGGATTGTTGCGGCGACTGGATCGTATCGATACCAGCTATCGCACTTGATACGATTGCCCATGCAGACTGAGGTCTATTGCAGTCGCATGCCATGAAACGCCCGTGCTATAGACGTCATGACGCGATGCAACATCGAAAATCATTGACGGTTAAAGCACGGTCGTACAAAAATCAGTCTCGAACAATAAAAAAACAGACGTCCAAACACGGATAGTGTTAGCGTGTGCAAGACGCAAGACAACGCCGGAATTCAGATTGCCATCAATTCAGGAGACGTGATGTCGCAGTATCCCAAGAGCC
>Ga0116226_10002719_pt1 | contig 15481 bp, 13 predicted proteins | sample S1TSphfallax_FD_89692 | JGI IMG/M metagenome (GOLD analysis project Ga0116226, IMG submission 89692) | Host-associated microbial communities from peat moss isolated from Minnesota, USA - S1T2_Fa - Sphagnum fallax MG | ecosystem: Host-associated > Plants > Peat moss > Unclassified | place: USA...
CCAGAGTCAGGCCAACTTCTTCAGCGATCACTTGGCCGCCGGTCAGGATAGCGATGTCTTCCAGCATTGCCTTGCGACGGTCGCCGAAGCCAGGAGCCTTCACAGCGCAAGTCTTCAGGATGCCACGGATGTTGTTGACAACCAGAGTTGCCAGCGCTTCGCCTTCGATGTCTTCAGCGATGATCAGCAATGGACGACCAGCCTTTGCAACTTGCTCCAGTACTGGCAGCAGATCACGGATGTTCGAGATCTTCTTGTCGAACAACAGGACGAATGGATTGTCCAGGATCGCAACTTGCTTTTCTGGATTGTTGATGAAGTATGGGGACAGGTAGCCACGGTCGAATTGCATACCTTCGACGATGTCCAGCTCGTCGTTCAGGGACTTGCCGTCTTCAACGGTGATAACGCCTTCCTTGCCAACCTTTTCCATCGCTTCAGCGATACGCTCGCCGATCGATGCGTCGCTGTTTGCGGAGATCGAACCGACTTGGGCGATTTCCTTGGTTGTTGTGCATGGCTTGGCGATCTTCGCCAGTTCAACCACGGTTGCAGCAACAGCCTTGTCGATACCGCGCTTCAGGTCCATTGGGTTCATGCCAGCAGCAACGAACTTCATGCCTTCGCGAACGATAGCTTGTGCCAACACGGTTGCGGTTGTTGTACCGTCACCTGCGTTGTCGCTGGTGCGGGAAGCAACTTCCTTCACCATTTGCGCGCCCATGTTCATCAGCTTGTCTTTGAGTTCGATTTCCTTGGCAACAGAAACACCGTCCTTGGTGACTGTTGGGGAGCCGAAGGAACGCTCCAGAACCACGTTACGGCCCTTAGGACCCAGTGTAACTTTGACTGCGTTGGCGAGAATGTTCACGCCTTCAACCATCTTGGCACGGGCGGAATCGCCGAAAACTACTTCTTTAGCTGCCATGTTAAAACTCCTTAGTATTCTGTAGGGTGGATTACTTCTCGACGACTGCCATCACGTCTTCTTCGCGCATCACCAGCAGCTCTTCGCCGTCAACCTTGACGGATTGGCCGGAGTATTTGCCGAACAGAACGCGGTCACCAACCTTGACTTCCAGCGCGCGAACCTTGCCATCTTCCAGCACTTTGCCGTTGCCCACAGCCAGAACCTGGCCTTGATCCGGCTTTTCAGCGGCGGCATCAGGAATAATCAAACCGGAAGCTGTCTTGGTTTCGTTGTCCAAACGCTTCACGATGATGCGATCGTGCAAAGGACGAAGTTTCATAAAAACCCCTTTTAATTCAATAGGTTAATAACAATCGATGCAAATTGCCGCGATGTTGCCCGATATGGCGGCAATGTCACACAATTCAAGTCGGAAGGTGAGGGGTTGCTGTTAGCACTCTCCCTCAACGAGTGCTAAGTATATGGGCGATCAAGTCGATTTTCAAGAGTTACAATTATGTTTTTGATAATATTTGCGTCAAAAATATTGATATTCACAATGTGTATGACTGCTGACGTTGAGAATTAGGCATCTAAGCTATTGGGGAAATCGCTGATAAGAAGCCCGGGGGAGCTCTGCCGAGGTTCGGAGGGTGGGCTATTTCCTGATCGTTTGGCAGTTTGTTTTGATACCGGAGCTTTTAAATTCCAAAGCGGTTAGCTGTTGTTCGATGTTTGGCTGGCATTTTCCTGCTCCGGCATCAACTCGACCAGCCAGATGCTTTTCACGGCATCATCGCCGCGCTTTGCCGGGGAAAACGGTGTCAGGTTTAATGCCGATTCGGCGATGCGTTCGCAGACGTCGTCCAGATTGGTTTCTAGCGCTTCAATGCGATCGACCTTGCCGCTTTCGCTGATCCATAGTTTTAATTTTACGTGGGCGTTTTCCAGGCAATTGCTCATCAGTGGAAACGCTCTGATCGGAAAGGCATGTGCCGTGACTTCGTCGCCGGTGAAATAGTGATCGCCGGGAATGAGGGATGGGGCGCTTCGGTCGTCTATCGAATCGTTGGCGTGCTCGGTGGCAGTGCCTGGAAGTTGTACGCTGCGCGTTGGTGGTGCGGTTGGATGTGGGCTCGGTGCTTGGGATTTTTGTTCTTCTGCGGTCGCAATTGCCGTTTGCATCGTGACTGAGACGATAGGGGCGGTGCGGTGCGGATGATACTGATAGTGCGGTTGCGGATGCCAGTTCGCGGCAAACAACGCACCTGCATGCAGGAGAATCGCGACGGCAATAACGGTCAGGCGGCGTGTGTGTGGGTTGTGCGCGCGTGCCGATGACTTATTCTTGTCATCGGCACGCGCGTTGATGTTCCAACGCGCTGCTGTACCGGTTTGTGTCGGCATGAATGGCTATGCTTATTGCGTCAGAATCTCACGCCACTGAACGCGATTGACCGTTGTTTGCGTTTTGTGGATGTGGTTTTGATTGCTCTCAGGATTACCATTCGATGATTGCGTTACGCCAATCGATTGTTGAGATTGTGGCGGGCCGTCAGGTGGTCCGACCTGGATGTTGACGTCACCACTGGACAGGTGATTTCCCAGGAAAATACCTGCTGTGGACGAGTCGATGCCACTGCCGCTCAGGTAATTAAAATAGTACTGATAGCTGGAACCACCTGGTTGGCAAGGATCGCTTCCAGAAGGGATGTTGGTAACAACTTCCAACGTGCCTTGTATCAGGTTCAGCGAAACGTTGACCCGTTCGCCCACGCTTGGGAAGTCTGCATACCAGCCTGCCTGCGTTGCCGTGAAGTTAGGCGCTGCCATGGATGTGACTTGAGGAACGTTGCCCACCAGTGTGATCGTTTGCTTGATCAGGTCGCTACGCAGCGGACCGGTCTGATTGATCTGGGGTGTTGCACTTTGATTGTCCCACAAGCCATAGATGGTTTGGGTTTGTCCAGCCGAGCTATTGGAGCCAGGCATGCCCGGTACGTCGCTCATGCCGAGATATTCACCAGTTCCGACATAGACCATGCGATGGCCCTGTGCAATCGTCAATTGCGGTGCAGTGGTAACTGGTTGTGGGCTGCCGTTGGCATCTGCCAGGGTTGCCAGCAGGGCCTTGTTCCAGTTGCTGATCTGCGCGCCGGATAGGTCGAAGCGCCATACGTTGCCTTGCAAATCGCCGCCATAGACATAGTCGATTGTGGCATCGATATTGCCGTCATACGCAAACGCGGAAATCTGCGCCAATCCGCTTGGTGAGGTAGGTGTACCGGCTCCAGTGGAAATGTCGCTGATGACCGTGCCGTTGGCTGGGTTCAAGACGTACAGATGGCCCTTGCCGTCGCCGCCTGTGGTCGATCCGTTGTTATAACCGGATGTGACCAGTACGACCCATCCTGCTGCCTTGGTTTTCACGAGCAAAGGTTGGCCATAGCTGAAGCCGATATTGGCTTTGGTCGTAGCTGGTGTCCCACCATTCGGGAATTCCCACAATACCTTGCTGGCGACGGCGGTGTCCGAGCTTGCTGTAGGGGTAGTGATATCGAGTGCGTAGTAACCATTGCCGCCTTTGCCCAGGCCGCCGACCAGAATGGTTTTCCAGTTTGCCGCACCGGATGCGCCGACGGTGTTGCTCATGTCCACATCGCCGGTGAAAGGCGTGCTATCGACGTAGTAGAGGTGCGTGAATCCTTTCAGCATCGACAGATTCACCAGGGTGCTGGTTTGAGGATAACCGCTCAGGCGGGAGTTGAACAGCAAGCCAGGAACGTATGCCCATAGTTCAGCGCCATTGGCTGCACTGAAGGCGTGCAGCATGCCGTCGTTCGCACCTTGATAAATGACCGGTTGGCGGTTGCTATTGCTATTGAAGAAGTCCTGATAGCCGCTATCTGCATAGCCGAAGGTTGGTGCTGCAACATAAACCGGTGCGGCATCGACGATGTCTCCCAATACGTGAGCGCGAGTCCGATAGGTCGTGGTCTCGCTGGTACGCGTGCCGCGCAGGAATGACAGTACTGCCGAGCCGTCGCTCGGGCCAGGAGGTGTGACTGGGCTATTCAATTCACTCTGCATCGCAGGTGTCAGGCTGCTCCAGTTGAAAGCAACACCAGCCGAGCCGTTGTAGGTGCCAATATAGCGGTTCGACAGCGACAGGTTGTCCAGTTGGCCTTGGGCCGTCCAGGTTGGGTTTGTCGTCGAGATATTGCCGGTTGACGTGTTGATCGGGTAGGAGCCCAGGTTACCGCTCCAGGAACCTGATACAAAGCCCGAAAAGTACGATGCGTTGCTGGTTGGCGTGACGTTGGTATTTGCCACGGCAATCGACGCCGCTGCACCGCCACGATTCAAGATGTTGTTGACGATGGTTTGCAGCCCGCCGTAGATGTCGGACGAGTTGACGAAAATTCCGCGACCGTTGACTGCAGCATGCCACATGTCGTCAACCGTATTTTGGCAAACGAAGCATGGCTGTGGCCATGCGAATGTTGTCGATTGCGTGCTGTATGGCGCGTCCCAGATATCTGCCGTTTGTGCATTAGCCAGTGGCGTATTCGGATTATCGACGCTGATCTGCGGAATCGCACCCGGTGCCAGCACATAAGTCGTCATATGCAGGTTGGTATTGGTTTCACGCGATCCTGCCGAGATTGGCACTTGTCCTGCTGGCAAATCGGTACGCAAAGTCTGATCGTAGTAATACGCGGTCCAGTCTGCCAGCGTATTGCCGTAGTTGTCAGTATATGGACTTGTGCTCCAGGCGGTATCACTGGAGTTGCTGGTGCCGTCGTAGTTACCTGTGGAAATCGGTGGCGGATCGTCACCCGTTTGGTCGTTGGACCAGCCAGTCGCACCGAGATTGTTGTAGCCATTATCGTTCAGGTATCCCGGCGAAACCAGGATGTTGAAATTCTGCTGGCAGGAATATTGAATCGGCGTTGGAGGATTGGTCGAATTTGCCGGAGTGTTGAAATAGTTCCATACATCCCATGTCCGCTCATGCAGGGGCTGGGTCCAATCGCTCGGCGTGGCTGTAATGCTGTAGATTGCGTTTTGCAACTGCGATACGTTGGCCGCAGACGCCATCGAGCTGACTGGCGCGTTGGGATTCGTGTGCCACAAATCGATCACACCGACATTGGTGCTGGACATGATGCTCAGACTTTGCCCCATGTAACCCTTCAACGCCAGGAAGGGGGTACGATAGTACTGAAACCAGTTGGCAAAATTCTGTAATTCCGCTTGCCAGGTTCGGCCGCTGGGATAAGTCGTCGTTGCAGACGAGATCTGATAGAGCACGCCTTCGCCCGGATCCATCACACCATTATTGTTGGTGTCCTTCCATACAAAGTAACTCGCTGGATAGATCGTTGACTGATAGGTTCTATAGGCATTAGCGGAGCAACCGCTTTGCGCACAAGCTGTTCCCGATGAATTGAGAAACGTATTCGCAGAGTACGTTACCGATTTGGTGATGTTATACGTGTTGCCACTGGACTGATACGGATCAATACGTACTGCAGTCGGCGTCGCATTCGTGAACGGGGTACCGCTGTCATCGTTGCCCGGCCATGGGTTATACGTTATATAGGGGTTGTAGTAAATCTTGTTATAGCCGTAGTAAAACGCACGCCATGCATTCTTGTCGGGATTGTGCGAGTCGGCAAAACCCATACGCATCTGAGGCTCGTCGCGCTGGACACCGGCGTTCGGAAACAGATAGAAAAATCCATTCAAATTGTTTTTATTGGTATTGGTGACGTTGCTCTCGAGGTATAGCGAATTGAAATTCGGCAGCAGCACGTCAACGTCTACCCCCCCGGAATTATCCAGCGTGAACATGATGTTCGACGGCACGAGATTTGCCACGGCCATCGGTGCGTTGGCGAGGTCGGTCGCGGCAGCATGCGTGACCATTGGCATCGCAAGCAGATTGGCGCCTGCCGCCATCCAAAATAAGCGCCTGAGGCTGTTCGATTTCAGTTTCATGACCTTTACTTTCTGAAAAGTGCGTTTCAATCGACAATAAGAATCCTATCCAGTAGCGGATGCCACTGGCTTGTTAATCTTGTTGGAGTTAGTCGCTGATTACAGTCTGGACATAGTCCGTTGTGTTGTGCGGGCCATTAACCTGCACGGTAACGCGATAATTAATTGGCGTAGGTGGAACAGAGGGTGTCGCACCGATATTGTTTGAGTTGCCTTGTGGCTGCGTCGTCGTCGTTGGCGTCGGGATGGAGCAGCTGCCACGTATGTTTGACACGGGTAGCGGACCTGTGCAAAGACGTTCGATAATGTATTGCACCTTATAACCAGTCGGAGTGCCTGCTGCCTGTGGCGCACTTGCCCACACACTCGAAGGCGGTAAGCCATTGGTATCCCAAGTCAGGCCGCCATTGGCTGCGGTCGTGGTTGGATAGTATTGACCGGCAATCGGGGTATCCGGGCCAGCGGTTAAGATCCCTGGCAAATTTGCAGCAGCAGCTTCCACGCCCAGATCGGCGACCTGTGCGGCGGCTCCACGAAACGCTGCATTGCCGGAAATCAGCGTGCTGGCATCGACCGAGCGCAACAGCGCCAGCGCGGCAAGCATCAATGCGACCATGCCAACCAGGACGATGATCAGTGTTACACCGCGTTGATTAGGTTGCGGGTGCCACGGCTTGGTGTGCAGCAGATTTCGCGTGTTCATATCTGTGCCCATATGACGTTTTTCAGGGGAACAATGGTGGTATAGACCTTGTAGCGGAAGTTCTGCCAGTTCGGATTACTCGACAAATTGACGGTAGGCGCTGGTTGATTGGCAAGGCCGGGCCACAGGACCGGCGCGTTTGGCGTGACTGGCCCATTCGGCGTGACTTTTTCCTGCTGGTTGTTACGTGCCACGACAGCAATGCGAATTGCCTTGATGCGCTGGATATTTCCTGGCGATGCCAACAAGCCAGCGGCAGACCAATCGGCAGTGTCGCAGGTATTGGCATTGTTGGCGTTGACCCAACAATTCACCGTTTGTGATCCGGCAGGGGCGATGCCGTACTGCGCCTGCAGAGCTACGATGCTATCGGCAACGGCAGTCGTATTGGTAAAGGTTTCGGGGTTCATCGTGCAGCTCGGGCTTGGCGTGCCAGGCAGTGCATTCGATACAACCAGCGCGCTGCATGCTGTAAGAACCTGATACTGATTACTGACCATGCTGCCCATGTTGAACACGTAGCCGCCGATAGGGGCGTCGCCGGGGCCATATGTCACACCCGCAGGGAAGCTGTAGTTACTGCCGCTGGGATAGGCTGTGGTCGTAACGCGCGTTGCGCCAAATGTCGATATGCTGGCAACTTGCACCATTGTGCAGCTATGCAGGCCGCCCGGGTCGGACAACAGCAGAATATCCTGTGGTTTGAAGGCAGTGGCGGGAGCTTGTACTGCAATTGTTGCGGCTGTGGCCGATCCTGTTGGTGGCTCCAATATCATCGCAGAGTCGCCACCGGCTGGCGTCGTGCCGTAGGTAACAACGATGGTATCGTTCGCTGTTCCACCACCATCGATGATTTGCACCGGGAGCAGGGGATTCGCAGTGCCGTTACCATTCACGTACGACGGGCACGCAGTTCCCTGTGAGGAGACAAAGCCAGCGCCGCCTTGGCGCATGTCGGATTGCAGTGCACGTAGTGCGCTCAAACCGTTTTCCTGAGCATCGGCGCCGCCGGTTGTCGTGCGCTTTTTACCTTCATACATCGTGTAGGACTGCGCCACGATCAATAGCAGAATGATGCCGACGGCCAACCCGACCATCAATTCCACGATGGTGAAACCGTTGCGTTTCATCGTCGTTGGAGCGAGCGCGCCGCCTTGGGCGCTTGCGTTACCGTTACACATTGATTTGCGCCGTCTCGGAGAAATTATGGAATTTTGTTTCGGATGGAAGCTTCCAGCAAACCGTCACGGTTACCATATTGTTGGCGCCGACGTATATTTGCTGACTGGTTGCAGCAGCATTGGGCAATACGCTGTTGACCTGCGCCAGCCAGGCCAGCACGTTGGTGTTCGTGGAAGCGGCCGACTGTGGTGTGCAAGCCGGGGTAGTGGCTGCGCTCGGCGCCGGACTCGCGTTATGCGCGTATTGGGCCAGATTGGGCTGATCCGCCCACATCTGACCGATAATCTGATCTGCCAGATAGGAGGCATTCGCGCGATATTGTGAAGTGGATGCTTCCCCAATTGCACTCGCCTGCACGCCGATCAAGCCGATGATCGCGAAGGTAAAAATGAGAATCGATGCCAGTACTTCAACCAGCACGACACCGCGCTGGGCTGCAATCTGACGTGGAATAGGGCGTTGAATCATCTTAACAACTCTGGATATTGGTCGAGGGCAGTTGCGGATCGCAGATGCGAATCTGCCCGCCGCTTTGTACCGTTACGTTCAGGCAGCGCATTGGACCGCTTGACGATTGACATGCACCACCCTGCGGATTGGTAATCGAAAAGATGGTCGTAGCTATCGGTGCTGCAGGCACGCCCGGCGCTGCAGGAGGCGCACTGATCTTGCCCAGGCCGTTGAACGTCACAGTTGGGGTAGTGCCGGTCAGATTGGAGCTGATGCTGGCCTGCGGTGTTGTCCCGAGGTTGACGCGCGACTGTAGCGGCGTAGTCGGTGCTGCCACGGTGCTGATCGTCCAGTCATTGGGTGCAGGGGAATTGAGCTGGAATTGTACCGGGGCATTGCGCGTCAACGCCTGGTTGCGGGCCAGTTGCAAGCCGTTTTGCAAGCCTTCTGCGGCGGTTCTGATTTGCGAATTCGCCACCCACGATTTGAACGTTGGAACTGCCATTGCCGTCAATACGGCAAAGACGGCAAGCGCTATCATGGCTTCAATCAAGGTGAAACCGTTGCGATGTGCATTCATGGTCGCTATGTCAGGGTTGATTCCGATTTGGGATTAGTAGGGGCAACTTGTCAGAATTCCGTACTCAGCAGTTTGTGTTCCACGTGCTGCCACTGATCGCACAGCGTGCGCCAGCACCAACTGTGGTCGTCGCCTCGACGTTCGCATCAGTCAGTGTGTAGCTATAGCCGCTCGCCTGACCGGTACCGGTGGCGGTCAAGAGATAATTCGCGCCACTATTACTGGTTGTGCAGCTATAAGTGAAGTTGGAACCTGTAGGATTGGCGGCTCCACAGGTTGAGCCACCTGCAACGGCGTAGCTCTTATTGTCCTGATAGTACTGCTCCATCGAGATGCGCATGCTCGACAGTGTATTAGGCGCCTCGGTTAATTTTCCGCGCAATACATAGTGGGCGTAGGCGGGAATGGCGATTGCCGCCAAGATGGAGAGGACGACCAGGGTAACCATCAACTCAATCAGAGTGAAACCTCTGCTATGTGTTCTTTTCATGTTCTCGATAGCCTCTAATACTTGAGACTCTTTTAGTGATTGATTAGTTAACGAAATTCCAATGAGGCGCAAGTATAGAGTAAATAATTTTTTTGTAACAGGCCGTTCATCTTTATTTTTATGCCGTTCGTCTGATTATTGAAATTTCAACAGAAATCATCGAAAGTACTTCGTGGCAAATAGGGGTCATCTCTTGCATTTGTAATCGATGTCATTCTTGCGGCAACGAAAGTACAAGGGCGACCCAGAGTGGAAATATGGGGCGTGTAGAGTCCACCCTCTAAAATTTTCCTGCGTTATACGAGGCACGCAGAAAATATTTCCAGTCGTTAATTGCTGGAAAATGAAATGCGATAAATGTGTCGAATTTCTTGCAGGGATTCGGCTGCTTCTCTAATAACTCAAACTAAATAAGTATTTCCGAAAATGTAGCGAGAGCAGGGATGACTCTGTTTTGGGAGAGGAAAGATGGAGAAATGCGGCATATTTCTGTAATGGCGGGTATCACCTCAACCTCTCTCAACATAGTTCGAAGGACTATGCTGTTTTCTAGAATAGTAGTAAAGCACTAGAAGTGGTTGGTGGTCAGGGGGCTGCGCATCCCAATGACCACGTTGCCTATCGCATGATGCCCTTTGTCAGCGTGGTTCCAGATATTTTGCGGGCGTTACCCCAAAGCTGCGTTTGAACATCGCGATGAATGCGCTCAGGCTGTCATAACCTAATTCGATGGCAATCGTGGTGACGGCAGTACCCCTCGCCAGCATTTCCAATGCACGTATCAAACGCGCACGCTGCCGCCATGCGGAAAATGGCATGCCAGTCTCGGCGGTGAAATTGCGTGACAGGGTGCGTGGCGCAATCGCTGCCCATTGCGCCCATTCTTCCAGGCTGCGCGCGTCCGCTGGATCGGCCTCGATTGCTTGCGCGATTTTGCGCAGGCGTTTGTCGGTGGGGAGCGGCAAATCCAGTTGTTCCGGCGGCGCGATGGCGAGTTCATCGAGGATCACAGTGCAGACGCGTTGTTGCGCGTCCCCCAGTTGGGTTTGCTGTGTCCAGGTCGCGGCGCGCAATACTGCCTCGCGTAGCAGGCCGGAAATCCGCACCACGCGTACCTGTGGCGGCAATGTCGTGCAGGCGTCCGGCGCGGCGTAAATGCTCCAGCCGGTGAATTGCCCATGCGATGCCAGTCCGTGCGTGCAATCCGGTGGCAGCCATACGGCGTGGCCCGGTGGCACCACCATGCGCCCACGTTCGGTATCGATGCCCAACAAGCCGGTTTGCGCGGCCAGCGCCTGCCCGCGGGCGTGGCTGTGCATATCGTGGTGTTGGCGGTCATCCAGTTCGCGATAAACAGCGATGACGGCCGGGCCTTCAGCGGCATTGGCGCGGGTGGATTCGATCAGAGCGGAGTGATTGGCGTGCATGCGATAGATTATGGCGTATATGCGGCAGGCAAGCCAAGTGGCGATCGATAAGATGGAGGCTCATTAACTGATCAACGTTTCACAACCCAGGAGCCAAAATCATGCGTGCAGAAGAACTCTTACCAGACAACATCAACAGCGGCGAATTCCAGGGCGTCACCGTCCGCAAAGGAACAGTCGGTGCATTTCTGATCAATGCCAAGACGTGGAAGAATCCAGAAGCCACAGCAGCAGACCGCGAGCAGGCGCAGACCTTGATGCAGGAAGCAGTGCCAGCCCTGTATGCATTGGGTGTGCTGGACATCTTTGAAGCGCGCGATCCGGCGCTGCAAAGCTTGATTGAGCAGCATAGAACAGGTGCGTAATACCGTTACGGCCCGTTATGCCTGCCCGGGTTACTGCAGCGTTGTACGGTAACCCGGTAGTTCAGATCATCAGAAGCGGTAGGTGCCGGTCAGCAGTGCGGTACGGCCAATACCAGGAACCGAGCGACCACCGTCCGACTGGATCAGCGCATCGTAGTAGCCTTTGTTGGTCATATTCAGCAGATTCAGGCGGATGTCATACTTTGGCTGGTGATATGCCACGGTGCCGTCCCAACGCACGTAACCAGGTACCGAAACTTTATCGACGTTACCTACGGTGTCCGCAACATAGCGTTGCGACATATACACCGCACCGCCGCCGATTTCCCATGCCTTGGTTGCTTCATATGTCGCCCATGCGTTCAGCGTATTTTTCGGGACATTGCTTGGGATGCTGCCCGCGGAGGAGAGGCTGGTTGTCGTGCCGCTGACGCCGACGACTGTCGGATCGAGGTGCATATAGCCGCTGGAAATTTGCAGCTTGTCCGTGAGGTGACCCACTGCGGAGAAGGTAAAGCCCTTGATCAGCCAGTTGCCGGATGGTGTGTATTCACCGTTCGACACGGTATAGACATTATCCTGTTCTTCGTGGAAAGCGGCGAAGGAAACCGACATTTTGTCGTTCAACAGATCCCATTTTGCACCCGCTTCATAGGACTTGGTCTTGGTCGGTGGCAGGCCCTGCTGACCATTGGTAAAGGTCATCTGCTCCAGCAACGGATCGAACGAGGTGCCGTAGGACAGGTAGTAGGATTGCTCCTCTGTCGGTTGGTACAACAAACCTTCGCGTACGCTGGTGAAGTCAGTCTTCTGCGTTGCATTGCTTGGCGTGCTGCTGGAAGGAATCGAGTTATTGATCTCGCCTTGGAAATGATCCCAACGCAAACCGGTCACGAACTTCCATTGTGGCGTGAAGCTGATGGTATCGTTCGCATAGAAGCCCCAGGAGTTTGCGCTCGACTTCGCCAGGTTGCCATTCGTCGTGGTCACTGTTGCCGGTGTCGCGTCGCTAGGATTGTCCAGCGATACAAAATCGACATAGCCTGCCGGCATGCCTGCACCAGTGCGCGGTATCGACTGGTTCTGATAAGTGTCGCGGCCGAATTCCGCACCGAGGATCAACTCATGCTTGATGCTGCCGGTTGCGAACTTGCCGATCAGGTCGGTCTGGTTGTCGATGCTGGTATCGACAATGTTACGGTCATGGCTTTGCAGTTCCACCCACAGGCTCGCCGGGTTGTAGTTGCCAAATGCAGGTGTGGCAATCAGGCCAGCGGCGCTCGGCGTGGTGCTCAATGCATGTGCGGCGGATTCCTGCGCATCGGTGGTGTAACGGTTCAGTTGCGTCTGGTTGCGCAATGTCCAGTTATCGTTGATGGTGTGCTTGACGACGCCGTTCAACATTTCGATGTCTTGCGTGGTCAGGTCGGATGCGAGGCCGTAGTAGGTGTTTGCAGATTGCGTGATCGGACGACCGTTCAGCGATTGCACGCCGTAGTCAGGCATGTCGCTATTGTGTTGCAGCAGTGCGGACAAGGTGATTTCCGTTTGCTGGCCGATACCCAGACGCAGCGTTGGCGCGACTCCGAAGTCCTTGTTCTGCATCACGTCACGCGTGGTTTGCAGGTCTTGCGCGAATACGTTCACACGCAATGCGGAGTCGTCGGACAGCTTGGTGTTGTCGTCCAAGGTCGTGCGGATGCGGCCATCGCTGCCGACGGTGCCAGAAACTTCAGCGAAGTTGCTTAGCTTGGCTTGCTTGGTTTCCTGGTTGATGACACCGCCTGTCGATCCACGTCCGAACAGCATCGACGATGGGCCTTGCAGCACTTCGATCTGCTCCAGATCGAACACGTCGCGATAGTACTGGCCGCGATCACGGAAGCCATCCAGATAAATGTCTGTACGTGCCGTGAAGCCACGCAGGTTGATGTTGTTACCGATCTGACCGCCTTCTGCACCGCCGATGGTGATGCCTGGCACGTTACGCAGCGCATCAGCCAGCGAAGTCGCGCCTTGCGCCTGCATCAATTGCTTGTCCACCACGTTGACCGTTTGCGGAATATCGCGCAAGGCCTGTGCCGTTTTCGCGCCGACGTGCGACACCGATGGCTGGTAGTCGTTGTTGTCTTGCTGGCCGGTGATCTCGATTTGCGTCACTGGAGCAGAATCGGCGGCTGTCAAATCTTCAGCGTACGTGTAGGTAGAGAGTGCGGCCAGGACGGCGGCTGCCAGCGGCGAATAGCGATGCATCGGGAAAATCTCCAAAAGTGGGAAGGTATTCGAGTGACCCCGCAGCGGCAGGGTTGGATCGGGGAGAGTCTTAAATGATAATGATTCTCATTGTCAATTGATTGCTATTACCTTGGATATCGAGGTATTAAGATAGAGTGACATAGCAACCTATCGATATAACGGTAGCAATCAGCCCAAGTGCTGCCAGGCGTGGACCATGCAGGCGCGACCACAGCAGGAAGCCGGTCAGGCATAACATCACCAGTGCGCCAGCCAGCGTATCGACCAACAACACCCAACCTATGCCTGCGCCATCGCCTTTATGCAGACGTGTGATCACGCCCCAGAAGTTGTGCTCGGCACGTTTGACTTCGACCGTGCGATTACCCTGGGTGTAGGTCGCCGACACATCGAAATCCGGCTTGATCAGTGTGACTGACCACTCCTCGGGTTTCTGCACCGGCTTGTCATTCCAGATCACCGTCTTGGCAGGCTGCACGCGCATACGCGGATGTGCCTTGATGCCGGTGTAGTCAGCAAACCACGCCTGAAAACTCTTGGCGTCAGTCCGGGCAGAATCCGGCAATGTGATTTGTGTGGTGCTTTCTATCGGCGTATCGGCACTGATCTTCATCTGTGCGCGATGGTTCAGCACGAAGCCGGATACACCAAACAGCAAACCCAGTGCCGCGCCCCATAAGCCGAGCCATGCGTGCGTACGCTTCAGCCATTTCAGGAAGGTGCCATTGCGCAGGCGTTCCGGCAAAAAGCCCTTGTGATTTTCTTCGAGCAGGGACGTGATCACACTTCGCTCCACATTCTCAGCAGGTTGTGGTAAGTACCCACTAGCGTGGAACGTGCCGCTTCATCGGCCTGTGTGCGATTCAACTTCTGGATCGCGTTATCCATGTCGTACAACAGCGTGCGCTGACCATCGTCGCGCACCATGCTCTGTATCCAGAAGAACGATGCCAGTCGCACGCCGCGTGTAATCGGCGTAACGCGGTGCAGGCTGTTGGCAGGGTAGATGATCATGTCGCCTGCATTGAGCTTGACCGAATGCATGCCGTAGGAATCCTCGATCTGCAATTCACCGCCATCGTAGGAGGCTGGGTCGGACAAGAACAGCGTCGCCGAAATATCGGTACGCACGCGACGACCATTGCCCGGCACGATGCGGATCGCACCATCGACGTGACTGCCGAAAGTCATCCCCTCGCCATAGCGGTTGAACAGCGGCGGGTACACCGTCAGCGGCAGGCAAGCGCTGATGAACAGCGGATTGCGCTCCAGCTGGCTCAAAATCAGGTCACCCAACTCATGCGCCAATGGCGACCTCTCATCGATCTGTTGATTTTGCTTGACCGGTGCGCCCTGGAAGCCAGCGGTAACGCGACCATCAACCCAGGCGCTGCCAGCATTTTCCAGCTTGCTGCGCACGGCTTGCAGTTGCTCCGGGGTAAGAACTTGGGGGATTTGAACCAGCATAACGGCAGTCTTTTCGTGTCGTTTATTGACGGCTTTCCGGTAGTGGAGGGCCGCATCGAAGCGTAATTATAAATCTAAATGCGACTAATTCGCATTATCATATTTAATTAAGACTTGATATGGGAAATAAGGACCTACAATCGGATAGCGACTGGTCTTCTTGGTTATAAGAAAAATCGATATAGCGTAATACCAGATGGGGATTGCTGCTTACTGATATAGGGCCATTTTTGTCCCATATCCGTTCTACGCTTAGTCCCTACCCGCACTGATGTGGGCCTCACTATTGATACTGACCGTTCGAATAAAACAGGAAATCCCACCATGACCGAATCTGCGCCTCATATCTATCAAGTCATCGAATTTCGCCGCTACCAAATCAAGCCTGGCAAACGCGAGGAATTCGCCACCTATTTCGAGACTTACTTTCCCGAAGCTTTCCAGCAGTTGGGCGCATTAGCGCTAGGGCAGGGTTTCGAGCGCGATCAGGTGCATGGCTTTACGTGGCTGCGCGGATTTCCCTCGATTGATGCCCGCGCCATTGCCAATTCCGCCTTCTACTATGGCCCGGTGTGGAAAGAGCATCGCAACACACTCAATGGCTTGCTGGATGACAGCGACAACGCCTACCTGATGCGTCCATTGGA
>Ga0116226_10002720_pt1 | contig 15479 bp, 19 predicted proteins | sample S1TSphfallax_FD_89692 | JGI IMG/M metagenome (GOLD analysis project Ga0116226, IMG submission 89692) | Host-associated microbial communities from peat moss isolated from Minnesota, USA - S1T2_Fa - Sphagnum fallax MG | ecosystem: Host-associated > Plants > Peat moss > Unclassified | place: USA...
ATGAGCGAAAGCAAGCAAGGACTTCTTTTTTTGAAAAAAAAACGTCTTCCTTGCCTAACCTTCCTCGCTTTGGCGCGCGCAAAAACTTGCCGGGTAGATCACTCCGTATCAAACTCCGTGACACGAAGGATAACTGGAAACGTGATGAGACAGGACAAACGACTGGTGGCGGCGGTGGTGGTGGGCGTGCTGGGCGGGTCCGCGCTGGTGGCGCGGGCGGCGAGCGTGCCGGCGATCTACACCGCCGCGCAGGCCACCGCCGGCGCCGCGGTCTTTTCCACCAACTGCGCGATCTGCCATGGCGCCGCGCTGCAGGGCATGGCCGGGCCGGCGCTGCTCGGGCAAAGCTTCGCCGCCGCCTCCAGCGGCTACACCGTTGGCGCGATTTTCGGCGAAATCGCCGAACAGATGCCGGCCGGCAACCCCGGCTCTCTCACGCACGACCAGTATGCCGATGTGATGGCGTTCATCTTGAGCAAAAACGGCTACCCGGCCGGTGCCAAGCCGCTGGACTACAGCGCCTCCCTCGCCTCATCGGTGCCCCTGGTTTCGCAGGTGAAGTAGGAATTGGCAGTTGCCAATTGCAAATAGGCGCGCGATGCGGCACTCTTACGGGGTGTTTTAACAACAAAGAGGAGGAACAAATATGTGGCATAAACCGAAGATGATCGAAATCTGCACCGGCGCGGAAATCAACAGCTATATGTCCGCCGGGAAGTAGGTTTTCGGGCCCCTCACCAGCGAAGCGCTGCGATGCTGGTGAGGGTGCTTGGCGCCGCGGCCGGCGGCGGGTTTCCGCAGTGGAATTGTAACTGCGCGGGTTGCAAGCGGGCGCGGGCGGGCGATCCGAACGTGAAACCACGCACCCAGGCCTCGCTGGCGGTGAGCGGCGACGGCGCCCGCTGGGTTCTGCTAAATGCCAGCCCGGATCTGCCAGCGCAAATCGCCGCCTCGCCCTGCTTACAGCCTGCCACCAACGGACCGGCGCGAGATTCGCCCATCAAGGCGGTGGTCATCTCAGGCGGGGATGTCGACTGCATCGCCGGCCTGCTCTCCTTGCGCGAAGGCCAGAAATTCACTCTTTACGTGGATAATTTTGTGCGTCGGATTCTGGATGAAAACCGGATTTTTGGCGTGCTGAACCGGGATGTTGTGCGGTTTCATGCACTGCCCGTGGAGCAGGATGTGGCGCTTATGGATGCAGATGGCGTCGCGCTGGGACTGGATATAAAGGCGTTTTATGTGCCGGGGAAAATACCGCTTTATGAGGAGCATTCAGACGACATCGCCCAACTGCGGGCGGACAATACAGTGGTGGGGCTTTCCGTCTCCGATGGCCGGAGAAAAATCTTTTACGTGCCAGGCTGCGGCGCGGTGACTGACTCGCTGCGGGCAAAAATGACGCCGGACGATGTTCTGTTTTTCGACGGCACACTCTGGCAAGACGACGAAATGATCCGCGCCGGCACCGGCCAAAAAACCGGCAAACGCATGGGCCATATTTCGGTCTCCGGCCCGCACGGCAGCCTGGCGGCGTTCGCCGGCGTGGCACTCGCCAGAAAAATATTTGTCCACATCAACAACACCAACCCGATTTTGCTTAACGACAGCGAAGAGGCCGCCATGGTACGCCAGGCCGGCTGGGACATCGGCTTCGACGGCCTGGAGATTGAACTGTGAGCGAACTGATGACACCAGCCCAGCTGGAATCCGCCTTACGGGAAATCGGCGCCAGACACTACCACAACCACCACCCCTTCCATAAGCTGCTCCACGCCGGCGGTTTGAACAAAACGCAGGTGCAGGCTTGGGCTTTAAACAGATATTATTATCAGAGCATGATTCCGGTGAAGGACGCCACCTTGCTGGCGCGCCTGCCGGATGCCGAATCTCGCCGCGTATGGCGCCAGCGCCTGGCTGACCATGACGGCGACGAAACCAGCGCCGGCGGCATCGCCCGCTGGCTGCGCCTGGCCACCGGCGTCGGGCTGGATTCGGCCTACGTGGAATCCACGACCGGAATTCTGCCCATCACCAAATTCGCCGTCGATGCCTACGTGCACTTCGTGCGGGACAAAACGCTGCTGGAAGCCGTGGCCTCCTCCCTCACCGAAATGTTCTCGCCCACCATCATTACCGAACGCGTCGCCGGCATGCTGGCGCATTACGATTTTGTCTCGCCGGAAACCCTCGCCTATTTCAACGCCCGCCTCACCCAGGCCCCGCGCGACGCGGATTTCGCCCTGGCCTATGTCCAACTTCACGCCCGCACACCAGCGCAACAGCAAGCCGTGATGGCGTCACTTAAATTCAAATGCGATGTGCTATGGGCGCAGCTGGACGGCCTCTACGCCGCCTACGTCACCCCGGGCCTCGTGCCGCACGGCGCCTTCATGGATTCCTCCGAAACCGCGATAGCCGGCTGATGGACCAGTCGAGCATCCCCGCCCTACGCCGCGGCATAAGACGCCACTTCGATTCCACCCGCGGCGCCCATGTTTTGCTGGGACCGGAACGGGTGGTGGTGCTCGACGAAATCGCCTTCGAAATCGTCGCCCTGCTAGACGGCAAACGCTCCATCACCGAAATCTCGAAGGCATTGGCCATAAAATTCGAAGCCGACGCGCGCGAAGTCGAATCCGACGTGACGGAATTCGCGCGCGAGCTGGTCGAAAAAGGCCTGGCCACCGAATGACAAAACCCGGCGCACCGCTGGCGCTGGTGGCGGAGCTCACGCATCGCTGCCCGCTGCAATGCCCCTATTGCAGCAACCCGTTGGAACTTTTGAAAGCAGGCGCGGAGCGCGACACCGCGTTCTGGCTTGGCATCATCGACGAAGCCGCCGCACTGGGCGTGCTGCAAATCCATTTTTCAGGTGGCGAGCCCGTCCTAAGGCCCGACCTTGTCACACTAGTGGCGCACGCAACCGCCAGCGGCCTCTACGCCAATCTCATCACCTCCGCCGTCACGCTGGACGAGCCAAAACTGCGCGCGCTGGCGCAAGCCGGCCTCGCACATGTGCAGGTCAGTTTTCAGGGCGCCGTGGCCACGACCGCCGACAGAATCGGCAACTACCGCGGCGGCCACAACAAGAAACTGCAAGCCGCAAAACTCGTGACTCAGGCCGGCATGTCCCTGACCGTCAACGCCGTCGTCCACCGCCAAAATCTCCAGGAGCTGCCAGCCATCATCGACATGGCGCTGGCCCTGGACGCCGACCGCCTAGAAATCGCCCACGTGCAATACCACGGCTGGGCCCTCAAAAACCGCCGCGCCCTCATGCCGGACCGCCACGCCTTCGAAGCCGCCGACAAAATCGTGACCCAAAAACGCCAGGAGCTGCAAGACAAAATGGTCATCGACTACGTCGTGCCCGATTATTACGCAAAAGCACCCAAAACCTGCATGGGCGGCTGGGGGCAAAAAACCCTCAACATCACCCCAGACGGCCGCGTCCTCCCCTGCCACGCCGCCGAAACCATTCCCGGCCTAACATTCGACCGCGCCGGCGAAACGTCACTCAAAAAAATCTGGTTCGAAAGCGCCGACTTCAACGCCTTCCGCGGCACCGCCTGGATGCGCGAACCCTGCGCCTCCTGCGACATGAAAACCATCGACTTCGGCGGCTGCCGCTGCCAGGCCCTATCTCTGGCCGGCGACCCCCGCGCCACCGACCCAGTCTGCCACTTATCGCCGCTGCACCAAAAAATCCTCGAAATGGCGGAATCTGAATCGCAGGCAGATGTTAGGGAATTTGTTTATCGCAGAATTTAAAAGAAAGCAGCGCTCTTTGAAAAAAGTGCGCAAAAACCTCTACTAACTACGGGCTCGGGCGCCGCGCCAGCCTTCAATCACCTCCGTCGGAAGCAATTAACGGCTGGCGCGGCGCCCAAGCCCGCAGTTAGTAGAAGTTTTTTTGGTTACTTTTTTTGCAAAAAAAGTGACTTCTTTCCTTTAACTCGTCGCAACCCGAATAAAAGTCGTTACAATACGCGCCGAAGCCCGTATCGTCCCCCTCACCGACCCCGCCACCTTGCTCTCCCCCCCCATCCGGCACCGATAAGGCAACGGAATTTCCACAATCCGCAGCTTTTTCCGCGCCGCCAGAAACTGCATTTCTATGTTCCACCCATACGTCATTTCCGTCATCCCCAACCCCAACAGCGTATCGCGCCTTATGGCCCGGTAAGCGCACATATCCGTATAGCGCGTGCCCGCAACCGCAAACATCGCCAGTCCCAACGCATGGCCGGCCAAAACCTGATGCCAGCTCATAGCACCCGCCGCGCGCAAGCGCTTCACCCGCGCCGCCAGCACAAAATCATGCGTGCCCTCGCGAATCGGCCCAATCAGCCGCCCCACCAAATCCCCACGGTCCGCCCCATCCCCATCCATAAAAACCAAAATATCCCCCGCCGCCATCTCCGCCCCCGCAGCACACGCCTTCCCATACCCGCGCTCCTCCACCAACACCACCCTCGCCCCCGCCCCCGCCGCAATCTCCCGCGTCCCATCCGTGCTCCCGGAATCCGCAACAATAATCTCCAACACTTCAGACTTTGGAATCTCCGCAATCACCCCCGCAATCGAATCCGCCTCATTCAACGTCGGAATAATCACCGAAACCGTCACCTAAAGGCTCCACCGCAGCCCACACCCCTGGCACGGCTTCGGCGGCGCATCGGAAAGCAGCGACGTCCGAAACTCCCGATACGCTGGGCTCGCCCATATCTCCCGCAAACTCTGCTGCGTCGCATCCCCCAGCGTGTAATTCTCATACCCCCGCGCTGAAAACGGCGCGATGCAGCACGGCAGCGCGCGCCCATGCGCCGTAAAATACATCAGCGACCAAGGCCGCCGGCAGGTCGACCACGGATTATCGGATTTCTGGTCCTTGATGGACAAACCAGGCTCCATCCCACCGGACGCATTCAGCTCCACACCCAGCTCACCCGCAATCCTCTGCGCCGCCTCAATCGCCGCCGCCTCCTCCTCCCGCGCCTGCGCAAACAAAGCCGATTCCGCGCGCGCCAGCCCAAACCCCGCCTCGTCAAACACCAGCCGCTGCAAATACACCTCCCGCACCCCTATGGAAGCCGCCAGCCGCACAAAATCCGGCAACTGCCCAATCGTCTCCTTCAGCCCCGTCAGCCACATCGAAACCAGCGGCGTCTCCGCCCCCAGCTCCTTCTGCAGCGCGGTAAAACCGGAAATATTCCGCACGATCCGATTAAAAAAATCCTTGCCCCGCACCGCCAAAAACGTCTTCGCATCCGCCGCGTCCAGCGAAACGCGCAATTCATCCAGCCCCGTCTCAATCAGCTCGCGCTGCTTCCGCGGCGTCAGCAGTGTGCCATTGGTGTTAAACAAAGTATAAATACCACGGTCCTTGCAATACCGAATCATATCCGGCAGCCGCTTCACCAGCATCGGCTCCCCCACCCCATGCATCACCACCCGCGCAATGCTCTCGGACTGGTCGATAATCGACGTGAAAAGCTCCCAGGACATATCCGCCGGAGGCTCCAAATCCTCAAACGTCCGCGGGCAGGTTTCACATAACAGGTTACACCGGTTCGTCACCTCCAGGTACAAACAAACCGGCGGCGCCGCATCCGCAGTGCGGTTCTCCCCCACCTCTTCAAAATACCGGCGCGGATTTTTAATCGGTAAATTCATATCTTTCGTCCTTCAGCCAATGCCGGGCCAGTCAGTGAAACAGCGCGCGCGGCCAAAATGTCACGCGCGGCAAGCGCCATGAATGGCACATACAAAATCGCCGGCCAAAACAACTTTGTGTGCGTCGGGTTGAGATAAAGCAGAAAGCAAAAACTAGTGAGATAAAGCAGACTTGGCGCCGGCACCACGCAAGCCGGAATCAACAGCCAGGCATAATACCAAGGGTAGTGCGGCGAAACCCCAAGCATCACCGCACCGGCCAGCAAAGCCGCATTCCGGCAAATCGTTTTCGGCGTCGCAGGGCCAGAATAAACAATGCCAGCCGCAACCCCCAGCAAAATCGCGGCTAAAACAGCCAGATAAATCTTGGCGGCAAACGCCGGCAACGGCACCAGCGCCCCCAGCGCCGCCAGCAAAAAAATCCCGGACCCATCGGCAATCCCCTCCTGCGCCCCATACCCCCCCAAAAACCCAAAAACCCCCCTGCCCACCTGCAAATACGGCAAATACAGCAGCCCAATCACACCCGCAAAAACAACCGCAAACCGCCAGTCCCACCGCCGCCATATCGCCGGCACCAGCACCACCGGCAAAAACTTCGTCAGCGTCGCCGCCGCCAGCACGCCGGCCGCGCGAGCAAACCGCGCCTGCGCCGCCAACACCAGCGCCCACGCCACCAGCGCAATCGCAATCGCATCCACATGCCCGTTATTCCCAAACTCCCAAACCGGCAGCGGACTCCACGCATAAATCAAAATGCGGCCTCGCGACAGCGTTGCCAAATCCAGCAGCCGAATCATCGCAAAAACGCCAGCCGCCTCACACCCCAGCATAAAAACCTTCATCCCCAACACCGGCGCCGCAAACCGCGAAGCCACAAAAAACGCCATCTCCGCCGCCGGTGGATAAATCGTATGCGCATAAGTCGCCCGATTAATATTCGGATAAACCACCCGGTCCCGCAAAAACGCCAAATGCGAATCAGCCGGAACATACCGGTAAGGATTAATCCCAGCCGCCTGCACCCACCCATCCCAAATGTATCGAAAAATATCATTCGACAAAAACGGCGCTTCCAGCAGCGCCGGCGCACGCATTAACAACGCGATACCCAGAATAACCCAAACATGCCGCCCCGCCTGCGTCCTCAACAAAATCCCAACCGCCACAAGATAAACGCACCCCTGCAACACCGTAACCGCCACAAACCGGTCCAGCGCCACCCCATAACCAATCCCATAAACCCCCATCACCGGCTGCGGCAAACACAACCCCACACATGTCAACCCAATCAGCAGCCCCCCGCACGCCCAAAGCCAAGCATCCGCCACCCGCATTCAGGCGCGTTCCTTCAGCCGCATCCCCGCAAGCGCCGCCGCCGTCGCAGGCGCCGCAAACGGCTCCAGCCCCCCCTCAACGCCACCCTCCATCTCCCCAATCAGCCGCGCCAGAGACCCCGCATCATCCACATCATACCAAACCGGCAGCGTCACCAGCTCCAGCCCAATCTCCCGCGCCCGCTCCACCGTCGCCGCCGCCACCGTCTCCGTGCTCCATGCAATATCCTTAAACAAATGCGCATGCGCCGCCTTCACCCCAAGCAAATAATACCCCCCATCATCCGCCGGCCCCAGCACCGCCCTATCCCCAGGCCGCGCCAGCAGCTCAGCCGTCCTCTCCAAAAGCGAAGTCGGCAGCGTCGGACTATCCGAATTCAACACCACCGCAGACCCAAACCCCTCCCCCAACAACGTCTGCACCGCATGAAAAAGACATCGCCCAAACCTCTCAATGCCCTCAGGCATATCAACAGACCCATCCGCCAAAATCAGCCGTGTCCCCTCCGCCAGATGCCCCTCAAAAAGCGGCTCCAGCCCCGCCGGCGCATAAGCGGCAAACCCCTGAATCGCAGCATGTCTTGCCGCCGCCACAATATTCTCCGTCACATCCCGCAAAAACGCCGCACTCAGCATCGCCGCCTGCTCCGGCAGCAACGGCGGCACCAGCCGCGTCTTGCTCCGGCCCGCCTGCGGCGCTTTCGCCATCACCGCAATCGCGCACGTCATGGAATGAAGCCGGCAAGCAACACCATCTTCATCCCTCAAATCCCACTAAACCAGTTATACCCTCTATCCACCCAAAACCCACCCGGATTCCGGTTGGTCACAAACATCGCCGTCACAAACTTAGGATTCTTAAACCCCAGCTTCGTCGGCACACGTATCTTGAACGGAAACCCATATTCCGCCGGCAAAGTCTGGTCCGAAAGCTGAAACGCCATAATCGTCTGCGGATGCAGCGCCGTCGGCATATCCAGGCTCTCATAATACCCATCAGCACACACAAACCCGACATATTTCGCCGTCGTATCCGCACCCACACGGTTCAAAAACACGCTCAGCGGCGTCCCGGTCCATTTGCCGATCATGCTCCACCCCTCAACGCAAACATGCCGCGTCACCTGCGCCCTCACCGGCAGCTGATACAGCCGCTGCACCGTCCACGGGGTTTTGTCAGCAATCAGCCCAGCCAGCTCCAGCCGGTAATCCGCAGCCGTTAGCACCGGCGCTTCATTAAAATGGTACCACGCATTATAACGGAAATTCTTCACCGCCATCGCTTCCGGGTATTCCGGCGCCAGCCGCGTCCCACTGAACAGCGATTCCTGGACGAACGTATTCCAGCGGCTCACCTTCGCAAACATCTTCTGCACCACATCATTGTCGCTAATGTCGCACCCCGTCAGCAGCGTCAGCGCCCCCAAGCTCATGCCATTCCGCACAAACTGGCGCCGGTCCACGTCAAACTTACTCTCCGGCATGCGGCACCTCCTCATGGATAGGTTCAGCGGCACGGCCTAAAATCATGGCCGTCAAGGTCTTGGGCACCAGCGCCACCAGCGTCACATGGATGACGATAAACCCGCATATCGCCGCCATGAACAGAAAATGCAGCACCCGCGCGGTCGGGTAACCGCCAAACAACGCCGTTAGCCAGGAAAGCTGCACCGGCTTCCAAATCGCCAAACCGGTCAGAATCATCATCAGAATAAAAAACAGCACCGCCCAATAAGCCGCCCGCTGCACCGCGTTATATTCGCCCAAAGCATGCGGCAGCTTAAACGTCGCCGCCGCGACAAAATCCCGCACAAACAAACGCGGCGTCAGCGGCAGCAAATGCTTCCAAAAATGGCCGGACAAAACACCATGCGCGATAAAAATCAGATAAGCGGCCCCCAGCAGCCACATCCCCGTAAAATGCCAGTTCAACGCATTCGCCACACCAGGGTCCATATGCGCCACCTTCGAAATCGCCGGGTCCCCCCCCAGCGTCGCCCATAACGGAAACCGATAATCCCCAAAAATCGGCACCGAATTATAAATCCGCCAGCCACTACCGATCATAATAAAAATCGCCAGCGCTTGCATCCAATGCGCCAGCCGCACCAGCAGCGGATGGTCCTGAATATGATGCGTGCTAGGATGAATGACGGTTTTTTTCATGCCGAAATCTCCAGTCCCGCCCCGCTCAAAGCGGCAACCCCGGCCGCGCTGCGCATCAGGTTCAGCAGCGCCCCCGCCCGCGGGCTAATGGCTTTGGCGCTCACCGCCGCCGAGACCGCCGTCAACGCCGGGTCGGCTGTCAGCGTCGCCAGAATCTGCATCCCAGGCACGTCCTTGGCGTCGGTCTTGTACACCAAGGCGGCATCAACAGCGCCGCTCAGCAGCATAAACATCGCATCCGCCGTACTGGCCACGCCGCTCAGCCGCACCCCCTTATAGCCATTCGCCGCCAGCACCGCGCCCCCATCCAGGCCAGAAATCACCGTATCATCCGTCACCGCCACCCGCGCCCCCGCCGGCAACCCCCCGCCCGCCAGCCGCCCCGCCGGCACCGCCAGCACCAACGAGTTCGAAAACCCATCAATCCTGGTCTTCGGATCAATAAAATTTTGACCGGCCGCCCGGTCCATGGCCGCCGAAACCATCACCAACACATCATCCCTGGTATGCCGGCGTATCTGCTCAATCATCGCCACCGCCGGCGCCGACAAAATCGCCACCTGCATCCCCGCCAGAGGCACCAAAGCCCGCATCGCCGGCCGCAAAGGCGGATCGCAAAATACCGTCACGCCCGACGGCGCATTTGCGTCCGCCGTCATGAAACTAACGCATGCAAACGCGCCGGCGCCGAACCGGCCGCAAACACTCTCTCCCGCCGCAGCAGAAAATCCAGCCCCAAACTCTGCCCCGCGCCGGACGCCGCAAACATCCCATGCGCCGCGCAAATCCCCACATAGGTCCACACCCACTCCGTCGGGTCATTATACAGCCCAATCAGCAGGTTGAACACGAACAGGAACGCCACCACCCCCGTAAACCGCACCGCCAGCCCGCACGACAGCGACAACGCGAAAAACACTTCAAGCAGGTAAACAAGCGGCTGCACAAACGCGATATTGGTCAGAAAAAACTGCATAATGTCAGCATGCCACTGAAACGAACTATACGTGACCGTATTGGTCAGCCAGTCCTTAAACCCATGCGCCACCGGCCATGGCAGCTTCCACAGCGTACCCAAATACCACATCCCGGCGGAAACAAAGCGCAGCAAAAATACCCAGGCATGCTGCAACGTGCGCTGCTCCGGGTATTTAACCCAAATATACCCCGCAATCGCCAGCCCGGACCAAAACAACACCCAGGCCATCACCACCACCAGCCCGTCATACCCGCCCAGCGCCAGCTGGTCATGGATCTGCCCCGTCATGACCTGAAAAAACGAGTGAATCGGGTTATCGCGCATCCGGCAAAGTCCTTAATTCATTGTTGATAGAGTTACGGAGAGCGGAACGAAGTGTCGAGGCATGGTTTTGATGCCGCGGCGGCATTATGGCCGAGTAAAGAAAGAAAGGAAGAAAGTTCTTTTTTCAAAAAGCGCTTCTTTCCGTCCTACCGCCACGCCAAACCCCGCCCCATTGATCCAGGTCAAGGCGCCTCCGCCCAAAAACCTATCCTATCCCGGCACCGGCGATGGAGGCCAAAATGAGCGAAATCGAAAACCAGCCAAACGACATTCTGCACGCCTACCAGGAGTTCTGGCGCCTACCGCAGAGCTTCCTGCCAGGCCAGACATTCGCCGAGCACTTCGCGGCGGCCGGCCAAAGCCTGGTCACCGCCCAGCTCGCCTTCATACGCGCCGCCATGAGCATGAACGCCAAAATGTTCGAAATTTGGTTCGCCAGGTCGGAAGACGCGTCCCCCATACACGTCGCCGAGGACGAAGCCATCCGTAACCGCAAAGCCGCATGACCGCCGACATCCCCGCCTACGACCGCACCCTGCACGCGGCCGAGGCCAAGCTCTCCGGCGGCCTCTCGCCCGCCGCCATCGGCCTGGCCTATCTGGACTGGGCCGTACACCTCGCCAACCAGCCCGGCCGCCGCTCCGCTTTGCTCAACACCGCGCTGCAGGACGGCTTCGCCCTCTGGCGCCAGGCTTTGGGCCAAAAAATCGAGCCGGTGACGCCGCCGGCCAGTGATCACCGTTTTGCCCATCCAGGCTGGCAGGAGCCAAAATATTTTCTGGCCGAGCAGGCATTTCTGCGGACTGAGCGCTGGTGGCGGGATGCGACGACGGGCATCCCCGGCGTCGCCGCGACTCATGAGCGCATGGTCGCCTTTCTCGCCCGCCAGGTGCTGGATATGTGCTCACCCTCCAACATGCCGGGGCTGAACCCGGAAGTGGTCGAAGCCACCACCGCCCGGCACGGTGAAAACCTCGAACGCGGCGCCAAACATTTTCTCGAAGACGTGAACCAGGCCACCGGCCCCGTGGCGCTGCCCATGCCGCCGGGCAAGGACCTGGCCATAACACCAGGCCGCGTCATCTTCCGCAACGAGCTCATCGAGCTGCTCCAGTACACGCCCACCACCGAAACGGTGCGGCCCGAACCAATTCTAATCGTGCCCGCCTGGATCATGAAATATTACATCCTGGACCTCTCGCCCGCCAACTCCATGGTCAAATTCCTGGTGGCGCAAGGCTTCACCGTGTTCTGCATCTCCTGGACCAATCCGGGTGCCGCCCTGCGCGACGTCGGGCTGGACGACTACCGCCGTCTCGGCGTGATGGCCGCGATGGACGCGGTGAGCGCGACTGCCGGCAGCCAGAAAATCCACGGCGTGGGCTATTGCCTTGGTGGCACGCTGCTCAGCATCGCCGCCGCCGCCATGGCGCGCGACCATGACGAACGCCTGAAATCCCTCACCTTGCTCGCCGCGCAAACCGATTTCACCGAGGCCGGCGAACTCCAGCTCTTCATTTCGGAAGGGCAACTGGCATTTCTGGACGACGTCATGTGGTCCAAAGGCTATCTCGACTCCACGCAAATGGCCGGCGCCTTCCAGATGCTCCGCTCCAACGACCTCATCTGGTCGCGCCTGGTGCGCCGCTATTTCCTGGGCGAAGACGATCACCCCAACGACATGATGTCCTGGAACATGGACGCGACCCGCATGCCCTACAAAATGCATTCGGAATATCTGCACAATTTATTTCTGGAAAACGACCTCGCGGAAGGCCGTCTATTGGCCGGCGGCCGTAAAATCTCGCTCGCGGACATCCACGCCCCGATTTTTCTAATCGGAACCGAAACAGATCACATCGCCCCTTGGCATTCGGTCTACAAACTGGTGCTGCTGAACCCAGGCCGGCTCACCTTTGTCCTCACCTCAGGCGGCCACAATGCCGGCGTGGTCAGCGAGCCTGGCCACAAACACCGCCATTTCCGCATCTTTCTCCGCCCTGAGGAAGCCAATTACACCGCCCCGGAAGACGTTCTGGAACAAACCCCGGTCCAGGAAGGGTCCTGGTGGCTGCCCTGGAGCGCCTGGCTCGCCGCGGAGTCAGGTGCGGCGATCCCGCCGCCCGAAATGGGCCACGAAGCCGCGGGCTACCCCGCGCTCGAAGCCGCACCGGGCCATTACATCCTGCAGCGCTGAAGGCAAGCATGTCATGGACGCCGCCGTGACGATCATGGCAATGGAAAACCGCATCTTTGTCATCGCAACACGCCAACGCCGACCCATCCCGGTCATGGCGAGCCCTTGCGAAGCAATCGATCTTTTCAAAGCCGGTGGCGAAGACCAAAAGTCAGGAACAACGCCATCTAAAATCATAAGATTTTTTGTTCCGGCACGAGAATCATCCGTAAATGATACGGATCAGCAACAACTGTTTACGCGAATTAACCCGCGAAAAAACCCTCTCAATCTGCGTTAATCTTCGTCAATCTGCGTCATCTGCGGATAACTCTTTCCTAGCTTGCATCTAAACAAACGCAGACCGCCCCGAAACCAGCCCATCGCCCCCCCGATAGCTCACAAAATGCTGCCCCAACACAGCCATTTTTAGGCACTTTACACCGCCCATCACCTATTCCGGCGCCTCAGGCAAACTCTGCCCGCCATCAATCACCAGCCCCTGCCCCGTAATAAACCCATTCTCCGGCGCCGCAAAAAACATCACAGCCTGCGCAATATCATCCACGCTCCCCAGCCGCCGCACCGGAATCAAATTAATCGAGCTCTGCACAAACTCAGCCCCCAGCGCCGCCAGCGCCTCCGTCTCGATCATCCCCGGCAGCACCGCGTTCACCGTAATCCCGTCCTTCGCCAGCTCCATCGCCGCCGCCCGCATAAACCCCAACTGCGCCGCCTTGCTCGCCCCATAATGCGTCAGCCCCGTAATCCCCGTAATCGGCCCCGTAACGGAGGAAGTCAGGATCACCCGCCCCGCCCCGCTTTTCCTCAAATGCGGCAAACACGCCTGCATCGCAAAAAAACTGCCCTTGGCGTTGGTATCCATCACCAGATCCCACTCCGCCTCCGTCAGCTGATCAATCGGCGTCACCGGATAAATCCCCGCATTGGCGCAAAGAATATCAAGCCCGCCAAAATGCCGCACCACCGCATCCACGGTGGCATGTATCGCGGGCAGGCTGGCGGTATCCATCGGGCACGCCAGCACCTTATGCCCCGCCGCCGCCAGCGCGCCGGTCACCGCCTGCAGCCGCTCCACCCCGCGCGCCGTCAGCGCCACATTCGCCCCATGCGCCGCAAACGCGGTCGCAATCCCCAAGCCAATACCCGTGGAAGCGCCCGTAACCAAAACAGTCTTCCCAGCAAACCCGGTTGGCGACAATGTCATCATAACCTCCTGAAAACCCTACCAAAGCGTATGATCACGCGCTCCCCCACGCAAGCCACGCCGCAACCTACCCAGCTTTCTCCCGCTTCTCGCCGCCATGTATCTCATTCAGCCGGCGCAAAAGATTCGCCACGCCAGGGTCCCGCACCGCCGCAATCGCCTCCGCAATTGTCATCCACGCAAACCGCCTTTCGGATTGCTCTGGCCAAGTCTTCAGCTGCTTTTCAAACCGCAGCCCAAACACCAGCACCGAAGCCGGCTTGATCCGCCCGGAATTCATCCGCTTCGGATACGTATAGCTTCCCAGCGGCGCCGGATCGATACGACCCCTGATCCCGGCCTCCTCATACGCCTCCTGCGCCGCCGCCTGCGCCGGCGTAAAACCTTTCTCAATCCCGCCCTTCGGAATCACCCACCGCCCCGTGCCACGCGACGTAATCAACAGCACCCGCAGCCCGTCCGGCTCCAGTTTATACGGCAAGGCCCCAGCCTGACGAAGCACGTTTTCCACGCGCTTTGTATGAGATAAAAAATGCCCGCGCCGCAAGCGCAGCCGTCATTAAACCTCAACATTCACCGCCCCCACCCAGCCCCACGCAAACCACGCCAGCACCAACCTCCCTTCGCTTCCGCCCGGCAATTTGCTAGGCAAGACCATGGCAACAACGCAACACCGGCTGATCGCGGAACACCTGGACCACGCCGACCAGCTCTGCCGCGAAAACGGCACCTCCCTCACCGCCCTGCGCCGCGTCGTCCTCACGCTGATCCTAGAAGCCGAAGGTCCCATCACCGCCTACCAACTCCTCGACCAGCTCAAAGCCGTCCGCAAATCCGCCGTACCCCCCACAATCTACCGCGCCCTGGATTTCCTCATCGAAAACCGCCTGGTACACCGCATCGAGCGCCTGAACGCCTTCATCCCCTGCGCCGAAGCCGAACACGAACACCACGACGTCCAATTCCTCATCTGCGGCCGGTGCGGCACGGTCGCCGAAATCGAAGACGACGGCGTCGCCAAAGCCCTCGCAAAAGCCGCCGAAAAACAAGGCTTTAGACCCAGCCACGCCATGGTGGAACTAGACGGCACCTGCGCCACCTGCGCGCAGAAGTAAAAAAGCAGCGCTCGTCTTGGCTAACCTTCCCACTCCATAGCACCCCGCCGCCAGCGTCCCGACAAAAAACCCCACCGGCCAATTTGTGACATAAGACAGCGCGATCGCCGCCCACACCGTAACCAGCGCCAGCGCCGCCGAAAGCGCCATGGCTACCTGCGGCCTCGCGGTCAGCGCCCGCGCCGCGGCCGGCGGTCCCACCATCAGGCTAAACACCAGCAGCGCGCCCACAATCGGCAGCGCCATCGCCGTGGCCAGCGCGATAATGGCGAGAAACAGGATCTCCAGCCTCCCATGATCAAGTTGTTGCGCAGCACCCAGGTCCGGCGACACCGCGCTGAGCAGCAGAGGGCGGAAAAACACCGATGTCAGCACAATCACCGCCGCCGTGGCGGCCGCCAGCGGAATGAGATCGTCGGTCGCAACGCCCAGCACCTCGCCAAACAGCAGCGAAAACACCGATGGCGCATATTGC
>Ga0116226_10002721_pt1 | contig 15471 bp, 8 predicted proteins | sample S1TSphfallax_FD_89692 | JGI IMG/M metagenome (GOLD analysis project Ga0116226, IMG submission 89692) | Host-associated microbial communities from peat moss isolated from Minnesota, USA - S1T2_Fa - Sphagnum fallax MG | ecosystem: Host-associated > Plants > Peat moss > Unclassified | place: USA...
AGGTGTGGAAGGAGTTCTTGATCGACTTCCAACTTTAAAAACTGCTTGATTTCAGTTGGGTTAATCTGTCTCTATTTTCTTTATTTTTCGCGATTCGTAAGAGGATCAAGAAGATTGATATGTTGTACCATAGTTCCTGCCAAGGTTTTAGTATTGGTCGCAGTCGGAACTTGTCACCATATAGAGGTTTGTTGAAGAATGAACAGCGGTGTTCTTCGTTGAAGTCAAGTGATTTGCTTATACGCAATGGTAGATATCTTCAAAGAAGAGTAGCTGTTTCATCGAAAAGATGGAAGAGATTGGCTGCCTAGGTTTGAGAACTATTTGGTAGGACAATCTAGACCTAATGAGCAGAATGGAAGTTCCTTTAAGAAGCATTTTTTCCAGCTATGTATTGTAATTTCTGCACATGTCAGATGGATCCCCTGTCTATAGCAATTTGCATGCCTGATTGACTTTATGAGATATGGATCTGTATTCCAGGTGACAAAGCTTAAACCCAAGGTGCAGATGGAAGCACAGAAACTTGTCTGTGAGCTTCACAAGTGTGTTTAACGAGGGCCTTGAGTTGATGTCAATCCTAGCATTGGAGAAACTCTTTGTGCCATTCGCTTTGTGTTAGATGCATAGATTTACTTACCTAAGGTAATCATGCTTAATGCTGTACTCTCCTAGATGGCAATATGATAGTAGCATAGAATTTTAAGCTATTGTAGAGCAGCAAGTGTATTGTTGAGAACTTGTGTTTCCAGATGTCATGTCTGTCAGTCTATTTCTGTTTCCATATCTTTCATATGTTGTTGATTGAGATATTAAATTTCATACTTAGTAGTCTAACAATTGTCACAGATGTCAGACAGAAGCTCTTATAGTTGTCTCCCATTAGATGGCTCCTTTACATTCAAGTGGTGTCCAGCATCTAATCTCTCATCTACATTTGCAAGTGTGATCGAGTTTCTTGTTGACTTGTGTTGTCATTGAAGAAGATTGAGTTCATTGTCTCTTGATTTGCAAGAGCTAAGTCATTCCTGGCAATAGAGTACCAGTACCGGGATGTGAACATATTCTCTATGATCATCTTTGTCTTCCAGTCACCTGTTGGAGGATTGAAGTGGGAGAGAGTTCCTTGTGAATATGAAATTGCTCAGGAATGTCCTTCCACTATTGCTTAGACCTTCTTCACCACTATGGCATTCATTCTTGAAGCCCTCATATCAACCCTCTCACGAAAGCTTGGGATGAAGATGCAACTTATGCAAATGCAAGGTCAACATTTGAAGCATGCAGAGGAGTTCAAAAGGCCTTCAAGGTTGCTTTCCAGTCTGGTTCAGTGATGGGCTTCTTGCCCACTGCAATCTTGCCTGTCAAATTATTTTTCAAGGATGACATGGTCTATATGAGGCCATTACTGGTTACGGTCTTGGTAGATCCTCAGTAGCTCTATTTGACCTGTAAGGGTATGGTGCACTCCTGAGAATTCCAGTGCTTTTGTTTTCCCTTGGTTCATAACAACATCCATCTTTGAGCTTGCATTTCCAAGATCTCCTTTGCTTTGCCCAAGGAAACACTTTCTCAAGAGGATTGCACATATCGTTTTTTGTATTCTTACATTCAGATGATGTGTGAGACCTGGAGGGACGTAGGTTCTCTAATAGCTCAATGTGATTGCTGTTTTCTAATGATTTGAGACTGTGATCTGTGTGTTCTTTAAACCAAGGTGGAAATGTAATATATGTCCTTTTGACTAGAAAGAGCCTGAAAATATATAATTAATCTCTTAGTATGACTAGAATCTGTAATCTGCTTCTATGAGTTTGGTTGTACTGAACTGTTGTGTCCACCTCCACAATGTATGGAGGATAATTGTCTCTTGCACTGAACAACTTATTGCTAATAATGTTGGAGACAATGCAGGCTGGATATTGTGCATATGGGTGTTGATTTGTTTGGATCATTTTGCAGTGTCAACTTGTGTTGTCCTTGTGGTTTCATCATCTCATTCTTTGGCACAAACAAGAACTTTCTGGCTATGAGCTTCCCTCTTATAATCTGTGCTGCTGGCATTTTTGTGTGCCTCCTTGCAACTCTGGTTGCTATGAACTTGTTCAAGTTATGAAAGGGGTGAAGTAAATTGAACCCAGGCTCAAGTATCAGTTCCAATGATCTCCACTATTGATGACCATTGCCATTTTCTTGGTATCATGGTATGCACTGCCTGAGACATTTTCATATCAATGTTGTCAACCCAAGGTTGTCAAGAACTAGTGAGTATTCTTATTTGATTCTTAAATCACAATTCTAAACCTGCACACTATGCTTTGCTTTGTTTGTACAAGTTTCTGCCATTTGAAGTGTAGACTGCTTATGGGCTCCATTTACAAGCATATATTCCTCTGTGTTGGATCAGGCTAGTCTCATCACTGATTTTATCACTGAATACTTCACCAACAACACACATTGGTAAGGATCAAGAGTTGTTCTCTTCAAATTTGTGCTTGTTTCAAATACTTGTGCTTAAAGGACCATATGTTATACAATGCGGGAGGCCCTCAACCACCACCCTCTATGTAGGCCTTAGGCATTAGATTCTTGCTTGTACAGCCTAGCAAGATAAAATCAAAGGAAGTTTACCTTTACAAGCTTGTTAATGCAGCTTAATTGAAGATTGTCTTGACTTCGTATTAGCTATGTCTTTTCACAATTATGAGAGCTAACAAAGTTAGTAGGGTGTAATGGCAGCAAGTCACATCATTCATGATGAAGGTGATGGTCTAATACTGTGTGGGTGACACCCACAAGATAATGACTACCTTGTACATGCAAGATGGGTAAACAAAATACTTGAAAGATGTATTTTATGTTTCAACCATAACAAAAAATTTAGTCTCGGTAGGCTAGATGGTGGAACAAGGTTTACAGGTGACATTCAACCTTAATGGATGTTTTGTGGAACACATGAAGAACCAAGGCAAATTGATTACAAAAGGGGAAAGGAATGGATGAATGTTCACCTTGGATGTAAACATGCTGGAAGTGAATTCCATGTTATTCACACATGGAAAAAGAGCTGGAGACATTGGAATTTGGCACAAGTGGGTTGGCCATGTTAATCTCCAACATCTTAAGTTGATGGAGAAACAAAATCTTGTTGGAAGTCTTCCTAGATTTGGAACAGAAAAGGTGATGTCAAAAGTTTGTGAAGATGCCAAGTAGGGAAACAAGCTAGATATTCCCAACTCAAACAACTCATGTAAGTTCCAAACCTTTGGAAATGATCCATTCAAATGTGTGGACCACGAAGATAAAATCCATTAGAGGATGCAAATACTATGTGAATTTCATTGATGACCACATAAGGAAGGTGTGAATCTATTTCATGAAACACAAAGGTGAAGTGTTTCAACATTTTTTGAATTTCAAAGCAATGGTGGAGAAGGAGAAGGGTGTGAAGCAATGGGGGAGAATAGTTTTCAAATGAATTTAGTGAATACTTGAAAGAACATGGAATTCAAAGGAAATACTCATGTAGTTATTCCCCACAGCAAAATGCAGTTGCTAAAAGGAAAAACAAAAACATTGCAAAAATAGCACCTACCATGTTGAATGAAAAGAATTTGCCAAATTATTTTTGGGTTGAAGCGGTAGCAACTATAATTTATATCATGAATCGAACACCCATAGCGACAGTTCATGGCATGACACTTGAAAAAAAATTCACATGCAAGAAACCAAATGTTTCACACCTTAGAATGTTTAGTTGCATTGCATATGTGCATGTTCCTGACGAAAAAAGATCAAAACTAAACCCAAAAGCTAAAAAGTGTATTTTCATTAGATATTTTTTTAAAACGAAAAGGATATAGATGTTTCAACCATTCCATTCAAAAGTTACAAGTGAATAGAGATGTTGTGTTGAGATGATTAGTAGGTACTCACCACTAAAGGTAGCAAAAGATGGAGAGGCTAAAAATGGTGATGTTTCATTAAATGTGGAACAAAAATCACAATTGATTAGTGGACCACAAAAGTCTTCAAATAATGGGTTTAATAGCATTCCATGGAAAGGAATATTAAGATCTTCAAACATTGTACATTATAGTTTTCAAACATCATTTAGAAATTTTCATGTAGTTGGTGAGTCAAATGATTCAAAGAAGAATGTGGGTGAACAATTGAGAATCCCTTCAATTACTATTCCCGGAGCTTGGATGCCTAAGAAAGCTTTGAAAACAACTAACAACAACAATGGAATACAAATATCCACACAAGTCAAGTACCATGTACAAATACTCACATAAGATGGTTTTGTAGCTCATCATTACGCATACATGGTGAGTGTTATACAAGAACTTGAACCCATTTGTTTTGAACAGGCGGTTGAAAACCTTAAGTGGGACAATGTCATGGATGAAGAGATGGTGGCGTTGGATGCTAATGCTATTTGGGAATTGGTAGTTTTACCAAAGGAGAAGAAAGCAATTGGGTGCAAATGGGTGTACGAAATCAAACATAATGCAGATGGATCTATGAATAGATACAAAGCAAGATTGATTGCCAAAGGTTATGCCCAAACTTATGGCATAGACTATGAGGAAGCATATAATCTAGTTGCAAAAATGACAATTATAAGAGTAATCATTGCTATGGTAGCAGCAAAAGGATGGTCTTTACATCAAATGGATGTAAAAAATGTTTTTCTTCATGGAAATTTACAAAAAAAAGTGTTCATGGAATAACCACCAAGTTATGTGGACCAAACACATCTTAATTTGGTTTGTAGGTTGAAGAAAGCCTTATATGGCTTGAAGCAAACACCTAGAGCTTGGTCAAACAAGATAGGTCAGTATCTTGTCACAAGTGGATTTCAAACATCCAATGCAAATTTTTCACTATATGTGAAAAAAACAGATCATGGGATTGTAGTCATAATCATCTATGTTGATGACTTGATTATCACAAGAGATAGTGATTTAAACATCTCTGATTTGAAGAAGCTTTTGAAGCAAGAATTTGAGACGAAAGATTTGGGAAAGTTACATTACTTCCTTAGCATTGAGGTAATTTAATCCCCTAAAGGGATATGGTTACTACAAAGGCAATATGCCATGAACAAATTGTCTGAATATGGGATGACAGGTTGTAAACCCATTTCAATTCCATTAGAGCAAAATGTGAAGTTAAATGTAGATGAAGGACACCTTGTGGAGGATACCACTATGTATAAACGCATAATGGGGAGTTTGATTTACATGACTATCACAAGGCCAGATTTGAATTATGCAGTTGGAGTGGTGAATCAATTCATGCAAACACCACAAGAGCCACATTTGGATGGAGTGAGGTGCATACTATATACATAAAACATACTTTGCAATGTGGAATTTTTTATGAAGTTAGGAGCTAGTTACAAGTACATGGATACACGAATGTTGATTGGGTTGACAATGTTTCAGATAAAAAATCAACTAGTGGTTTCATGTTTTTTTTTGGAACTGGTGTTATTAATTAAAGCAATAAGAAACAACCAATAATTGCACTATCAAGCATAGAAGCAAAATATAGAGGTGTAGCAATTGCTAGGTGTGAAGTAGTTTGGTTACAAAAACTACTCTCAGATTTGGGATAGTTAGTGGATGTTCTTGTTGTCATTTATTGTGATAACATCAGTAACATACTACTTGCTAACAACCCGGTCTATCATGCTAGGACAAAGCACATGGAACTACATTACCATTTTATTAAAGAAAAAGTTTTAGCAAGAAAAATTAATCTTATTCACGTCAATACTAAAAATCAAGTTGTTGACATTTTCACAAAACCTTTAGGTACAAACAAGCTAAAGAGGTTTAGAAAAATGCTTGGTCTACTAAAAGTGGATTTGAGCTTGAGGGGGAGTGTTGAGAATTCAAGCTCAACTATTTAGGTTTCATTCGTTATTGGAATAAGAAAGTAATTAGGTTATTTTCACAAGGTTGAATTACTTTCTTTACTTATATTAATTTGGTTATTTGTGGTTTGGTCTTTTAGTTAAATACTTTGGTGTTGATGGTTTAGCTCTATTTTCTTCATTACACAAGTTTGTGTATTTCATGTGACAAGAACCTTGAGGAGTTCTTGTTATGTTTCGTGTTGTGAGCAGCATGTTTTAGTTTCCTTTCAATAAAGATTTATGCTTGCACTTGATTAGATCTCCTATTTGTTAACATAAGGTCCAAGCTTTAAAATAAAATTCAAAATGAATAACACCAAAAACAAACATCAAACTTGGATATGTACATGGCTGTGACCATGTTGAAAACTCAAGCCCATTTGCTTATTCAATCATTTATGATCATTGCTGAGAAGCTACAAAAGTTATTCACTTGAGGTGACATAGTGGCATCACATGATATTTCAAATTAACACAAGGTCCCAATTCTACAACAATTAAAAGCCATGTTGTAAACAAATATATTCAAAATACATATCTTCAGATAGCCACATTCATATAAAGATATTCAAACATACATTCAAATAGACACCTTTAAATAAACATATTTAGACATACATATTGAAACAAATGTATAAGTTATTTTATTTAAGGAATTGAAATATTCCAAAACTAATATGTCAATTAGCACTTGAAATCCTTTTTGAAATGAAATTCCAAGCTTTACAAAACATCCAAAAACCGTTAATTAAACCAAGTGATGCACGCTTGTCAAAAAGTTTGAAGATTCAAGTTGATTAGCTAGTGAATTTATTTCTAATTAGTCTTGAAAATCTAGTAATATACAATTGGTGATTTGTTCCAACAAAAACCCTAAACACCACACCATTCCTTAGATAATCATTAAACCTTTTTAATAACAACACCATTCTTGAAATAATCATTAGGCTATCAAAAAACCACAACCTTCTTTAAATCACAAAAAGGTTGTTAATAAGTAGCCCAAACTTCCTTAGATCACCAACAAGCTACTAAAAGACACCACAAAAGATTCCAATAGCAAACTTGACACCCTTAAATCAACACTATTTCAAATTTTCCTTATGTAAGGATTATGCAATTGTGGTTGCAAACCTACAAAGGATTGAAGAAATGCTAATGACACTTCAAGAAAGAAAATATAAGTTTATTGAGACATGATTTTTCATCAAACACAAATTTTGAACAAATTCATGCAAAAGTAGGAGTACTTGACTTATCTACAAGTAATGTGTGGCATTGTTCTTTGAAAATCTTCACTCCAATCTGCCTCTATGTACACGATGTCAAAGTTGACATTTACAACTCCAAAAATTCAATCGGATGTGCCATCTATGACTAGAAATGATTACATGATTGCTAGTCCATAAGACCACGTCATAAATGCCACTCTCACATTAGTCGCAACCACATTAATGACTATTATTCACCATGAATTTAGTCACAAAGGACATACTCATAGATCTAGCAAGACACAAAGGAGCCTCACAAAGTACCACATGTCACAATCTAAAAATAAACAAAAACATATATTTTTCTCATTCCAATCAAATATTGCCACATGCTAGCCTCTTAACCTAGGGGAGCCAACCTAAGAAGCCTAGCCTAGGCCACCTAACTTAGAAAACTTACCTTAGGTAACCTAGCCTTGAAAACTTACCATAGGCAACCTAGCCTAGGCATTAAAAAAGATTCATAGGCTAGGCAAGCCACCAAGGCATCTATCTAGACATTTGATTAATTATTTAAGTTTTAGGTTTGTGAATGGGAAGATGAATTCCCCACTTCCACTTTGGGGAACAAGTCCTTAACCATTGCACCATCATTTATTTATGATAATTAATACTTACCATTCATTTACAAATAATAATGTTTTTAGCTCAAGTTGACCTAGCTCACCGTAGGTTAACCTAGGTTGACCTAGGCTAATTTAGCCTACATAGTAGCTTAACCTTGGCTAACATAGGTTAACATAAACTAACTTAACATTCATAACCTAAATGTAGGTCTACTTACCATAAACTAATGTAGACTGAAACTAGGGTAAAGTAGGCTAAACTTGACTAAACTAAGCATAAATTAATTTAAACATAATTGTGTAAACAAAACTTGCCTGGACATGGCAAAACTTGACAAATTTGATATTAATTAGGCTAAATTTAACAATTTAAAATAAATTTAACTAGATTTTGCAAAATTAGTTTAAACTAGAACACTTAGGCAAAACTTGGCAAAACTTAAATAAATTAAGCTAAAGTAAGATATTGAGGCAAAATTTGATTAAATTTAACTAAACATGGCTATTTAGGTTTAACTTGGTTAGACTTGGAAAATTTTGGCTATTTAAATTAAACTTTGTTAGATTTGGCAAAACTTGGCTAAACATGACTATTTATGTTAAACTTAGCTAGATTTGGCAAAATTTGGCAAAATTTGGTTAAACATGGGTATTTAGGTTAAACTTAGCTATATTTGGCAAAACTTGGTTAAACTTGGTTACTTAAATTAAACTTGGTTAAACTTGGTAAAAATTAGCAAAATTTAGCCTTAATCATGGCTATTTAGGTTAAATTTGGCTAGACTTAGTAAAACATAACAAAACTTGGCTACTTAAATTAAACATGCTTAGCAAAACTTAGATAAATTTGACTAAACTATGGCATTAAGGATAAATTTGGCAAAATTTAAATAAATTAGGCTAAAGTAAGATATTGAGGCAAAGTTTGGCAAAACTTGGTTAAATATGGCTATTTAAATTAAACTTGGCTAAATTTGGCAAAAATTGGCTATTTGAGTTAAACTTGGCTAAACTTGGCAAAATTTGGATAAATTAGGCTAAACTAGGGTATTGAAACAAACTTAGTATAACTTGGTTAAACTTGGTTAAACATCGTTACTTAGGTTAAATTTAGCTAGACTTGGAAAAATTTGGAAAAATTAAATTAAATTATGGTATTATGGTTAAACATGGCTATTTTAATTAAACTTGGTTATACTTGGGAAATTTTAAATAAATTAGGCTAAATTAAGGTATTGAGGCTAATTTTGGTTAAAATAATGGCTAAAATGGATAAGTTAGGCTAAACTTGAATAAATTTGGAAAGACATGGCAAACATGGTTAAACTAGACCACTTAGGTTAAATTTGGTTAGACTTGGGTTAAATTTGGTTAAATTTTCTTTAATTTGGTTAATTTTATTTTTTAAAACCAACTAAAATTGGTGAAACCAAGCTAAATTAAGTTATTTATATTTTGTTAAGTTAAAATTAAGATTATTAAATTAAGATAAATTAGTTTAAATTATATTAAATTTTGTTTAATTAGGCTACATTAAGTAAAGTTAGACTATGTTATTTAAATTAAATTATGTTAAAGTAAGTCAATCTAGGTTATGGTAAACTAAACTAGACTAGTTAAACATTTATTTGTCCATTTCAAACTAAATTGAATTTGGTTATATTATTTCAAATTCAAATATTGCTTTCAATATGAATACATTAATATGAATACATTAGTTGTGCAGTGATATTTTTAGTCATAATTACTTTTAATCCTAATTATAGTCGTACGTATAATCATGTAATCATAATTTTGACCATAGTCATTAGAATGGTAGCGATTAAAGGCCACAAATGAATACATGACTATGTTTGGACATTAGTCACAAGATGTCCTAGTCATGAAAACAACATTTTAGCATTGTGTGTAACATCCTTGTAATTAGGCGAGATTGTTGTTTCGATATTCCATCACAAAGTTATCAAAAAAATTGTCAATTTTGGAAGGATGTTTGACCTATATTAACATGTTGGTGAAATGTCCAAAATATAATTCCAAATGAATCTAGCAACTACCTTTTTACAACAACTTTCCTAATGTTCCTCTTGTCCACCTCTAACACCTTTACCACCTCTTTAGAAGTTCCAACATATTAGGAGGTGGCCAAGATATAAACAATATCTTTTGCCATGGTGATTTTTGAAGATTTTGCCCTAATCAAATGGGAAGTGAAACTAAATTGTTTAAGATTGTTTACAAGATTTTGGTTTGTTTTCACTTTCTGCAAATCTTGGAGGTAAGGTGGCAAAACATTTTTTAACAACATGTGACTAAACAACTTTTCCAAAACAATGTTTTCCAATACCTTATCAATTCATGTTAGGTATTCAATTATGAACATTGTTATGGTCCTTGCATATACAACATTGTTCCTTTGACATTGTCCTTGATTTCTAAAGGAATTGGATGCAACATTCACATCATTGATTTGTTGCAAAAATTGTTGTTGCAATGCTTGTTCTTTTACATAATCTTGGGCCTTTTACTTTTTGTACTCACATTGCTAGTTTTGAGCACACCCTCTTGTGTTGCTTACAAACCTCCTCTTCTTGCACTTGTTCATCTTCCCCTTCACTCTCAACACACAATTCATCATGATTAGCGTTTTGATTGACATGATGTTCTTCATTCTCTATATGTAACTATGAGGATCCTCATTCTCTGCATGTAACTTTTCATGACCATTGGTAGATGCTCCGAAACTATCTTCATCCACAAAATGAGGAATTACAACAACCTTAATCTTTCATTTATTCCTATTACTTCCCATGAAGAATTCAAAATTTGAACAAGAAACTCTTACATCGCATTTGTTCAAATGTTAAATTTAGTGTAGAAAACATAGCTCCACTTAAACAACAATAAATTATTTACAAATTACAACTTGCATAAAACATTTCCAACATGAACTAGAGAACCTACTTTAGCTACCTTCAAATGAACACAAAAGTACAAAAAATATATACATTCAAGGTGATTTGTCAACATCCAAGCACCAAATGTTGGGTTTGTGCAACATTAGGGCAACTCCAGGGTTACTAGTGGAATGTAAAACTAAATCTACATACAAACATAATAGATGTTCAGATATATTGCAAATGTTGTTGGAACTCAAAAAACCATATATATTATTTGTAAGCACAACTAGTCAAAATTTGCTTAAAGAGGTGTGTGTAATTGGAATTCAACAAATGGATCTACTTTTACTGAAAAGTAGTAAAATCAAATGCTTAAAACACTTGAAAACTTTGCAAGTTGGGATTTGGGTGAGAAATGTTTTAAGCTTATAGCTTCAAAATGTCAAGATGTAAAGTTTGCGTTTTTTTTGTTTGGTACATCCCTTCCAAACCTTCAAAACCTTTAGGACTTAATGATATAATGGGCTTGAAGATTAGAACCTTGAATAAGACAACAAAATAACAAATATTGAACTTGATGTGTGAAGTGTAATACATCAAAGCTCAATTTTGCTATAGGAGATTTGCACCTCCAACACTATGGATAGGCCCAACACATTTGTTCATTTAAATATTCTGGAAAAGCCCAAGTGGAATATGCACCATGTTGGAGCAGCGACTTGTTGAAACACTAATTCATAATTAACTATTTCTAATTAATTTACTATTAATCTAAACCATTCAAAAGTTATAGCTTTTATCGAGATGATGTTTTAGTATTTGTCGATGTGTTTTTTATCTACAATGATGAAAAACCTTTTTTTGTTTTTGGAGTTTTATGCTAATAAATCTTAAAACATTAATTTGCCACTATATATGAAATATAACTAGATTTTTTTTAAAAATTGTTTAAACATTTTTGCAATGTGTGTATATGATAGTATGTTATTGTTTTATTATACAAGGATTGCATTATGGGTCCCATTTTGCCAATTACCTACATATAGTTTTTTGAACTAGATATTGACTTGAATGGAAACATTACTTATTGCATCACAAAATTATGAGATTTTTTCATTAGGACCTACATTATAATAAAATGTACAACTTTCATTTTAATCAAAATCACAACTTTTGAATTATTATAACCATTAAGCACATTAAAAAATTAGAATCCAATTGACACATCTCAAATGATTTTTTAGTGGTTCAAAAAATGAGGACATTCTTATGAGGTATATTAAAGCACACAAAAAAATTGAAAGCATTTGGTGAAGTTTTCGGTAGGAAAAAATAGGTTCAAATTTTTAAAGCATAGTCAACAATTGTTTTGTAAGTACTTTGTGTGTGCTAAAAGATTGTCAAACCATAATAAAATGGTTTCAAATTTTGAACCTTGTAATTTCATGAGATAACAAACAGAATTGTAAAATCTCAAGTAAATATCATTTTTGAAAAGTTTAAAAATTTGATAGGGTGCATTTTTTTTATTACAATCAACAATTGCTTTGATTCCTTTTACTATGACTACACCCCTAGATTGTGAATTCTAGATAAGAAGAGACTCTAAAGGAAAGTTTGTGAGGAAAATTAAGGGAATTGAAGATAAGGACATTAAATGAACAAGGTTCAAATATAGTTGTTGTTTTGAAAAAGTCAACAATTAAAAAGTCTTAGCATTGTTGAAATCAATATACGGTCAAACCATGCGTAATATTTTGAAATGCACAAAGTTTAATTGAAGGTACCATTAATCCATCAATCCCATGGACTATCTTTAAATCTATTCTTGTGTCTATTCCTACATTTATTAATGTGGATTCACATCAAATGGCCTAGTGCAACTTTGAAGCCCACATCTTCATCCATGCCATTAGAAAAGTTTCTAGGACAAAGGTATATTTGAAACACCAATCACAACACGTTAAATCTATAGCATCCATTATGGAGGTAGATTTAGAACAATGCTTAATTTTGATGCATGCACACATGCAAATTTATGTTGGCAAAAACAAGTAAAGTTAAGATTAGTGATCTTAAAATTGTAAGGACATTAGTAGTTGTAGGTTTAGGAATTCAAAATAGAAACTAAAAATATCTTAAACCTATAGAACTAAAAATCTCCATCCCACGAATGGTTAGAAAGGTTGGGCATTTGTTCGCCTACGATTTCAAATGTGAAGTCCACTCAACCTTTGTGCATAAAGTTTGTCAAGATAGTTATAGTTTTGAACAAAATTGAGTACTTATTTTGTGAATAAAACTTTTCATCAATTGTCTCCATTTCCTTTTCAATCCTCTAATCCCCCATTCCATTCACACTTTGTACCCAACGTGCAGTTTTTTATAGGCCTTAATAAAACTTGGTTAACATTAACACCTACTTCATGCCTCCCAATCCTTTTCATGATGAACGTTTTGTGGCCTAGGTAACTAAGAACCCCTAATAACTACTCAAAATACTCATCATGATGCATAAAAATTTGATGCCAATTTTGATGCAACTCATATTAGTGCAAGATGGTAACATCATGGTAAGAACTTGAATATTTAAAATCTAGGTAAATGAATAGGCCTTAATTATCAACAACCACAATGTTGTCCAATGAGTATAAATTCTTGTGCCCGTTGAATTAAACCATGGGGTTCACATCATTCTAAGGTTTACATATTTTGATGAACACGCCTTTAATTAAACAAATGCAACCTTGGAACTCCAACACCCAGTGGTAATGCCCAATTTAATCCACTCCTATATTTTGGGCCATTTAATTTCATCCCCAATTGCATCATTGATGTAAGATGTAATGAAGATCATCACAAACAACATTCTTCAACTAGTTCCATAAAAATGCATTGTACATGCAAAACATTGTCATGTTTCATTCACAAAATGAATTGTAGAAGGCATTAGTCATGGGTTGATTTTGAAGGACACCTTAGAACCAAATCCTAACCCAAACTTGTAAAATTTTAAAATTAAAATCTTAATCCAAAGCTTAAAATTAAAACCATATTCCAAACCTTAAACCTAAACCATAAAACAAAAACCTTAATGCAAGCTTTAAAACAAAAACTTTAGTTTAAACTATAAACCTTAACCACTAAAGTTAAAACCCTAATCCAAACCCCCAAAAGAAAAATAATAATTCAAATTTCAAATCCAAAGCTTTAAACCTGAGCAAAATGAAAACCTTACTTATAATCGTAACCTTAAAATTGAAACCTTAATCCAACCCCCCAAAAGAAAAATCCAAAGCTTTAAAGCTTAATTGAAACCTTAATTCAAAACCCTTAAAATTAAAACCTTAATCCAATCCTTCAAAAGAAAAAAATAAAATTAAACATTAAAAATCCAAAGCCCTGAACCCTAAGCCTTAATTGAAACCTTTAAAACTAAAGCCTTAATCCAAATTCCCAAACCCAAACCTTAAAACCAAATTCTCAATCCAAACCCTAATTTCAAAATTTAAAAATCCAAACCTTAAACCCCAAAACTTTAATTTGTGGTGCTCACTTGTAAATCATGTATGGTGTGTAATGTTAGGTACCACTAGTAATATTGACTCATTAAACTTGGCCAAAGTGAAATTGGTCAAAGTTTTGAACAACCCTACCATTGCTCACATAGTAGAAGTACAACCCAAACACCCACACCTGGATTGACTAATTGACTTGCACCCTCCTCCAATTTATTAGCATTGAACATGTCAAATGAAATAACATGTAACAACAATTGTAGATGCAAAAGCATATTGTCTTTGTTTATCCATGTTTGCGAACATCTCATTATCATTTGAGGATAAAGAACTAGAATTATTTCTTGTAGACCTAGAACCAGGGCTTGAAGATGAAGTCATGAAATCCAAGGGAGAAAACCCTTTCATAAGTGAAATTTGGAAAATAAAAAAATAAGTCACAAATGCTCCCATTCATATGATCCCCATATATTCATTAAACAAAGCTTATCGGTTTAAGGCAAAGTTTATGGTTTACCTTTTTTGCACAAAGTTGAAAACAAAGATTTTGGATTGTGTATTTGATTTTGGGGTTTAGGAGTGAGGATGGGGATTAGGGTTTTGGATTATGATTTTGAACTAAGATTCTAGTAGTCCCTATATACACCCAAGTAGGCCCTAATTATCACCTTAGGTAGCCCTTTACCTAAATAGATTTGTAAATGACATCTAAGTATCCCGTAATTTAAATAAGCCTTTATGTAGTCTTTAATAAACATTCCCTAGGTAGCTCTTAAAAAGCTCCCTATGTAACCCCATAAGTAGCCCCTTAGATCTCCCTTAATTTAAATTAAAAAATCCCTAGGTAGTTTTCAAAATAACCCCCTAAGTATCCACTAACATAGGAAATTTTCAGGTAGGAACCTAAATACCCCCCTAAGTAGCCTCAAACTAAAGCAAAATAGCTTTCAAAATAGTCCCCTATGTAACCCTAAAAGTATCCCTTAACTTTAGGAAGTCCTTAAATAAGAACCTAAATAGCTCCCTAGGTAGCCTCAAAATAACACAAAATAGCCCCCAAGATAGTCCCCTATGTAACCCTAGAAACATACCTTTGGTATCCCTTAACTTAGGAAGTCCCAAAATAGGAACCTAATAGCCCACTAGGTAGCTTCAAAGACTATCCTTGTAGTATTACCTAGATATCCCCTAACTTAGGAAGTCATTAAGTAAAATCCTAAATAAGTCCTTAGATAGTCTCAAAATAGTCCTTTAATTAGGTCCCTAGATAGCTTTTAAAAGGTCCCC
>Ga0116226_10002722_pt1 | contig 15467 bp, 14 predicted proteins | sample S1TSphfallax_FD_89692 | JGI IMG/M metagenome (GOLD analysis project Ga0116226, IMG submission 89692) | Host-associated microbial communities from peat moss isolated from Minnesota, USA - S1T2_Fa - Sphagnum fallax MG | ecosystem: Host-associated > Plants > Peat moss > Unclassified | place: USA...
CCGATCCCGAAATGGTACATAACGCCGATATTGGCCTCGCCCTCGCTGTCGCCCATGACGGCGGCGCGCTGAAACATCTGGAATGCGGTGACGTTGCTGGTGGGCACGCCGAGGCCGAAGCGGTACATGTTGCCGAGTTCGTTCAGCGCGCAGCCGCAGCCCTCATTGATGCCAAGCCGCAGCCATTTGAAGGCCAGCTTGTAATTCACCGGCACGCCGCGGCCCCATGCGTACATCGAGCCGAGATCGCCCGCGGCCTGCGCGTCGTTCTGCGCGGCCGACAAAAGAAATTCCTTTATGGCGCGCGGATAATCGTAATAGCCGAGATAGCCGAGTTCATACATCTCACCAAGGTTATCCTCCGCGTCGGCGTTGCCTTGCGCGGCGCTGGCCTGGAAGAGTTTTTCGGCCTTCTGCTCGTCCTCGCCGGGCCAGAAACCGTATTCGTAGTACCGGCCCAGATTGTTTTCGCCGTCCGCATCGCCGGTGGCGGCGGATCTGGTGAACATGTCGAAGGCTTTGTCGCCGGCGCCGGCGTCCTCGTACATGCTGCCGAGATTGTTTTCCGCCTTGCCATAGCCCTGGGCCACGGCGGCGGTCTGCAGGTCGAAGGCTTCGTCCTGGTCGCGCGGGACGCCCCAGCCGTTGTAGTACATGCGGCCGAGATCGGTTTCGGCGCGCGCGTCGCCGAGCGCGGCGAGCTGGATGAAAATCGGCAATGCGTCGGTAAAATCATCCTGGTCAAAATCCTTGACCGCCTGGAGCTGCAGTTTTTGCTGCGCCGGGGTGAGGGGCGTGAGGGACGGCGTGGCGGCGGCGGCTGGTGTAAGGCCGAGCAGAATCCAGAGCACCGTCGCAGACCAGTTTCGCATCGGCCACCTTGTTTTGGTCAGGCTATTATTCTCCGGCGGCAAGGCAAAGCGCAAGTAAGGAAGAAAGGAGTTACTTTTTTGAAAAAAAGTAACCAAAAAACTTTTACTAACCCCGGCCTTTGAGTGGCCACAGTATGGCCGCTCAAAGGCCGGGGGTGATAAAAGTTTTTGCGCGCTTTTTTCAAAAAGCGCTGCTTTCTTTACTTCAGCGTAGCTGACTGCGCCTTAGCCGCCGCGATTTGCTGCGGCGACAGCATTGGCGTGATGACGGCGAGGGCGGTGGCGGCGGTTTTGGCGCCGTGGGTGAGGCCGGCATAGGCCCAGGCGGCGCCGAGAACCGGGTTTTTGGGCACGCCGTTGCCGGCGGCGTAGGACATGCCGAGATTGACCTCGGCTTCCGGCAGGCCGGCGGCGGCGGCCTGGGTGAAGAGCTGCGCGGCCTGGGTGTAGTTCTGCGGGATGCCGGTGCCGGTATAGGCGAGGTACCCCAGGCTGTTTTCGGCGTTTGGTTCGCCCTGGGCGGCGGCGAGGGCGTAGTATTGCGCGGCGGTGGCGATGTTGGGCGCCACACCTTCGCCGTAGCGGTAGGCGGTGGCGAGGTTGTTTTCCGCCTGGGCGCTGTTCTGGGCGGCGGCGAGGCGGAACCAGGCGAGGGCTTTCGCGGTGTTCGGGGGCTCGCCGAGGCCGGTGAGGTAGAGGTAGCCCAGTGCGTTCTGGGCTGCGGCGTCGCCGGCTTTGGCGGCTGTGGAATACCAGTGGGCGGCCTGGGTGGGGTCGCGCGCCACGCCGTGGCCGTTGAGGTAGGCGTACCCGAGTGCCGTTTCGGCGGGAACGAAGCCGGCGAGGGCGGCCTGGTTGTACCATTCGAAGGCCAGCGCGTCGTTTTTGGGGACGATGGTTTCGTATGGGGTGAAGCGGCGGTCCAGGAGTTGCGCTAGGGTGAATTCGGCGTTTCGGTCGCCGGCCTGGGCGCGGGCGAGCAGGTTTTGGTACGCGGACTGGGTTTGTGGGGGTGGGGGCGGGGCAGCTGGTGGGATGGGCTGGAGGAGCGGGGCGAGGGCCACGGCGGTGATGCCGGTGATGGCCACGACAATGGCGGCCAGGGGCTTTTTCCAGCTGGGGCGCGGAGGCGGTTTTGGCGGCGTGGTGGTGGTGACCAGAACGAGCGCCCGGCTGGGCGGCGGGGCTGGGCGGGGTGGCGGCGCCGGTTTGGGCGCCGGAGTTTTGACGCGCGCGGGTCGTTTCCAGCGCAGTGCTCTTGGTGGTTTTGGTTTTTTTGGCGCCGGCGCCGGCGCGGGTTGGGCGGGCGGCTGGGGCGCCGGCGCCAGGGCGGCGGGTGGTGGTGGCGGTTCGGGTGAGGGAGGTGGGGGCGGCGGCGGCGGCGCGGCGCGGGCGGCTTCGGCGGCGAGTTCCTTGACGTGATAATAGATGCGCGTCGCTTCGGCCTTGTCCATCGCCAGCGCCTGACTCAGCAGTTCCCTTGTGGTGCCGGGCGGCATGTGCGTCTTGCGGCCTGTTAGCGCCTGCCAGAATACGGCGCGGAGTATTTCCTCATGCGTGGGAACCGGGATGATTTCGACGCGCGTGACTTCCTCGGTGAGTCCGCCTTTGATGTCGAGAACCGTGATGGCGGTGGCGGTCTGGTTTCGGCGTTCTGTCTCGCTCAAGGGCTGCGCCCAAAAATCCGCCTGGCGCGGCGTAAAACAGTCATTGTTTCGGCATTTACGTTCATGAATTCCCCAGCTAGTTTATATTTAAACGGGGTAAACCATGAATGTAAAACGAATCCAGGCGGTTGTCTTCAGTTTGGGGTTCTTCACTTTGGCGGTTCTGGTGGCGCCCGGTTTTGCGCGCGCGCAGACGGCGGCCAGCCAGGACAGTATCGTGCCGAATGCGGCGGTGGGCTATGGCGGGGCCACCGGCTTTGCCATGGCGGCGCATGACGAGATCATCGCCGCGGAATCGACGCTGAGCCTGAGCGCCGGATTCATGCATACGCAGTACCATGAAAACGCCAAGCCGGGCACCGGGGATGACGAGACCGGGTTTTCCTATGGCGTTGGGGCGGGCGTTTCGGGGCTGGTGCCGAACCCGGTCATTCGCGCGGACCTGTATACCGCGCTGAGTTACGATTTTGATGCGGGTAATATTACGTATGGCGGGCATTATCTGTATTCCGGCCTGCCGGCGACGGCGACCGATAACGCCGTGTTCAACCGGCTGGAACTGCGGCTGGGGCCGGGATTTGCGCTGGCGGATGGGCTGGAGGTGATCCCGTTCGTGGCTGGTGGCTACCAGGCGTGGAACCGCAACATCAACCAGAAGGACGAAATCGGCAGCGACGAGTTTTACCGCGCCGGGCTGCTGGGGGGCGGCCTCAAGCTCGATTACGCGGCGACGCCCCAGCTGGTGCTTTCCGCGACCGGCGAAATGCTGGCGGTGGTTGGTGGCGGGACACGCTCCAGCGATCTGGGACTGAATTTTGAATTTGGGCCGACGGGGGAGGAACGGGTGGAGCTGGGCGCGGATTATGCCGTTTCGGGGCCGTTTCATGTCTTCGGGAGATTTGATTGGGAGCATTTTGACTATTCTGGCTCCAAGCTGAGCGCGGCGACGCTGGATATTGGCGGGTTTGGCTATAAGTTTTACGAGCCGCTGAGCACCACCACACAGTTTGGGGCGAATATGGGGGTGGAGTATAGTTTTTATTGAAGGAAGCAACGACTTCTTCTCTCGCCATGACCGACGCATTGGCCGCCTCGGTGCAGGAGGTGGCGGCGCCCTGGGCGGATAGTGACTATTACCGTCTGGCGGAGCAGTGGACCGATATTTTCTGGAACCATGACGGGCCGTTCCGGCCGCTTTATGACCAGCTGGACAAACGGGCCGTGATCGAGCTGGCGGTGGGCTATGGCCGGCACGCGGAGCGTGCGGCGCCGCATTGCGGCACGCTGATCGTGATGGATGTGATCGAGTATAACGTTAAAATTTGCCGGCTGCGGCTGCAGAAAATGGCGAATGTGGGGTACGTGGTCAATAATGGGTTCGATTACCAGCCGGTGCCGGATGGTGCTGTGACCGGCATTTATTGCTATGACGCGATGGTGCATTTCAGCCCCGATCTGGTGGAGGCGTATCTGGCGGATACGTTTCGCGTGCTGAAGCCAGGCGGGCGGGCGTTATTTCACCATTCGAACTATTTGGCGCCGGATGACCGGCATTACGGGCAGAACCCGCATGCGCGAAATTCCATGAGCCAGGACCTGTTCGCCGCACTGGCGGGGAAGGCCGGGCTGATCGTCAGGCATAGCGACGTGATTACGTGGACCGGCGTGGCGGACCTGGATGGCGTGACGCTGGTGGAGAAGCCGGCCCGGTAGCTACGTCATGACCGTCGCGACCGAGACGCGGCGGGAATTTTGTACTTAATTCGGCGTCCAATGCCCTGGGTGCCACTCGCCGTTAGGGCTGTAATGGCCGGGGATCCAATGCGAGCCGTAGGGGGCGGGGCCGGGCGGGCCGTCATACGGCGCGCGGGGGCCGACGCCGCCAGCCCAGTGGCCGGGAATCCATACGCCGTTGGGGGCGTAGTGGCCTTCGACCCAGACGGCGGCGGTGCCGACCCAGTGGCCGGGGATGTAGGCGCCGTTGGGGGCGCAGTGGCCGGGCACCCAGGTGGATGCCAAGGCCGGCGCCGCCGGGGCGGCGATCATGGCGGTGCCGAGTGCGGCCGCGCGGAGTGGTTTCATATTCAAGCGCATTGTTTTGCCCTCCTGAGGCTCGTCATTCCATAAACGGGATTATTGTAACGGTGCCAGACAATTTTATACTGGTCCGTTAGGTTCGTGACTAGCCATGAGTTTTCAATCTGGCGCGAGCAGCGACCAGTAGATGGGCTGGCGGCCGGCTGTTAGGGCCTTGGCTTCGTAGCGGGTTGGGGGCCAGTTTGGCGGGCGGGTTTTTGTGCGCGCGGCGAGGCGCAGGGAGGTTTGGGCGGCGATGACGTCGTCGGTCCAGTTTTGGTAGGTCGGATCGTCGGAGGCGATTCGCCATTCGCCGCCGCGGGTGAGGATGCGGGCGATGTCTGGGATGGTGGCGGGGTGGACGAAGCGGCGTTTGGCGTGGCGGGCTTTGGGCCAGGGGTCCGGAAACATCAGGAAGAGTTTTGTAATATATTGCTCCGGCATGGTGCAGATTAGAGGGCGGGCGTCGTCGGTAAAGATGCGAAGGTTCGGGGGTGGGGCGGGGTCCGTGCCTTCGGGGGCGAGGCGGGAGAGGAGCGAGCAGATGCCGGGTTCGAAAACTTCGGCGGCGATCAGGCCGGCATGGGGGTTGGCTGCGGCCAGCGCTGCGGCGTGCTCGCCGCCGCCGAAGCCGACTTCGAGCCAGGTTTCGGTGACGGTGGGCGCGAATGGAACGGTTGGCCAGGTGAGGCGCGGCAAAAAATGTTCAAGCAGCCATTGCTGGCGGGGGCGGAGCTTTTTGCCGGTGATGCGGCCGTAAAGGCGGTCCGGGGGCGGTTTGACGTTCGCCAAGAAGAGTTATCCGCAGATGACGCAGATGACGCAGATGACGCAGATGAAAGCGGATTGTTGCGGCGGCATCGGGATCATCTGCGTAAATCTGCGTAATCTGCGGATAAAACCTTTCCTCTTACCTCCCGAAGGCGGCCTTTAGGGCGGGGACCAGGTCGGTTTTTTCCCAGGTGAAGGTGCCGAGATCGGCGTCTGGCACGCGGCCGAAATGGCCGAAGGCGCTGGTGACGGCGTAGATCGGGCGGTTGAGCTGCAGGTGCTCGCGGATGCCGCGGGGGGAGAGGTCCATCAGGCCGCGCAGGGTTTTTTCCAGTTTGACGTGGTCCACGTCGTTTTCGGTGCCGTGCAGTTCGACGTACAGCGAGAGCGGCTGGCTGACGCCGATGGCGTAGCTGATCTGCAGGGTGCAGCGCTCCGCCAAGCCGGCCGCGACGACGTTTTTGGCGAGGTAGCGGCAGGCATAGGCGGCGGAACGGTCCACTTTCGTGGGGTCTTTGCCGGAAAACGCGCCGCCGCCATGCGGGGCGGCGCCGCCATAGGTGTCCACGATGATCTTGCGCCCCGTCAGGCCGCAGTCCCCGTCCGGGCCACCAATGACAAAATTGCCGGTGGGGTTGACATAGATGTCCTCATCCGGCGGCATCCAGCCCTTGGGCAGGGCGCCTTCGATGATCGGGCGGACTTTTTCGCGCACCTGGGCCTGGGTCATGCCGTCTTCGTGCTGGGTGGAAACGACTACCGAGGTGGCGCCGACCGGCTTGCCGTCGATGTATTTCAGAGTCACCTGGCTTTTCGCGTCCGGCAGCAGGCCGGCGGCGATGGAGTTTTCGACCCGGCGGAGTTCCGACATGCGGCGCAGAATGAGGTGGGCGTAGAAGATGGGTGCCGGCATCAGCGCCTCGGTCTCGGTGCAGGCGTAGCCGAACATGATACCCTGATCGCCGGCGCCCTCGTCCTTATTGCCGGCGGCGTCCACGCCGACGGCGATATCTGCGGACTGGGCGTGCAGGTGCACGTCGACCTTGGCGTTTTTCCAGGAGAATCCGGCCTGGTCGTAGCCGATATCGTGCACCGCCAGCCGCGCCAGGTGCGCCAGGTATTCATGCGTAATGGTGTCAGGACCACGGGTCTCGCCAGCCAGAACAATCTGGTTGGTGGTCACCAGTGTTTCACAAGCGACACGGGCATAGGGGTCGGCGGCCAGAAAGGCATCCACGACGGTGTCGGAAATCCGGTCGGCGACCTTGTCGGGATGGCCCTCGGAGACAGACTCCGATGTAAACAAAAATTCACCCTTGTCGCGCATTCTTTGGTCCTTCAGTGCTGCGGTGCGGGATGGCTTAAAGCGACGTGCTGGTCAAGAAGTAAAGAAAGAAGCGCTTTTTTGAAAAAAAGCACTTCTTCCTTACTTTACGCCCAGCACATCGCTCATGCCGTACAGGCCGGCCGGCTTGCCGTGCAGCCAGAGGGCGGCGCGGAGGGCACCTTTGGCGAAGATCGCGCGGTCGAAGGCGTGGTGGGTGAGGGTGATTTGTTCGGTGCCGGCGGTGAGGAGGAGGGTGTGGCTGCCGGTGATTTGGCCGCCGCGCAGCGTGGCGAAGCCGATTTCGCCGGGCTGGCGCGGGCCGGTATGGCCGGCGCGGCTGGTGACGAATTTTTCGTCCGGGTTTTGGCCGCGGCCGGCGGCGACGGCGCGGCCCAGCGCCAGGGCGGTGCCGGATGGGGCGTCGATTTTCTGGCGGTGGTGCATTTCCAGGATTTCGGCGTCGTAGGTTTCGGCCGGCAGGGCGGCGGCGAGTTTTTCGGCGAGTGCGAGGACCAAATTGACGCCGGGGGAGAAATTGGCGGCCTGCAGGACGGGAATTTTCTGCGATGCGGCGCCGACCGCCTGCTGGTCCTGCGCGGAGAGGCCGGTGGTGCCGAGCACCCAGGCGCAGCCGGCTTGCGCCAGGGCGGCGGCGTGGTGTTGCACGGTGGCGGCGACGGTGAAATCGATGATCACGTCCGACGCGGCGGCGAGGTCCTCGAAGGTGGGGAAGGCGGAACCGGGCGCGCGCAAAAAACCGCCGGCGTAATGACAAAATCCCGCTTGCGCCGACTCTACAACCTCTGCTTCCACTAACCGGCCCATACGACCAGAGAGGCCGGCTATTCCCATGCGTATCGTCATGATATCGTTATACTCTGTTTCACGCCGCCGCCCAGCGTCCCAAAAATTCGCGTTTTTGAGAAAGTTTCATGGGAAAAGAGCGGATAACCATTTGACAAATCGGCCAAGTCTTGTGATTGGTGGTTACGAAAAGTTAAAAAGTCTGGGATTTCTATGGAGAATTCAGTGGGGCACGCCGTGTTGAAATCGAGCAGATTCGCCTTGCTGTCGCTGCTGCTGCCAATCGCTGGCTGCGCCGCCATGCATCCGGCGGGTAATTCCGCCCCGCCAGACGCGACCATCATGCCCCAGGTGCCCTCGCCAGCCGGATCCGGCGACGCTAGCGCGCAGAATGGGCTGGGGATGGCGTTTTATGAAGGCAACGGCGTCCCGCAGGACTACCTGAAAGCGGCGAATTATTTTCAGTCGGCCGCCCAGCAGGGCGACGTGAACGCGGAATATATGCTCGCCACCATGTATATGTCCGGCAAGGGCGTGGGGCAGAGCGACGTTTCCGCCGATTACTGGTTGCAAAAGGCAGCGGCGGGCGGCAACGCTGACGCGCAGAACGATCTTGGTGACGCCTACACATTTGGCCGCGGCGTGCCGCAGAGCGACGCGGATGCGGCGATTTGGTACAATAAAGCAGCGGACCAGGGCAACGCGCAGGCGGAAAACAGCCTCGGCTTTGATTACGACGCCGGCAAGGGTGTCACGCAGAGTTACGCGCGAGCCGCTCAGCTGTTTCAGGCGGCGGCGGAATCGGGGGATCCGAAGGCCGAACATAATCTGGGCAATTACTACGACCGTGGCCTGGGCGTGCAGCAGGATTACGGCCAGGCCGTGTACTGGTGGACCAAGGCGGCTGAGCAGGGGAATGTGGAGGCGGAGGATAATCTGGGCAACGCGTATCATCTCGGCCAGGGCGTCGACCCGAGTGACTCCAAGGCGGTTTACTGGTGGCGCCTGGCGGCCAATAGCGGCAGCGTGCCGGCGGCCTATAGCCTGGGCAACGCCTATTCCACCGGCCAGGGCGTGCCGGCCAACCCCGAGACGGCGGCCTACTGGCTCATGCTCGCGGCCAACCCGTGAGGTAACTGAGAATGGGCAGGGAGAATATTCTGAAGTTTTGTCCCGTACGGCCCGTCGGATTTTTGGTACTCGCCTTGGGCTTAGCCGGATGCGCCCAGACGACCGCGCCGGTGCCCACTTCCACCGCCAATGAGTCGTCCGGCGTCATGAACGTGGTGGACGCCGCGATCGCCGGCGGCGACCCGGCGATGGCGCTGAAAGTCAGCCAGTCCGTGCTCGCCACCAGCCCGCATAATCTGGACGCGCTGTACCATGAAGGGGCGGCCTATTACGCGATGAACCGGTGCATGGACGCCATCGCGGTGTATAAGGTGGCGCTGACGGTGGACCCGAAATCGGCCGAGGCGGATGTGGGTGTGGGGCGCTGCCTGCTGCGGCGCGACGCGGTGACCGCCGAACAAATGTTCGAAGCCGCGGTGGCGAATGACCCGGATAACGCGGCGGCGCTGAACGATCTTGGCATCGCGCGCGATCTGCAGGCTAATCATGCCGGGGCGCAGGCTGCCTATCAGCAGGCGCTGCTGCTGCAGCCTGGCTCGGTTTCGACCGAGGTGAATCTGGGGATGTCGCTGGCGCTGGCGGGAGACGGGCCGGATGCGCTGCAATATTTGGGGCCGCTGGCGACCAGCCAGGACGCGACGCCGAAAATCCGCGAGGATTATGCGGCGGCGCTGGTGGCCGCCGGGCGGCCGGATCAGGCGCGCGCCGTGCTGGCGATCGACCTGCCGGAGACCGGCGTGCAGCAGCTGATGGCGGATTTTTCGCTGGCGATTTCGCAGCCCGCGCCCGCGCCCGCCGCCGCGCCGCCGGCCGCGGCACCCGCGGTGACGGCACCCGTCGCGCCGGCGCCGATCCAGGCGCAGCCGCTGGCTGAGCAAACGGTCGCGCCCATTCCGGCGACGCCAGTGGTCGCGCCGGCGCCGGTCGCGCAGGCCGCGCCCACACCAGCCGCGCCGCCGGCGCCCGCCGCGCCACCAGTGGTCGTGAGCACCGCGGCGCCACCGGCCGCCATGCCGCCTTCCGCCTTGCCCGCCGCCTCCCTCGCCGCGCCGGAAAACCAGGGCCTGCCGCCCGTCACCGCGTCCGACGCGACGCAGCAGGCGAAAAATGCCGCGGCTTATGATCTGCTGATGCGGTAGGCGCCGAAAAAAGAAAGAAAGAAGCGCTTTTTTGAAAAAAAGCGCGCAAAAAACTTTTGGTTATCCCGGTGGTGAGGGGCTGTGATCTGGCCGCTCATGCGCCGGGGTGGCTAAAAGAAGAGGGAACGAACAATGGTGCGGGAATTTTTTCGGCACGGCAGCAACGCCGCGCTGGCGGGGCTTATGGCCGGCGTGCTGGCGCTCGGCCTCTCAGGTGTTTGGGCCTTTCATGCGGGGTTGTTCGCGTTGGGGGCGGTGCTGTTTTTTGGCAGCGAGTATGGTTATCACCGCTACGCATTTCATGCGCCGCCGGCGGCGCAGAAATGGATTTTGTTTCTGCAGCACCGGCTGCATTACGACCACCATGTGGAGCCGGCGCGGCTGGACCTGCTGTTTTTGCCGCTGTGGTTTATTGTGCCGAATTATATTGTGACGGGCGCGCTGGCGTGGCTGGTCTGGCCGGATTGGTCAAAGGTTTTCTTCCTCCTGGCGGGCAGCTCTGCGGCGATACTCTATTATGAGTGGGTGCATTATGTCGCGCATATCCCTTACCGGCCGCGGACGCGGTGGGGGCAGTGGATCAAGAAATACCATCTGTGGCACCATTTTAAGAATGAGACGCTGTGGTTTGGCGTGACGAATCCGAGTTTTGATTTTCTGGCGAAAACCTATCGCGGGGTGGATGAGGCGGTGGCGACGGGTACGACGCGCTGGCTGTTTCGCCGTGGAGAAAAATAGTTCGTTTCCGGGTGCGTTGTAAAATCCTGGCGCGGCAATAAGTTTTGGGAAATTTCGGAGGGAACGATGTCTACCAATGGGGCCGCGGCACCTGGGGAGGCGGAACTGGAGCAAAACACCGCGCTGGTGATCCGGCATTTTGATGAGTTTGTGAACCAGCGGGATCTGGACGCGATCGAGCGGTATGTGGCCGAGGATTTTCTGGACCATGACGGGCCGGGCGGCAAGCCGGCGGACCGCGCGGTGGATAGGGCGATGATGGCCCGGATGCACAAGATGTTTCCGGATTTGCGGGTGGAGGTGCGCGACCATGTGGCGCAGGGCGACAAGGTGGTGGTGCGCAATGTGTGGACCGGGACGAATGCCGGGACCGGGCGGCGGGTGGAATTTCATGGGTTTGTGCTGTGGCGGATAGCGGGCGGAAAGATCGTGGAGCGATGGGCGACGGTGACGCCGATGCAGGAATTGGCTGCGGCATTGGACTGGTGAATTTTGCAGGGAGGATAGGACATGGACGTTGTGATGCGTGAGCAGGCGGCGGTGCTGTTTCTGGATTTGCAGGAGGAGATTGTGAAGAACAGCCGGACGCTGGCGGTGGAGACGCTGACCGCGCGAGCCGCGTTGCTGGCGAAGCTGGCGGCGTTGCATAATCTGCCGGTGTTTTTGTCCGCGGTGCCGCCGGGTGGGGCGTTTTTGGGTGAGGTGCTTGGGCCTTTGGGTGGGGCGGAGCCCCGGATGCGGATGCAGACCTCGGCGTTCGCGGATGAGGGGCTGGTGGAGGCGCTGCGGGCGAGCGGGCGGAAGGTGCTGGTTTTGTCCGGCGTGGCGAGCGAGATTGTGGTGCAGCGGACGGCGCTGGATGCGCTGGTGGCGGGATTTGAGGTGCATGTGGCGGTGGATGCGACCGGCGGGATCAGCGCGCGGACGGAGGATGCGGCGTGGCGGCGGATTGTCGCGGCCGGCGGCGTGACGACATGCGTGACAACGTTCGCGGCCGAACTGGCGGGGGATTTTACGACGGAACTGGGCGGGGCGACGCTGGGGATTATGTATGAGACGCTGGGATGAAGCGCTGGTTAGCCAGCAATGTGAATGACCGGCCTTGGCCGATGCCGTTGAAAAAGTCGATTTTCGACCGAGGGCGGGCCATTCGGGACACGCGGGAGCTTAGCCTGCTCGGCCTAGAACGTCGCGCGCGGCGGATTCCGCCTGTTGCTCTAGGCGGCGGCGCTCCGCCTTTCCGCCGGCGCCAGCCAGGCCGGCGGTTTGGCCGGTATGCTGCTGCACGACATGGGCAAGTTCGTGCGCGACGATATGGGGATTTGACGCGGCGGTCATTGGGCATGTGTCAGTATTTAGGCGGGGTGGTATTACCATTGGGCGCTGCGCCGTTGCTAGGTGGGAGTGCTGGGTGCTGGGGGGTGGTTTAAAACTGGAACTGGCCGGGCGTGGAAGCTTTGCCTCACGGCGGCTTCTGGGCGCGGGCTTTTTTCAGTTCTGCGATGGTTTTTTTGTCGTAGATGTCCTGGGCCAGGCTGGCGTAGGAATCTGGGTTTTTGAGCGCCTGCGCCGGCGTTATGTCGGTGCAGGCGCCGGCGCAGTATTCGGGATCTCCAGTAAAGTCCAGGTAGCGATGGGCGAATTCGTGGACGATGGTGTGGCCCGTGAGCCATTCGGGCACCGTGCCGTCGCGCAGCGAGTTCATGCACAGGATGATGGGGCCGGAGCCGCCCAATAAATAGCTGACTTTTGTCTTACCTACCTCCATAGAGGTTTTGGTGTTTTTGCAGTCGTAAACACAGTCGTAGAAATAATCGTTTTGGTCGACTTCGGCTTGGATGGCGGCGAAGTTTTGCTTGATCTTGGCGAGGTCCGGCGTGGTCGTCATGAAGTAATTTTGCAGGAGCGGCGGGACGTAGCTGGGCAGTGGGTCGGTGTTTAGAATTTGGATGGCGCTGGCGACGTAGCGGCGGGCGTACATGTCGCCTGGCCATAGGCATTTTTCCAGGTCCTCCTGCTCGCAATGGGCCTGATCGTGGCCGTAGCGGCGAAGGGTGGGCTGGGTGGCGCCCTGCTGGACGACGTGGGCCAGTTCGTGCGCGAGTAGGCGCCTGCCTTGGGGGCTGGCGGGGCGATAGGCGCCCGGGCTGAACGCGATCTGGTTGCCAAGTGTGTAGGCACGGGCGGCGACGTCGCGGGCGGAGTCGGCGGCGGCGGAATCGTTATGAATACGGACCGATGAGAAATCATGGCCGAAGCCCGATTCCATAAAGGTGCGAGTGGCGTCATCAAGTTTTTGGCCGGGGCCGGCGAGGGCGCGCGGCACGGACTCCGGCACCGGCGTGCCGGCCAGGCGATCGCCGCCCTCGCCTTGGCGCTGCAGGGCGGCCTGGTCTTCCAGCTGGCAGGCGCCGCATTTGCGCTGAACTGTGTGCTGAAGTGAGGTGGTGGACTGGCGCATGACGCGGTCGGCGGCGGCGTCGGCCTCGCGCTCGGCCGGGTCGGCGGCGGCGCCGACTTCCAGCTTGGCCTGCAGGCGTAGGCGGGCCTGGTTGCCGATGACCGGTGGTGTGAACTGGCGTGCCGGCGCGGGCGGCTCGGACGTCTGGCGTTGGTGCGGATGGTGGGTTAGGCGGGCGATGCTGCTCATGTCATGGGAACCGGCGATGTCCGCGCTGTCAGCGAGGTAGCGGGGCGGATTTTAGGGAGACCGTTCGAGACGGTTTTGGTGGTCATGCCGCGGTGTCCGGATTGAGATTTGCCTTCTGGACATTTAAGATTTCGATCTGATCCGGCGTCAGCGCCAGCAGATCCTGTCTTGAAATAAGGTAAGAGCAGAATATCGCGAGCACCTGGCGGCAGGCGGGTGTTAGCAGGGGCACCACGCTCTGCCAGAAGAGGGGCTGCGTGAGGCAACTGATGAGGTGCGCGCGCGTCACCACGTCGTGGAAGACGCCAATTTTCTCCTGATACTCCACACCTTGCAGCAGTGAGAGCATGTAGGTGCCCAGGTAGACGGCGGCGGCGCGGGGTGGGATGTCCTGCAGAGGGGTGCAGCCGAGGAAGCCGGCGGAGCCGATATCGACAGCGGTGGGCGCGATGTTGGTGAGAGCGAGGGCTGCCTGTTCGCCCCACCCCCAGTCGAGCATGTCCAAGTCCTCGGGCGGCGGTGCGGGGACGGTGGACCAGGCGGCGCGGACGGCATCTGTCATGGCGGCTGTGGTGGTCATTTATTGCAGTATTTCTTGGCTGTTTTGTCCTGATTCGCCAGCTGCTTTTTCACGTTCTCCAGCTGGGAGACGTGCTTGGCGCGGCGTTCCGCTTCTGTTTTGCCTTCGTTATACCAGTCGAATTTGTCGCAGCCGGTGTTGATGTAGTCGGCACGTCCGGTGATCAGTTCGTTGGTCTTTTTGATGAGATCGTCGATCATGGCGCATAGGTCGATGATGTTTTGTTGCGTGTTTCTGTTGTTAGAGATGTTGTCAAGAAATGTCTTGAAGATCGCCGCGCGGGAGGCGACCTCGGCGCTGGTGACGAGTTTGTAGGTATCGTAGATTTTTGAGCAGTCATTCCATTGTTTTTGGTCGGCTGGGGATAGGTCGGTCGGCATGACGGGTTTTGGTTTTGGGGCTCGGGCGCCGGCGGCGACGGTGGGGTCGGTGGAGAGGGGGGTGTTGAGGGCTTTGGCCGCCTGGATGGCGGTGATGACGGGCGTGGGAATGAGCGGCTGGATGAGGGGTGCGGGCCGCGGGGCGGGGGCGAGTTCGGGGGCTGGTGGGGCGGCGGGGAGGGTCTCTGGTGGGGTGAGCGGCAAGGGTTTGGGGACGGGCACCGCAGGGGCTGGGGCTGGGGCGACTTCTGGCAGGTTGGGGACGGCCTGGAGTTTGGGTGCAGGGAGGGCGGCGCCGGGGTCTGCGGCGGGGGCCAGAGCGCGGGCGGCGCCGGCGTCCCAGGCGGCGTTGGGCATGCGGCCGACGACGTTGCCGGCGCCGCCTGACGGGGGTTTTACTAGGGTGAGGGGGCGGGGTGCTGCGGGCACGGCGGCGGGGGACGCGCCTGGAGCGGCGCCGGGGGTGACGTCGTTGGCGACGGGTGGGATGACGTCGTTCGCGGGTGGGATGTTCCGCAGCGAAGACAATTCTGATGGTTCGAAGAGGTTGGGAGCCTCGGCTGGTTCGATGGGCGGGGGTTTGATGGACCCGCCCAATTCCGCGGCTTCGGTGGTCGCGGCGGGGACCCGGATGCCTCCGACGATAGGTGTTAGAAGTGCTACCCACCACATGGGGTCTTTGACCGAGATGAGCAGCGAGCTACCGTAATGCGACGCGGCGTCGCCGAATTCGCCGGCTAGGGCGCTTTCGACGAATTTACTGCCTTCGACGGCGTTGGGTGCCGGCGGGCCGAACATATAGGCCATCGCGTTGCCGGCGGCGCGGACCTCGACATTGGCGAGGAAGGCGTCGATTTCGTCTGGCCCGATCGCCCATTCGTTCCAGTTGGTGGGACCGCCGATGCCGGGGCGCTCGCGGAAGGCGGTGAAGTAGACGATGGCGAAGGAGCCGTCGGCCTCATGGCGGAGCATGGGGACCATGCGATAGGGACCGGCGTGGAAGGTCTGCTCGGAGCGGTCGGCGTGGGGCAGGCTTTGGAGGTTGTACCAGACGGTGGCGCCGTGGATCGCGGCGGGGGAGGCGGCGTGGCCGAACATGGGTGCGACTGGCGTGGCGGCGGCTGGAGCGGGTTCGGCTGGCGGGGTGTCGGCGACGGCGAGTGGCAAGGCGGCCGGGTAGCTCAGGGCCCAGGGAATGGCGCCTTCGAGGTCGACGACGAAGCGCAGGCCGGACTTGACGTTGGGTCCGTTGATGGCCCAGGTTTTTTTGGCGAGGTCTGGCGTGATGGTGTAGTCGCCGGCTGTAAGGTCTGTGTCCACGGTGCCTTTGAC
>Ga0116226_10002723_pt1 | contig 15457 bp, 16 predicted proteins | sample S1TSphfallax_FD_89692 | JGI IMG/M metagenome (GOLD analysis project Ga0116226, IMG submission 89692) | Host-associated microbial communities from peat moss isolated from Minnesota, USA - S1T2_Fa - Sphagnum fallax MG | ecosystem: Host-associated > Plants > Peat moss > Unclassified | place: USA...
CTGAATATTCTGGCGATGGCCGAGACGCTCGACAATGGCAAACCCATCCGCGAGACGACCGCCGCGGACGTACCATTGCTCGCCGATCACTTCCGCTATTTCGCCGGTTGCCTGGTCTCGCAGGAAGGTGCCTTGTCGGAGATCGATCACGATACCGTCGCCTATCATTATCATGAACCGCTTGGCGTGGTCGGCCAGATCATTCCGTGGAACTTCCCGCTGCTGATGGCAGGCTGGAAGCTGGCCCCGGCGATCGCCGCCGGTAATTGCGTGGTGATGAAGCCCGCGGAGCAGACGCCGATGAGCATCATGGTGCTCATGGAGCAAATCGCCGATGTCGTGCCGCCCGGCGTCATCAACATCGTCAATGGCTTTGGCGCGGAAGTCGGCAAGCCGCTGGCAACGAGCAAGCGCATCGCGAAGATCGCCTTCACCGGCTCGACGCCGACCGGCCGTCTCATCATGCAATATGCGACCGAAAACATTATTCCGGTGACGCTCGAACTCGGCGGCAAATCGCCCAACATCTTCTTCGCCGACGTGATGCAGGACGATGACGATTTCCTCGACAAGGCGCTCGAAGGTTTTTCGATGTTTGCTTTGAACCAGGGCGAAGTCTGCACCTGCCCCAGCCGCGCGCTGGTGCAAAAATCGATCTATGAAAAGTTCATGGAAAAGGCCATTCCGCGTATCGGCAAGATGATTCAAGGTCATCCGCTCGACATGACCACGATGGTCGGCGCCCAGGCCTCGGACCAGCAGATGCAGAAAATCCTCTCCTACATCGATATCGGCAAGAACGAAGGCGCCAAGGTCCTGATCGGCGGCGAGCAGAACCATCTCGGCGGTGAGTTGGCGGATGGCTTCTACGTGAAGCCGACCGTGCTCGAAGGCAACAACAGCATGCGCGTCTTCCAGGAGGAAATCTTCGGCCCGGTTCTCTCGGTCACGACCTTCGACACAGCCGAGGAAGCTCTGGCCATCGCCAATGATTCACAATTTGGACTTGGCGCCGGAGTGTGGACCCGCAATGGCACGCAAGCCTATCGCATGGGCCGGGGCATCCAGGCTGGACGTGTCTGGACCAATTGCTATCACCTCTACCCATCGCATGCGGCCTTCGGCGGTTATAAGCAATCGGGCATCGGGCGTGAAACGCACAAGATGATGCTGGATCACTATCAGCAGACGAAGAACCTCCTCGTCAGCTATAGCCCGAAAGCACTGGGCTTCTTCTGAGCGTTCGGCGACAATTGCTTCAAAGCAAATATCATGATGGCCGGGCTTGTCCCGGCCATTTTCGTTGAAGTCTAAACGCGAGGAAAGGCTGCTTGCCGGTAAATGCGCAGATTGCTTGAGCCGAACGGTTTCAAGCCCCGCAGAAGCTTATCCCGAACCAAAGCTCCTCTAAAGCCGCCTTGCGGTAGATCAAACCTTTCTCTATTCTTTGGTCCTACGGTCTATCCGGCCCCGCTTAAGAGGGGGCTTTTAGGAGGACGTCTTGGCTAGAGCTGCGCGCAACACTGCGGAATCCGTCTTGAATCCGGCGTCCGTTGCCATCGCTGCCGATCGAGGCGCGTCTCCCGCCGATCTCGCAGCGCGGCTCGCGGATAAGCTTCCTGGTGACGGCCTTACCGCCGTGCTGGTTTTTGTCTCGGCCCATTATGATGCCGTGGAGTTTGCCGAGGCCATGGCCCCGTACTATCCAAAGACCCCCGTCTATGGCTGCACAACGGCGGGTGAATTGGCTCCGAGCGGGCTTGAGGATGAAAGCGCGGTGGCGCTCGGTTTTCGCAAATCTGACTTTACAATTGTAGCACGTCCGATTTTCGACCTCGCAAATTTTAATCCCGAAAATGGCCGCGGCTTGGCGCGAGAGATGCGTGCGGAGATGGCATGCTCTGAAGTAAATGTCTCCGCCGAACATCTTTTCGGACTTTTGCTCGTCGATGGGCTGAGCCGCCGCGAAGAAGCGGTCATTTCCGCTATTTCCACAGCACTCGACGAGATTCCCATCGTCGGCGGCTCGGCTGGCGATCAATTGCGATTCGAAAAAACCTGGATCATCTGCGACGGCAAGGCCTATCAGGACGCCGCTGTTATCCTGCTGATCTCCACATCTTTGCCCTTCCTTGCCTTCAAATGCGACCAATTCGAACCGAATGCCATTAAGTTCGTCGTGACGGAAGCCGATCTTGAACAGCGCGTCGTCAGAGAACTCAATGCGGAACCCGCCGCGCAAGAATATGCCCAGAGCATTGGCTCCAGGCAACAAGACCTCAGCATAGATTCTTTCGCGCTGCATCCCGTCATCGTGAATATGGGCGCGGAACATTATGCGCGTTCAATACGTAAAGCAGATCCAGACGGCTCACTGCATTTCTTATCTGCGATCGACGAAGGCCTTGTGCTCACGGGAGCGAAACGAAGTGACTCACTGACTGTCTTGCGTGATCTTTTTGACAAGACGGAAGCCCAACTTGGCGAAGTCTCGCTCTATCTTGGCTTTGATTGTATCTTGCGCCGCATCGACGCCGAAAGGCGCCAGAAGACCCGCGATATTTCAGATCTTTTCCGCAGCCATCATGTCGTTGGTTTCAACACTTACGGCGAACAATTCCGTTCGATGCACTTGAACGAAACCTTTACCGGCATCGCAATCGGACGCCGGCGCGTGTCCTTATGAGCTTGATGCCCGATGACTCGCCAGCTCTATCGCGTCAGATTGAAAAGCTGAAGAAGATCAACGCATCTCTTATGTCCCGCCTAGAACGGGAGCCTAAAGGGGAACCAAATGCTTTCGCATTGTTTGAAAATGCCGCCACGGTTGAAAGACAGGTCCGGCAGCAAACGGAAGATCTCCGGCAGGCGATGCGCGTCCTTGAGCGCTCGAACGAAGCGCTTCACCAAGCCAAGCAGATAGCCGAAGCTGCGAATGCCCTTAAGACCAGTTTTCTCGCTTCTGTCAGCCACGATCTTTTACAGCCTCTGCATGCGGCGCGTTTGGCCTTGGCGGTTTTGAGCGATACAAGCGCTCCTCCGGCGGGCAACACTCTACTCAGCCAAGCAGACCGGTCTCTGGGTACCCTTGAGGAGATCATCAAAACCCTGCTCGATCTGTCGAAGCTCGATGCCGGGGTGCTTAAACCCGAAATACGCGGCATTGGCGCGGTTGGCTTGATCGAAGACCTTTGCGCCGAATTCGGCGCGATCGCGGCGCATCGCGGGCTTATCCTGCGGCGGCGCGGTTCGGCTTCAAACGTGCTCACCGATCCGCTGATGTTGCGGCGTATTTTACAAAATCTTCTCTCGAACGCGATCCGCTACACAAGGCGCGGCGGCGTTCTCGTTTGCTGCACAGAGCAAATTGGCTTTTTGCGGATCGATATCGCCGACACAGGTCCTGGCATTCAAGCGGATCGCCACGCTGCGATTTTCGAGGAGTTTCAGCGTGAAGACCCAGGCGTTGGAGATGAGCCAGGCTGCGGCCTGGGATTGGCGATCGTGCGCCGCCTTGCCATAGCTTTGGGGCATGAAATCAAGCTTTGGTCGCGCCCCGGCCTCGGCTCTGTTTTTTCAATCCTTGTACCGTGTTGCCATAGCCAAGACCTCATTTCATCGGAAGCCGGGAAGGTTCCACCCGCGGCTTTCGACGGGTTGCAAGTGCTGTTAATCGCCAAGCGTGCGTTTTCTATGGGAGATGCTGCTCATCTTCTGCAGGCTTGGGGTTGTGAGATCGCACATGCCTCTTCTCGCGAAGAGGCGAGCCTGTATCTGCAAGGCGCCGAGCGGGCACCCGATCTTTTAATTACCGGGTGCGATCAGGGCGAGGTCCAAGCAGGCGCCGAGCTGATCGCAGCACTGCGGACCGAGGCAGAATCAGCCATTCCAGCATTTTTGATTGGAACAATGGGCGAAGCGGTACCATGCGGGCTTGAGGTCATGCCCTTGCCCGTTAAGGCCGCTGAATTACGCGCCTTGATCGCACATCTGATGGGGCCTGCTGCTTAAAGACCTGAAAGGTCGAGCTTGGCGATTTCGACCACGGCTTTCGTGCGGCTATAGACTTTGAGCTTGCGCAAAATTTCGGAGACATGTGCCTTGACCGTCGTCTCGGCGACATTGAGCTCATAAGCAATCTGTTTGTTTTGCAGCCCCTCCCGCAGCATCAGCAAAACGCGCTTCTGCTGCGGTGTCAGGTTACGGACGCGTTCAAGAAGCGCCCGCTCCACAAGATAACCATCATCGGCCTCGATCGCAGCGAGAAGGTGCGGCGGCACGTAAATGCCGCCTTTGAAGACACCTTCGATGACGATGGCCAACTCCTCTTTCGACGTGGATTTCGGCACAAAACCAGCAATGCCATGGCTCAAGGCCGCACGGACAATCTTCGGTTCTTCGTTGCCCGAAACTACAAGCACAGGCAGCCTTGGGAAGGCGGCCCGCACTTGCATCAGACCCTCGATACCAACGGTTCCCGGCATCGAGAGGTCGAGTAGTACGAGATCAACGCGGGTTTTCGTGGCGAGTAGTTGAAGCGCATTGTCGATCGAGGCCGCTTCGGAAATATCTGCAAGCGGCACTGCCAGCCGGACCGCGGCCTGAAGTGCTTCACGAAACAAGGGATGATCATCGACAATCAAAAAAGACGCCACGGAGCCCGCCAGAGCTATTTTCTGTTGAAACGTCACATTCAACCGGAAACCGCTCGCCCGCAATGATTCAGATCATTTAGTTGTGCATTAATTTGAGTCGGGAGGGCCCGGACATGAACTAGAGACGTAGGTTATGCGAGAGCATCTCGCTGGCAAGTTCGGTTTAGTCAGGGGCAAGCGTTTCGCAATAAATGGTCTCCGCCGTGGATGCTGCGGCAAAGACACATAAGCGCAGATAAGCTGTCCTGGCGTCAGGCGCCGTGGGCCATGCCCCAAATGGCGCCCGCCGCGCGTTCGCAATCGTCTGCATTATACGGGATTTCATAGGTAAGCTGGATATGTGCCAAAGGCTGCTTGAGAGCATGCGCGGATCGCAGTTCCAAGGCCTGCCAAAGCACATCTTTTGCCAAGCGGCGAAGCTCATCAGGCGCCATATTTGCCGGCACTCCCAGCTCAAGAAGCTCTCGCTCGACGGCGACGATCTGATCCATCGGAAACCTCTCATGTTTTCGGCTGGGCATGCCGCTCAGGCGTAAAGAGGAAATGGCGCCGCCCGGCCCCGCGTCAACTGCGAATACGAATCAATCCAGCATGGCGGCATCCGTTTCAGACCCGCTGTGCCTCAATGACGGACTGACGAATCTCTCAAACTGTGGCTTTTACAGCACGCACAACTTAAGTGCTTTGCGTATCATCCGAATTGACCCCAGGTGTGGCCGCGATCATCTAGACTTCCTAGTCTCACCGTGCTTTGAATCGCATAGGATCGATTTGATCTTGGCGCCGCGTCGTAAAAAGCCTCAATTGAACTCTAGAGGTGCGCCGCGTTTGAGTTATGGACGATAAGGATACTTCAGCATGCAGACGAATAAATCCAAGTTGGCGCAGGTCATTGCAATTTCTGCGGTTGCAGCAACCGCGTTCGCTCTTCCGGCTAATGCCTACCATCATCACCATAAGCATCATCATCACCACCATGCGGGGATGTACCGCCCTCTGACGGTTGCGGGCCCGACAGCCGATCCGTTCAACGGTCCGGCCGCGATCGTCACGGCGCCGGTTGCTATTCTCGCGACCGCTGTCAGCGTTCCTTTCCGCGCTGCCAACGCTCTGTTCCCCGCGACCCCCAGCAGCCCGCTGGTTGTTATCGGAGCGCCTGCTCACTTTGCCGGACAGGTCGTGAATTTCCCGTTCTGGGTCGTCGGCAACGCTTTCGGCGCGCCTTACACCTATTAAGTTTTAAAAAAGCCAGCGAAGCCGCATGCGGAGTTGCTGGTTTATTTCATACCTTATCGGTGCTTAGAGCTCGCGCGATACGCGGGCTCTTTTCATATTCACGCTTGCCGGTGTAACTTACAATAAATGGTAATACGCTCTGCCGCGCGACCCAAATCCGTCAGGGCTGCTTCTGATTATCCGAGCTATAGACGAGTACGAGATCCTCTTCGAAGATCTTGAACGATGATGCCATGCCAAAAGAGAAACTGTTAGTCTGCATCAAAATATGAGCAGCGGTGATCGCATCGGACAGGCGCTCTCCCGGAAACTTGATCTTCTCCGGTCCGGTTGGGGAGCCATCCGGTTTGGTTCCAAAGAAATCGATCCCATACATGCCGCGGTCCAGATCCCGGTTTCAAGCGCAACATGGAAAGCAAAAAACGCGCGAGACAGGCAAAGCCCCGTTCGCAAATTGCCATAAAAGCGCTCACTCAATCATTCAATTTTCGGAAATCCGCCTTCAAGAACAAATTGCACGACTGGAAAACGGCTGTTTGGGATTTCACGGGCTTGCAGGCCTTCGGGGAGGACGCTTTTGTCACCCTTCCTACCGATCGCCAAAGCCATTTCCACACGATGCTCCGGAGGAAGATTAAGCTCTACCGGCGCGCGGCTATGATCGAAACCGCCCATACCATGCGTGGCCCAACCCAGCTTCAATGCCTGGATCGCAAGATAGGCCCAGGCCGCGCCCGTATCAAAAGAATGGCTATAGGAATCGATCGGCGCCTGTTGTCCGGGCGGTGTAAAACTCTTCTTGGAGACGACGAAGACGAGAGCTGCCGCATTCTTAGCCCAGCTCTGATTGGCTTCTATCAGAAGGCCCAGGAACTTATCGAATTCCGTGGTGCCGCGCCTTGCATATAAAAAGCGCCAAGGCTGCGAATTATAGGTGGAGGGAGCCCAGCGCGCCGCCTCGAAAAGCCGGAACAACTCAGCCTCTGATATCGCCTCCCCTGTGAAAGCACGCGGAGACCAGCGTTCTAGGAAAATCGGATCGATCTCGTGATCAGCTTTACGCCCATTGGCTTCGGTCATTTTTCTCGGCCTTTTACAATTCCCCGCATGTGTTCAAGGTAATAAGCAGGCATCGAATTTTCAAACCGCAAAGCTTCTCTGCAAGCGCTGCGAAAGAAGCGGCTTTTTAAAGAAGATCAGCGATCCAAGGATTTTTGCGGTGTCGCATCCGATGGGCAGGATTCGCAAGTCAGAGGGCCACGCCAAAAGCCATAGCGCCATGGCCTTGCCCAATGCGCCTGTGGCGGCAGATGAGACGGCACAGGATCGAAACCAGCAGTCCCCCATGGCTGGCAGCGGCAAACACGGGCTAATCCCATCCATCCGCCGGCCCAAAGACCATGCGTTGCGATGGCTTGGTCCATATAAGAAGAACATGTGGGCAAATGCCGGCAAGCGCGGCCTGCGATCGATGATAGCGTCAATTGGTAGGCGCGAATCAATCCATGCGCGCCCAAGCGAGTCCAACGACTGGCTTTTGAATGGATCGCCTTAGCGCTCAAGAAGCTTCCAGCCTAGCTTAATAAATCCTCAACCTTAAACGGCCGGCGATTTGCTCTTTGTGTTGCATATATGCACTCGCCGTCATGAGGCCAGCGGACATACACTGCAAGTTGAAGTTTATGACTCGAAATTTGCGGGGCTGCCTTGCGTAATTTTAAGATATGGATTGGCGCGTTCGCCACCGCCCTCGCAGGCGGGTCCGCTCTAGCCGCTGATATGCCGGTCACCAAGGGGCCGATTGAAGCTCCCTCTGAATGGCTCTTGACCCTCGGGATTGGAGCGGAAGCTGTAAACCAGTTCCCAGGCTCCAAGACTTATACGGCTGCTCCCAACGGCGTGATTTCGCGCTGGCACGCGGGCGATCCCGAGCCTTTCATCGCGCCGGACGATAGCTTCGGTGTCGATCTGCTTGATTTCAATGGTTTCCGCTTTGGTCCAGTGGGCAACTACATCCAGCAGCGCGGCCTGAGCGGCGGTAATGGCAATTTTTTCGGCCTGCATAACGTCGGCTGGAGCGTCGAATTGGGTGTCTTCGGCGAATATTGGATTACCAACTTCATCAGAACGCATTTGGAGATTCGCCAAGCTATCAACGGCAACAGAGGCCTTGAAGCCAACCTGTCCATCGATGGCGTTTACCGGACGGGGCCATGGACATTATCGGCAGGCCCGCGTGTCGGTTATGGCGATCAGACTTTTATGAAGGCTTACTATTCCGTGAGCCCGCTGGAAGCTTCGATTAACCCCTTTGTCACACCCTATAATGCAGGTTCTGGCATCGACAAAGTCGGCGCTCTGGTTTCCGCCCGATATGATTTTAACCGGTCTTGGAACACAACCGTTTTTGGCGGTTATAATCGCTTGGTTGGCCCTGCCGGGTGGAGCCCTATTCCGAACAAGCTTGGATCTCGCGACGATTTTACCGGCGGTGCGACGATCGCTTATACATTTGCTTGGGGCGGTTTCGGTATCCTTGGGTTTTAGGCTTTACAGGCCGAGAGTATAAGCGGCGTTCTGTCACGCATGAGACGTCCTTAAAACCATCAAAGCCGCCGCGACCAGCGGCTTCGATGTCTATTTTGCGATAGCTGCTACTGGCTTGCTGACGTCTGTTTTAGCAGCGGCTTTGCCTTCGATTTGATTCAGCGCATCGACAGTCGCTTCGAAGGTCAGAAGCGTCGAAGTGTGCCTCGGCTTGAAATCCCGGACCGGTTCAAGGACGGCCATTTCCGCCCATTTACCATCCGGCGGCGCCCCATTTTCCTTTAACATAGCCCGCATTTTGTCTCGCAGCTCGCGCAGCTCCGGAGCGGTGGAGCCGATGATATTGCGCGCCATGATCGATGCCGCGGCCTGACTCAGGGCACAAGCTTTCACATCATGGGCAAAATCGACGACTTTGCCGTCCTGCATCACGAGATCGACGATAATCGTCGAACCGCAAAGTTTTGAATGCGCCTTGGCAGAGGCATCGGGAGCTTCAAGCCGGCCCTGGCGCGGGATATTCGCGGCGAGATCGAGAATATGTTCATTATAGATGTTGGTGAGCATGGCCGGTAAATCTGCCTTAAGAAGCAAACCTGAAACATTGTGACCCGGTGACGGGTGCTTACTTATACTATATAGGATGAGGGGGTTTGGCGAACGAGATGTGGCAAGTCTCTAAGCGCAATTATCGCACCGGCCAAACGTCCGTCCGGTGTCTCCCATCTAAAATAACGCCCAATGGACGAGAATTAGAACTTTTGGAGGCACCACATGGATGCCGTGGTTAAGTCCTTGCTCGAACGCACGCAAACTCAAGATAAAACCCCCGTTAAGCGCCCGACCCGCGAGGAGGCAGAAGCCGCCGTCGAGGTACTCTTGCGCTGGGTCGGCGACGACCCTGCCCGCGAAGGCCTGCGCGATACGCCAAAGCGTGTCGTAAAAGCCTACGAGGAATTTTTCGCGGGCTACAAAGAGGATGCGTCGGACGTGCTCGCGCGCATGTTTGAGGAGGTCCATGGCTATGATGACATGGTCCTCATTCGCGATATTCCGTTTTCGTCGCATTGCGAGCACCATATGGTGCCGTTTTTTGGCCATGCGCATATCGCTTATTATCCCGGTGAAGACGGCGTTGTCGGCCTGTCCAAACTGGCCAGGGTCGTCGATGTCTACGCCAAGCGGCTGCAAACGCAGGAAGCCTTAACGGCACAGATTATCGGCGCCATCGACAAGTTCTTGAAGCCGCGCGGCTGCGCTGTCATGCTCGAAGCCGAGCATATGTGCATGTCTATCCGCGGCGTTCAAAAGCAGGGCGCGCAAACGACGACGACTCAATTCACAGGTGTCTTCAGTGATGACCCCGCTGAACAGATTCGTTTCCTGACGCTTTTGCGCGGCAAATAAGCAAGAGCAGTGTTTCACGGCCTGACGCGGCTTTAAATCCCGCTCAGGCCGTGAAAATACATGTTTCATCTTTTAGCGGCTTTCGAGGACCGCCATGGCGGCGCTTTTTCCGAGTCCCGGAACCAAAACCGAGCTTGAAGAAGGCTCCGCTCTGACACCGCGCTTCGATGCGAATGGCCTCGTCGTCTGTGTAACTGTCGATGCCCGCGATAACAGCATTTTGATGCTGGCTTATATGAACGCCGAAGCTCTCAAACTCACCCTTGAGACCGGTATCGCGCATTATTGGTCGCGCTCCCGGCAGAGCCTATGGCGCAAGGGCGATACGTCCGGTCAGACTCAAAAGGTCATGGAACTTCGAGTCGATTGCGACCAAGACGCCCTTCTTATGCGTGTAGAGCCTGGCGGTGACGGAGGCGCTTGTCATACGGGCCAGCGCTCATGTTTTTATCGAAAAGTCGTGACGGACGCCGATGGCGTCAAACTTGTTTTCGACACATAGAAGCGTCTCAGCAAAATCGGGCTGCCCCGCGCACTTTTGCTGAGATATAAGAAAGGCTGTCGCGAGGCGTTGAATCCCGCCGCGAGAGGTTCTGCCTTAGGCCGTCGCGATATATTCGCGCAAAGCCGAATGCTCATGTTCGATTTCAGCCAAGCGATATTTGATCACGTCGCCGATCGAGAGAATGCCGCCAAGTTTGCCGTTTTTGATCACTGGCAGATGCCGGAAGCGGCCGAGATTCATTTTCTCCATGGTCGCGTGAACGGTTTCATCTTCGCTTGTCGTTACAACTTTGGTTGTCATATGAACCGAAGCGGCATCTTGGAGTGCTTCTGGTCCGTTACGGCTGATCGCACGGACAATATCACGTTCCGACAAGATGCCGAGAACGCCGCCTTGAGTATCGGCAATCACAATCGCGCCAATGTCGCGTGCGGCAAGAAGCTCGACAATTTCACCCAAAGTCCGATGCGGCTGTGTCGTCACCACATTCGTCCCTTTCACGGCTAAAATCCGCGCGACGGTCATTTGCGTCTCCCGTAAATCTTATTTGCGTCCCACGACTGGTGAGGCTTTGTGTCGCAAGCATGCCCCCGTTCCGAGAAAGACGCAACTGCAAGACGGCTCCCATTCACATAAGAGGAGCGGCGAATACGAAATTGATCAGTGCCGCTTAAGGCAATTCTCCGGCACGCCCGGCAGGCTCAGGCTTTGGATCAAACAAGGGGAACAGAAAGAAGCCTGCCAAAAACCCGCCAATATGCGCCTCCCAAGCGACAGGCCCTTCGCTGCCGCCTAGCGGAAGCGACACAACTCCAAAGATAAAGTTGATTAAAAACCAAATGATCAGAAAACTCACCACGCGGCGGTCGGTCAAAATTTCGCGCAGAGGCGGTGCCTTGAGCTGATAGGCGTTTGCCTCACCTTGCCACGCCCCAAACCCAAGCGTCTCACCCAGCGGAGCACCCGGCTGGAAGGCAAAGCGCGCGGCGGCCGCCATTGTGCCAGATACAGCGGCGGATGCGCCTATCACCGGTTCAAGATCGGCCATATGCGTCAGGTAATGCGCGAGCGCACCCGCGATAGCCGTGACGGCAAAGAACATTATGAAACGAAATGCAGCGAAACGCCGCGCGACAGCTGCGCCGAATGCAACGAGCCACAGGCAGTTGAAACCGACATGCGCCCAATTGCCATGCAAAAAGGCATAGGTGAGCGGCGTCCACCACTGCGGCCCGCTGCCGCTCAAACAGAGCTGCTCTAGCGCTTCGCTTGCCTCAGCCGGATAGGCTTGCAGAACTCTTCCTTCATTGAAGGCGTAAGTATAGCATCCGGGTATGAAGGCAAAGCGCTGAAGGATATCGAGATTCTGTCCAGGCGTGAGCAATCCGCGCAAACCATGAATCGCCAGCAAGACGGCCACAAGCGCAAGCAAGACCCTTGGAATGTTGAAAATTCTTTCGCGTTCCTGAGGCATGCCGTTCCTTAATTTCGAGAGATAGAATTACTCCACATCTTCAATGCTGACCGGACCTCCGCCATAGGCTTTCTGCGCCAAGGTCGCTTCCATGAAATCGTCCAGCTCACCATCGAGCACGTCTCCAGGCGTGCCTGAGGTAAAGCCTGTCCGCAGATCCTTCACAAGCTGATAGGGCTGCAAAACGTAAGACCGGATCTGATGGCCCCACCCTATCTCGGTCTTTGAAGCTTCAGTCGCGCTGGCAGCGGCTTCGCGGATCGCCATCTCGCGCTCATAGAGCCGGGCACGCAGCATGTTCCAAGCGGTCGCCTTGTTTTTATGCTGCGACCGCTCCCCCTGACAGGCAACAACAATGTTGGTCGGAATATGGGTGATGCGTACCGCCGAATCGGTCGTGTTAATATGCTGGCCGCCCGCGCCCGACGAACGATAGGTATCGATGCGGCAATCCGATTCCTTCACGTCGATCTCGATGCGGTCATCGATGACGGGATAGACCCAGACCGAGGCGAAGCTCGTGTGCCGCCGCGCGTTGGAATCGAAAGGCGAGATACGGACAAGCCGGTGCACGCCGGATTCCGTCTTCGCCCAGCCATGCGCATTATGGCCCTTGATCAGCAAGGTCGCGGATTTGATACCCGCTTCGTCGCCGGCCGTTTCTTCGACAATCTCGACCTTGAATTTATGCCGCTCGGCCCAGCGCGCATACATGCGAAACAGCATCCGCGCCCAATCGCAGCTCTCGGTCCCGCCCGCACCCGAATGAACCTCGATATAAGTGTCGTTCGCATCGACTTCGCCAGACAAAAGCGCTTCAACCTGGCGGCGCTCTGCCTCGGCCTTCAGCGCCTTGAGCTGGGTGATGCCTTCCTGCTCGGTCTCGGCATCGCTTTCAGCCTCGCCCAGTTCGACGAGGGTCACCGCATCTTCAAGCTCGGCGTCGAACCGCGCGAGCGCGCCCAGCCGGTCTTCAAGCTCGGTGCGTTCGCGCATGATTTTTTGCGCGGCATCGGCATCGTTCCAGAGATCGGGATTTTCGACTTTGGCGTTCAGTTCCGCGAGGCGGCGTGTTGCAACATCGACGTCAAAGATGCCTCCTCAGCAATCCCATGGATTGCTTGATCGTTTCGACGAGCGCTTCGGCTTCGGCGCGCATAGGTTTAACTCTCTCTCGATTGAGTGACGCGATCGCGTCCGCTGTTCAATGATCCACACATAGGTGCAGGATGTCCTCATGTAAACCATCCGGCTAACCCATCGTCAAACCTATGCGGAACCGCGCTTTACCCCTGATGATCTGCTCGCGTTCGTGCTTCAGGTCAGCTTCGAATGCGCGAGCACGCTGCTGTCAGCGGCGAGGTTATAAAGAAGAATAGTTCCAGTTGAGACGTCAAACCCTTCAACGGCCTCGGCATCCATGCCGTCGAGGGCCATAATCAGCGCCCGCAACGTGTTCCCATGGGTCACGATGAGCGTCGTTCCTCCAGCCATGGCCGCTGGCAAAATGATACGGACATAATAGGCAAGCACGCGCGCCGCCGTATCTTGAAGGCTTTCGCCGCCGGGCGGCGTCTCGGCATAAGAGCGGCGCCAGCGATAGACCTGCTCCTTGCCGAATTTCTCCGCGGCGGCGGCCTTATCCAACCCTGTCAGCATGCCGTAATCGCGCTCGTTCAATGCTGCGTTGCAAATGACTGTCATGCCGGCGCAATCCGCGGCATTCAATATGATCTCCGTGGTTTGGCGGCAGCGTTTCAATTCGGAAGTGAAAACCCGGTCTGGCCGCAAATCCATCTCTGCGAGCTTTTGCCCCGCGCGCATTGCCTGCCCGCGTCCATGATCAGTCAGCGATGGATCGGCGCGGCCGCTGAACGCATTCGCGGCGTTGGTTTCACTTTCGCCATGCCGGACAAGCAAAAGGCGAGCGTGAATCTGAGTTGCCATGAAACTGCTATCGCCCGTCATTGCTCACATACACATTTCAATTGAACAAATCTTGGATGGGTTCCTTCGCTGCACCTGCCGCATATTCCAATAATGAAGCTTCAACTTTGATGGATCGCAACAGAACATTTCAAAATTGAGAACGGACCGAGAGTAAAGAGCAAAATTAATCCATTGCTTTATATCGTAATGGGTAATGGGTAAGGCAAAATATTTAGGATTTAGCTGCATAATTTTACCGTCGTGGCAGGTCGCTCTTATTTTACCGCAGATATCGATATGGGCATGATCTCCATTGATTTCAAAATTTTTAGCGATGCAGCGATACATAGAGACCGGAAATGACCATCGACAATCTCAAATTACAGACAAAGACGCTTCTGCCTCTCGCCCTCATGGCTTTCGTGGTTCTCTGTATGGTCGGCTTTGGCAGCTTCATGTTGAATTCGATCAGCGAAGCGGCGAGTGATATCATCGATCGCAGGGATTTGGGTGTTGCTCAGCTCATTCGAGCGTCGAGAGGTATGGTTATGGCACCTTATGCGGTGTTGGGATCACTCATCGACGGCAAGAGTAAAGCTGGGCAAGAGGCAGCGGAAGAGTTTCCGAATGTGGTCGCACAAGCGATTTCCGATCTGGATAAAACGTCGACACTCCTTCCCGACTATGCGGCGCAAATCAATGTGTTCAAGAACCGCTTTCTCAGCCTGATGGAAAAAGCGAAGAAGCCGCTCCAAATCGGTAAAGATACACCCGGATTAGTGGAAGGCGCCAAATTAAAGCCAAGCGAACTCGATCTCATGGCCGAAAGCGCCTCTTCTATAAGCGAGATTGATGCGGAGTTGCGTCTTTTGATTGCCAGCATTAGGTCTTTTAACGACACGGTCCTCGCCGAAAACGTGAAGGCGGCGGCCGATCTGCGCGCGCAATCGACGAATTCGCTTTGGACCTTGATCGGCGCTGGCCTCGTGTCTGTGATTGGCGCTGGGGCTTTCTCGGTCTGGTTATCATCGTCCAAGATCGCCAAGCCGCTTGAGCAATTGGCGGAGCGGATGAAAGCCTTGGCGAAGGGCGAGCTTTCCGTTGAGATCGACGGTCAGAAACGCCTCGACGAAATCGGCGCGATGGCGCAGGCCGTGCAGGTATTCAAAGCCAATGCCATCGAGCAAGTGCGTCTTGAGAAAGAAGCGGCCTCCGCCCGCGCGATGGCTGAGGCAGAACGCGAGCGCGCGGCCGCGGAACGGGCTCGCGCCGCCGAGGAACAGGCTCATGCGGTGAGCCAGCTTGGAGACGCCCTCCAGAGTCTCGCCGCCGGCGATCTGACAACGCGCCTCGGCGCGGATTTCTCGCAAAACTATGTGCAGATCAGAAACGACTTCAACGAAGCCATCGACAAGCTGAAAGCGACGATGCTCACTGTGGTTTCGAGCACCGAGGCGATCAAGTCCGGATCTCAGGAAATTACGAGCGCTTCGGAAGATCTGTCGCGCCGCACTGAGCAGCAGGCGGCAAGCTTGGAAGAAACAGCAGCCGCGCTCGATGAAATTACCGCGACGGTGAAGAAGGCTGCGGAAAGCGCTAGTCATGCCCGCCAGGTCGTCGCTGAGGCCGACAGCGATGCGAAGAAAAGCGCTGTCATTGTGGGTCAGGCGGTCGAAGCGATGGCAGCGATCACCAAGTCATCGC
>Ga0116226_10002724_pt1 | contig 15455 bp, 12 predicted proteins | sample S1TSphfallax_FD_89692 | JGI IMG/M metagenome (GOLD analysis project Ga0116226, IMG submission 89692) | Host-associated microbial communities from peat moss isolated from Minnesota, USA - S1T2_Fa - Sphagnum fallax MG | ecosystem: Host-associated > Plants > Peat moss > Unclassified | place: USA...
AGACCTCATCGGTAGAGACGTGGAGAAAGCGGAATTGTGATTTCGCATCGGGGTCGAGCTGCGACCAGTAGGCGCGGGCGGCCTGAAGCAGGATGAAGGTGCCGCGGACATTGGTTTCGATGAAGTCCTCAGGACCGAGGATGGAGCGGTCGACGTGACTTTCTGCGGCGAAATGAAGGATGGCAGAGGGCTGGTGGTGGCGGATGGTGGCGTCGATGAGAGCGCGGTCGGTGATGTCTCCGTGGACGAAGGTGTAGCCGGGGGCGGAGGCAACGGTGTCGAGATTGCGGAGATTGCCAGCGTAGGTGAGCTTATCAAGATTGACGAGAGAGGCGTTTGGTTGCTGCATCCAATGCAGGACAAAGTTGGAGCCGATGAATCCTGCACCGCCGGTGATGAGAATTGGGCGAGCGGGCTGAGACGTACTGTTGGGTGATGCGATTGCCATTGAGGCAAGCTCCTAAATGTGTTTGGTGTCTTTATGGTAGCGGATTGGCGTATTGGATTGGAGGAGATTCGCTTTGCAGGAACCTAAATGGTTTAGCTATTGGACGGTGAGGGTAAGTGACTGGGTGTGGGTGACACCGGCGGCAGTGGCGGTGAGGAGCAAAGTATAGGTGCCGGAGGGAGTGTTGTAGACAGTTGTGCCTCCGCTTGAACCGCCGCTGGTGCTGGCGGGGATGAGACGGCCACCACTGCCGCAACTGCTGGCTGAGACGAGAATGGAGAAGAAGGGCAAGAGCAGTAGGAGTTGAGGCAATCGGCGTTGGCGGCGATGGAATGCGGCGCAACATGCTGGCAAGAGGAATATGGGGAAGAGGAAATATGGGAGTATGGCGCTGCGGTTGTTGGGATTGACTCCGGTGGCGAGGAGGACGGTGATGGCAACATTGCCAGACAGAGATGCGGTGGAAGGGCTGGTAGTGATGGTGCAGGTGGTGTTGGTGGGGACACCGGTGCAAGTAAGGGCCAAAGCGGTGGTAAAGCCGGTGGCGGCAGGAGTTGCGGTGAGCAAATAAATGGCCTGAGAACCGCTGCTTAGAGATTGTGTGGTGGTGCCGCTAGAGGCGAGAGTGAAGTCGAGACCGGTGCCGGTGAGGGAGATGGTTTGCGGGCTGCTAGCGGCGCTATCGGCGATGGAAAGCTGGGCGGAGCGTGTGCCGACAGCCAGTGGCGTGAAAACAATCTGCACGGTGCAGCTTGCGCCGACGGCAAGTGATGTGGGGCAGGTATTTTGGCCTGATGCGATAGTAAAGTCGCCGACACCGATGATGCTGATACTGGAGATGCTGAGGACGACTCCGCCATTGTTGGTGAGGATGACGAACTGCGTGGCGCTGGTTTGCCCGAGACCGATGACACCGAAAGAAAGGCCGCTGGAGGGTGAGAGGCTGACCCCTGCGGGAGGGATGCCAGTGCCATTGAGGGCTACGGTCTGAGTACGAATTGCGTCGGTAAGGGTGAGGGTGCCAGTCTCGGCACCGACGGCTTTCGGTGTGAAAGAGACGTTGAGTCCACAACTGGAATGGCCGGAGAGAGATGCTCCGCAACCGCTGACGAGAGCAAAGTCGCCAACGATTTGGGCAGAGATTGCGTTGAGAGAATTGTCTCCCGCGTTGGTGAGGGTGAGGGTCTGCGCGGCACTGGCGGTGCCCTGGACCTGAGAGCCAAAAGTGAGGGACACCGGGGCGAGTGAGTCGGTGGCGGGGCTGAGTCCGGTGCCAGTGAGGGAGGCAGTTTGTGTGCCGGAGGGGGTGGAAATCTGCAGGGTGCCGCTGCGGGTGCCGCTGGCGGTGGGAGTAAAGGCAATCGAAATGGTGCAGCTATTTTGCGGGGCGAGTGTGGTGGTGCAACTGTTGAAGGAGATGCTGTAGTCGCCGGTGATTGATGGTGAGCTGAGGGTGGCGGAAGACTGGCCGGTATTGGCAACGACGATATTTTGTACAGCGCTAGTGGAGCCGATGTTGACGCTGCTGAAGTTGAGTGCAGTAGGCGAGAGCGATACAACAGCGTTCGTAGTGCCGGTGCCAGAGAGAGATGCAGAGACAGTGCCGCTGGTGCCAGTGTTGGCGATAGAGAGAATGCCGGTGCGTGTGCCTGCTGCAGATGGTGTGAAGATGACGGCAATGGTGCAGGTTGCAGCGGAGGCCAGTGTGGTACCGCAAGTGGTAAAGGAGATGGAGAAGTCTCCGGTGACTTGGGGAGTGCTGAGGACAGCGGCAAGACTGCCAGTATTTTGGAGAACAAAGCTTTGCGATGCGCTGCTGGTGTTGATGGTCTGACTGGAAAAGGCCAATGAAGTGGGCGATATGGTGACTTGTGCCCCAGCGAGACCGGTACCGGTAAGGGGAACAGTAATGGGCCCGTTGGTAAGGTTGCCAGTGATAGTAATCTGCCCGGTGCGGGTGCCGGTGGCGGTTGGAGTGAAGATGACTCCTATGGTGCAGGGGTAGTTGTATGCGACAAAACTTGTACAGGTATTGGATTGGGTGAAGTCGCCAGTAATTGTAATGGTGGGGGTGTAGAGTGCGCCGGAAGTGTTCATGGAAAGCGTGATGTTTTGAATTGCACTGCTGGTGCCGACGATCTGCGATGAATAGGTGAGTGAAGTGGGCGAGTAGAGAACAGTGACATTGGGCGCTCCCTGGCCGTAACCGCTGATATTGATGGTGAGTGGACTGTTAGAGGCATTGCTGAGGATGGTGATGGTGCCAGAAATGCTGCCAAAAGTAGTAGGTGAGAATATGACCTGGATGCTGCAAACATAGTTGACGGGCAGAGTGGCACCGGAGCAATTGTTGACCTGAGTGAAGTTGGAGGAAATGGATACGGCGGTGATCTGCGTGGGAGCATTGCCAGTATTTTGAATGGTGAAAGTCTGCGCGACTGCACTACTGCCCTCATAAATGCTGCCGAAGTTTATGGTCGTGGGAGTGGAGGTGAGTACTCCGATGGCGATGCCCGTGCCGGAGAGATTTACGGTTGCGGTGCCGCCGACGACATTGCCATAGACAGTGATGACGCCAGTGAGCGTGCTGGAGGCAAGTGGGGTGAAGGCGACTTGCAGAGTGCATGTGGCACCGATGGCGATGGTGGAGTTGGCGCAATTGTCTGATTCGGAGAAGTCACCAGTGAGACTGACCTGCGATATGGAGAGTGCGGCATTGCCAGTGTTGGTGAGAGTGATGGCCTGGATGGCACTGGTACTGCCGGAGGTGAGGGCACTGAAGCTGAGTGAGCTGGGCGAAAAAGTGATGATGGGTGCTGGTGCGGCAATTCCCTCTCCGCTAAGGCTGACAGTGATGGAACCACCGGAGACATTTGAGCCGAAGCTGAGAGTACCAGAGATGGCACCGGTGGTGGTTGGAGAAAAAATCACGTTGATAGTACATGTGCCGTTGGTGAGTATGGGAGCGCTGTTGCAGTTGTTAGTCTGACTGAAATTGGAGCTGATGCTGGTGGAGTAAATGGTGAGTTCTGTACTGCCAGTATTGGTGAGGGTGATGGTTTGGGCAGCGCTGGAAGTGCCAGTGGTCTGGTTGGAGAAGGTAAGAGATGAAGGCGACAGCGTGACCTGTGTGGCAGACAAGGTGCTGGCGAGAGGTAGTTGCCAAATCCCACGACCGTAGGTGCCTGCAGAAAGTACGGAACTGCCGCTGGCGGGGGTGGCTGCGAGTTGGGTGACCGGCGCGTTGGGAAGGCCAACTCCGAAAACGCTCCAGCAGTTGATGCTGGGAGTGCTACAGGTGCTGACAGCCTGAGTGACATAGATGCCGGTATCGAGCGCGACGTAGACGATGGTGGCATCATTGGGATCGACGAGGACTGCATTAGCGGGGGCGTTGGGGAGATTGCTGGAGATGTTGGTCCAAGTGGCCCCACCGGTGGTGGACATGTAAACATGAGGCACGCTGTAGGCATTGCCACTAAAGCCCATGACGGTAGCGTAGACGGTCATGCCAGTGGTGTCATGGGGATCGACGGCGATGGAGGAAATATCGAAATTGCCGGGATTGAACTGGCCATGATTGCTGGTGTCATTGGTGACAGAGCTGGCGTAGAGATCAGTCCATGCAGTGCCAGCATTGGCGGTGCTGGCGCTGGTGGTGGAGTAGAGATGACCGGACTTGATGCCGCCTCCATTTAGATAACCGGCCATGCCCGCGTAGAGGACCTGCGAGCCAACGTTAGGGATGAGTGTGCCGCCCGCTCCGAGGGAGCGGATGAGTGAGTTGCCATTGCAGTAAGTGTTGCTGACGCCGTCGAGCATGGGGCTGAGGAGGTTGGTGGTGCTCCAACCGCTGCCGGTGGCGACACCGCGCCAGACGCGGCAGGTGCCAGCGATGAGTTGTGAGGTGAGTGCAGGGTCGAGGATGTAGGGAGCGTCGTTAACGGCCTGATCGTAGGAGATTTGAGCGGGGCCGATGTCGGGAGCAGTGGCGAAATTGGTTGCGGAGCAGGATGCGCCCTGAGTGCAAAGGTTGATGCTGATGCCGTCATTGGTGGTGATGAACCAGTTGGATAGACCGGTGGGATCGATAGCGGTGGTGCCGCCTTCGCCGGAGCTAAGCTGCGGCCAGATGGCGGTGGAAGATGCATTGCCATAGCTGGCTGCTGAACCGTTAGCACCAAGGCCTACGATGAGTTGAGTTGGGTCAGAGGGGTGCGCGGCGAGACTGACGACCTCTGCGAGTGGGCCGAGGCCGCTGTTGAGATTTTGATAGTGGTTGGCATCGTCAGACGAGCAGACTGCGGCCTGCTGATTGACTCCGTCAGTGGAGCGCCAGAGGCCGCCATCATTGCCGAAATAAAGTAGAGGACCGTCGGCGGGAATAAAATCCACCGCATGTTGGGCGGGGGCAACTTTAGCAGCAGCACAACTGTAGGCGTTGGTGGTGTTGCGGAAGAGGCAACCGGCGGCGAGGCTGCAACGGTAGATGTCCTCGGTGCCAGCGAAGATCAATGTGTCGCCGCTGGAATGGACTGCGGCGAGGTAGAGATTGTAGTCACCCTGAGCGATGGTGCTGTTACCACTGCCGACTTCAAGCGGAGTGGTGGTAAGCTGAGTGCCGAAGAGTTCCGTGCTGCTGGCGCAATGACCGCTGGTGAGATTACAGACATCGCGCCAGAGGCCCTGGTCCTTGTTGTTGGCATCAACAGTGAGAGCGAAGGTGTCGCCGGTGGTTGAGTCAACTGCAAGCTGACCGCGAAAGATGGGGCAGTTGATGCTGCCGGTGCTGGTGGGATTGGTGGGGCAGTTGGTGGTGGTGAGGTTGATGCCGGGCTGATTGGCTAAGCGCGACCAGTTGATGCCGTCAGAAGATTCGTAATAGCCGTGATAGCGAATGGCGGCGTAGAAGCGCTGGCGGATGGGGTTCCAAACAACGGAGGTGGCGGGATTGCCGGTATAGACGCCGAAATTTGTGCCTTCATATTGCACGGTCTGAGTACCGTCTTTGATGGAAGCCATGTACCAGGTGACACCTGAGTCTGAGGAGTAATAGAGTCCCTGAATGCTGTAGTACTGGGCGAGCGCGTTGACGATGATTCCCTCTGCTGCCTGAGAGACAGCGGCGACAACGAGACCGCTGGTGTTGCTGCTCCACGCAAAGCCCGCGAAGCCGTTGCCGGTGAAGGAGTAGGCGGGATAGAGGCCGTGTGCAGAATTTTGGATGAGGCCCCAAGATTGACCACCATCGGCAGAGCGGAGAATGCCTTCGCCGAAGTAGGAGTCGGTAGCGTCATTGGGATCGCCGGTGCCAGCGAGGACGACTCCGGTGCCGCCGGGCTGGACAGTGACGGCACCGACGCTAAGCGAGGCTATGGCAGAGGAACCGGAGCTGATGCTGAAGACGGAAAGATCGTCCGTAAGAGGAGTGAAAGCGATATTGCTGGTAGTGCTGGCGGCATTGGTGCTTTTCCAGACTCCGCCGCCGGTGGTGCCGAGGTAGACAGTGTTGCCGGAGGAGTCGGACTGGTCAATGGCGATACTGCTAATGCGGCCCGTAACGCTGCCGTAGGAAAGACTGCTGACCTGAGCGGGACCGACAGATTGCCAAGTGGCGGTGAGTGGCGAGTTGTGCGGTAGGACGGACTTGGGTTGGATGTTGGAAGTAAAGCGAGCATTGCTGAGGGCCATGTGCTGCATGATGGCAGCGCGGCGGGCGGCAGAGGGCGTGATGGACTGGTCCGGAGCCTGACGGCCAGCCATAAAATGGGCTGCACGGACGGTGTGTGTATCTGCTGTGGAATGATTATCCGCTTGAGCAGAATTGCCCGGAATGATGGATTGGGCTGAGGTAATTTGTGGACAGATTAAAGCCAGAAGCAGAGCTATAGCAGAAATTGCAGACACTAATATAGGTCTCTCTGTCGGTGGTTGATGACAGACAAGCGAGAGATTAAATAAGTTAGCACTTACTCTATAAAGATGCATATGTCGCGAGCTAACTTCATGGCTGTGAGGATGTATTTTGGCCTGAAGCCGCTAATCCCTATTAGATTACATTCAAAAATAGTAAGTTAGTACATACTTTTATTTTGGGTATGTTAGTTCCCTATTGCGGGCTAATTTATCGGTTCGCTGCAGTTTAACAGCGGATGATTTTCTGCGAGGTGAGTCCCCGGGTAGCATTGCGGGAGTCGACGACGAGATTCGCATCTTCAACAATTTGCTGGTAGTTATAGGTGCTGTGATCGGTGACGATGAGGACACAATCGTAGTCGGCAAGGTGGTTGAGCGGGACGCTATGCATGTTGAGGGAGTAGCGACGGCCCTGGCCGACGGTGGGGAAATAGGGGTCGTTGTAATCAACCAAGGCCCCGTCATGCTGGAGTTTGGTGATGATAGTAAGCGCGGGCGACTCGCGAAGATCATCCACGTCACGCTTGTAGGCAATGCCGAGGACGAGGATGCGGGCACCGTTGAGCGCCTTGCCGCGACGATTGAGAGCGCTGACCACGGTCTGGACGACGTGGTTGGGCATGGCCTCATTGATTTCACCGGCGAGTTCAATGAAGCGAGTGGCGAAGTCGAATTCTTTGGCTTTCCAACTGAGATAAAAGGGGTCAATGGGGATACAGTGGCCGCCAAGGCCGGGGCCGGGGTAGAAGGGCTGGAAGCCGAAGGGCTTGGTGGATGCGGCGGCGATGACTTCCCAAATATCGATGCCCATACGCTCGGAAAGCAGCTTGAGTTCATTGACGAGAGCGATATTGACGCAGCGGTAAATATTTTCAAGGAGCTTAGTCATCTCCGCCGTGGCAGGGGTGGAGACCTGAACAACGCTGCAGAAGACGGCGCTGTAGAGGGCTTCGGCGGCCTGGGCAGCGTGAGGTTCCATACCACCAATCACTTTGGGGACATCGCGGCGATCAATCTGGGTGTTGCCGGGGTCTTCTCGCTCCGGGGAGTAAGCGAGGAGGATGCCGGTGGAGTTGTTGTCACCGTTGCGGACAATGCGAAGTGGATTGGTGGGGTGAGCTTCAATAATTGGAGCTAGGACTTCTTCTGTAGTGCCGGGGTAGGTGGTGCTTTCCAGCACAACCAACTGACCGGCATGAAGGTGGGGCGCGATTGACTGAGCAGTGGCGATGATAAAGCTCATATCGGGAGTGCGATTGTCGTTGAGCGGTGTGGGCACGCAGAGGAGGACTGCATCCAAAGCAGCGATTTCAGAGAAGTTGTCAGTGGCATGAAAGCCGCTGACAAGGGCGGCTTGAATTTGCTGAGGTGGAATGCGGTGGATATACGACTGGCCAGCGTTGAGCTGGCGGACCTTTGCGGGATCAATATCGAAACCGGTGACGCGGAGACCAGCCTGACTGAAAAGCATGGCGAGAGGAAGGCCAACGTATCCCATGCCGACAATGCCAACTTGGAGTTCGCGACGTTCGACGCGGAGGTGCCAGTTCTCTGGCTGTGAAGGCGGGCTGTCTGAAGAGTTAATTGCAGCCACGACATTTCCCCTGTGCCCACTCCTCGGTGATGGCTTCGAGTTCATGGGTATATTTTTCAGCTTCGAGTTTGTACCAATCCACAGTGCGTTTGAGACCTTCTTCAAAGCTGACGATGGGCACGTAACCGAGGGCTTCGCGGGCGGCGGAGATGTCAGCCTGTGAGTCGCGGACATCTCCGAGACGCGAGGGAGCGAAATTTGGCTGGCCGGTGAAGTTGGTAAGGCTGGCGATGATGTTGAAGGTTTCAAGCAGGGTGTGACGCTCTCCGCAGGCAATGTTGAAGACGCGGCCAGCGACTTTTTCAGTTGGAGCAGACATGGCGAGCAGATTGGCAGAGACGACGTTATCGATATAGGTGAAGTCACGGCCCTGTTCGCCGTCACCGAAGATGGTGGGAGTTTCGCCGCGCAGCATTTGCTGGCAGAACCTGGCCATGACGCCGGAGTAGGGTGAGTCTGGGCGCTGATGCGGGCCGAAGATATTGAAATATCGAAGGCAGACGGTTTCGAGGCCGTATACGCGCCAGTAGGACTGCATGTAGAGTTCTCCAGTAAGTTTTTGGACGGGATAGGGGCGATGGGCTGGGGTGTCATCGACTCGACACGCGGAAGGCCGGGCTGATTGCCATAGGCGGAGGACGATGCGGCATAGACGATGCGCTTGACGCCAGCGGTGCGGGCGGCTTCAAGGAGGTTGAAGGTACCGTCAATATTGGAGGTGTGGCTGGGGCGTGGTTCTTTGACGGAACGCGGAACGCTGGGGAGGGCGGCCTGATGGAAGATATAATCGACCCCATCGCAGGCTGCGGCCATGGCGGATTCATCGCGGAGATCGGCTTCGCGGAAGTCGATGCGGTCGTAGAGCGGGCTGATGCTGCTGCGGAGGCCGGTGGAGAAATTGTCGATGGCACGAACTTCAACATCGGGAGCACGAACTTCAACATCGGGTGCGCGGACTACATCGCCGCGATCGACGAGGGCGAGGGTGATGGCGGAGCCGATAAATCCCGCTGCACCGGTAACAAGATAGACTGCCATATTTATTGATAGATTGTCACAGTTTGGATTTGCAGCCCAAATAAGATCAGCCCTTCTGTGAGCCGAAATAAAAAACCATGACAGTACAAACCAAGCCAGTCACGGTGGGGAACAACACTCCTAAAATGTCTTTTACCCTGACCCAGTGTACGTCATCCAGCGCAAGACCGAGCCAGACATAGGCACCGAGGACCAAGAAAAACATGACGAGAAGCCCAAAAGTAAGATGACGTCTTACCTTTTCGCGGTCGGGGCTGGGACCATAAGGTTTTTCACCGTAGCCTTGGGCCTGCAGCTGCCTGGGCGGGCTAGGCGGCATTACTGTCACTTACGGTAACTTGTGTAAACTTGTCCTTTTCCTCAATCAAAAGCTTGGTGTCCGCACCACGGGCAATGTGTGTAAGATAGGCGGCCAATTGAATTGCGATTGGAACCGCTTCTTCAGGAGTGATATTCAAGGTCTGCGCCAAATCCTGCAGGCTGTTTTCAGACGCCTGATCGAGACCCAGATGTTTGATTTTTTCAGCCGTCATAGCAGAGTCCACCTGCGAACAGACTAGACCTACTCAATTCAATTGCGCAAATGGTTAGTGGGCACCTACCAGCGGCCCCAGGCGCGGGTGAAGTAGTCAAGCATGGTCATGACGATAAGCACGAGGAAGGTGGTAAATCCTGCGAATACAGTGAGTTTAACCAGTTTGGTGCTGTAGAGGACGTGCATGAAGAACAGAATGACAATGGTGCCCTTGAAGCATGCAATGGCAAGAGCAATCACTGGATTGAAGATGCCAAATTCCTGATAGGCAGCCCATACAGTGAGGCCAGTGCAGGCGAGCAGAGTTATATAGACAGCGAAGTAGACCAGCGGCGATACGATGTGGTGATTTGCGTGTTCAGGATCGATGATGTTGGACTGTTCACTCATTGGTAGCTCCGAAAATTATCTTATAAGACTTAGCCGTGCCGATTAATTAGATACAGCAACGGGAAAAGGAAAATCCAAACAATATCGACAAAGTGCCAGTAGAGACCGAAATTCTCTATGGGTGCAACATAGCCATTGGTATATTTTCCCCTAGCGGCTAAGACGGTGTACATGCACAGCAAGCCGATACCGATAATCATGTGCAGGGCATGCATACCGGTCATGGCGAAATAGAGGAAGAAAAACATTTCTGTTTGTTTGGCTGTGTCTACAGGGAGTGCTTTGGCGCCTTCCAGCTCAGTGGTGCCATTGGACTTGAGGAGTGGATGAACAAATTCCTCAATACTGTAGCGAATACCGGGAATGTGCCTGTGCTCCCACTTTTCCTTGTATTCGACATATTTGACGCAGAGGAAGGCGAGACCAAAGATGTTGGTAAGAATAAGGAAGAGAACCAGTAGGTTCTTTTTACGGACCTCTGCCGACCAGACAGCGAGTGCCATTGCAAAGCCGGAAGTGATGAGGATAGCAGTATTGGCGGTGCCCAGAGGGATGCTGAGCTGGCGGCTGGCCTCAACGAATGCGGCGTTGTACCAATTGCGATAAAGCAGATAGGCAAAGAACATGCCGCCGAAAAACATGATTTCGGTAAGCAGAAACACCCACATACCAAGGCTGGCGGCCTCGCGCTGCTGACCTTCCGTCTCAAAGTGGTGCTTTTGATAGGACGGGTGGGAATGATGTTCCACGGCCACTGCCGTACTGGTGGTTAGTGTCTGGCTATCCAACTGTAGTCACCTCACGTGGGGTCTGGTGCGCCAACCATTCATAGTCGTACGCGTCGTGGTCAACAATGGGGGTAACGAGGAAGTTCTCAGTGAGTGGCGGGGACTGAATCTGCCATTCAAGTCCGGTGGCCTGCCATGGATTGTTGCCAGCAATCTTGCCATACTTGAGCGACCAAACCAGATAGATCATCGGCAAGAGGTAGCCAAGACCAAGGACGGTAGCACCCGCGGTGGAGAGAACATTGAGTACCTGGAACTCCGGTGGGTAGGCAGCATAACGGCGAGGCATACCCATGTAGCCTAAGATGAATTGCGGGAGGAAGGTCAGATTGAATCCAATGAAGACCGTAACAGCCGCCAATTTTGAAAATGTTTCGGGATACATTCGACCTGTCATCTTAGGCCACCAGAAATGGATGGCAGCTAGATAGCCCATGAGACCGCCGCCGACCATGACGAAGTGGAAGTGGGCAACGATGAAATAGGTTTCAGTGAGGTGAATGTCCGCACCCATGGTACCGAGGAAGACACCGGTGAGTCCGCCGACGGTGAAGAGGCCGATAAAGCCGAAGGCATAGAGCAATGGAGTCTCAAAGGTGATTGATCCCTTGTACATGGTGAAGGACCAATTGAAAATTTTGATGGCTGAGGGCACCGCAACCAGCATGGTGAGCAGGCTGAAAACCAAAGCGGAGTAGCTCGAAATACCCATGATGAACATGTGGTGGGCCCAGACGAAGAAACCGAACACTGCGATGGCAACGGAGGAGAATGCCACGGCGGTGTAGCCGAAGACGCGCTTGCGGCTGAAAGTGCTCATCACCTCTGAGATAACACCCATGGGCGGCAGAATCATAATATAGACGGCCGGGTGGGAATAGAACCAGAAGAGGTGCTGGAAGAGCAGTGGGTCACCGCCCTTGGTGGGGTCAAAGACACCGATGCCGATGGTACGTTCCAAGATAACCAAAATGATAGCGATGGCGACGACTGGAGTACCAAGAACCATCTGGATGGAGGCGGCGTAATGCGCCCAGACAAAGAGTGGCATACGGAACCAAGTCATACCCGGTGCACGCATACGATGGATGGTGACGATGAAGTTTAGTCCGGTAAAGATGGAACTAAATCCTGCGACAAAGACCGCCATGCCCGCGGAGACCACATTGGTATTGACATAGTGGGTGCTGAGAGGTGTGGTGAAGGTCCAGCCGGTGTCAACACCGCCAAAGATCAGGGTGGCCAGCATGAGTGTGCCAGCGATCATGTAGAGGTACCAGCTAAGTAAGTTGATCTTGGGGAAGGCGAGGTCTTTCGCGCCGATCATGATGGGGATGAGGAAATTTCCGAAAACCGCCGGCACTACAGGGACCAGGAACAGAAAGACCATGACCAGACCGTGGGCGCTGAACACCTTGTTATAGGTGTCTGGAGCCATGAGGTCTGATTGCGGGGTGAGCAACTCCATACGAATGAGCGCGGCAGCTGCACCACCGACGAAAAAGAAGAAGGTAGTCGAGATCAGATAGAGGACCGCGATACGTTTATGGTCACCAGTTAGGAGCCAGCTTAGGAGGCCATGCTCATTGTTGAGGTAGTTGACCTTAGGCAGTCTCGCCGTAGACTGATCGGGCAAGGATACGATTGTTGCGCTCATGGCTTCACCATCCCGGCTGCGGTTGGGGCAGCCTCAGTAGAAGTTGTGGAGGTCAGCGTCTGCTGTGGACGCTCATTGGAATGCAGGGTCTTGATGTATTCAACCAGATCGATGAGACCGTCTTCACTGATCTGGCCCTGGTAGGTGGGCATGATGGGAGCGTAGCCCGCCGTGACGTGCTGTGATGGATTGAGAATGGCCTGACGAAGGAACGCTTCGTCCACAAAAGCATCGCTACCACTGGCAAGGAGAAGCTTGCTGCCGTAAACACCAGCAAGGGACGGGCCGCGAGCTTCAGCAGTGCCATTGTGGCAGGCGTTGCACTGCATACTGGCAAAGAGACGCTCGCCGTTTTGGGCAAGAGAGCTGCCGCTGGTGCTGGATGCCGCCCAGGCTTTGTAGTCCTCTGGGGACATGACGGTGACAGAGCCGATCATGGCAGAGTGCGAGGTGCCACAGTATTGGGTGCAGAAGAGATCATAAGTACCCTCTTTGGTGGCTTGGAACCAGACCGTGCTGTAGCGGCCAGGAATGGCTTCGCGCTTGATGCGGAAGGCCGGGATAGAAAAGCTGTGAAACACGTCCTGCGAGATTAGAGTGAGCTGAACGGGCACTCCCGTGGGAACGTGGAGGGAGTTGATCTCATGCTGGCCACCGGGATGCTCAGCCTTCCACATCCACTGCTTGCCGACAACGTAAATGTTCATGGCGTTGACTGGCGGGGTATAGATGCGGAAATAAAGAAGCGCTCCCCAGACAAAACAGACAAGGAAAAGGATGAGGGGGATGAGCGTCCACGTAACTTCGAGAACGGTCGAGCCTTCGATGTCTTCGGCGACGGGGTGCAGGTCTTTTTGATAGCGCGCAGAGAAGTATGTGACGAGCGCAATCACGAGGACCAGACCGAAGAGCGAGATGAGAATCAAGAACCAAAAGAGCGCATCCATCTCGGGCGCGATGGTGGATGCCTCCTTCGGCAACAGGCCGAAGTTGGTGAGCCACTTTTCCCAAAACTGCCAAATAACTGGACTAATAGGCATTGTTGTCCTTACACATTTCCATTCTTATCATTATTGCTTTCATCACTACCATGATCACGACCGAGGTTGAGATCGCGACGAAACATGAGAAACATAAATCCGCCTAAACCGGCCACCGTCACTAGGCCACCCAATTGGACCACACGGGCAACCATGAGGGTCTGATGGTTCTTGGTGGGGTCATAGTGGTAGCAGTAGGTGAGGATATTTTCCACCGGAGTGCCAACTTTGTTGTTAGAGGCCTGGATGAGGCCAAGCAGAACGTCTTTAGGGGAATACTCCACACCGAGGTAGTACTGCGCCATGCGACCCTGCGGGGTGACTATCTCAATTGCGCTGGCATGGGCAAACTGGGTGAGTTTGCCGTCCGGTCCTGGGATGCGGACATAGCCGAAGCCAGTGGCGGCGCAGAGTGCATCAATATTGGCCTGAGTGCCGGTAAGAAAGTGCCAGCCGGGAGCTGTTTCTGGACGGCCATAGCGCTTCATGTAGACGGCCTTGGCGGCGGCGGCAATAGCGGGTGTCTCATTGGGGTTGATGCTGACAACGACAATGTCAAAGTCCTTGCCGGGACGGAGGGACAGCATGTCGATGGCACCGACAAGGCCCTTTAGTTCTTCCGAGCACAGCATGGTGCACTGATAATAGACCTCTGCGAGGACAACGGGGTGCTTTCCGAAGTAGTCGCCGAGATGGACCAACTTGCCAGTCTCATCGGTAAACTGGGCATTGAGTGGCAGTGGGTTGTTCAGTTTTTGCTGGATGGTTACAGCGTGCAGTACTTTTGGCAGCTCGTCGGACATGTCACCGACTTGCTTGTCGCCATAGCTTGTGACTTGGGCACCGACAGTGGAGAACACTGCTCCAGAGAGCAGTATGAGGGCGGCAGCGAGACGCAATGTTCGGCTGCGGGGTGCTGAGTTCGTACTCCGAATTGTAAATTTTTGCTGCATATATTGCCTGATTTCTTTGCTACTATTTGTTTCCTAAAACCGTTATTTCATTGGAGCGAGTTCAGCATGGGTTTCCGGTGGCGCTGCTGCACTCAAATCCTCTTTGCGTGTTTCCATAACCTTTTGCTCATAGGCTGTTCGGGCAAAGCCGTTGGTAAGCGGTACGGTGACAACGGGAACATCCGCACCGGCGTAGTTAGCGTCCTCCTGCTGAACAGCGGGTGCCGTTGGCAGACCGCGTTCAACAATCAACTGCATGGCACGCTCAATGGGAATACGGACAGTGGTATGGCTGGGATCGACCCAAGTGTAGTGCTCCAGGTAGAGGTCTTCGCGGGCATGGAGGTCAGCGATTTCCTGATTTCCATCATCCAATTGCAGACGTGGGGTTGGGAAGGAATCCACCAACTGACGCGACTTGTCCTGCTCCATAACAGGATTTGAAACCAAGTTGCCTTTTGCGTCCTGGGGGCCGCCCTGACGCCAGTGGTTGACGGGACCGTCTTCACGTGCAATTTCAGCAAAGAAGATTTTGCCCAACGCGAAGCAAACCACGAAGAATACGACGCAACTGGCCAGCAAGGCACCGACAAAGACCAGTGTGCCGCTGATGTTGACATCGCTCAGCTCATAACCCGGCGATGGCCCACTAGCACCGTTTTTCTTTTTCTCGTCTTCAGTGTGCATGTTCCGGCTCCAAAATTCCTTCTAGTTCAGGGTCATTGACAGGGACAAGCGGACGCGATTTCAACTGAATGCAGTAGGCCGCGACCCAGAGTGCGATAAGGCCAACCGGCACGGTAATGTACGCCAACATGCCGGGAGTAAGTTGCAGGTTGCGCTTGGAGAAAGTCGGCGCAATCTGCCAGAAAAGATCGAAAGCGCGGGCAAAAATCATCCACCGGCAGACCCAGGCCAGTTTGTTTTTATTGCGCTTCAAATCGCGTGAGAGCAACAGGGTAAATGGAACAACAAAGTGGAAGATAAAGTCGAGGGTAATGATGACACCCCAGCCACCACGGAAACGATCCAGGAACCAGTTGATTTCTTCCGGGGAGTTGCCGCTCCAAATAATGAGGTACTCTGCGAAGGCAAG
>Ga0116226_10002725_pt1 | contig 15453 bp, 9 predicted proteins | sample S1TSphfallax_FD_89692 | JGI IMG/M metagenome (GOLD analysis project Ga0116226, IMG submission 89692) | Host-associated microbial communities from peat moss isolated from Minnesota, USA - S1T2_Fa - Sphagnum fallax MG | ecosystem: Host-associated > Plants > Peat moss > Unclassified | place: USA...
ATAACGAACGGCTCTAGAGCCTGATGCTAATAGATTGAATCGCTTTGCGATTAAATCTACTAGCTGAATCAGTCTCTAATTCAATAGTTTAGAGGGCGATTCAGACATTAGATTGACGCGGATTCGCGTCAATCTAATGTCATCGCGCTCTAGGCGACCCGCCGGCCGCCAACCCACACCCGGCTGATATCAGCGCGGCTGCCTAAATGGACGATTTTCTGCAGCATATCTTCCGGTCCATCCTCCGGCGCCAGGTAGAGATCGCTGCCCGGCGACGCCCGATCGATCAGGATCGCGTCGAACTGATAGCCCGGCTGCAGCAGTCCGATCGGCAGATCCAGCGCCTGCCCGCCACCGGCGGTGGCCAGCCAGAAGGCCTCGAGCGCAGTGATCCTCGAACCAGGCCGCCCGCGTTGGTCTCGCGGCAGGGCAGGATCGACGCCGCTCTCCAGAGTTCGCGCGGCGATGACGGCATGACGGGCGCTGGCCAGGATCGACGGGCTGGCGCCGCCGGCGATATCGCTGCCGAGCCCGACATGAAGTCCGGCGTCGAGCGCGCGGCGGAGCGGAAATACCGAATCGGCAAAGAACGCATTGGACAGGGGGCAGTGGGCGATGGCGGCGCCGCGTGATCGGATCAGGGCCTGATCCCCCTCATCGATGAAATTGCCATGCGCCAAAATGGTATGCCGCGACAGCAGTCCGAAGCGGTCGAGCGCTGCGCAGTCAGTGACGCCGCAGCGTGCGCTTACGAAGTCCTGTTCCCAGTCGCTCTCCGAACAGTGGGTCTGGACATGGCAGCCGCTCTCATCGGCCAACCGGCCCAGCCGCCCGAGCAGATCGTCGGTGCAGGACGGAATGAAACGGGGCGTGATGACAGGGCGCACCAGGCCCTGCTGATTGCCGGCCATTCCGCGGACATGATCAATCAAGGCGCGGGTCTCGGCCTCGGCAATTTCCGCCGAAGCGTCGCGGTAGAAGGGCGGGCATTGCGAAGCGTCATCCATCGCCACCCGCCCGATCAGAGCCCGCTGGCCGCGCGCCAGGCAAAGCTCGGCCAACAATTGGGTCGCCGGCAGATGCAGCGTCGCGAAATAGACGGCGGTGGTCGTGCCATTGGCCAGCAGTCCATCGACCAGCGACTCATAAACCTCGGCGGCAAAGGCGAGATCGGAAAAACGCGCCTCGAGCGGGAAAGTATGATGCTGCAGCCAGTCTTCAAGCGGTCGATCGAGGGCCTTGCCGCGTTGCGGCCACTGGGGCGCATGGATATGCAGATCGATCAGACCCGGCAGCAGAATTTTGCCGGGCCCCAGCCGTTCAAGACGTCCGGCGGCAGAAAGGCGATCGATTTCCGGCGCCGTCGCCTCATCGATCGACGTAATGGTTCCCTGTCCATCGACCTGGATCAGCCGGTCAGAGAGAAGTTCGACCTGGCCCCGGGAGAGTGCCTGGAGGATCGTCGCAAGAAAGGCCCGCTCGGCCACTCAGCCCTCCCGGTGAAAATTTTGGCCGAGCGAACTCGGTGCATTGAGCCAGGCCCGGCCAAACACCCGCGACAGCGCCAGAACCAGGATGGTGGCGAGATAGGGGAGCGAAGAAATCAGTTCGGACGGCATCGCTATGCCAAGTCCCTGGGCGAACAGCCCCGACAGGGTGACGCCCCCGAACAGCCAGGCGCCAAGCACCAGACGCAAGGGACGCCAGGCGGAAAACACCACCAGCGCCAGGGCGATGGTGCCGCGTCCCGCCGTCATGTCCTCGACCCAGACCGGCGTATAGACCAGCGCGAGATAGGCGCCGCCAAGGCCGGCCATCCCGCCGCCGAACAGGGTGGCGGCATAGCGGATCGGAATGACCGCATAGCCGATCTCATGCGCCGCGCGGGGCGACTCGCCGACCGCGCGCAGCACCAGCCCGGCCTTGGTGCGGTCGAGAAACCAGGCGGCGCCCATGGCCATGATCAGCGCCAGAAAGACCAGTGGGTCGAGCCCGAACAGCCAGGGCGCGATCGGGCTCAGGGAAGAGCCGCCGAAATCATGACCGATGAAAGCCGACAGGCCGGACCCGAAGATGCCGAGGCCCAGCCCAGCGGCATATTGATTGGCGCCGAGAGTGAGCGACAGGAAAGCGAAGGTCAACGCCGCCAGCATGGCGGCGCCTATGGCCGCGCCCAGGGCGACAGGCGTCGCCCACCCATTCGAGGCCGTGGCGAAAGCGGCCACGGCGCCGATCAGCATCATTCCCTCGATGCCCAGATTGATCACGCCGGAGCGTTCCGTCATCAGTTCGCCGGTGGCGGCGAAAATGAGCGGCGTCGCGGCCGCCAGTGTCCCGGTCACCAGGGTGGCGTCGCTCATTTCCGGCTCCAGCGCAAGCGAAAGGCGATCAACCGGTCGGCGCCCAGCAGAGAGAAGAGCAATATGCCCTGAAAGATGCGGGTGACCGAGGTCGGCAGACCGAGCGACATCTGCGCTGACTCGCCGCCCAGCGAAAGCAGCGCCAGCAACAGAGCAGCCAGGACAATGCCGAGCGGGCGCATCCGGCCGATGAAGGCAACGATGATCGCCGTGAATCCATAGCCCGGCGAAATCACCTGCGACAATTGACCGAGCGGGCCGGCTACCTCCAGCATGCCGGCCAGGCCGGCGGCGCCGCCGCTGATCATGAACCCGATCCAGACCAGGCGCCCGGTATGCAGGCCGGCATAACGGGCTGCCGCCGGAGCGGTGCCCGCGACCCTCAGGCGAAAACCAAGCAGGCTGCGGTCGAGCAGCAGCCCGGTCAGCGGCACCGCGGCCAGCGCGATCAGAATCGAGCCATTCAGACGGAGGCCAGTCGCGAGCGGCGCGAGCAACGCCGAGTCATCAAAACCGGCGCTCTGGGGGTAATTGAATCCGGCGGGATCGCGGAGCGGACCGGTGACAAGAAAAGAGAGCAGCAGAGCGGCGACATAATTCAGCATCAGGGTGACCAGGATTTCATTGACGTCGGCCCGCGTCTTGAGAAAGGCCGGGATCGCCGCCCAGGCCATGCCGCCGGCGATACCCGCCAGCATCATCACAGGAATCAACCAGAAGGGGTGGCTATCGCCGAAGGCCAGGGCAGGGAGAGAAGCCGCGATCGCGCCCAGGGTAAACATTCCCTCGCCGCCGACATTCCAGACATTGACGCGCAGCGCGACCGCGAATCCGAGGGCGATCAGAATCAGCGGCACCGCGCGCATGAGGCATTCCGAGAGGCCATAAAGACTGCTGAGCGGCGTGACGAAGAAGATCAGCAGCGTCGCCAGGGGCGGCCGTCCCAAGAGCAGCAAAAGCAAACCGAGGGTTGACACCGTGAGACCAAGAGCTAACAGCGGTGCGCCGATCTGCCAGAATGGAGCAGGCGCTGGCCTTGGCTCCAGGACCAGGCGTCTCATAGGGTGCTTCCGCCCATCAATAATCCAATCCGCTCACGGTCGAGCGCGCGGTTCGGTTCGGCTTTGGACAGTCGGCCCCGCTGCAGCACGGCAATGCGGTCGCAGAGATCCAATAATTCGTCAAGGTCCTCCGAGATCACCAGGATGGCAGCGCCAGCCCGGCTGAGATCGATCAGGCTTTGCCGGATGAAGGTGGCGGCGGCGACATCGACCCCCCAGGTCGGCTGGGCCAGAATAAGGATCGCGGGCGCGAGGGCGATTTCCCTTCCGACAATATATTTCTGCAGATTGCCGCCTGACAGGCTGCGGGCCGGCGCCCCTGCGCCGCCGCAAGCGACGGCGAAACGGTTAATGATGCGATCGGCGGCGGTTTTTACCTTGATACGGTCGATCAGTCCATGGCGCACGAACTGATCGACTCGGCCGGTCAGGAGAACATTGTCCGACAGGCTCATATCGGGGATGGTGGCCTGACCAAGCCGTTCCTCGGGAACGACGGCCATGCCACAGCCCCTGCGTTCCGCGACGCCGAGGTCGCCGATCGGCTCGCCCGCCAGCCATATCATGTCGGCAGCGGCCAGCCGCTCTCCCCCCAGCAGGGCCATGAGTTCCGCCTGACCATTGCCCGAGACGCCGGCGATGCCAAGGATTTCGCCGCCCCTGAGCGCGAACGAGACGCCGTCGAGCGCCGTGCCGAAGGGGTCGGCTTTGGGCGCCGACAGACCGATCGCTTCCAGCCGAGGTTTGTCCTGCGCCGCGCCGGGCGGATGCGATAGGGGCATGGGCGCGCTTCCCACCATCATCCGGGCCAATTCGGCCGTGCTGGTCGCGGCCGGATCGGCAGTGCCGACCACGCGGCCACCGCGCAGGATGGTGGCGCTGTGACAGAGCGAGCGGATTTCCTCCAGCTTGTGGCTGACATAGAGGATGCTGCAGCCCTCGGCAGCGATCCGCCGCAGCATGTCGAACAGCAGAGAAATTGCCGCCGGCGCCAAAACCGCCGTCGGTTCGTCGAGGATCAACAGGTTCGGCCGGCCCATCAGACTGCGCAGGATCTCGACCCGCTGCCGCTCGCCCACCGATAACAGGCGGACAGCGCGGTCGGGGTCAAGCGGCATTCCATAATGGTCGGAAAGCTCCCTGATGCGCGCCGAAAGCGCCCTGAGACGTAAGGGACCGGACTGGGACAAGGCGATATTTTCCGCCACCGTCGCCTGATCAAACAGGGCGAAATGCTGATGCACCATGGCGATCCCAAGTCGCTGCGCCACGCTGGGGTTATTGATCGCGACTTTGTCCCCGTTCCACAGAATATCGCCGGAGTCCGCGGTCACCGCGCCATTGACGATTTTCATCAGGGTCGACTTGCCGGCGCCATTCTCGCCCAGCAGGGCATGAATCTCCCCCCTGCCGATCGTGAGACTGATGGCATCATTGGCCCGCAGCGATCCATAGGATTTGCTGATGCCGCGCAGTTCCAGGCGAGGGGGGGCGGCCGGATCGGCGCTCATCCGCGCAGATGGCCCTGCATTCCCGCGACCAGCCAGTCCATGCCGCGCACATCCGCGTCCGGCAGAAGCTTCCCCTTGGCGACCCGGATCGTGCCGGACTGATCCCTGATTTCGCCGGCATAGGGCGCAAACATGCCACGGGCGACCTGGTCCGCACTCCTGGCCATCAGCGTCTTGACATCGGCCGGCACCAGATCACTGACCGGGGCGAGGCGGACCACCCCCTCCTTCAGACCCTGCCAGCGCGACCGCGGCCGCCAGGTCCCGGCGGCGACGGCCTCGGCCTCGGCGACATAGATGCTGCTCCAGTCCAACATCACCGAGGTGATTTGCCGTGTCGGCGCGAAGCTGCGCAGATCGCTGGCATAGCCGATCACCCAGACGCCGCTTTGCTCGGCGAATTGCGCCACGGCGGGGCTGTCGGTATGGGCGCACAGGACATCGCAGCCTTGGGCGATCAGGGCGCGCGCCGCGTCCTTCTCCTTGCCGAGATCGGCCCAGCTATTGACGAAAATGATGCCGCAGGTGGCGTCGGGCCGGACGCTCTGGGCACCCAGCAGGAAGGCATTGGCGGGACCGACGATATCCGGGATCGGAAAACCGCCGATGAAGCCCAGTTTGCCGGTCTTGCTCATCTTGCCGGCTGCGACCCCGGCGACATAGGTCCCCTCATAATAGCGGGCCTCGAAGGCGCCAAGATTGTCGGTCACGGTCATGCCCGAACAATCGTCAAAGGCGACAGCGGGAAATTGCTTGGCGACCCGGGCGATCGGCGCGCCATGGGAAAAACTGGTGCCGATGATCAGGCGATGGCCGGTGGCGGCGAAACTGCGGAACACGCGCTCGGCGTCTTGGGGCTGCAGCACCGTGTCGACCACGCTGATGCTGACCCTGTCGCCCATGGCCTGCTTGATGGCCTTGATGCCGTCGCTATGCTGCCTCTCCCAACCGACTTCGGCCGGCGGCGACACCAGCGCCACCCCGACCTTGAGCGGCTCATCGGCGTATATTTGGCCGGCGGCGGCGATCAACCCCGCTGCGCCCCCGGCGCGCAGCAGATCTCGGCGCGACAGCGCCTTGCCGTTTCGATTGAAATTCGCCAACATCGGTTCCTGATCCCCCGGCTATTAACCACCAAACCGTAAAGGACAAGCCAGGGCAGATCACCAGAAAAATACCAGGCCGCGCAAGGGCGTAAAATTTCTTTACCCGGGCTCGTATGGCGCCTTTACGGGGTCTGGCGCTATGCTCTCTGCGTTGTCTTAATCCTTGAGGCTTCGCACAATCAGGGCAAAGTCCCCACCGGGATATCCGCCCGGGCATTTCCCGCGTTCCGCGCCGAAAATCTGCCAAGCCTGACTCGACAGGAAGGTTCCCTCTCATGTTGTCATTTTCCTCGCTGCCAGACGCCGAATATCTGACCTTCGGCGGCATAGTGTTGCTCGTTCTGCTGATCGCCCTGTTCTGGCAGAAAATTCTTTGGCTGTTCGGTGTGATCATCATTCCCAATGACAGCATCGGTCTGGTGACCAAGAAATTCGTTCTGTTCGGCGCCGCCCGCACCTTGCCGGACGGCAGTATCATCGCGCTCCATGGCGAAGCCGGTCAGCAGGCCGATTGCCTGGCGCCCGGGCTGCATCTCGCTTTGTGGCCCTGGCAATATCAGATCACCATGAGCAAATTTCTGGTGGTGCCGCCTGGCCGGATCGGTCTGGTCGAAGCACGGGATGGATCGCCGCTGCCAACCGGCCGGATTGTCGGTCGCCATGTTGAGTGCGGCAGTTTCCAGGATGCGCGCGCCTTCCTGTCCCGGGGCGGTGAGCGTGGTCCGCAAATTACCGTGATTCCGCCCGGCTCCTACCGCATCAATCCGCTGCTGTTCAGTGTCACACTGGCCGAAGCTCTCGTGGTGCCTCAGGGTAAGATCGCCATTGTTGAAGCGCGTGATGGGCGGCCTTTGCCGGGCGGTCGCGTCATCGCCCGTCAGGTGGCCTGCGATTCCTTCCAGGACGGCGAGGCCTTCATGGCGCAGGGCGGCGAACGCGGACCGCAGATGACGGTGATTCCGCCCGGCTCCTATCGCATCAATCCGCTGCTGTTCGATGTTACCCTGGCCGACATGCTCGACATCCCGCAAAACAAACTCGGTATCGTGACGACGCGCGAAGGCGCGACGTTGGAGACCGGCGAGATTGCCGGTCCCGAAGTGACCGGCCATGACTGTTTCCAGAACCCGCAAAGTTTCATCGATAAGGGCGGGAACAAGGGTCTGCAGGAGCAGGTTCTTCTGGCCGGACGCTATTTCATCAATCCGCGTTTCGCGACCGTGGAAATCATCGACATGGTGGAGGTCCCCATCGCCCATGTCGGCGTGGTGATCGCCTATGTCGGGCGTGAAGGCCAGGATGTGACGGGTGAGGATTTCAAGCATGGCAATCTGGTCAGCCGCGGCGATAAGGGTGTCTGTGTCACGCCGCTGGATCCCGGTCGCTATGCTATCAATCCCTATACCCATAAGGTGAAAACCGTGCCGACCGCCAATGTCGTGCTGAATTGGGCTGACGGAAAAACCGAAGCGCACAAACTGGACGCCAATCTGTCGACGATTACCGTGCGTTCGGGCGACGGGTTCAGGTTCAATCTGGATGTATCCCAGATCATTCACATTCCGCGCAATGATGCGCCCAAAGTCATCGCCCGCTTCGGCTCGGTTGAAAATCTCGTGACCCAGGTGCTGGAGCCGACCATCGGCAATTATTTTCGCAATGCCGCTCAAGGTTCGGACATCATCGACTTCCTGCGCAACCGCACACAACGTCAGGAACAGGCGAGGTTGGCGATCGTTGAGGCGCTACGGGAATACAATGTCGGCGCGGTCGACACCTTGATTGGCGATATCGCACCGCCCGAACAACTGATGAAGACCCTGACCGACCGCAAACTCGCCGATCAGGAAAGGGTCACCTTTGAAACGCAGTGCGAGGCGCAGTCCATGCGCCAGAAGCTGGAACAGGCGACCGCCCTGGCGAATACCCAGGCAAAGGTGGTAGATGCCGAACGGAGTGTCTCTATCGCTGAATTCGACGCTAGCAGCGCCGTCAAGACAGCGGAGGGCCAAGCCCGCGCCAAGACCATCAATGCGGAAGCCGATGCGAAGGTTCTGCAGGTCACCGGTCAGGCCGAAGCCGGCAAGACCAAGGCGGTTGGCGCCGCTGAGGCCGAAGTGATCAGGCTGAAAATCGAGTCGATGGAGTCTGACAATTACGCGCTGGTTCTGGTCGCCGAAGCCTTGGCCAAGGCCGGCGTGAAGCTGGTCCCGGATATTGTTGCCGGTGGCGCCGGTGCCGGTCAGGGCAGCCTGGTCGATGTCCTGTTGGGCGGCTTGATCCGCGACAATGCGGCGAGCCGGCGTAATTGAGGTTCGCCAACACAAGAAGCAATAGCGACGTATCGGGGAGAGATCAATCGAGCGAAATGGCCCGGCTTACGCGGACTGGCCTGCCGCGCCAAAGACCGTCAATTGCCAGCGCAGTTCACTCTCCGACAAGGCAAATTGTCCGTCCTTGGTCGGGCGCAAAACCGCGTCGAGCGGGAGTCCGGCGATTCTGATCTGCATCTCCTGAGCGAAAAGAGCGGACAAGCCCGCTACCCAGGAAAGCGCGCAAAAGACTCGCGGGGCTTTGGTTTCGACCATGTCGATCACGACTTTGATCGGCAGTCCGGACCGCGCCGCCAGGGCGACGATGATTTCGTCAGCCGGATCGACCAGCAACATGACCATCAGGGTGAGTTCATCGAGTTTGCCGGCGACATGGCTGGCCCGAGCGCGCTCGAGCCGTTCGACATAACGCTGCTCGATCATGTCGGCCGATGGCCCCTTCTCCTGTTCCTCCGCCTTCTGACGCAGACGCTGTGCGACGACCTGAGCGACGGCTTCTACGGTAGCCGGCGAGAGATCCTTGCGCTCCAAGATGCGGTCGAGCAGATGCACTGCAATCAATTCCGCCAGGCGCAGGGCGGAGCGTTGGGTGAGTTCCGGGCGATAGACCAGCGGCTCCTGCCAGGTCGGCTGGTGGACTGACCGCTCGATCAGGGAATCGAGGACGCTTTCCTGCAGATGGGCATTGCCGTTCGACAGCATGTGGGTGATGGCGACCGTATCATTGCTGTCGACGATGGCGCTGGTCACCTTGGGATCGACATAGCTGCGCCGTGCGATGGCGGACAGCGCGCCCGGGACCGGATCATTGGCGATGATGTCGAGCAGATCGTCGTCGGTGAGAACGGGAGAAAACTCGAGCACCGGGGCAGCCACCAGGAGCTCCGCGTCGCGCGCCAGGCGATTGATCATGCCCGAATCGGCGTTTGCGATGTCCTTGAGCGCGATGGCAAGGATCTTCCGCACTTCGACGATCTGATCTTCCACCAGTTGGTCGAGAACCTTCCTGGCGATCGAGCCGCGGCGTGGGTGCGGCTGTCGCGCCACCTTCTCGGCGAGTAAGGTTCGTACCCGATCGTCGGGGTCGTCGGTCAGCAGCAGATTGCCTTTGGCCGGGCAGGCCGGGTTCGCGGCGACCGTACCGCGCACCTCGGCTCGGTCGTCCTCGGCAAGGAAATAGAGCAGCTCCGGGGAAATATCCTCCCGCGCCGCGAGGGCTTTACGGATCTGCGGATCGTCGCTGGCGGCAAGTTCGCGCGCCGCCGCATAATCCAGCTGCGCGGGCAGGACTGGCGCGGAAGTTGGTTTTTTCATTCCGCGTCCCCCGGCGGCAAGGCGATGGCATAAGTGCCTTTGCCGGATTGTTTCGAACGATACATGGCATTGTCGGCACGTTTCATGAGGCCTGCCACAGTTTCGCTGTTAGTCGGATCATAGAGCGCAATCCCGATGGACATCTGCAAAGGACTGGCGGAACTGCCGGAATAGGCAGAGAGCGAGGTGGCGGCAGCAAGAAACAGTTTCGCGCGCTTGATGGCGTCTTTCTCGGTGACATCTTCAAGCCAGATGACGAATTCGTCACCGCCCAGTCGGGCCAGCAGGTCGGTGCCGCGGGTGTTGGCGCGTAGAATATCAGCGACGTGGCGCAAGGCATCGTCGCCGATGTCATGGCCACGAATATCATTCACAACCTTGAAATTGTCGAGATCGATATAGAGCAGCGACCCGCGCCGGCGGTCACGATTCAGGCGGTGCAGGCGCCGGGCCAGTTCGTCGTCGAAGGCCCGTCGGTTGAAAATGCCGGTCAGGGGATCGGTGCGGGCCGCGTTAAGCAGGCGCAGATAGTCGGCGCGCTGCATCATCGCCGCAGCCAGATGTCCGCCCAGATTGGCGACGAGATGGGCATCGTCCTCGCTCCAGATCGGCTGGGTCGGGGTGCGCCACAGCAAAATGGCGCCGACCGTCCGCCCGGCATAAATAGCGGGCGCCCGCAACACCGACCAGTCATGGCGACGGCCGATGTGGAATTCGGCCTCCGCTTCGAATCCTTCCTGCAGCATCTTCCAGCCGGCGCCATCCGAGTCATCGCCGCAGACGCCGACCATCGCCAAAGGTGCGCCGATACTTCCCGGACGGTCATCTTCGTCGGCAATTCCAACAATCTGGCAGCCATTGGCCGCGAGCCCCTGCATGCAGGCCTCGGCCGCAGCCATCAGCAATTCCTCGGGCTTGCTTTTCTGGCGGAATATTTCACTGATCCGTGTGATCAGCCGTTCATTGCTGCGATGTTTGGCAAGAAAGGCGCTGTTGCGGCGGTCCTCGGTCACGTCGCGACAGATGCCGCGCGCTCCACACCACACACCGTCCTCCCTGTAGAGCGGCACAGCCGATATTTCGAAACAGACCGACGGGCCATCGGCATGACGCAACCAGACATCCACGCCGCTCATCGCGATCGGAGTCAGAAACGGCGAAATGGTTGGCGCCGCGTGGTTAGGATCGAAGAGCAGGGAGGGGGGGTGACCGATCAATTGCCTTGGAGCGAAACCGCCAAGGCCATTTGATGTGACGAAGGTGAAGCTGCCGTCCGTCGCCGTCTCCCAGGCAGACTCGCCAGACAAGGCGACGATATCCATGTAACGCGCCCGGGATTCAATCAGGGCGTTGCGCATCGTGATCTTGACCGTCGCGTCCTCGGCCAGCAGCAGCCAGCGCGCATCGGCATCCTCGAGCCTGAGCGCGGTGAGCTCGAAGATTAATGTCTCGCTCAGCCCTCGCACAACACACGGATTGGCGCGCCCCTCACTCACCGCCGTCTGCAGCGAGTCGCGCAGCGCTTCGGCCAGGGACTGGTGGTCCGCGTCGAGCAGGCCGCTCTCATGCGAGAACAGGCTATTAGCAGCCAGCACCTTACCTTCCGCGTCGATCACAGCGACCGGTGCGGGAAAAATTTCGAGGGCCTGTTTGTCGAGCTCCAGCCGTTCAATGAAATGCGGCACGGCCAGGGGCTTTTCATGCCACCCTTGGCTTTCGGTCGATTTCTTCGGCGGAGGAGGCGATGACTGTTCTTCCATGATGACGCAATGGCCCTATGAGTGGCGCATATCCTACCTAATACACATTTTCCGATCCCAACTCAAAATACTATCGCTGCAAAAATCACGCGTATCTATCCTCAAATGGGGCTATTGATTTTGTTGGCTTGACTCTAAACCTCGTTGTCCTATTCCTAAAGAGTCCGTTGAGAAACCGCCTGAGTATATCAAAAGCGATCTCCAATAGTTCGGTATATGAATATTTAATGGATCAGGAATGTTAATAGAATTTTAGGAAAAATATTGCATACTTATAAACAGTTATAAATAAAGCTATTGTATAAAATAAATATAGTCAATGAAAAACTGTAGTACATTTTTATTATACATTATATAAGCAGTTTATTTACATAATTTTTCTAAGTTCTAAATAGCAAATGACAGTAGTAATGCGCTTTTTTATCATTAGTGGCGGGCTTATGAAGGCCAAATTTATTATTGCTGTAATCACGGCAGTAACAGTTTTCGTATTTTTGGGCGCAGGTGATGTATCTGCTGCGCCACCCCTTCGTCTTCCCTCCACTGTAGAGCCGGGCCAGCAACAGTCGCCTCCAGTCGACGTGCCCGAGGCACAATTTGATTTTTCCATCACTTCGCCGCGCCAAGCGCCAATTCCCAAGGACGTCGATTCGCTGCGTTTTGTCGTCAAGAAAATCACCGTTGAAGGAGCGACTCTTTTCCACCACGGCGATCTGCTGCCCTTGATCGAGCCCTTGATCGGCAAAGAAGCAACCTTGCGCGACATCATGCACGTCGCTGAGGCGATCGAGTCCCGCTATCGCGAGGAAGGGTATCTCCTGACCCGCGCGTTCGTTCCGCCGCAACGGACCAAGGATGGCGAGTTCAAGATCCAGGTGGTCGAGGCCTTCATCAAGACTATCCTGGTCGATGGCGTCGAAGGCGATTTGAAGGACAAGATCGTCAATACGCTCACGCCGGTGACCGAGGAGAAGCCGCTCCGCTCGGCGACCATGGAGCGCGCATTGCTGCTGGTGAATGATATGCCAGGCGTCCATGCGGTGGGGCTGTTGAAGCCGTCGACTGACGAACCTGGCGCGGCGGATCTTCAGGTGAGCGTGTCGGTGCAGACGCTGTCGGCCTCGGCCAGCATTGACAACCGCTCGTCCCGCTATTCCGGACCGGTGATCGCCAACAGCGATGTGGCGGTCAATTCACTCCTCAATCAGGGCGAGCAGATCGGCGCCGGCGTGTCGCACTCGATTGATCCGCACAAGCAGCGGGGATATCGGATGCACTACACCATGCCGCTCGGCTCGAGCGGTCTGGTCGCCACCACCAGCTTCGATCGCAGCCTGGGACAGCCTGGTTTCACTTTGGCGCCCTTTGACATCGCGACCGACAGCATCATCATCAGCCAGCGTCTGGCTTTTCCCTTGATCCGCACTCGGGCGATGAATCTCACCATCGATGCCGGGTTCAGCTGGAAGTCGGCCAAGACCGAGGCTTTCGGCAGCCCTATCGCCTTCGATCAGACCCGGGTCGCCGATGTAAAGCTATCCTGGTCGCAGAGCGGCTGGTTGGATGGTGTGACTTCGGCCAATATCGATGTCGCGAGAGGCTTGCCTGTCATGGGCGCCAGTCATCCACATGACGCCAATCTGTCGCGGGTCAATGGCGATCCGAACTTCACCAAGATCACCGCCGAGCTAAGGCGCGCTCAAGCGATCGGACGCGATCTTACCCTGTCACTTTCCGGCGTCGGTCAGCATGCCTATAATTCCTTGCTCGCCGGAGAGCAATTTGCCTTGGGTGGATATCAATATGGCCGCGGTTTCGACCCGGCCGCCTTGACCGGCGACAATGGTTTGGGTGGAACGGCGGAGCTGCAATATGATCCAGCTTTTATCGGGATAGACGGACTGCAGAGCTATATTTTCTATGACCGCGGCCTGGTGTGGAATCGCGATGAGGCCACGCGAATGACCCTTTCTTCCGCCGGACTCGGGTTCCGCGTGCCGGTGACTTCGCATGTCGACATTGCTGTCGAGGCGGCGCGCCGTCTTCATGGCCCGGCGCCATCGGTCCTGCCCGATCTGCATACGCGCGTTTTCCTGTCGCTGACCGGACATTTCTGAATGGCGGCGGGTGCCTATCGCCTGACTTTGCGGCAATGGCTGCGGGTGACTTCCGCGCTGATTCCGCTGTCGGTGCCTATCGGTACCCGCTTGCTCGCTTCGCCGCAAAATGGCTCGGTGGCCAATGGTCAGGCCAGCATCAGCCAACAGGGCAACAAGACCACGATCACCCAGGCCAGCGGCCAGGCGATTATCAACTGGCAGGGCTTTTCGACCAGTCCCGGCCAGACGGTGCAATTTATCCAGCCCTCCAGCCAGTCGACGATTCTCAATAGGGTTATTGGCAGTGGCCCCTCCATTCTGAATGGTCAATTGCTGGCCAATGGCGGAGTCTTCCTGATCAACCCGAATGGCGTGCTGATCGGAACGGGCGGTTCCGTCGACGTCGGTAGTTTTCTCGCGACCACCGCCGCGATCTCCGACGCCGATTTCATGGCCGGACGCTACAATTTCGCCAATGCGCCCGATGGCAGTTCGGTGATCAATCGCGGGCGTATTTTCGTGGCCGAGGGCGGTTATGCCGTGCTGTCGGCGCCCGACGTAGAAAATAGCGGGGTGATCGACGCCCCGCTCGGCACCGCGGCGCTTGGTGCGGCGCGGTCCTTTACCGTCGATCTGTCGGGCGACGGCTTGCTGCTCTATCAGATTGGCGCCGGCGCGGCCAAGGCGATGGTCAGCAATAGCGGCAAGATCTCCGCCAATGGCGGAACGGTGCAATTGGCGGCTCGCGCGCTCGATATCGCCAATCGTGAGGTCATCAACACGACCGGCATGATCGAGGCCAATTCGGTGACGGTCAAGGACGGCGAAGTCATCTTCGATGGCGGCGGCCAGGGCACGGTCTCGGTCGGTGGAACGGTCCAGGCGGCCGGCCAGTCGGCGGGTCAGATCGGCGGTTCGGTCAGCATCTCGGGCAATGAGGTGGCGCTGACCGGCGCCACCATCGATGCCTCGGGCGCGGCGGGCGGCGGGTTGATCTCGATCGGCAGCTGGCAAGCCGCGAGCACCGCCGTCGATGCTGCCAGCCTTTTGAATGCCTCGGCGACAAGCAGCGGCAAGGGCGGCGTTATTTCGGTGATCGGCGGCGAGTCGCAGGTTGCCGGCACATTGCTGGCGCGCGGCGGGGCGCAAGGCGGGGATGGCGGCGCGATCGAGACTTCCGGCCATGATCTGTCGGTGAAGGGCGCCACGGTCGATGCCGGCGCGACGGTCGGCAAAGCCGGCAGCTGGTTGCTCGATCCCTACGATCTGACCGTGGATTACCAATCCTCGCTGACCCTCGATACCAGTCTGGCCACGACCAATGTGACCCTGCAGACGACGTCAAGCGGCACCAGCGGACCCGGAATCGCCAATGCGAGCGGTCATGGCGATATAATCATCAATGCGCCGCTCACATGGAGTGGCAACACCACGCTCACCATGTCGGCCTATCGCAATATCGATATCGACGCCGCAATCAGTATGTCGGGTAGTACGTCAGGCCTCGTCATGAAAACCGGGCAAGGCACCACCGGCAGTGATATCACTGGCGAAGGCGCCTCGGTAACTCTGCCCAGCACCAGCACCTTGCAGATCTGCAGCGGCAGCGGCTGTACTCTCACCACCTACACGCTGATCAGCAATCTCAGCAGTATTTCTTGCACCAGCAGCAGCTGCGGCGGCAACTACGCCTTCGACAATCATGTGACGGTCGGCATCAGTGCACCGATCGGTTATAACGCCGCAAGCGGAAATTCCGCGCCTTATGCTTTTACCGGCATAGTCGACGGTCTCGGCCATTCTGTCAGCGGCTTCAACTACACCAACACGGCGGCTGGCAATTTGGGGCTTTTTGCCGAAACCAGCGGCGCCACCTTGAGAAATTTCGGTCTCTACAACAGCAGCGTCA